>Ga0307372_10013819_pt1 | contig 10400 bp, 15 predicted proteins | sample OX1MG_FD_202533 | JGI IMG/M metagenome (GOLD analysis project Ga0307372, IMG submission 202533) | Soil microbial communities from Risofladan, Vaasa, Finland - OX-1 | ecosystem: Environmental > Terrestrial > Soil > Coastal area > Acid sulfate soil | place: Finland: Risofladan, Vaasa | collected... | reverse complement strand
ACGTCCGACATATTAGACTATTGGAATGAGGTATATTCCTTGAACTCATCGCGTTGATACGGCCGCAGCGCTCTCCCCAGTTGGCGGTCCCTCTACGCTACTTCTTGGCCGGCCTCATCGCGTGGGTACTAATGGCCTGCGGCGTGCCCTTGCTGGCCGCCCATCTGGTGGCTGGCTACGACGACCCTGAAGTCTTCGCGTTGACCCATCTAACCGTGCTGGGGTGGGTGACGATGACCATCATGGGCGCCACCTACCAGCTCTTCCCGGTGGCGCTACAGGCCACGGTTTCCAGCCCCAGCCTCGCCCGATGGAACTTCTGGGTGTACCTAGCTGGGGTGGGCGGGTTCGTACCGAGCTTCTTCTTCAGCTGGTCCCCAGGGATAGCCAGCTTCGGGTCGCTGGCGGTGGTCGGCGTGATCTGCTTCACCATCAATGTGTTCCGAAGCTACCCCTCCATCCGCACCTGGCACCCGATGGCCGCCTACGTACTCTGTGGGCTGGGCTGGCTGACGGTGACGCTCGGGTTCGGCCTTGCCTGGGCGCTCGACTGGCAGTTCAACTGGTTCGCCATCAGCCCCAACCTGCTCGCCGCCCATGTCCACGCCGGACTGGTGGGTTGGCTCGCCTGCACTCTGATGGGCGTCTCCTACAAGTTGATGGAGTTGTTCGCCCTGGCCCACCGTCGCAGCTGGCGCCTCGCCTATGCCAACCTGGCCATCTGGAATGCGGGGCTGGCGGGACTTGTGGTGTCGCTTATGCTCTGGCCAGGAACCCCCGCGGTCACAGCCTTCGCCACGCTACTCGGGCTCTCCGCCGCGGTTTACACGTTCGACCTCTGGCGCATGTGGACCAGCCGACGCCGTCGGTCGATCTCACTCGAGCAGGCGTACCTCGCGGTGAGCCTCATGTCACTGCTCTCGGCGGCAACCCTCGGTATCCTGATCGCCTCCGGGGCGAGCCTCCATCCGAACTGGGTCGTCGCCTACGGTTATGCCGGGATTGTGGGTTGCTTCGGTTTCGCCATCGTCGGTAAGTACTACAAGATCATCCCGTTCCTGATCTGGCTGAACCGCTACGGCGGCGCGGTGGGGACGGGGTCGGCCCCCCTGCTCAAAGACCTCCTGGACGATCGACTGGGATGGGCCAGCCTGGCACTGCTAGTGGTTGGGTACGGCGGCATCCTGGCAGGACTTCTCGCGGCCCAAGCCACCCTCGTCGCCACAGCGGGCCTGGTGTACCTGGTGGGCGTGCTCCTCGGTGCCGGTACGCTGGGCGCGGCTCTCATCCCTGGCCGCCAGATCCAGCGTTCCACAACCCCCTCCCGGGCCCTGCCGAGGCGTACCTGACCGGAAGCCCATACCCAAGAAGAGGGCGCCCTGGTGCTCCGACCCCGATGGGATGGGGAGCCACCCCGCTAGGTCTCGAGCGCGCCAGTAGCTGGGCGCTGCCCCCTCCGACTCAGGGGCGGGCGTTGGCCCCCTCCGGTTGACGGCGTGAGACGTAAGTCCCCACCGGAGTCCTGAACCCGACTGCTAGCCGATTCCAGCTGTTGATCGCGACCACCTGGAGGGTAAGCGCCACTATTTCTTCGGGCGAGAAGTGGGCGGTCAGCTCGGTGTAGACGTTGTCGGGAGCGCCCGTCTCAGAGAGCATCGTCAAGCTCTCACACCAAGCCAGCGCGGCCCGTTCCCGCTGGTTATAGAAAGGTGCCTCGCGCCAGGCTGCGAGCACCTGGAGGCGCTGCTCATCTTCGCCGATCGAGCGGGCGTCCTTGGTGTGCATGTCCAGGCAATGGGCGCAACCGTTGAGCTGCGACGCTCTGACTTTGACCAGTTCCACAAGCTTGGGCTCGAGACCGCCATGGTCAGCCGCTGCTTGGAGACCCACCATCGCTTCGATGGCGGCTGGCATCACTTTCCCATATTCGATTCTCACCTCAGGCTCTCCTATTTACCTTCGATAGGCACTCTCACTCCAGCCGGCCACCGATGTCACTGCAGCGTGGCTCGGGGACTGGCCGCCACTGTCAAAGGTTCCGGTGAAAGCAAGACCACCCTTCCTGGTCACAGTCACCCCCCTGAAAAATCCGCTCGGCGGTTACTCAGCTTCCTGAAGCCGTGTCCTCAGGTCTTCTCCAACTCTGCAGTGACGCTGATCTTGTCGCCAGCGAAAAGGCGGGACACCGGGCACAGAACAGCTGCCTCGTCCACCGCGGACTGGAAGCCGGCGGCATCAAGATCCGGAACCCGGCCCCGGACCTGGAGGGCGGAGGAGACGATCGTGGGCACACCGTCGACCTCGTCGAGAACGATGGTGGCGCTGACGGTGAGCCGCTCCGGAGCTGTCCGACGCTCACCCAGACGCAAGCTGAGCGCCATCGCGAAGCACGAGGAATGCGCCGCGGCCGCCAGCTCCTCGGGGCTGGTCATCCCGCCGGGACGTTCGGTCCGGGCAGACCAGGTAACAGCCAGCGAATCGAAGGCGCCACTGTTAGCCCGCACCGCGCCACGGCCACTGGCCAGGGGCCCCACCCAGACGGTCTCCGCCGTGCGTTCTGCGATTGTCACTGCTGTCTCCTGTACATCACTTCGCCTTGCTCTGATACCGGTCTCACTAGTTGCTCCCCGCTCCATCATCTAGCGGATTCGCGCTCACATCTGCGGATTCAGCTGGTCTACTCGCCGCATATGATGCTTGCCACTGTCGCGTCATCTGGCACCAAGCCGGTAGACCCGTCAGCACCGTCTCGTCCCGACACCGCAGGCACCTGCTCACGACTCTCGCCGACGAGACGATGGCGATCCTGTTGTGGTCACCGCACAAGGCGCAGTCACCGACGCAGACGCCCATGACCATACAAGCCGGTGCGAGCGCTGTCCCAGCGTCAATTCGGTCCCCAGCGGCGACCCCGGAGGTCTGGATCAACGCTTTCAACGAGACCTTCCGATCGCATGTTTTCGGAGGCCCCCAGCGCACTGCCGTGCGGATGTTCTCCTGGGCAGCGGTGGCGCTTTCAGGGGACGGCCGCTGCTCTCCGAACTGCGTCAGACCTAGCTGCGATGGAGTCATCGGCGAAGGGTCGTCGCTGCTGGGTGGAGCGGCCTCTTCAACGGCATCAGACCTCCTGGGGCACCAGAGGCTTCAAGGTATCGACACGCGTTCGAGCCGCCTCGGGATCGCTGAAGTAGCGCTGGTTGATCTCCGTGTACTCCTGCCATTCTGGCGGCAGGTCCTCCTCGGCGGAGATGGCGTCGACGGGGCAGGGATCGACACAGGCCCCGCAGTCGATGCATTCCTGCGGATTGATGAAGAGCATCCGGTCCTGGTCGGCGCCGATGATGCAGTCCACCGGGCACACCTCAACGCAGGACTTGTCCTTGACGTCGATGCAGGTTTCGCCGATCACGTATGTCACCGCCAGGGTCCCCCCACCGGCGTCGGATCGACGTCCACCAGCACCTGGTCTCCGGTTACAGCCACCCGATGCGTCCACACCGGAATGACCGCCGGTAGGTTGAGGACTTCTCCCGTCCGGACATCGAATCGCGAGCCGTGGCAGGGGCACTCCACCAGGTGGTCGGTGAGCTCGCCCTGACTCAAGGAGCAGTCCTCATGGGTGCAGGTGTCGTCGATCGCGTACCAGCCCCCGTCCTCGGTGTGAGCGAGACAGATCGCCACTTCACCCACCATCAATCGGCGCATCTCGGCAAGAGGGATCTCACTGGACTGCAGAATGGCCTGGTCGAGGGCGCGCGTCACGACGCGGCGGGCCGGGGGCCAACTGCGTCCCGGATCGATGCGGGCGGTACGCAGGTGAGGTGGTGCAGGGTGCCGGTGAAGCGCTCTGCCAGCTCGGGACTGCTCTTCTCCAGTGCCGCGTAGGCTTCGGCCGCCAGCCGGCAGGCACGCTCTGTCTGGCCCGCATCTCCGAGTTCGCGCAGCGCCCGGTCCAGCAGCCGCACCACGGCAGTTGCAGCTGTCATCAGGACTTGCGACCGATCCGAACCTTCCAGGTCTTGGGCCCGCTCTCCAGGTAGTCCCAGCTGAAGCGTTCGCCGCGAGTGGCGTCGAGCTGATACCTGAGGGGCAGCGGGTCGTGGTCATTCACCAACGTCAACGCGGTGCCAACCTCGAGCTCTTCGATGGTGGAGAAGATGAGCTGGTGGCGCTGGGCCGGGGGCAGGGGCCGGACGTCCAGCTCGCCCTCCGCCGGGGTCGCCGCGAGCAGCCTGACGCCACCCACCTCGTAAGCGATGTCAGAGCGAATGTGATGGCCGATGAAGCAGTGGTCGCGAGCCAGCTCGGCGGTCCGTTGGTACTCCGCCAGGCGTTCGAATTCGCCCCCAGCCACCTCCGGCGTCACCAGCAATCGGGAGATTCGCGCATTGGGCCCGGGATGGTCGGCGACTGTCTCCTGCAGCGACACCTGGATCCGGTTCCAGGGCAGCTTGTCGCGGGTGAGCAGCGCACCTAGGGTCCCCGTGTAGCAGGTCGCCACCGCGCCGGCGAGCAGTTCCTCGGGACTGGTGCCCTCACCCTTGCCGCCCATACCCGACGGCGCTGACCAGGGCACTACTTGCCCCCCCGTCTCTAGCGATCCCACGGCCTCACGACCGGAGCCGGTAAACCTCGTCATAACCTCGAACGTCAGTTGCGCCATGCTCATTTCTCCTCGGCCCCCACGCGGGCGACTTGCATTTGTCCTCTATGCCCCGCCTCTCCCTCACCTCGCATCTGGGACCTCAGCCTCACCGCGCAGGGCGGCCACCAGGGCGCCCCGCTCCTGGGGACTCAGCTGGTGGAGCCGGGGAAGGTAGTCCACCTCTTCCTTGTCGAAGTGGAGGGTCACCACTGCGGCGAGGGCCTGCAGCTGCCGCTGGGCTGCTGCGCAGTCCAGGGCCGACGCCGGAACCTCGGCGGTGTGCGCCAGGTCCTCGGTGAGTTCCTGAATGCGGCGGTGGTCGAGCGCCATCGAAGAGGTGGCACCTCCTGTCGCCCGCAGCAAGCGTTCGACCGCCGGGTACACCAGCATTTCCTCGCCCATGGCATGGGGAAGCAGATCCGTCCTGAGGAAGCAGACCGTGGCCGCTAGGGCCGCGCCTAACTCCCTAGCCTGCAAGGCTGGGGCTGCCCGCGCCAGCCGACTCAACGCGGCGATTCCCTCGAGCAGGTGCACATGCTCCTCGTGGATCACTTGAACCGGATCCTCTCCTTGGGCGTCCTCCGGCCAGCCCGACCCGTCCTCGAGGGGCCGGTGGGCTTCGATCCCCGGTGGGGGGGTAACCACTCCGAGGGCCACCAGCCGCCCCTCCAGACAGCGCAAGCCCCTGGGCACGCCCGCCCTTACCACCGCCAGGTCTCCCGCCCGTACCGGGCGCAGTTCCTTCCCGGTCAGCAGCTGCCCGATTCCGTCCAAGACCGCCAGGACCAGGTCGGAGTCGGGACGATGGGGTGGCAGCTCCTGACCCGCCGCCAGGTCGATGAGCACCACCCGCATTTGCGATCGCTGAAGGAGGGTGCGCGTGGGCCCACTCGAGTGGTCGCCGCCGGCCAGTTGGCTGGCCGATCCCACCAGTACCTCCTCCGAGGCGAACTCAGCCATCGCCCCCTCGATCCTCCGGAGTGAAGACCACCTGGTAGTCGCCACCGCCCAGGTCTTCGGTGCTATGCCCATACCCGCGGGTTTCCAGCACCGCGTAGAGAGGGACTGGCTCCAGCGGAGCGATCAGCTCGAGCGACTCCGAGCTGGCTAGCTTGGAGACTGCGTGCATGATCACTGCGAAGGGATCCTCACCTCTCGCCATCAGGTCGCGGACGTCCAGTTGCACGATGCTGTTCCCTAGCGCCAGCCGAGAGCATGTTTGGCGGCATCGCTCATCATTTCGGGGTCCCACGGAGGGTCCCACACCAGCTCGACCTGGGCTTCCCTAACTCCGGGAATGGTGCCCACGGTGAAGCGCACCTGATCGGGGATACTCCCACCCATGGGACATCCTGGAGTCGTCAGGGTCATGGTCACAACTGCGATTCCGTCCGCGACACGGAGCCCGTAGATCAGTCCCAGGTTGACCAGATCGATGCCCAGCTCGGGGTCGTAGACACCTAGAAGACAGTCCCACGCATTCCGCGCGATAGCGGTGTCACCCACCAGCGGGGCAGCATTCGGAAACCTCATCGCTCAGCCTTCGTACCGGCGGCGGCAGGCTCCTGCAGGTGGGCCACACACAGAGACGGCTCGACCAAGGGATCGAGTTGGGTGGCGACCAGGGGAACCCCGATCTCGGTCAGAGCTCCGCGCATGAGGCCGAGGTGGGCGGAGCACACCAGTCGCGGGTTGGCCGTCGCCACCTCCAGGAAGGGACAGGAGTGGAGGCGGAGCTCAGTCTCAGAGGTGGCTTCCACCACTTCGGGACTGAATCCGAGCTCAGCTAGCATCGCCACCAGCCGCGCCAACCCCGGTGCACCGTCATCGTCACGAGATCGGGCCAGCCGAGTTCCCCAGGCTTCGCCAATCTCCAGGCCCACCGCCCTGGGCTCCTCAGGACCCGTCTCCAAATAATCGGACAGGATCTCCGCCAGCATCCGATACCCGCCCTCCTGGCCTGCCGTCGCCTTGGCCACGGCTCGCCATACTTGGCGGGGACGGCCCCGCCGCGGTCGATGCTCGAACTCAGAGAGCACCAACCCCGCGTTGGCAAGAACCTCGAGGTGGAAGCGCACGGTACTCACGTGGAGGTCTGTGACCCTCGCTAGCTCCCTGGCATCCAACGGGCCGGTGGCGTCCCGCAGCGCGGTTAGGAGGGCGACCCGCGTCCACCCAGCCAGGGCCCGGTGAACGCCGACGTCGCGTCCGTCGCGCGGATCCATGCCTCGATTATACATGAGCATCCTCAGCTAAAAGCTGGGTGCATCGAAGGCGACCGCGGAGAGATGGCTAAGCTGAAGGCTGCTGGCATAAGGGGGGCTGAAGATGGCGCGGCAGGCGAAGGTTCAGGTCCGCCGGGTCTACGACGCGCCCCTACCCAGTGACGGCGCCCGGGTGCTGGTGGACCGGATCTGGCCGCGTGGGCTGAGCAAGGCCAAGGCCGAACTCGAGGAGTGGTGCAAGGATGTCGCTCCTTCGACGGAACTGCGCCAGTGGTACAGCCACGACCCGGCTCTTTTCGAGGAGTTCGGCCGGCGTTATCACGTCGAACTTAAACAGCGGCAGCGCGCGACCTCTCTGTCTCACCTACGGGAGCTGGCGCAGGTGCGGACCTTGACGTTGCTCACCGCCACCAAGCGGCCTGAGATCAGCGAGGCGGAGGTCCTTGCCAAGTTGCTCCGCGGCTGACGTCGGGAGAAGAGACTCGAAGCCCCGGGATGACCGGGATTCGTGAGTGGCGGCCAGAGGTCTTCTACATTCGAGTCGAACCGGTCTTCGATGCGCACTTCGTTGCCAGCGGGAAGTAGTTCTTACACCGTCCCGTCGCGACCTGCCGGCATCCTCTTCCCCCTTTCGGGCGCTAACTCACGTCTGTCGCTCTGAGCAAGGTGGTCTGGTGGGGCGTTTCGGTTCCCGCCCATGGTGCCGCGGCGACGCATGGCGCGCACTGCGACTCCACACCCCTGCCGTCACGGTCCTGGGAGGACCGCCAGGGACGCACCGAGTCCCACAATCGCGATGGAGATCACCAGGGTGGCGACTGCCATCGTGCGGATGTGACGCCGGCGCCAGCGCCGGGCTGCTAGTCCATGCAGTGCCGCCAGGCTGAAGACAGCGATCACCAGAACGACCTTTACGAGCAGGACTTTCCCGAAGGAGGTACTGGTCAGGTTGTCGGGACGAATCCCGCTCAGCCACGCCAAGGCGACCCCGCTCAGGACTAGGACGGGGAGCAGAACTCGATTGGTGAGGTAAGCAAATCGTTGGCCGGTCGCGCTGGCCAGTGCCTGCACCATCTGCGGAGTCGTGTCTCGGCGCAGCAGGGGCAAGACCACGACCACCAGCATCAGCTGGCCGCCCACCCAGAAGGCCGCAGCCATGACGTGCACGAAGATCAGCAAGGACCAACCCAGCGTGCTCACGGCAACCTCCGTTCCGTCGCCCCTTCACCGCCCCCACCGTCCAAGGAATTCGACAGCCGTTGGGGGAAGTAAACGACTCTTGGAAGCTCTCGAAGAGCACGCCGAGTATCGACGGGCCTCTCAGCAGAGCCCGTCAGCTAGAGGGGACGGTTAGAGCCGCCTCCCGTGGAGCGCCTACGGCTCCTCACCACGCTCGCTCCGATCACTGCAACGATCACCAATTCAATCGCTCCTCGGACGACCAGGTAGGTGTTGTGGTCGACCAGGCCGAAGATGATCAAGCCGATGCCTAGAGCGAACAGCAGCCCGAGGATGCCCCACATGAGCTGGGGGGGCTGCGAGTTGCCGATCCTGCGGAACAGGAAGAACATCAGGGCTCCTTGGCTGGTCACCCGGCTGCTTCCAAGTGTGCCGGCGACAGTCTCCCACCATCACATAGGACTGCGCTACTGCGCCACTCGCAAGCAGGCCGCCACTAGCTGGCGGCGGAGCCGGCCTGGGCTTCGCCGAGGAGCGTCGGGGCGTAGGAAGGATGGGAACGGGCGAGGCGGGTCTTGGCCCCCTCCAGCAGACCGCCGCTGGCGGTGCTGGTGGTCAGAGCGTCGATGAAGTCGGACCCGGGGATGCGGTAGAGAGTGCAGGCCTGGAGTGCCTTGACGGTCGCCGTGCGCGGCATCTGGGCGAGCAGCCCGATCTCACCGAAATAGGTGCCCGGCCCCATGACCCGAAGTCGGCGGGCTCGCTGGGCTTCGCCTTTGGCGGAGACCGCTACCTCACCACTGAGGAGCACGTAGAAGGCGTCTGCGGTGTCGCCCTCCTGGATGATCACCTCTCCGGCAGGGGCGGTGGTCTCTGTGCAGGCAGCGGCCAGGTGCTCCAGTGAGGCTCGCGAGCCCGCCGCGAAGATGCCCAGCTGCTCCAGGATCTTGATCCGAGGAGCGAGCTCCGCCAGTCGCCGCACCGCCGCCCTGTCCATGCGAAAGAGCCAGGGGTAGGCGCAGAGGGCGAGACCGGGGATGGCCAACCCGGCCAGCAGTAGGCTCCCGCGCAGGCCCAAGTGGCTGATCGCGACCGCCCCCAGAGCCGAACCGAGCGAGATGGCGGCCAGAACCAGAGCGAAGAAGACACCGAAGACCCGGGCCACCATGGTCGGAGCCACCGAGCGCTGCATGGCGGTCACCGCCAGCACGTCGACGACCAGGGTGCCGCCACCGCGGACGACCTCAAGGAAGAACCCCAGCGCCGGAGCATGGACCAAGAGCATCAGTGCGGTGGGAACGCAGTAGACAACCATCCCCACGGTGATGATGATGCCCAGTCGCGGGCGGGAGGCCAGTTGGTTGACCACCAGCGCCGCCAAAACTCCTCCAACGCCGAGGGCGGCCATGAGGTAGCCGAAACCGGTTGCGCCGGTGCCCAGCTGGAGCTTGCTGATGTAGACGAAGAGGACGGTGTCCGTCCCGTATACAAAACTGGCCAGCACGCTGAAGCTGACCAGCGCCAGCACCACCGAGGACTCGGAGATGGCCTGAAAACCGGCCCAGACTTGGCGCATCACCCCGGCCGAGCCGCCCTCAGTCACGTCACTGGGCTTGGAGCGGGCGTGCATCCGGCTGACCAGGAGGCCGGCCACCAGGAAGCTGGCGGCATTGATGGCGAAGACGGCAGCCGCCGACCCTGCCAGCAGCAGGAGGGCGCCCACCGCCGGACCAAGGATGATGACCAGGTTGTCGATGGTGCTGTTGACGGCGTTGGCGGCGGCCAGGTCCTCCTCACCGGCCAGCTGGGGGATCATGGCGGCGACCGAGGGCAGATAAGGCTGGGCGGACATGGCGGCAACGCCGGCCAGGACCAGGATGACCGCGATCGGGGCGTGCACGATCACCGAGACGCAGAGCAGGATCTGCCAGGTGGCGAGGATCAGGTCGCTGCAGATGAGCAGTTTCCACCGCTCGAACCGCTCCGCGAGGATCCCTCCGTAGGGCGAGAGGAAGATCGACGGCACGAAGCGCACCAGGAAGACGGCGGAGACAAAGAACGCGGAGTGGGTGCGATCGAAGACGTAAACGGCGAGGGCTACGTTGTAAGCCCAGGAGCCGGTGGCGGAGATCGCCTCGCCGCTGAGAAGAAGGCGCAGGTCCCGATGCCGCAAAGCTGCGCGGTAGGGCTGAAAGATCGGGCCGAGCCGCATGTTTCCCCCCCAGCCGGGAGGGCTCCGAACGCTCCGGAACCTCCCCCGCTCTCTAGCTGAAACACCAGGGCACCCACGACGACGACGCGCCAGCCGCGGGGATGTTACCAGCCCTGGCTGGTTTCCAGGTCCCTCGGCG
>Ga0307372_10013818_pt1 | contig 10400 bp, 5 predicted proteins | sample OX1MG_FD_202533 | JGI IMG/M metagenome (GOLD analysis project Ga0307372, IMG submission 202533) | Soil microbial communities from Risofladan, Vaasa, Finland - OX-1 | ecosystem: Environmental > Terrestrial > Soil > Coastal area > Acid sulfate soil | place: Finland: Risofladan, Vaasa | collected... | reverse complement strand
CTGATGCGATAAAGCCGCAGCATGCCCTGGAACCCGCGTTCCATCAGCTGATAGAGGCTGCCGTGCGCGCGGCCTTTCTGCGGGCGAAGGAACCGGGCACACAGCATGGGCGTCACCGTCAGCGAGACCAGCAACGAAATCAGCACCGCCACGCTCAGGGTGACGGCAAACTCGCGAAAGAGTCGCCCCACAATGCCTTGCATCAGCAGAATCGGGATGAAGACGGCCACCAGGGAAGAGCTCATCGAAAGGACCGTAAAGCCGATTTCCCGCGCTCCCTTCAATGCGGCCTCGAACGCACCCCACCCTGCCTCCAGATAACGAGTGATGTTTTCAATGACCACGATGGCGTCATCCACGACGAAACCGGTGGAAATGGTTAGCGCCATGAGCGAGAGATTATCGACGCTGTAACCCAGCAGATACATGACGGCGAAGGTCCCGACCAGAGAGAGCGGGACAGCTACGGTCGGAATCAGGGTCGACCAGATATCGCGCAGGAAGGCAAAAACCACGAGGACCACTAGAAAAACCGCGATGAGGAGCGTGATCTCAACTTCCCGGACGGAGGCCCGGATGGTCTGCGTCCGGTCGAGCGTGACGGCCATGTGAATGGCGGAGGGAATGGACGCCCGAAGTTCCGGCAGGAGGGCCTGCACTCCGTCCACCGTGCGGATGATGTTCGCCCCCGGCTGGCGAAACATAAAGAGCATCACGGCCTGTGTTCCGTTCGCCGTGCCGCCCGTATGCAGGTCCGCCACCGAGTCCACCACGTCGGCCACGTTCCCCAAGCGCACGGGCGCTCCATCCTGATAGCCGATAATCAGCGGGCGGTACTGGACGGCCCGAAAGATCTGATCTGTTGTTCTCACACTCCAGGTGAGATTTTGGTCGCTCAACTGCCCTTTGGGGCGGAACACGTTCACTTGCTGCAGATCAAACCGCAGTTGCTCGAGTCCAATGCCGTAATGATCGAGCGCCCTGGGATTGGCTTCAACACGAATGGCCGGCTGCGATCCTCCGCCCACGAACACCTGTCCAATTCCTTCCACCTGCGAGATCTTCTGGGCCAGGATCGAATCGGCCATGTCATACATCTCGCCGCGCGAAACCGTGCTCGAAGTCAGTGCAATGATCATAATGGGGGAATCGGCTGGGTTTGACTTGCGATACCTCGGCTTCATCGGCAGATCGGCGGGCAACTGGCTGGCGGCTGCATTGATTGAGGCCTGCACGTCCCGCGCCGCGGCATTGATGTCACGGTTGAGATCAAATTGCAGAACAACTGAGGTGGAACCCTGGGAACTGGTTGACGTCATCTCGGTCAGGCCGGAGATGCGTCCGAACTGCCTTTCGAGCGGCGTCGCCACGCTGGAAGCCATGGTTTCCGGGCTAGCGCCCGGGAGCTGCGCGGAAACGCCGATGGTGGGAAAATCGACCTCCGGAATGGGCGCAACGGGAAGCAGGCGGTAACCCACGATCCCGGCCAGAAGCAAAGCAATGGCGAGAAGCGAGGTCGCGACAGGACGGCGGATGAACGGCTCGGAAATGTTCATGCGGGTCCCTCTGAGGGTTCCGGAGTTGCGGGGCTGTGAACAGGCGCCCGGCGAACCGACCGCGCAAGCCGGTCAAAGAACAGGTAAACCACGGGCGTGGTGTACAGAGTGAGGACCTGGCTGAGAAGCAGCCCGCCGATAATCGTGATGCCCAGGGGCCGTCGCAGTTCTGCTCCCATGCCCGAAGCGAGCGCAAGCGGCAGCGCGCCCAGCAAGGCTGCCATGGTGGTCATCATAATCGGCCGGAAGCGAATGAGGCTGGCATCGAAGATCGCCTGCTCGGGCGATTTGCCCTCCTGCCGCTCGCCTTCCAGAGCGAAATCAATCATCATGATGCCATTTTTCTTGACGATGCCAATCAGCAGGATGACGCCGATCAACGCGATCACATTGAATTCATCGTGGAACAGCATCAGAGACAGCAAGGCGCCGACGCCCGCTGACGGCAAAGTGGAAAGAATGGTCAGGGGATGGATGTAGCTCTCGTAGAGAACGCCCAGGACGATATAGACCGTAATCAGCGCCGCGAGGATCAGCAACGGCTCGTTGGCGAGTGAAGCCTGAAACGCCGACGCCGTACCCTGAAAACCGGCCTGGACAGAGGCGGGCATCCCCATTTCCTCTTCCACCCGGTTAATGGCATCGACCGCTTGGCTCAGCGATGTGCCGGGGGCCAGATTGAAAGACAGCGTGACAGCAGGAAACTGCCCCTGGCGGTTCACCTCAAGCGAAGTCGTCGCAGCCTCAATGTGGCTCAGGTCGCTCAAGGGGACTTCGGAGCCGTTCGTTGAGTTAACGTAAAGGTTCTTTAAGGCATCGGGGTTTCGCTGGAAATCCGGGGCGACTCCAAGAACCACGTGATACTGGTTAAGCTGGGTGAAGATGGTTGAAATCTGCCGCTGGCCGAAAGCATCGTAGAGCGTGTTATCGATGGCGGTCGGGGTAACTCCAAGGCGGCTGGCCGTGTCACGATCGATGACCAGCTGGGTTTGAAGTCCATGGGTCATCTGGTCCGTCGCGACATCCCGCAGCTCCGGCAGCCCTTCCAGCCGGGCCGCCAGTTTCGGGGCCCACAGGTTGAGTTCATCGGCATTCGCGTCGGTCAAGGAGTACTGGAACTGGGTGCGGCTGACCCGGTCGTCAATCGTTACGTCCTGGACCGGCTGCATGTAGAGCGTGATGCCGTGGACCTGCTCCAGTTTGGGCTGCAGGCGGCGGATGATTTCCAGGGCGCTTCCCTGGCGCTGGTCGAGGGGCTTGAGGGTGATCTGGACGCGGCCGCTGTTCATGGTCATGTTGGTTCCGTCAACGCCGATGAACGAGGCGACATTCGCAACGCCGGGGTCCCGCAAAATCACGTCCACCAACTGCTGCTGCCGGCTCGCCATCTGATCAAAGGAGATCGTCTGCGGCGCTTCCGAAATTCCCTGAATTACCCCCGTATCCTGCAATGGGAAAAATCCTTTGGGGACAATCACGTAAAGATAGATCGTCAGGACCAGCGTCCCCGCCGTGATCAGCAGAACGGTGGGCTGGTGGCGCAGCACCCACTGCAGGGTCCTTCCGTACCAGGCGATCGTCCGGTTCAGGATCGTCTCCGACCAGTGGTAGAAGCGCCCCTGTTCGGATTCAGGCCGGTAACGCAGCAGCCTGGCCGACATCATGGGCGTCAGCGTCAGCGAGACGACGGCGGAAAAGACAATGGTGACCGCCAGCGTGATGGCAAACTCGCGAAACATGCGCCCCACGATGTCGCCCATGAACAGCAGGGGAATCAGGACCGCAATCAGGGATACGGTTAAAGACAGGATCGTAAACCCGATCTGCTTCGCGCCCTTCAGCGCCGCCACCAGGGGAGGATCACCCTGCTCGACAAAGCGGGAGATATTTTCGATCATGACAATGGCGTCATCCACCACAAATCCCGTGGAGATCACCAGAGCCATCAGCGACAGATTATCCAGGCTGAACCCCAGCAAATACATCACTCCAAACGTGCCCACCAGAGAGAGCGGGACCGCAAGGCTGGGGATGATCGTGCCCGAAAGGGTGCGAAGGAAGAGGAAGATCACCAGGATCACCAGTCCCACCGTCAGGAGCAGCTCAAACTCCACGTCACGGACCGAGGCGCGGATGGTCTCCGTGCGGTCGGTGAGGACCTTCACATGCACGGACGAGGGCAGGGCCGCCTCCAGGCTGGGAAGGACGTTCTTGATCCGGTCAACAACGCCAATAATGTTGGCGCCGGGTTGGCGCTGGACGTTCACAATCACCGCCGGGGTCTTGTCCGTCCATGCCGCTCTCTGGTTGTCTTCGGCGCCGCTCACGATGTGGGCCACGTCGGTAAGCCGGACGGGAGAGCCGTTCCGGTAGGCGATGATCACGGATTGGTAGTCGGGCGCAGAGAGTAGCTGATCGTTGGCATTAATCGTGTAAGACAGCCTGGGACCCTGAAGAGTTCCCTTGGCCAGGTCCACGTTGGCTGCGGCAAGCGACGTGCGCAGATCTTCCAGGCTGAGGCCGTAGCTGGCCAGAACCGTCGGGTTGGCTTCAATCCGTACGGCTGGACGCTCGCCGCCACTGATCGAAACCATCCCCACGCCGAGCACCTGTGAGATTTTTTGAGCCAGTGTCGTATCCGCCAGGTCCCCGACCTTCGGCAAAGGAAGAAGGGGGGAGGACAAGCCCAGCGTGAGAATCGGGGAATCAGCCGGGTTTACCTTGCTGTAGACGGGCGGATTGGGAAGATCCGGGGGCAGATAAGTGCCGGCGGAGTTCATCGCCGCCTGAACTTCCTGTTCGGCGACGTCGATGTCTTCGTCCAGCACGAACTGCAGGGTAATCTCAGAAGCGCCAAAAGAGCTTGTGGAAGTCATCTCCTTCAGGCCGGGAACCTCGCCGAACTGGCGCTCCAAAGGCGCGGTCACCAGCGCAGCCATCACGTCCGGGCTGGCGCCGGGATAGAACGTGATAACGCGAATCGTTGGATACTGGACTTCCGGAAGCGCAGAAACCGGAAGCTCGAAATAAGCCGCCAGCCCTGCCAGCAGGATTGCTGCCATCAGCAGAGAAGTTGCAACCGGCCTGAGAATGAAAATGCGCGAGGGATTCACGACGTTTGATCTCCCTGAGCCGGCACCCTGGAAGCGGACTGGGGAATCACGTGGCTGCCCACATGCAGCTTGTCCTGCCCGTCGGTTACCACGGTCTCACCGGCCTTCACCCCCGAACTGATGACGGCGAAGTTCCCCTGCGTCAGCTGCGTTTGCACCTTGCGTTCCTCCACCGTGCGGTCTGGCCGCACCACGAAGAGGAAGTCGCCCTGGCTGGTATGTTGCAATGCCGCAGCCGGCGCCAGCAAGGCGTTTTTGAGGACTTCGGTACGGATATGGACGTTGACGAACTCGTTGGGAAACAGGGTTTCATCGGTATTGGCGAACTTGGCTTTCAGCCGCAGTGTCCCGGTGCTCTGGTTGATCAGATTGTCGGTCGCCAGCAACATTCCCGAGGCAATGCTGTGGACATCCGACCGGTCGTAGGCTTCGACCGCAAAGGACTGCCCGGCTCTCAGACCACGCAGAATCGGTCCCAATTGTTCCTCGGGCAGGGTGAAGATCACGGCGATGGGCTGCAATTGCGTAATGACCACGATTCCCGTCGTGGGCTGCACGATGTTGCCCACGTCCACCATCCTCAAGCCGATCTTGCCCGAAATCGGCGCGGTCAGCCGGCAGTATTCCAGGTTGAGCTGCGCGCTGGTGATTTGCGCCTTGTCGGTTGCCAGGGTGCCCTGAAGCTGGTCAACCAGAGCCTGCTGCGTATCCAGCTGCTGGCGGGAATTGATGCCTGAGGCAAAGAGGGATTTGGCCCGGTTCAGATTCAGCTGCGCCTCAGTAAGCTGCGCCTGGTCACGCGCCAGCTGGCCCCTCGCCTGCTCCAGTTGCACATCGAAGGGACGCGAGTCAATCTGCACCAGCAACTGGCCCGCTTGAACATACTGGCCCTCATGGAAAAGGACCTTCATGATCTGCCCGCTCACGCGGGGCTGGATCGTGTCGGCGTTAAAAGCGGTGACGCTGCCGAGCCCGGTCAGGTAAACGGGAAAATCCCGCTCGGTTATTTTGGCCACGGCCACGGGGATCGGCCGCAAGGCGGCAGCCCGTGCCTGAACCACCCGCATCGCCGCCTCTTCCCGGGCTCTCTGGTTCGCGGCGCGCCAGCCGAGCAGGGCCACCACCCCGAACACCGCCATCAAGAGCCACGGAACCCATCGATGGTGCCGCCCCGGTGGCGTCCCTTCCTTTGTTTCCTGGGTTTCTGTCAGTACGCCCCGCGTAGCCATAGCTCACCTGCCTTCATCCAATTCACGCCTGGAACAAGCCGAGAAATCAGCTCCCACCCTGTTTTGATTATTCATTTGACGTTCCGGGCGAATCATGGGTTTCAGCCAACATTGCCCCCGATGACGGCGCCGGCCCTGCCATCGGCACAACCAACCGGGGAATAACACCCTGGCGCCGTAAACTTTCATCTCAAACCCTTTTGAATCCTGTGGTTGCCCTACCCCGTTCGAAATGGCCAACGGCTCGAGAGCCAGAGACGCTTGAGCGCCGCAAACTCTGTGAACCTCTCTTACAGGTTGATGAAAAACGCCTTGGATCCCGTGTCATTCCGAGCCCGTCAGACGTGTCATTCCGAGCGACGCGGCTGCAAGGCCCGGCGGCGGGGACGCTGAGTGGTGGAACCCAGGCGTTCCATCGCCAGGATTCAGGAGGCGAACCTTGGTCGGGACCAGCTTCAAGAATCCTCTAAGGATGAAGTCCTGCAAAAAGCTTCAGGACTTCATCCGAGCTAATAGTCTGGGCGAGCCGGGGGCGGCCTCAAGGGTCTGCGATGAACGGCCCGACACAAACCGTCGGGCCGCCCTTGACCCCGCCCCCGGCTCGCAAAACTCGAAGTGTCTCTTGACAACGCCGACGACGTTATAGACACCGCTACAGAAAAAACCTCGCCCGGCGGGGGAAATATAGGCGCTCCTGCATTCACTCGCGGCTGCAAAAATCTTGTGGTAGAGTGCTGGGTCTGGAGGAACCCATGTTCACTGCCACTCAGGATTTGATTCTCCCGGCGACGGTTACCGGATCGTTTCCGCGGCCGCGCTGGTTTGACGCCAGCATGTGGGGCCGCAACTTTGACACCTGCATGCTCGACGTTCGCTACCGGGAACAATTTCAGGACGCCATGGCCGTCGTGGTGGGCGATCAGGAGCGCGCCGGACTCGACGTTCTGACGCACGGCGACTTCCACGTGGATGAAGACCTGGCGGGCCGCGCCTGGCACCATTATCCGCTCCAACGCTGGGCGGGGCTTGAGGGCGACCACCTGCAGCCGGAAGAAACCACCGCGCCCTGGCTCCATTATCCGCCCGGCACTCTGCTGAATGAGATTTACACGGGCTGGCGCTGGCCGCACGTGGTGGACAAAATCGAGCACCGCCCGCTCGACTATGCCAAAATCTGGCGCATCGCGCAGGGAAAAACGCGCAAGTCCGTCAAGTTCGGCACTTGCTGCTCGCAGGTGATGGCGCTTTTTCTCGACATCCACACGCCCCAATACAAGGACAAGCGAGAAATCATCTGGGACATGGCCGTGGCGATGAACAAGGAATTGCTCGCGCTTCGCGACGCCGGGTGCCGGTGCATCCAGACCGAGGAGCCGACGTTCCACTTTATGGCGAACACTTTCGGCAAGGACCATGAAGAGGTCCTGTTTCTGATTGACGCCTTCAACCGGGAAGTCGAGGGGCTCGACGACGTGGAGCTGTGGATTCACACCTGCTGGGGCAATCCCAACATGCAGCGCGTTATGGACGACACGAGTTACGCAAATTCCATGGAGATTTATCTGGAGCGCTGCCGCGGCGACGTGTGGACGCTGGAGATGAAGGACCGCAACCAGAAGGATATTGAGCTGTTCGCGCCCTTCAGAAACGACCTCAAGAAGAAAATCGCCATCGGCGTGGTCAGCCACAGGACGCTCCAGGCCGACCGGCCCGACGACGTGGCCGCCGAAATTCGCAAGGCGCTCAAGTCCATACCTGCCGAGCGTCTGATCGTTTCCAGCGATTGCGGCTTTGGCCGCCAGGGAGCCAACCGCGAAATCGCGTTTTATAAGGCGAGCGCCATCGCCCAGGGCGCGAACATCGTCCGGCGCGAGCTCGGCCTGCCCACGACTTATATCCCCGCCGCCGATCCCAAGCTTCAGATTGACGTTGTCCCCGGACGTGACGTGGCAAAGGGCGCAGATTAAGCGCTCCGGGCAGGACCGTTCAGGGCATGGGGTGCTGGGCGAGGTTGGCGTGGGGGACGAGCCGCTGGTAGTCGGCGCTCGAGACGTGGGTGTTCCAGTGGCCCGTGGCTTTGGCGAATCCGACGAGGCCCAAAAAGAGCAGCGCGATCCCGGCGGCCATGGCCCAGGCGGGCATGCCGTTTCGCTTCCTTTTTGATTCCAGCATCGATTCCAATGTTTGGGGCAAGGACATGCGGAGCGCGCCATCGGCCGGGCAGATGGCGACGCACGCCATGCAGCCTGTGCACTCAGCCGAGCGGACGCTGGCCAGCCGGTCCACGGGCAGCGACGAGGGGCAGGCCCGGGCGCACTTGGCGCAATCAATGCACGCCTCCCGGTTGCGCCGGATGCGGAGCGGGCCGGGGAGCGAGACGAGGCCAAGCAGCGCTCCGTAAGGGCAGAGATAGCGGCACCAGAAATTCTCCACAAACAGCGACGCCACCGCCAGCAGACCGATCACCGCCAGTCCTGTCACACCGAGGAAGCGGAAAAAGTTGAGCATCTTGACGGCCGCGATCAGCCCGTAGGACGTGTGCATGAAACTCCCGATGGCCGTGGCCGACATGCCGGCTACCGCCCAGACAAAAAATCCAAGCAGCAGATACTTGAGCCCGCGCAGGGGAATGTCCAGCCAGCTTGGCAGGCGGAAATTGCGCCGGAAGATTTTGCGGCCCGCGCGCCAGAGATACTCGGAGAGTGTTCCGACCGGGCAGAGCCAACTGCAGAACGCCTTGCGAAACAGGAAAGCGATGGAGAGAAAAGCGAGCAGCAGAAACAGGGCGGCGGGGTGGATGGCCGGAATGCGCCCGGTCGCAAGCCAGTACTTCAGGTTCATCAATCCGGCGATGGGCAGCCAGCCCTCCACGCCCGCCGGTCGCCCGACAGAGAGCGGCGAGCCTGCCACTTCAAATTGGCGGACCCACAGGTAGAACTGGCCGCCCAGCCACACGTTCAACAGCAGAAATACAATTTGAAACCCATGCCGGATTCGCTGCGAGTGGTCGCGCGCCGGGCGGCGCACCAGTTTCTTTTTCGGCTTAGCGGGAGCCTCTTGCGGCGGGGCCAATCCGAGGGTGGCGGGCGGAGCCGTTACTGCGTTGCCGGAATGGGTCTGGATTCCCATGGCGTATCCGTAAGAGAAAAGAGTAGACGACGCTCCCGCCGTGGGGTATGACTTTTGTCACGCGGGCGGCTGGGTCGGCGCCGGAGTTGGGGCGCGCCGTGGCGGTGGAAGATGCTTGTCCGAATACTGCCCGCAGGGACAGTGCTGAGGGCGCCGGGAAAGGCTGTGCGAGCGATTCAACGAGCCGGGCTACGGAAGGTTGCGGCGGGCGCATTATTCAAGGCGAGGAAGGACGTTGAGCAAAAAAAATCTTATAGCAGTAACCACAATTATTTACTTGCGTCTAAGGCTACATGTAGTGGTAGAGTATCCACTACGAAAGGGTGAAGGTCATTGATGGCTTTTATCAGGAAGAGAGGACAGTCGTATTACCTGGTTCATAATGTGCGGCAAGACGGCCGCGTCCGCCAGATCCATCTGGCCAAGCTGGGCCGCCGGCCACGCATCAGCGATGACGTTATTCGGGGAGTTTCTTCCCGGCATCCGTTTGTGGAAGTTGACTGGAACAATTTAAGGAAGAAGGCTTCCCAGGAGCTCGTTCGGCCCTTCGAGAACGACTTGCACCAACTGCGGGAGTTGCTCTCTAACATTCGCAATCTCCATCTCGATATTGGTGACCTCCATTTGCCAGTTCTCGTTATGACGCACGATCGTGAGCTGGCCGGGCAATTGATTTCAAGCCTGAAACTGCTTCGGACCACGCTGGACGTTAAGTTGAATCAACTGCGTCGGGGAAAAGCACAGACTTACTCAAGGTAAGGCCGGGAGGATAATGGAATGGCTCAATTTCAAACCATGCTGGATCCAACCCTACACAGTCCTGAGGTGAAGGACTTTGAGGGGGCCCTGATGCAGCGCGTGGTGGGGCAAGACCGGGCGATACGGCGGCTGGCAAGAATCTATCAGGTTTATAAGGCCGGGCTGGCGGTGCCGGGGCGGCCGCTGGCCAACCTGCTATTTCTGGGGCCGACGGGTTCCGGCAAGACGCGGCTGGTGGAGGCGGCCGGCGAGGTGCTGTTTGGAAGCACCCATCCTATTCTCAAAATCGACTGCGCGGAGTTCCAGCACAGCCACGAAATCGCCAAGCTGATCGGCTCGCCGCCGGGCTACCTGGGCCACCGCGAGACGCAGCCGCTGATCACGCAGGAGGCGCTGGAGGCGCACTTCACCGAAACGCTGAAGCTTTCGTTTATCCTGTTCGACGAGATTGAAAAGGCCTCCGACGCCTTATGGCACCTGCTGCTGGGCATCCTGGACAAAGCCACGCTGACGCTGGGTGACAACCGCCGCGTGGACTTTTCGCACTCGATCATCTTTATGACTTCCAACCTGGGATCGCATGAGGTTTCAAGACTGATGCGGGGCGGGATGGG
>Ga0307372_10013817_pt1 | contig 10400 bp, 7 predicted proteins | sample OX1MG_FD_202533 | JGI IMG/M metagenome (GOLD analysis project Ga0307372, IMG submission 202533) | Soil microbial communities from Risofladan, Vaasa, Finland - OX-1 | ecosystem: Environmental > Terrestrial > Soil > Coastal area > Acid sulfate soil | place: Finland: Risofladan, Vaasa | collected... | reverse complement strand
AAGGAGGTGGCAGCAGGCGCGGCGTGAAGCCCAAGCTGCGAACACAGACAGCCCCCAAAAAGGTAAACGCAATGGAATCTGACCAGCCTCAGGCTAAACCAAAGTGCGAAAGACTCTGGACACTACCATCAATCGGGCCGCACCCTCGCGCAGTAGGAAAAACCTCCCCCTGCGGGAAACCAGAACGGCACCTTCCCCGCCATCCTCCGAGGCCGGCTGGACGCTTACGCCGTCCGCAATGCGATACTCTATGTCCATTGTCACAAAAGACGCAATTAGAACCCCGGAGCCAGCGGTCGATGCTAGGTCAACGTACGCCCACGCGGTGCGGTTTACGCACGCGAGCTCGCTATCGACCGCACGGCTCCCACGCCCGATTCGCCGCTATTAGGGGGCGCAAGCGGTGCAATTGGCGCCTTTGCTACAACCGCAGTTGGGGCACCCGATGTCGATATTGGGCACGAGAGGGTCGACCGCCATATCAAGCCGCTCGTCCAGCTCGATAATCTCAAATTCAAGTGTGTTCAATTCCTCGCTCTCAGCCATTGCAGACCTCCTTTCTTTAAGAAGTGGGCATCACGGATTCCGCTGATGCGCGATCTGGTCGGCGCACCACGTTAATATTTACCAGGCTATCCGAGCCGCAACCCGGCTCCCGAGCCGTCTCACGCAGCGTGCGTTGTATGGCGACCTTCGCCGGCGGACACGGCCTGTCGCCTCCGGTCACGCGCGGCAGGGGGCAAACAACTCCTTGGCAGACGGGCACAAAAAAACAAGTGCGGCAGGTCGAGTCGTTCTCATAATACGGGCGAACCCAGGCCGCCATCCTGTCGGAGTTGATCTCGAGTGTCCCATCCCTACGCAGGCGTCCAACTACGTTCTGATCAAGAGTATCGAGTGCGACTGTGCACTTCATTATCTTGCCGTCCGCGCCGATAATGAGACTGTACGGCCTGGCCGCGTAGCAAATGTTGGCGGGTACTGGCCTGAGCCGCTCGCCCAGCGGCTCGGGAGCCAGCCCCGCTTCGCGCGCTGCCTGCCGTAAACCGGCTTCGGCATCGAACGCCTCCATACCTGTACAAACATCGAGCTGGTCGTCGTGTGGGCCGCCCCATTTTCCGACAGGGAAGAAGGAAATTAGGAACCGCCGATCCCTCCCAATTGCATTCCGAAGCCTCTCGAGAAGAGGCGCGACCATGGGCAGGTTAGAATGATCGAAATTAACACGCAACCGGACTAAAAACGGGCCCGGCAGCTCTCGCATCGCGAGGACATTCTCGAGGATCGTTTGGAATGTGGCGCCGCCCTCGCGAAGCGGGCGGTGTCGATCATGCTCGGCCGCGTCTCCGTCCACGGTGATTTGGTAGCTACTAATTCCCCACTCGACCATTTGTGCCGACCTCGCAGGGGTAAGGAGGTAGCCGTTTGTCGTGATGTGTGAGGAAAACGCAACTCCATGGCGTCGTGCAAGATCTTGAAGGTACGGCGCGAGGTCCTCGATCACCTCGAAGCCGAGCATTGGCTCGCCCCCGAACCAGGAGATGTCGAGGGAACCTAGTTTGCCGATCCGCGCCTCAACCAGCGAGCGAACCCCGTGCCTGATGTCGGGCGCCATTAGCCCGCGCTTAAATTGCTGGGAGCAGTAGACGCACCTGAAATTGCACTCTTCGGCGCTGAGAAGGAACAACTGCAAGGTATCGGTACGGAATTGCTGCAGGGACGCACGGTACGCAAGCCTCGCCATTTCGTCCACAGATTCCTCCACGAGATAGCCCTTCGTGTGGAGGTAGGTGCCCAGCTCGTCAAGCGGTCCGTCCGAGCCCTGAGCAGACACGTACGACTGCGCCGCTGCCGCACCGCGTGCGGGAATAATGCAGCGCGATCCAGTAAAACTGTTATACAGCAGCAGCGAGCCGTCTGGTTCGAGAACGTGTGCGTTGAAGCGTGAAGGCTTGAAGCGAGACCCCGAGGTTTCGCACAGGGGCTGGTTCCAAACTTCTGCCTCCGCCACGTGAGACCCCCTGCCCGGGCCTGAATGGGCCGAAGCTGCTGGCAAAAGCGAGAGCGGCTCAGGCATATTGCTCCCGGCCGGGTACATTAGAACAGGGGCTCAACTGAAAGTCAATACAAAAATGCGCTCTGCGGGATTAGTCTGACAGGTCCTAGCAGCCCGTGGGGAATCGGTTTTTTCGCCTTTTCGGGGCGCGAGAGATCCGCTCTGGGCGCGGGTCTCGTACGAGGCCATAGCGGGCGCGAGGTGGTTTCGCCACGGGCTGCTAGGCTCTGGCGGTTCCGCGAGCCACCTAGCACCGGAGCCGGCGGGCGCCGCAGCCCAGGCAGCAGGCTCGCGTTCATCCCCGGGCGCTGAGCGAGCAGGAGAGGGGCAACGTTCTCGCCTGCCTGCACGAGGAGCGCTTTCAGGACTGCGCTCCGCCCCAGGCCTTCGCCGCCCTGCTCGCTAGCGGTCTTCGCTTTTTCTTTGTGCTAGGATCGGGGCATGTTGCATGCCGTGGTAGAGGGCTGGTTTCGGGAGCGGTTCGGGGAGGCGAGCGAGCCACAGGCGGCGGGGTGGCCGGCGATTGCGGCGGGAAAAGACACGCTGATTGCGGCGCCGACGGGGTCGGGGAAGACGTTGGCGGCGTTTTTGATCGCGATTGACGGGCTGGTGCGGCAGGCGGTCGAGGGGCGGCTGGAGAAGGCGACGCAGGTCGTCTATGTGTCGCCGCTGAAGGCGCTGGCCAACGACGTGCACAAGAACCTGGAGGAGCCGCTGGCGGCGATTGTGCGGCGGGCGGGGGCGGAGGGGCGCTTGCTGCCGCCGATTCGGGTGGCGGTGCGGAGCGGGGACACGCTGCCGGGGGAGCGCAACGCCATGCTGCGGCGGCCGCCGCACATCTTGGTGACCACGCCGGAGTCGCTCTATATTCTGCTGACCTCGCGGGGCGGGCGGAACATGCTCAAGACCACGCGCACGGTGATCGTGGACGAGATCCACGCGCTGGCGGGGAACAAGCGCGGGGCGCACCTGGCGCTGAGCCTGGAGCGGCTGGAGGCGCTGGCTGGGGGCGGGGGGCCGCAGCGGATTGGGCTGTCGGCGACGGTGAAGCCGCTGGAGGAGGTGGCGCGGTTTTTGACCGGGGCGCGGGCGCGGCCGGAGGTGATCGAGATTCGGGACCGGCGGCGGCTGGACTTGGCGGTGGAGGCGCCGGAGTCGGAGCTGGGGCCGATCGCCACCAACGAGCAGTGGGAGGAGCGCTATAAGAGGCTGGCGGAGCTGGCGGAGGAGCACCGCTCGACGCTGGTGTTTGTCGCGACGCGGCGGCTGGCGGAGCGGGTGGCGCACCGGATGCGGGAGCGGCTGGGGGAGGAGGCGGTGGCGGCGCACCATGGGAGCTTGTCGCGGGCGATCCGGCTGCGGGCGGAGGAGCGCTTCAAGGCGGGCGAGCTGCGGATGATGGTGGCGACGGCGTCGCTGGAGCTGGGGCTGGATATCGGCAGCGTGGATTTGGTGTGCCAGATCGGCTCGACCCGGCAGTTGGCGGCGGCGTGGCAGCGGGTGGGGCGGGCCGGGCACTGGAAAGGGGCCATTCCCAAGGGACGGTTTTTTGCGCTGACGCGGGACGACCTGATCGAGTGCGCGGCGCTGGTGCGGGGGCTGCGCACGGGGGCGCTGGACGCGCTGCGGATTCCAGAGTGGCCGCGCGATATTTTGGCGCAGCAGATGGTGGCGGCGGTGGCGGCGAGCGAGGGCGAGGGCTGGGGCGAGGACGAGCTTTTTGAAATGGCGCGGCAGGCGTGGCCGTATCGGGAGCTGCCGCGGGAAGAGTACGACGCGCTGGTGACGCTGCTGAGCGAGGGCATCAGCAGCCGGCGGGGGCGGCGGGGAGCGTACTTGCACCGCGACGGGGTGCACCATAGATTGCGTCCGCGGCGGGGGGCGCGGCTGGCGGCGATCACCTGCGGCGGGGCGATCGCCGAAACCGCCAGCTATGTGGTGCAGGCGGAGCCGGAGAACCTGATAATTGGCTCGCTGGACGAGGACTTCGCCATCGAGAGCAGCGCCGGCGACATTATCTTGCTGGGCACGCATTCGTGGAAGGTGCGCGGGATCGAGACCGGCAGGGTGCGAGTGGAGGATGCGCACGGGGCGCCGCCGACGGTGCCGTTTTGGCTGGGGGAGGCGCCGGGGAGGACGGGGGAGCTGTCGGAAGAAGTGGGGAACATTCGGGAGGGACTAGGGGACAGGGGACAGGGGACAGGGGACAGGGCAGAGGGATGGGCTGAAAGGGTGGGGGCGGCGTGGGGGTTGAGCGAGAGTGGGGCGCGGCAGGCGGGGGCTTATCTTAGCGCTAGCTACGAAGCGCTGGGGGGGATGCCTTCTACGCGGCATGTGATTGCGGAGCGGTTTTTCGACGAGGGCGGGGGGATGCAGTTGGTGATCCACGCGCCGTTTGGGTCGGCGATCAACAAGGCGTGGGGGATGGCGCTGCGGAAGCGGTTTTGCCGCGGGTTCGACTTCGAGCTGCAGGCGGCGGCGGGGGAGAATGGGCTGGCGCTGGCGCTGGCGGAGCAGCACAGCTTTCCGCTGGAGACCATCTTTACCTATTTGCGCTCGACGAACGTGCGCGGGATCTTGGAGCAGGCGGTGTTGCAGGCGCCGATTTTCCAGACGCGGTGGCGGTGGACGGTGGGGCGGGCGCTGGCGCTGCTGCGGTTTTCCGGGGGGCGGAAGCTGGCGCCGCAACTGCAGCGGATGCGGGCCGAGGACCTGCTGGCGGCGGCGTTTCCGATGCAGGTGGGCTGCCAGGACAACCACGGGGGCGAAGACCTGGAGATTCCCAACCATCCTTATGTACAAGAGACGATGCGGGATTGCCTGCACGAGTTTTTGGACCTGGAGGGGTTGCAGCGGGTGCTGGAGGGACTGGAGACGGGGGCGATCACGTTTGCGGCGGTGGACACGCCGGCGCCGTCGGGGCTGGCGCAGGAGATCCTGAACGTCGGGGCATTTGGCTTCTTGGACGATGCGCCGCTGGAGGAACGGCGCTCGCGGACGGTGGATCTGCGGGCGCAGGGGACGTCGGCTGGGCCGGGGGTGCTGGACGAGGCGGCGGTGGAGGCGGTGCGGGCGGAGGCTTGGCCGCAACCGGAGTCGGCGGAGGAGTTGCACGATCTGCTGCTGACGTTGCTGTGGATGCCGAGGGCTGAAGTGGCGCCGGAGTGGGAGGGATGGCTGCGGGAGCTGGTGGCGCACGGGCGGGTGGTGGAACATCAAAGGGGATGGGCGGCGGCGGAGCGGGCGGAACTGCTACGCGGGGGCGGCGGGGGCGAACTCGCCGGGGCGGTGTGGCCGGGGGTGGAGTTTGCCGGAGCGACACCGACCGCGGACGAGGCGGCGGCGGCGCGCATGGTGGGCGGGTGGATGGAGATCCTGGGGCCGGTGAAGGAGGCCGAGTTGGCGGAGCGGCTGCATTTGAGTCCGGTGGCGGTGGAGACGGCGCTGCTGGCGCTGGAGGGGCAGGGGCGGGTGCTGCGCGGCGGGTTTGGGTGGTGCGAGCGCGGGCTGCTGGCGCGCATTCACCGGCGCATGGTGCGGCGGCTGCGGGCCGAGATCGAGCCAGTGTCGCCGGCGGTGTACGAGCGCTTTTTGCGGCGCTGGCAACACCTGGAGACGGGCACGCGGCTGCACGGGCTGACGGGGTTGGCGGCGGTGATCGAGCAGATGCAGGGCTACGAGGCGGCGGCGAGCGCGTGGGAAGAGACGCTGCTGCCGGCGCGGGTGGCGGACTATACGCCGCAGCTCTTGGACCAGCTTTGCCTCTCGGGCGAGGTGGGATGGGCGCGGCTGACGCCGATGGCGGCGTTGTCGGCGGCGGCGGCGGGGCGGCGGCGGGTGACGCCGAGCCGGAACTCTCCGATCACCTTTTTCAAGCGGCGCGATGCGGGGTGGCTGCTGCCGGCGGCGGGCTGGGGCAAGGCGAAGAATGGACGCAAGCTGAGCGCGGCGGCGGAGCAGGTGCTGGCCACGCTGGAGCGGCGGGGGGCGTGCTTCTTCAATGATTTGGTGGGACCGGGGCTGGTGAAGAGCCAGGTCGAGGACGCGCTGTGGGAGCTGGTGGCGGCGGGGGTGGCGACGGCGGACGGGTTCGACAATTTGCGGGCGTTTTTGGATCCCAAGCGGCGGGCGGGGGAGGGGCGGGGGCAGACGGCGCGTCCGCGGCATGCTGCGGGGAGGTGGGCACTGGTGCGGGAACTGATGCCGACGGCGGCGAGCGAGGACAGACACGCCGGTGAGATCGAGCTGGCGCAGGCGGAGCTGGCGGAGCGGCAGGCGTGGCAGTGGCTGCGGCGCTACGGGGTGATCTTCAAGGCCGGGCTGGAGGAGGAGTCGAGCGCGGTGGGGTGGTACGAGGTGCTGCTGGCGTGCCGGCGGCTGGAGGCGCGGGGCGAGATCCGGGGGGGGCGGTTTGTGACCGGCTTCGCGGGCGAGCAGTACGCGCTGCCGCAGGCGGTGGAGGCGCTGCGGGCAGTGAGGAAGTTGGCGCCGGCGGCGGCGGCGGGATAGGGGGGGCGGGCGGTTGCTAGTTGCTAGTTGCTGGTTGCTAGTTGCTAGTTGGGGGCGCGGGGGCTAGGCGTGGGGCGAAGATGGGTCCACGACGCGCAGGCGGGCGAAGTAGCGGCGGTAGAAGCCGCGGTCGCGGGTGAGGAGCGCGTCGGCATGGAGCAGGGCGTGAGCACCGACGAGGAAGTCGGCGATGATGCGGTGGCGACCCTGATGGGAGCGGCGGTGGGCGCGCCAGAGCGCGCCGGCGCGGGCGGCGGCCGCGGCCGAGGGCGGCTCGAACAGCACGCCCTGGTCGGCGAGGAAGCGGGCGTGCTGCGCGTCGTTGGAAAAGAAGGCGCGGGTCTCGGCCCAGACGACGTCGCCGACGATGAGCTGACCCAAGCGCTCGGCCTGGCGCAAGGCCTGCTGCGAGGCTGGGCGATGCACGGGATCGTCGGTGGCCAGGTCGAGCAGCACCGACGCGTCCACAGCCAACTTCACCGCGCCGCCGCCTGACGTTTGCGGACGGGGGCGGGGCCGCGCAGCTCTTCCAGCAACTGATCCACGGTGGTGCCGGCGGGCAGAGTCACGGTGCCGATCCAGGCGTCGCCGGGGTGGCGGGCGGGAACGTGCTTGCGCAGCGTGGCGCCGCCGGAAGCGAGAGCGAACTCGATCCGCGTTCCCGGGCGCAGGCCGAGCGCACGGCGGATGGCGATGGGGACGGTGATCTGGCCCTTGGCGGAGATCTTGCCGGTCATGGCCCGATCATCGCATTCTTTACTTTTGGTGTAAAGCGGCAGCGCGGGGCGCCGCCGCACGGACGGCCTACGGCCGCTGCATTCAGCCATCAGGCGGGCGGTGGCATTGGGGAGCACCGGGTGGCGCGGAGTGCGCACAGCCAAGATTGGCTGTGCCACCGTGGCCAGAAGGGCCAGGCGGTCTCGGCCCAGACCACGTCGCCGACTTCGAGACGGTAGAGGTGGCTCGGGAGAAGGGGCTGCCGATTTTGCCAGCGGGCAAAGCGGCGCGACCCCCGCGAGGGGAGCACCGGGTGGCGCGGAGTGCGCACAGCCAAGATTGGCTGTGCCACCGTGGCCAGAAGGGCCATTGGTTGGCGCGGGCCCCAGCGCGCCTGCCCGGCCCGGCTGTAGCAGCGCCAGGCCGGTGCGGCGCGCGACCCGCGCGAGAGGGCGGGGTGGGTTAGCGGGCGAGCCAGGCGTTGACTTCGGCGTAGGGGACGTTGCCGGCGGCGATGGTGGAGAAGGTGCCGGGGCCGCGGAGTTCTTCGGCGAGGCGGCGGAGGGTGCCGAGAGCGGCGCGGTAGGGGCCGGAGCCAAGAGAGATGCGGCGGACGCCGGCGCGGGCGAGCTCGGGGACGGAGGGGACGCCGGGGCCTCCGAGGATGTTGAGTGGGCCGGGGGAGGACTGGAGCAGGCGCGCGATCACGGCGAGGTCGCGGAGGCCGGGGACGAAGATGCAGTCGGCGCCGGCGGCGCGGTAGGCGACCGCGCGGCGGACGGCCTCGGCGAAGGGATCGAAGGCGGCGGGGAGGTGGAGGAAGAAAGCGTCAGTGCGGGCGTTGATCACCAGCGGGACGCCTTGGGAGGTGGCGGCGGCGCGGAGGGCGGCGATGCGGGCGACCTGGAGATCGAGCGGGAAGAGGGCGGAGCCGTCGGGCAGGGCGTCCTCGAAATTGAGGCCGACGGCGCCGGCGGCGAGGAGGGCTTGGGCGAAGGCGGGCATGGCGGCGGCGGTTGCGCCGTAGGCGGCCTCGAGGTCGGCGGTGACCGGGACGTGGACGGCGGCGGCGGTGCGGGCGACGGCGGCGAGCATTTCTTGCTGGGAGATGCGCTCGCCGTCGGGGTAGCCGAGGCCGTTGGCGATGGCGGCGCTGGAGGTGGCGACTGCGGGGAAGCCCATCTCTTCGAGGGCGCGGGCGCTGGCCACGTCCCAGGCGTTGGGGAGCAGCAGGGGGGCTGGGCCGTGGTGGAGGGCGAGCAGGCGGGCGGCCTTCTCCGCGGAGGTCATGGAGGTAGTGTATGCCGCCGGGAGAGTTGACGGAACTGACAACCTGTCCGTGTGGGTGAAAACACGCCAAGGAGGCGCGAAATGGGGTAATTTAGTCCATGCGTTTCACAACCCTGCGTTATTTGGCTCCGGCGGCGGCGCTGCTGGCGCTGCCCCTGATGCTCGCGGCCCAAGCGACGCCCGGCGAGAAGACCGCCGAACAGGTGTTCAAGAACATTCAGGTGTTCCAGGGCAAACCGGCGAACGAGCTGCGGCCGACGATGAGCTTCATCGCCAGCTCGCTGGGGGTGCGATGCAACTTTTGCCACACGCAGCCGTTCAGCGCCGACACGCGGGCGAAGACGACGGCGCGGATGATGATCAAGATGGTGTTCGCCATCAACGCCGAGAATTTTCATGGGCGGCCGGCGATCAACTGCTTCACCTGCCACCAGGGGCACAACGAGCCGACCAGCGCGCTGAGCATCGCGGCGGACGCGCCGGCGGGCGAGGGCATGGCGGGCGGAGGAATGATGATGGGCGGGGGGCCGGGCGGACGCGGGCGCGGCGGACCGGGCGGGCCGGGCGGACCGGGCGCCCAAGCCGGGCGGGGGGCGCGGCCAGCGATGCCGCCGGCGCAGCAGATTCTGGACAAGTACGTGGCGGCAATGGGCGGGGCGAGCGCGCTGGCGGGAATTCACAGCGAGAGCGTGACGGCGGAACGCACGATGATGGGGCGCTCGGCGGCGGAGACGGTGGTGCGGGCGGACGGCAAGATGCTGATCACCGACGGAGCGATGAAGGCGGGCTACGACGGCAGCCAGTTCTGGGCGGCGAGCCCGCGCGGGGTGCAGACCGACCTGGGCACGGACGCGATGGGGCAGTTGCAGACCGACGTGGACCTTTACCCTGGCGCCGGCCTGAAGGCGGATGGGGCGCGCGTATTCGCCAAGGTGCCGCTGAACGGCGGGACCGCATATTTGATGGCGGTGCGCACGCCCAACGGGTTCTCGCGCTACTACTTTGACGCTGACAGCGGGCTGCTGGTGCGGACGATTACCATGACGCCGACGTATTTGGGCGGGCTGCCGCTGCAGGTGGACTACTCCGATTACCGGGCGGTGGAGGGCGGGGCGAAGCTGCCGTTCGATGTGAAGTGGAGCACGCACGAGCGGACGTGGGAGCGGAAGGTGAGCGCCATCGCGATCAACGGGAAGGTGGACGCGGCGGGGTTCAGCGTTCCGGGGAAATAGCGTGCGCATTCGGGCGCGGGATTGTAGTCGCGGAGCGGCGCGACCAAGCGATCAATTGCCGCCACGCTGGGCCGGGGTCACAAAATCGTCCCTCATGCGGAATGCCGCTGATGATCCTGTTTCGACGAGGTTGTCTAGGATAGAAAGCACGGCATCGCGCATGCTTGCATCGCATTTGAGTTCTGCGGGTCGGCCGTAAACGTGGCGTTGGAGCAGAACCTCGAGCCGGAACACGGTATCCGTCTTTTCGAGCATCCTTTGCGCGTCGCCGCCTCGCAGGGCCCTCGCGATGTGGATGAAAGCTCCCGGTAGGGACTGGCCGCCTATGTGGTAGAGGAAGGTGACATAGTGTTCGAGGACGGCTGACGACTGCGGTAGTGCTTGGAATAGTTCGTCCAGCAGGCGTGCGTAGCCGTCTAAAAACGGCCAATGCCGGATGTTTTCCTTCCAGTTCGCCGTCAGGAAGAGCGTAAGCGTCAAAGCAACCCACGGGTCCGGGTGGCGGGGAGCGCTTTGAGGGCGAGGTTTAGGAGCGCGCGGCCCGCCAGTTGGCGGGCGTGAGTTGGGCGAGCGCGGCCAGGGGCCGCGCGGCGAGG
>Ga0307372_10013816_pt1 | contig 10401 bp, 11 predicted proteins | sample OX1MG_FD_202533 | JGI IMG/M metagenome (GOLD analysis project Ga0307372, IMG submission 202533) | Soil microbial communities from Risofladan, Vaasa, Finland - OX-1 | ecosystem: Environmental > Terrestrial > Soil > Coastal area > Acid sulfate soil | place: Finland: Risofladan, Vaasa | collected... | reverse complement strand
CCTCTTCGGGGTCGCCCTGGCGGCGCTGGGGGGGGCGCTGACGGCGCTGATCCTCAATCTGTCGCCGTCGCCGGTCGCCGCGGACGACGTGCTGAAATGGCTGCTCGGCTCGGCCGCAGATCGCGACTGGAGCGATCTGGCCCTGGCCCTCGCGCCCATGGCGCTGGGCGCAGCTCTGTGCGCCTATGCCGCCGGCGGACTGCGCATGCTGACGCTCGGCGAGGAGACTGCGGCGCTCTCGGGCCTGCCGATGGCCCGCCTCAGGGCGGCGTCGGTGGCGGGCTCGGCCCTGCTCACCGGCGCCTCGGTGGCTCTGGCCGGCGTCATCGGATTCGTGGGCTTGGCCGCGCCGCACATCGTGCGCGGCTCGGTCTCCGACGATCCGGCCCGCACCCTCGCGCCCTCGGCGATCACCGGCGCCATCCTGCTGACGCTCGCCGACCTCGCCGCCCGGATGATCCCGACCGCGGAGGAACTGAAGCTGGGAGTCGTCACCGCCCTCTTCGGCGCACCCCTCTTCGCCGTGGTGGCCTGGCGCGCGGCGCGGAGCTGGCGCGCGTGACCGCGATGCTCGAGATCGAGCGCCTGGGGGTGGCGCACGGCCGCCGCACGGTGCTGGCGGACGTGACGCTCGCCGTCGCGCCGGGCGAGATCCTGGGGCTGGTGGGACCGAACGGGGCCGGCAAGACGACGCTTGTCCGCGCCGCGCTCGGATTGCAGAGAATCGCGGCGGGCGAGGTCAAACTGGGCGGGCGAAGGCTGGCGGACCTCGGCGAGGCGGCGCGGGCGGCGATCGCCGGCTATCTGCCTCAGGAGCGCCGCGTCGCCTGGAACATGCCGGCCTGGCGCATCGCCGCGCTCGGGGCCGCCAATCGCGCGCCCGCCCAGGCGCACGCCATCGCCCTGGCCTGCCTGGCCGAGCTGGAGATGGCCGCTCTGGCCGATCGCGGCGTGCTCGACATGTCCGGCGGCGAGCGCGCCCGGGTGCTGCTGGCGCGGCTGCTGGCGAGCGCCGCGCCGCTGCTGATCGCCGACGAGCCGGCCGCCGGACTCGATCCGGACGCCCAGCTTCTGGTTCTGGAGCGGCTGCGCGAGCGCGCGGCGCGCGGCGCGGCGGTGGTCGTCACCCTGCACGACCTGACCCTCGCCGCCCGAGCCTGCGACCGCCTGGCGGTGCTCCACCACGGCCGCCTGTGCGCCCTCGGGCCCGCGGCCGAGGCGCTGGCGCCCGCGGTGCTTGCCGATGTGTTCGGCCTCGACGGCGAGCTGGTCGACGCCCCCGCCGGCGCGGTCCTGGCGGTCCGCCGCCGGGCGACCTAGAGCGCTCCAGCGTTTTGACTCGCCGCCAGGCCGCGGCGCGCCTCAGGGCGTCGGGGTCGCCGGCGTGCTGGCCGGCTGCAGAACCGGCGTGGCCGCGGCATAGCCGTAGGCGCCGCGCTTCAGATCCTGGGCGAGGGTGAGGGGCGCGGAGCCGCCGCCGAGGCGGGCGCGATAGACCTGCATCGCCTCCAGCACCCGCATCACGTAGTTGCGCGTCTCCGGGAACGGGATGCATTCGATGAAATCGGCGGGATCGGTTCCGGCCGAACGCGGATCGCCGCAGAAGCTGGTCCACTGCAGCGGCCGCCCCGGGCCGGCGTTGTAGGCGGCCGCGGCCATCACGTAGGAGCCGCCGAACTGGTCCACCAGCAGGCCGAGATAGGCCGAGCCGAGCTGCATGTTGAAGTCGGCGTCCTCCAGACGGTCCCGCTCGTACGAATACCCCAGCTTGCGGGCCAGCACCTCGGCCGTCCCCGGCATCAGCTGCATCATGCCCAGGGCCCCGGCCGCAGAGCGGATGTGCGGATCGAAGCCGCTCTCCTGACGGATGACGCCAAGCACGAAGGCGGTCTCGGGCGCGCCGGAGACCTGCGGCATCGTCCTCAACGGATAGCCGCGGTCAGGCAGGATCAGGTCGTGCTGGGCGGCGATGCGGACCACCCGCATGGCGAGCGCCTGATCGCCGTAGCCGCTCGCCAGGTCGACCAGTTCGGCCGCCTGGGTGGCGTCGGGCAAGGTGGTGGCGAGGCCGGCGACGAAGCGGCCGAACACCTCCTTGGCCCCGATGCCGGCGAGCATTCTGGCGGCCCGCACCGGCTCGCGCGCCTCGAAGCGGGTCCGGTCCGCAAGGGTGATCGTGGGATCGCGGCCGAGCACCAGCCGCGCCACGCCCGCCTTCGCCGCGGCGAGCTGGCCATAGAAGGTGGTCGGGTAGCGGGCCGCCTCGGCATAGAAGACCTGGGCGTTGAGCTGGTCGCCTTCGGCTTCCAGCGCCCGGCCGCGCCAGTAGAGCGCGCGCGCCTTGGTGATCGGGGAGGTCCCGATGGCCTCGACCCTGGCGAAGTGCCGGTCGGCGAGGCTGGGGTCGTCGAGCCGGGTCAGAGCCAGCCAGCCGGCGTAGAACTCGGCCTCCGCCCCGTCCTCGCCCGAGCCGACACCGCTGTCGGCCGCGGCCCGATAGGCGCCGCGCGCATCGCCCGCCTCCAGGGCCGACACCACCAGCGGCCGCCGCAGCTTCCACATCCGGCTCTGCGATTCGCCGTCCGGAAGCGGTGTGGCGAGCGCCGGAAGCAGGGCCAGGGCGTCGGCGTCGTCGCCGCGGCGCGCGAAGCTCGCGGCGCGCTCGTACTCGAGGCCAGGGTCGTCCTGAAGCGCCGGCGGCAGGGCCGCGATCAAGCCGTCGGCGTCCGACGCGCCCGAACGCACGGCCATGCGCGCAAGCGCCAGGGCCTGCTGGTCGGGGGGGAGCAGCGCCAGCATGTCGTGCGCCGCCGGCCCCTGGTCGCCATAGAGCAGCATCTCCTCGCGCGCGGCGTGATCGGATTGGCCGAGGAGGTCGCCGAAGCGGGCCAGCATCTGCTGCTGCGCAGCGGCCTCGAAGGGCTGGGTGCGCCAGACGCGGCGAATCAGCGCGCGCGCCTTGGGCGTCTGGCCGGTGCTCTCGTAGGCCGAGGCCAGGGCCATCGCGCCTTGCGCGGTCGTCGGCTCGGCGCCGGCGAACCAGGCGATCACGTTCTGGGGCGAGAGGCCGCCGCCCTCGATCACCTTCTCGGCGGCCGATTCGCGGCGGGCCGCGTCGGGCCAACCGGCGAGGCTGCGGCGCGCGCCGTCGAGTTCGGCGAAGCTCATGGCGTCGGGGTCGGCATCGACGAGCGCCCAAAGCGCAATCTTGCGCGCCAGGGGATCGGAGATGGCGAGCATGAGTTCGCGCACCTTGGCCGAATCACCGGCCCGCGCGGCTTCCAGCGCCTCGTCGAGCGCCTGGGCGTCCGAATCGGCGAGCGCGGCGGGAGAAGCAGCGGCCGGCGCTTGAAGCGGCGCAGGAGCGACCGGCGCGCCCCTCGACAATCCCTGCGCCAGGGCGACGCCGCCGCCCACGGCGAGGGCGCAAGCCGTGGCGACGAGGGCGCGGCGCAGGTCGAGACTCACGCGGGGTACGGACCTCCCGGCCGATATCCATCATCGAAGCGGCTGTTGCAGGCGCGCGCCCCGCCGACATATGTTCGAGAAGCTCCATACAGCTGGGTTAACGCCCGGTGAAATCACGGCTTCTTGCGTTGCCATGGCCCGACCTTCGTTCCGAGGCGTCTTCACCGCGCTGGTGACGCCCTTTCGCGCCGGCGCGCTGGACGAGACGGCGTTCCGCACCCTGGTGCAGCGTCAGATCGACGCCGGCGTCCACGGCCTCGTGCCGGTGGGCACGACCGGCGAGACCGCGACCTTGAGCCACCGCGAGCATCGCCGCGTGGTCGAGCTCTGCGTCGAGGTGGCTGGCGACCGCGTGCCGGTGATCGCCGGCGCCGGGTCCAACGCCACCGCTGAAGCCATCGAACTGGCGGGCCACGCCAGGGAGGTCGGCGCCGCCGCCGCGCTGATCGTCACCCCCTATTACAATCGCCCCAGCCAGGAGGGGCTCTATCGCCACTATGCCGCGATCAACGATGCGGTCGAGCTGCCGGTGCTGGTCTACAACGTGCCGTCCCGCACCGGCGTGGACATCTCCAACGACACCCTGCAGCGGCTTTCGGCCCTGCCCAACATCGCCGGCGTCAAGGACGCCACGGGCGATCTGGGGCGCGCCAGCCTGCAGCGGCTGACCTGCGGTGCAGACTGGGTGATGCTGTCGGGCGACGATCCATCGGCGCTCGGCTACATGGCGCATGGCGGCCACGGCTGCATCTCGGTGACCGCCAACGTCGCGCCTGGCCAGTGCGCCGCCTTCTACCGCGCCGCGCTGGACGGCGACTGGAAGGCGGCGCTGGCGTGGCAGGACCGGCTCGCGCGCCTCCACAAGGGGCTGTTTCTCGACGCCTCGCCCGCACCGACCAAGTTCGCTCTGGCCCGCCTGGGGTTGATCCTGGAGGAGGCGCGCCTGCCGATCGCGCCGTGCGAGGACGCGGTGAAGCCGGCGATCATCGAGGCCATGCGCGAGGCCGGCGTCCTCTGATGTCGAAACTGATCGCGGAGAACCGCCGCGCCCGCTTCGATTACTTCCTCGAGGAAAGGCTCGAGGCCGGGTTGGCGCTCACCGGCAGCGAGGTCAAGGCGCTGCGCCTGGGCCGGGCCAATATCGCCGAATCCTACGCCGCCGTGGCCGGCCGCGAGATCTCGCTCGTCAACGCCCACATCCCCGAATACGGGCCCGCCAACCGCTTCAACCACGAACCGCGGCGCGCCCGCCGCCTGCTGCTGCATCGCCGCGAACTCGACAAGCTGATCGGTTCGGTCCAGCGCGAGGGCCGCACGCTGATCCCGACGCGGCTCTATTTCAACGACCGCGGCCTGGTGAAGCTGGAACTGGCGCTCGCCAAGGGCAAGAAGGCGCACGACAAGCGCGCCACCGAGCAGGAGCGCGACTGGAAGCGCGAGCAGGGCCGGCTGATGCGCGACCGTGGCTGAAATCAGCGCAACCGCGCCCGCACCGCCTCGAAGACCGCCTCGAACATCGCCGGCGTGAGGCGCCCCGTGTTGGTGTTCAGCCGCGAGCAGTGATAGCTGTTGATGAGCAGGTAGCCGCCGGCTTCGGTGCGCGCGCCGTGGCCGGCGGCGCCAGCCGAAGCCCGGAGGCCGAGGCCCTTCAGCACGTTGCGGCGGGCGACGTCGCCCAGGCTCACGATCACCTGCAGATTCGACAGGGCGGCGATGCGCGCGGCCAGGAACGGGCGGCAGGCGGTCTCCTCGGCGGTCTCGGGCCGGTTGCCGGGTGGGGCGCAGCGGACCGCGTTGGTGATCATGCAGTCGACCAGTTCCAGCCCATCGTCGGCGCGCGCCTCGTAGCGGCCGCGGGCGAACCCGGCCTTGACCAGGGTGGCATAGAGCAGCACCCCGGCATGATCGCCGGTGAAGGGACGGCCGGTGCGGTTGGCGCCGGCGCGTCCGGGCGCGAGGCCGACGATCAGGAGCCGCGCCGCCGGGTCGCCGAACGAGGGCGCCGGGCCGTTCCACCAGTCGGGATGGGCGTCGCGGTTCGCCTGGCGATAGCGCACCAGGCGTGGGCAGAGCGGGCAGTCGCGCCGCGGTTCGGCCTCAGCCTCGATCTTCGGCATCCGCGGGATGGATCGAACGCGCGGCGCGCGCCTCGGCCTTGGCTTCCTGGATGATGCGGGGCAGGCGCGCCGGGCGGCCAATCAGGTCGGAAAGGTCGGCGAGATCGACGAAGGCGTCGGCCTGGCGGCGCAGATCGTCCGACGCCATCGGCGGCTGCGACTTCACCGTGGAGACGACGGTCACCCGGACTCCCTTGCGCTGCACCGCTTCCACGAGGCGGCGGAAGTCGCCGTCGCCGGAGAACAGCACCACGTGGTCGATGCGCTCGGCGAGCTCCAGCATGTCGACCGCCAGTTCGACGTCCATGTCGCCGCGCCAGCGCTTGCGCCCCTGGGCGTCGGTATATTCCCGCGCCGTCTTGGTGATCAGGGTGAAGCCGTTGTAGTCGAGCCAGTCCACCAGCGGCCGGATCGGCGAATAGTCCTGCTCCTCCACCAGGGCGGTGTAATAATAGGCGCGCACCAGGACGCCGCGGGCGCGGAACTCCTCCAGCAGGCGCTTGTAGTCGACGTCGAAGCCGAGGCCCTTGGCGGAAGAGTAGAGATTGGCCCCGTCGATGAAGAGGGCGAGGCGGTCGGTGGGATAGAAGGTCATTGGTTGCGTCCGTTCCGGATAGTCGCTCCGCCCCCCAGGACGAGGCCGTCGTCCTCGCGCTCGGCGGCAATCTGGCCGGGGATTATCCCAGCCTCGAAGCGCTCTTGGAAGCGGCCCTTTCGGCCTTGCCGCGCGCCGGCCTGCGCATCGTCCGGCGGTCGAGCTGGTGGCGCTCCGCCGCCTGGCCCGACCCAAACAGTCCTCCGTATCGCAACGGCGTCGTGCTTGTCGAGACGAGCCTTGCTCCGCGCGCCGTGCTGGAGGCCGTCCTCGCCATCGAAACGCGCTTTGGCCGCCGCCGGTCCGAACCCAACGCCGCGCGCACCCTCGACATCGACCTCGTCGCCTATGGCCGGCGCGTCATCGACGAGCCGGGCCTGAAGGCGCCGCATCCGCGGGCGCACGAGCGCCGCTTCGTCATGGGCCCACTGGCCGAGATCGCGCCGCAGTGGCGCCATCCCGTGCTGGGCAAGACGGCCACGGAGCTGGCGGAGGCCGCGCCAATCGGCCGCGACGCGGCGCCGGTTGCGCGGCGCCCGTGAGCATCGTCGGGCCTCAGGCGCATGTCGAGCCTCAGGCGCATTGCGGAGCTGATCAGTTGTTCCTGCTCTTACAAGTAGGAGTAGGAAACGTCGATCATGCGAATCACGTCCAAAGGGCAGGCGACGATCCCGGCGGAAATCCGCGAGAAGGCCGGGCTGTTTCCGGATACGGAAGTGGAGTTCCGGTTCGACGGCAAGACCGTGAGCCTCGTCGCGGTAGCGGGCGGCAGGCGGCCTAGTCGCGGCGCCCGCCTGGTGATCAACCCCGTCGTTTACGCAGGGTATCGGTGCGGTTCTCCCGGATCGAGGATGTCGAAGCGGCGCTCCCGCCGGATCTCTTCGCGCGAGAGCCGATCCCTTTCGAGGCGGCGTTCCTCGCCGGGAAGTCCTTCCAGGTCTACCGCAGCCGCGGCGGACAGAGGCGCTCGCCGCTTCCCGATCTCTTCACCGGCGCGCACGCCGTGATCGCCGGGTACGAACTGCTCACGCGAGACGCCGGGCGCTATCGCAGCTATTATCCAGGACTGGCGCTGATCGCGCCTGATTGACACAGGCGATCGCCATGGAGTCGGCTGCGGCAATCACCGCGCATCGACGAGGCGTCGATGCACGTCGTTGCGCAATGGCGGCGACGTCTCTATCTTGGAGGCTTCCACCACAAGAGAGACTTCCATGGCGCGCGTCACCGTCGAAGACTGCATCGACAAGATTCCCAATCGCTTTGGCCTGGTTCTGGCCGCGGCGCACCGGGCGCGGGCGATCGCGGCTGGCGGCCAGATCCTGGTCGATCGCGACAACGACAAGAACCCGGTGGTGGCCCTGCGCGAAGTCGCCGACGACGTCGTCGACCCGGAGGAGCTGAGGGAGGCCCTGATCGCGGCGCTGCAACGCGTCGACGAGCACTCCGAGGCCGAGGAGGAAGCCGAGACCCTGGCGCTGCTGGCCGATCCGACGCACCGGCAGATGAGCGAGCAGGAACTGGTGCGCGCCCTGCAAAGCGACCGCGACGGCGGCCAGGAGGAGCGCTACTGACCGCGGAGGCTCTAGGCCCGCTTCCCGTCAGGACGGCCCCGAAGGCCGTGCAGCCGAAGGCTGGACGGCCCAAGGACGGCCCGCCGGTCCCGCCCGACGCCCGGCGGTTCCTGCGCCAGTACGAACTGATAGAACGGGTCAAGGCCTATGATCCGACGGCGGACGAGGCGCAGCTCAACCGCGCCTACGTCTACGCCATGCGCGCGCACGGCGCCCAGATCCGCGCCTCGGGCGATCCCTATTTCGCCCATCCCATCGAGGTGGCCGGCATCCTCACCGAATACCGGATGGATACGGCCACTATCGTCACCGCGCTGCTTCACGACGTCATCGAGGACACCGAGGTCACGCGCGAGGAGATCGGCCGGATCTTCGGCGAGGAGGTGGCCGAACTGGTGGAGGGCGTCACCAAGCTGTCGCGGCTCGAGCTCACCGCCGAATACAAGCGCCAGGCCGAGAACCTCAGGAAATTCATCCTCGCCATCTCGCGCGACGTGCGGGTGCTGCTGGTCAAGCTCGCCGACCGGCTGCACAACATGCGCACGCTGCACTTCCTGAAAGCGGCCGCCAAGCGCGAGCGCATCGCCCGCGAGACCCTCGAGATCTATGCGCCGCTCGCCCGCTCGATCGGCTGCCATCGCATCTGCATCGAACTGGAGGAGCTGGCGTTCTCGCACCTCAATCCGGTGGCCCGCGATGCGATCATGCGGCGGCTGGACAAGCTGAGGACCACCCAGGGCGAGGCGGTGGCCCTGGTCAGCAGGGAGGTGGCGGCGAAGCTCGAGCTGGAGGGCATTCCCGCCCGCGCCTTCGGCCGCGAGAAGCACCCCTATTCGATCTGGCGCAAGCTGCAGCGAAAGTCGATCGGCTTCTCGCAGCTTTCCGACATCTACGCCTTCCGCGTCATCGTCGACACCGAGGAGGACTGCTATCGGGCGCTCGGCGTCATCCATCGGGCCTGGTCCTGCGTGCCCGAGCGCTTCAAGGACTTCATCTCCACGCCCAAGCGCAACAACTACCGCTCGATCCACACGACGGTGGTGGGCCCGCGCGGCATGCGCATCGAGATGCAGATCCGCACCGAGGTGATGGACCGCGTCGCCGACGAGGGCGTCGCCGCCCACTGGCGCTACAAGAACGAGACCTATGGTTTCGATCCCGACGCCGCCGCCGCCGACGGCGGTCGCGACCCGCTGGTGAACCTTCGCCAGCTCGTCCAGGTGCTCGAGCACGGCGGCGATTCCGAGGAGCTGGTCGAGCACGCCAAGCTGGAGATGTTCCTCGACCAGTCGTTCGTGTTCACGCCCAAGGGCCGGCTGATCAGTCTTCCGCGCGGCGCCATGCCCCTCGATTTCGCCTATGCAGTCCACACCGACGTGGGCGACACCTGCGTCGGGGTGAAGATCAACGGCGAACTGCGGCCGCTGCGCACCGAGTTGCAGAATGGCGATGTCGTGGAGGTGATCCGGGGTCCCAAGCCCCAGGTTCCCGCCGACTGGCGCTCGCTCGCCATCACCGGCCGCGCCCGTTCGGCGATCCGCCGGCACATCCGCCAGACCGAGAAGGAGGAGTTCGCCCGGCTCGGGCGCGCCTCCGTCGACCAGGCGTTCGAACGCGCCGGCCGCGATCGCGGCGAGGTCTCGTTGCGTCCGGCGCTGGAGCGGTTCGCCCTCAACGCCGATTCAGAGCTCTATGACGCGGTCGGCCGCGGGCGGATCGCTCCGGTGCAGGTGCTGGAGGCGGTGTTTCCAGGACTGAAGGAGGCCGAGCGCGCCGCCATCTCCGCCCGCCGCCGCATCGAGGACGGCAAGGGCGCGCGCTACTACGTCCGCGGCGGCGGTTCGACGCCCGGCGCGCTGCTGCACTTCGCGGCGTGCTGCAAGCCGGTGCCGGGCGACCGCATCGTCGGCATCGTCGAGCCGGACAAGGGTCTTGCCGTGCACGCCATCGACTGCCCCGAACTCGCCCGCTACGAGGACCAGGAAGCGCTGTGGCGCGACCTGCAGTGGACCCCCGAGGCCGAGCGCGACACCCTTTCCCAGGCCCGCCTGCGCGCCACCATCCGCGACGCGCCGGGCGTGCTGGGGCAGGCCTGTTCCATCATCGGCGAGGCCGGCGGCAACATCGTCGGGCTGAACATGCACCACCGCCATTCCAACTTCTTCGACGCCGACATCGATATCGAGGTCAAGGACGCCCGCCACCTGACCCACATCGCCGCCGCCCTGCGCGCCTGCCCCTCGGTGGAGACGGTGGAGCGGGCGAGGGGATAGGGCGTTCCTCGCCTCCGCCATGGGAAGCCGCGTCCTCGAATCCGGACTGGCCTTTGCGGTGAACGCGTGTCAGTGAGTGTGTGGAGGCCTACACATGGCAACTAACCTTTCGATAGATCCGACCCTGCTGGAACGCGCATTGAAGCTGGGCGGCGAGCGGACGAAGAAGGCGACGGTCACCAAGGCGCTCGAAGAGTTCATTGCGCGGCGCGAGCAGCGGCGGCTGCTCGGGCTTGTCCATCAGCTCGATTGGGACAGTTCCTTCGACTACAAACGGGAGCGCTCGCAGGAGTGACCCTGTTCGTCGATACCAGTACGTGGTCCCTGCTTCTGCGTCGCGACACCCCGGCCGAGACGCCGCAGACGGTGCGGCT
>Ga0307372_10013815_pt1 | contig 10402 bp, 8 predicted proteins | sample OX1MG_FD_202533 | JGI IMG/M metagenome (GOLD analysis project Ga0307372, IMG submission 202533) | Soil microbial communities from Risofladan, Vaasa, Finland - OX-1 | ecosystem: Environmental > Terrestrial > Soil > Coastal area > Acid sulfate soil | place: Finland: Risofladan, Vaasa | collected... | reverse complement strand
AACGGTGCATGTTGTCCATACCCTTGAAGAGCTTCCCCGTTCGACCTCACACATGTTGATGCTGCGTGACGGGAGAGTCGTTGCCTCCGGGCCGATCGACGATGTCTGCTCCGACGATCAATTGAGTGAATGTTTTGGAATCCCAATGCGCGTCTCGCGTATTGATGGCCGACTTCATGCAACTGCGACACCCTCTTGGTGATCGACCGCCCGCCTTGGCACACCTCGCATTGGGAGAATCGGAGCGGTGAATTCAGTGACGGCCCCCGGCGAGTGATGAACCGGTTTCAAGCAGTGACTTCAGGTCGCTCAACACCCAGCTCCAGCCTCCGCCGCCGCCATGCTCTTCAAGACCTCCCGACACCAGCGCGGCAAGTTTTGGCGCGTTCTGGAGTTCGTGGGTCACGGTCAGTCGCGTCACAGAATCCTTTGTCGGTGCAATCTCATAGGTGAGGCGGGTGAATCCCTCGGCCATTGCCTCTTGGTCCATCGCCAACCGCCAGGTCTGCACGAGTCTGTGCGGCGCATCGACCTCAAGCACCTCGCCTTCGACGGCGATGTCGGGCGCTCCCATTTCGCGCATCCCTTGGTTCGACAGACTCAAATACTTGCCACCTGGTCGAAGGTCGTATTCATCGCGCGTGCCGTAGCCATACTTTTCCGTCCATTCGGGCTTGGTGATCGCATCCCAGATCGCCTCCGGCGTTGCCTTGATGTAGATCCGAAAGATCTGCGTTGCACCCGTGTTGTTGCCTGTGCTCATGCCCCTGCCTCCAGTGTGTTTTTGAGATCAATAAGTGCGGTGACCCTGGTTTCGGTGTACTTGTCGATCCAGCGGTCGTGGATGAGCCGAATCGGAATCGGGTTCAAAAAGTGCAGCTTCTCGCGTCCATCTCTCCGCGTGACGATGAGATTTGCCGCCTCGAGCACCCGCAGGTGTTTCATGACCCCAAAACGCGTCATCTCGAGACCGACCTCAAGCTCAGAGAGGGACATGGAGTCTCTCTCAAACAGACGGTCGAGAAGCTCCCGCCGCGTCGGATCGGCGAGTGCCTTAAAGACGGCATTGCGGTCGTCCGCGTCATGATCATCCACTCGGTCAGGATATGTGACTAAATAGGGCGGATATACCTTGGCTGTATAAACCAGCATGGAAACGCCTTTATCGCCAGCGCCACGCGAAAATTACTTTGGCAGTTCATAAGGTGTCCAGGATACGCACGATGAACTCCCCATTATGGAAACTTGCGACTGAGTTCACTCAAGATGAAGGTCGCCTATCACGCGACTCGGGCGACCTCAACGATGATCCTTTGGGCGAACTGCCCCGCGCGCATCAGGGTCTCGCGGATGTCATCCCGCGTGGCAGCTTCCTTCACAAGTATCTGCTGCAAAAAGTGGACCTCCACATCCACGTCCCGTTCACGTCGAGGCTCAGGCAGGTCGAGCCGAAACACCTCTGCGCCGTCTTCAAAGGGACCAGGCTTGATATCGGCGCGCCACACCTTGTCAACGGGAAATCCCGGCTTGATATCGATCTTGGTCTCTCCCATCACGGTCGCCGCAACGGCCGTATGTATCAACCGGTGCTTGTCCCGATTGTTGATCCAGCCAAGGAGGGCGAGGGGAGCTTCCTTGGGTGTGTCATGAGTCTGGTACGGCTGACGAATACGGATTTCAGTGACCACGTCGTCACTGATCCCACCCAACCACCCACTAGCTATGGCCTTGTCCCAAGCAGTTTCGGACGTAGCGAGCGGGCAAGAGAGGTTCCACTCGACCTTCTTGTAATTAGCCGCGCTGAGCTGTTTACGGGCGACGGCGTGAACCAGATGATCCAATGCCGACCGGAGATTCTGCGCACTATCGCCAATGATTACTCCGAAGCGGAGATGATCGGGTTCCCGATACACCTCAAAGGTGGCGGAATGGATGCGACCATCAGGATTGCTCTTACTTTTGAGTCCTGCCGGATAGGTCTTACACCAGGCATCGATTGCCTGATTGAGGGCGTCCAGGTGGAAGTATGCCCGGTCGAGTTTGGCGTAAATGTTGCTCAGATCAAGACTGGACATGGCCTACCCTTGGAGGAAGATGGACAAGAAACCGAAGAACAGAAAAACACAAACAACACCGAAAGGCGCGACGATCCCAGTCCCGACTCGCGGGAGCTTCTTCCATGACCTCGCAAAGGTCGCAAAGCCACGGAAGAAGCCCGCAGAATCACCTGCTGAACAGAGCGGCTCGGACGATCAACTCTTGGAATAGCGCTTTGCGGTTCATGCCTTGTCCGGCTGGACCGCGGCGGTTGTATCTCCACGCGTATTCGTTCAAGTATCCCTGCAACCACTTCGCGGAGACGTGGAAGTGAGTACCCGAGACGCCACGCTTTACCAGCGACCAGAAACCCTCGATGGTCTGAGTGTGGATATCCCCGCTTACGTAGACAGCTTGCGAGTGTTGGATTGTCTGGTGATACCAGCCTTCTTTTTCCAAGTGGTCGTACATACGAGCATCATCGGTATAGAGCGCAGTCCCCGGTTCGATGTCCACGAGGATGTGCTTCTTGACCTCAGGGAGCATCTGACGTGGAACCACATAGGCGCGCACTTCGCCACCACGTTGCACCATGCCAAAGACAGGAACCTTACGCTCTCTGGACCACTTTTGCGCCGCTACACTCCTGTTCGCCGCCGTTGCCCACTGAGCGCGATCCGAGGCTCGTGGACGACGCCCGAAGTACGTCTCGTCCATTTCGACCTTGCCGGAGAGCTGTTCGTCGTCATCGTCTTGAACCATCAGCTCATTGCGAATCATGGTGAACATGCGCCACGCGGTCTTGTAGGTAACTCCAAGTTCGCGCTCAAGTTGCTTGGCAGAGATGCCACAACGAGTGCTGGTCATCAGGTACATCGCATAGAACCAGAGTTGGAGCGACGTGGACGACTTGTGAAAGATCGTTCCCGCAGTCGGGTGGACGTGGTGACCACAGGCGGTGCAGGTCCACGATTGGCGCTGCTGCTTGGTCGCATAGCGCTTGAACTCGCGGATTTCCTCACAATGCTCACAGTGGGCATTGTTGGCGTCATCGAGCGCGCAGCGGGTGCGCCACAGCCATTGCAGGCATGTCTCGTCGTCAGGGAAGTCTTTTATGAACTCAGCCAGCGTGTAGGACGATTCCGACGCTACCGAGCGCTTTGGGTCTTTGCGGTTTCCTGGGGCCATGAATCCAGTATGGCACGCTGCGTTTATACAGTCAAGGTATATCCGCCCTAAATAGTCACATATCAAGTCATTCGTATTTCTCGAGGGGGGAGGTTGAGTCACGAACAGGTACGGACAATCGGTTCGATGGTGCCAAACTGTCTGGCGAATCCATTAAAACGGAGTGGTGACCAATTTTTCTTGCGGCGACAAAGTCCTTTTTCGATGAGCGAACTGGCAGATGAGCAAGTTGGCGGACCCCAGCTGCAATTGACGCATCGGCGTGTCATGGTTGTCATGGGCGCGTTGATGCTTGGGATGTTTCTGGCAGCGCTTGACCAGACGATTGTTGCGACGGCACTTCCGACGATTGTCGCTGACCTCAATGGTGCGTCGCATCTTTCCTGGATCGTTGTCGCGTATCTTCTCGCATCGACGGTCTCGACACCTCTGTGGGGAAAGCTCGGCGACCAGTACGGGCGCAAGGTCTTCTATCAGGGCGCGATCCTCATCTTTCTTCTTGGGTCGGTGCTCTCTGGACTGAGTCATTCGATGATCGAGCTGATTCTCTTTCGGTCGATTCAGGGACTCGGTGGAGGGGGACTGATGGTCGGGACTCAGGCGATTGTCGGCGACATCGTCTCACCGCGAGATCGCGGTCGTTACCAAGGCCTCTTCGGTGCGGTCTTTGGAGTGGCGAGCGTGATCGGTCCACTGCTTGGTGGAGTCTTCGTTGAACAGCTCTCATGGCGCTGGATTTTTTACATCAATGTTCCTGTCGGAGCGATTGCGCTTGTGGTCATCGCGATGCAGGTACCCGGAAACCTCCGGCGAGTTCATCACATCATCGACTACGCGGGAACGGTCGTTCTTGTGCTTGCAACAACGATGCTGGTGTTGTTCACCAGCCTCGGCGGCACGACCTATGCCTGGGGATCGTTTCCGATCATCTTCTTTGGCACGGCTGGTGTCGCGTTCACTGTGGTGTTCGCATTTGTCGAGCGTCGCGCAGCTGAACCGGTATTGCCTCTGCACCTTTTTGCGATCCGAACCTTCTGGGTCGCAAATGTCGTTGGATTCATTGTCGGATTTGCGATGTTTGGCGCAATTACCTACCTTCCTCTGTTCTTCCAGATTGCGCACGGAGATTCACCGACGATCTCTGGCCTTGAGCTGATGCCGGTGATGGGCGGGATGGTGATTGTCTCGATCGGTGCAGGTCAATACATCAGCCGGAGTGGGAAGTACCGCGCCTTCCCGATTGTCGGCACCGCGCTTATGACGATCGGCCTGCTGTTGTTATCGCGCATGGGTATCCACACGAATCCGATTTACTCTGCTTTGTCCATGCTCGTGCTTGGCATGGGACTTGGCTCAGTAATGCAGATCCTCGTGCTTGTTGTGCAAAACGCCGTGCCCTATTCCGAACTTGGTGTCGCAACCTCAGGCGCAACGTTCTTCCGTTCGATCGGAGGTTCATTCGGCGCAGCGGTGTTTGGTGCAATCTTTTCGAACGTATTGGTCGGCAATCTCGTTCGCCATCTCGGCGGCGCAAAGTTACCGTCGGGTCTTTCGAGTTCGGGTATCACTCCGGCAATTCTTGACAGGCTCCCAACGCTCGTCCGGCATGGTCTGGTCTCTGCCTATGCCGAGTCGATCCAGACAGTGTTCGTAATCGCCGCGCCGATCGCGGTCATCGCGTTCTTCTTTGCCTGGTTCATTCCACACGTCGAATTGAGTCGCAAGATTTCTGAGCGAACGGTTGCAAATGAGGCTGGACCAACGCTTGACGATGTGGTGACGATTGAGGTCCATTAACTCGCAATCGCCTCATCGAGTCGCTGCGCTGCCCGTCTTGCATTTGGACGCGTAGTATCGCATCCGTGGATGAACAGCAGCAGCTCAAGAGCCGAATCATTGTGCTCGCCGTGGCGGCATTGGTGGTTACCGCGCTGCTCGGTACGGTGCTCGCACTCATCATTGCCAGACGTCACCAGAACGCGTTGCCAACTGTCAGTGCCGTGCAGCCAGCTGATCGCACCGTGCCGGACCTGATTGCGAGACTCGCGCTCATCGACCAATCCGGACGTCTGACAGATCTCCAGCAATTTCATGGCAGGGTGGTCGTGTTTGCCGATTTCATGACCTCTTGTCAGGAGATCTGCCCGATCACCACCGGTGCACTACTCAGTGTCGAGCATGATCTGGTGAATGCTCATCTTCAGAGCAAAGTCGAGATCGTCGAGGCGACGATCGATCCCAACCGCGATACTCCCAGCCGACTGCGCGCGTATCAGCAAGCCTTTGATGTGCACTGGACGATGTTGACCGGAACCCAGACAAACATCGACCGACTCTGGTCGTGGGTTGGCGTCTATTACCAGCGGGTCAAAGAGGCAAAGCCCGCGGCGATCAACTGGCAGACCCACAGGCCCTATACCTACGATCTGACGCACTCCGATGCTGTTGTCGTGCTTGACAGATCGGGCAACGAGCGATTCATCGCCGCGGGGAATCCCAACGTTGGTGGCAAGTTGCCAAAGGCACTCAGTGGTCTCCTCGACACTTTGGGACATCAGAATCTTGTCCAGCCAGGCTATGGAAGCTGGACCCCTGCGGACATGGTCGGGGCGATCGGCAGCCTGCTCGGACAGTCAATCCCAACATCGGGGAGCTGATGGACCGTTCATTGCGTAGGTTTTGAGAGAGTCCGAATGAGACTGTCGACCTGTCGCAAGACCTTCCCCGACAAGGTGATCCGCATGAAGCCGTTTGGTGCGTGCAGCGCCTGCCGACGTGTGGCGTTGCCTGTTCGTCTCGCTCGCGAGATCCGCAAGCGCCTTTTCTGCACCGCGTCATCTCCCATGAAAAGTCGTTGTGACGTAGTGCCGCTCTTTCGATATCGAGTCTCACCCAAGATACGCGGTGAGAGGCCACGGGCTCTTCCCTCGTTGACGTCGTGACCCTGCCATGGTCACTCCTCTCTCCCAATCTCATTGGTCTCTCGCGGGAGCACTGATAGACAACCTTGATCGGCGTCTAAGGAACTCAACGATGACTCGTGCAGAAAATACCTTCTGAACACGATGAATGAAATGTGCCCCCGGCAGGATTCGAACCTGCGCTCCCGCCTCCGGAGGGCGGTGCTCTATCCCCTGAGCTACGAGGGCAGGTCCGACAAGATCGCTCGGCAGCGTCGCGTTGACGGGGCCGTACCTGATCGATGGATCGCCGGTTGTATGGTAGTCGCCCGCCTACCATCCTTATGTGGCCATGACTATTGCTGACGCACTTGCAACTGAAATCTCTCTTGTCCTCGGCGAACTCGGGGTCGTTCTTGATGCCTCCGCGGTGTACCTTGAGCGCCCCGCACGCCTTGAGTATGGCGATCTCTCCTCCAACGTTGCCCTTGCATTCGCAAAGCAGATCGGCGCTTCGCCGCGCGACCTAGCCGGGAAGATCTGTGAGCTGTTGAACGCGCGGGCGATCGACCACGTCGCCTCAGTTGAGGTCGCAGGGCCGGGATTTGTGAACTTTCGGCTGGAGAACTCCTGGCTTTACGGCGTGCTCGTCTCGGTCGTCACCGAGGGGGTCGACGATTACGCACGGCTCGATCTTGGAAAGGGCGAGCGCGTCCAGGTCGAGTTTGTCTCGGCAAATCCCACCGGACCGATACATGTGGGAAATGGCTGGCTCGGATCCTATGGAGATGCACTTGCGCGCCTTTTGCGTCGTTGTGGATGGCAGGTGTCGACGGAGTATTACGTCAATGACACCGGCAACCAGATCCGCATGCTCGGAGAGAGCGTGCTCGCGCGCCGCTCCGGGAACTCAGTTCCCGAACAGGGATACCAGGGTGACTATGTCTCAGAGCTCGCTGAGCTCTATGACGGTCCCGAAGAGGTTGAGGCCGCGGGCAAGTACGCGGCTGAGGAGATCCTCAAATCCATTCGTCTGACGCTTGATCGGCTCGGCATCGCCTTTGACGAGTGGTACAGCCAGGCATCAATTGAAGAGAGCGGCAAGGTCACAGAGACGATCGAACTGATGCGCGCACGCAACTTCATCTTCGAAGAGGGTGACGCGACGTGGTTGAGGTCAACCGAGCTTGGCGATGTGCGTGACCGGGTGCTGATCAAGGCGAACGGCGATGCGACCTATCTCGCGGGAGATCTCGCCTATCACCGCGACAAGTTTCTCGTGCGAGGCTTTGAGCGCGTCATCGATGTCTTTGGTGCCGACCATCACGGCCAAGTGGCAAGTCTCGGGGCGGGAGTCGCGGCGCTCGGGATCGATCCCTCGCGTCTCGAGGTCAAACTTGGTCAGCTCGTCTCCCTGGTGAGCGGCAAGATGTCAAAGCGATCTGGCAACTTTGTCCAACTCGATGAACTGATCGATGAGATCGGACCCGACGCAGCGCGCCTCATGTCTCTGATGAGCTCGATCGATCAGTCGACAACGCTTGATCTTGACGCGGTCACGTCAAAGTCGATGGACAATCCGGTGTTCTACGTGCAGTACGCCTATGCGAGGATTGCATCGATTGGTCGGGTGTGCGAGGAACGAAAGGTGATCCGGCGACAGATTCAAGATGTCGACCTGTCAGTACTTGAACATCCGCGCGAGCTTGATGTGCTTCGCACGCTCTATACGTTGCCATCGGTGTTGCGCGAAGCGGTGATTGAGCGCGCGCCATACAAGGTGACGAACTTTGTGCGCACGCTAGCGGGCGAGTTCCACGGCTTTTATCATGACTGTCGTGTGCTTGGTGATGGAGTGAGCGAGGCTGAGACCCAGGCTCGGCTCTGGCTCGTTGAGGCGACCCGTGTCGGGCTTTCGATTGCACTCTCCCTGCTTGGGGTTAGTGCTCCAGAACAGATGTGAGGTCAGGCGATGGCACAGAGTTCTGACGCGAAAAGCATCCCGAGCGAAGAGGGCATCGCAGCACACCTCTTGCCTCTCGGCGCGCATGCTGATGAGGGCGGACGGCTCGTCGTTGGGGGAGTCCGTGTCGATGATCTTGCGGCCGAGTTTGGCACACCATTTTTTCTCTATGACGAAGATCATCTACGCGCGCGTTGTCGAGAGATCGTCGCGGTGTTTGGGCGTGGGGCCGCGTTCGCATCGAAGTCATTTCTCACCAAGGCAATGGCAAGACTCGCCTTTGAAGAGGGCATGGCACTTGATGTATCAACCGGAGGTGAACTTGAGGTTGTACTCGCGGCAGGAGTACCGGGCGAGTACATCATCTTGCATGGCAACAACAAGTCTTTTGCAGAGCTAGAACGCGCTGTCGAAGCTGGTGTCGGACGTATCGTTGTCGATTCATTTGATGAGATCGAGCGACTCGGTGCGATCGGCGATCTTGGCAGAGCGAAACTTTCGATCCGCGTCAATCCAAGCGTCGAAGCCCACACTCATGAGTTCGTCATGACGGGCCAGGAGGACTCGAAGTTCGGCCTTTCACTCGCGTCAGGTGCAGCAGATCGGGCGATCGAGGCGCTGCGGGATCGATTTGGCGATATCGCAGACGGCGCGCACGCGCACATCGGAAGTCAGATCGTCGAGCTCTCGGGATTTGAACGCGAGATAGAAATCGTTGCTCCATTTGTCAAGCGTCATTCGCTTCGCGAGTTCGTCATCGGCGGTGGACTCGGTGTCGCGTATCTCAATGACGAGTTTGCTCCGTCGCTTTCACACTGGGCACAAGAGATCACTGCAGCATGTCAGCGATCAGGAATTGCTGACGATGTGGCGATTGGTGTTGAACCGGGCCGGGCGATCGTCGCCACCGCTGGGATGACGTGTTATCGGATCGGAACGATCAAAGAGATCGCCGGGTACCGAACCTATGTCGCCATCGACGGCGGGATGAGTGACAATCCGCGCCCGGTGCTCTATGGCAGTGGATACGAGGCGTTTCTTGCGCGGTCGATGCATGCCAAAAGACCTCGACCGGTTCGTATTGTCGGAAAGCACTGTGAGTCTGGCGATGTCATCGTCTCTGATGGTCGGTTGCCTGATGATGCTGTCGTCGGTGATCTCCTCGTCACGCCCGTGACCGGTGCGTATGGCTTTTCAATGGCGTCGAACTACAACCGCGTGCCCCGTCCACCGGTAATCTTCGTCGCGAATGGATCAGCAAGAGTCGTCGTCCGGCGCGAGTCGATAGAGGATCTTCTCCGGCTTGAGCCGTGATTGATTAGCGTGGAGGGATGGTTCGCACCGATCAACGCGCCCGAGATGACCAACTGACGACCGTCCGGGTCGGCCTTTTGGGCTGCGGAAATGTCGGTGATGCGCTTGTTGAGCTGGTCGACAATGAGGCAGAGGAGATTGCCTCCCGATCCGGGGTGCATCTCGCGATCACCCGTATCGCGGTGCGCGACCTCAACAAGGCACGAAGGGCCAAAGATCTTTCGGGACGGCTCACCGATGACGCGATGAGCGTGGTGGAAGATCCCGATATCGATCTCGTGGTCGAGTTGATCGGTGGGATCGAGCCGGCACAGTCACTTATCGAGACAGCGCTTCGCGGCGGGAAATCGGTTATCAGCGCGAACAAGGAGCTGCTCGCGACCCATGGGACCCACCTGCACGATCTTGCCGCGAAGGCCGGTCGGGATCTGCTCTATGAGGCCTCGGTGGGAGGCGCGATTCCGCTCGTGCGTGCGCTCTCGGTCTCTCTAGCCGGTGAACGCGTCAACCGGGTGATGGGCATTGTCAATGGAACGACCAACTACATCCTCTCTCGCATGCAAAGCGCGCACGCGACCTACGAGGAGGCGCTCGCCGAGGCGATCCGTCTCGGGTTCGCCGAAGCCGATCCGACCGCCGATGTCGAGGGATTCGACGCGGCGGCAAAGACGGCGATCATCGCCAGCATTGCCTTCAACGCCGATGTCTCGGTCGATGCCGTCTATCGCCAGGGAATCACCGACATCGATCTCGCTGATATCGAGTTTGCACAGCGCCGCGGTTACGCGGTCAAGCTGCTTGCGCTCGCGCAACGAGAGGGCGACGGGGACAACGAGTCGATCGCTGTGCGCGTTCATCCTGCAATGATCAGCAACGATCATCCACTCGCTTTAGTCAACGGGCCATTCAATGCGATCTTCGTCGAGGGTGAACATGCCGGAGAGTTGATGCTCTATGGACGCGGGGCGGGAGGCCAGCCGAGCGCAAGCGCAGTGCTTGG
>Ga0307372_10013814_pt1 | contig 10404 bp, 6 predicted proteins | sample OX1MG_FD_202533 | JGI IMG/M metagenome (GOLD analysis project Ga0307372, IMG submission 202533) | Soil microbial communities from Risofladan, Vaasa, Finland - OX-1 | ecosystem: Environmental > Terrestrial > Soil > Coastal area > Acid sulfate soil | place: Finland: Risofladan, Vaasa | collected... | reverse complement strand
GAGGTCGAGTACGAGGACAATACAGACGCCTCAATCTTCGTCAAGTTCAAGGTCGCGAGCACAAAGGCGGCGAAGGTGGATCTGGGGCCTGACGCGCATCTGGTAATATGGACCACCACGCCATGGACACTGCCTGCCAACATGGCCATCGCCGTCAACCCCGAGCACCTTTATGTGCTGGCCACGGGCGAGGGCATTGATTACGTGGTGGCGAAGGAGAGGATGGACCAGTTCGCGGGCAACATAAACGCCAACCTGATTGTGAAGAAGGAGTTCTACGGGAGCGAGATCGTGGGCGCGACCTACACAAGTCCCCTTGCGGAGCAGATACCGAAGCAGAAGGCGCTTGCCAAGTATCACAGAGTAGTGGGAAGCGCAAGCTTCGTATCGATAAACGAGGGCACCGGCCTTCTGCACATGGCGACAGGCCACGGGCTTGAGGACTACAGGCTGGGCAAGCAGAACAAGCTGCCCGTATTCTCCCCAGTAGATTTCCATGCGAAATATACCGAAGATGCGGGCGCGTTCGCAGGCATCGCGGTGCCGGAGGACGCCAACAGGGCGGTGCTCAAGGCGCTGAGGGAGAACGGGAGCCTAGTATTCGAGGGCTCGGTGACCCACAGCTATCCGCACTGCTGGAGATGCCACACCAAGCTGATAACGCTCTCCACGTCGCAGTGGTTCATAAACGTACAGAAGATAAAGAAGAAGATGCTCAAGGCCAACGCGAAGGTGGTATGGCACCCGAAGGAGGCCAAGCTCTGGCTTGACGAGGCCATAGAGAGCTCTCCGGACTGGTGCATATCAAGGCAGAGGTACTGGGGCGCCGCGATACCGATATGGGTCTGCGACTCATGCGGAGAGGTGGATGTCATCGGCTCGGTCAAGGAGCTGATGGAGAGAGCGGGGCTGAAGGAGAGCCCGAAGGACCTGCACAGGCCGTTTGTAGACAGCATAACGATCAAGTGCTCAAAGTGCGGCGGGACATCGCACAGAGTAAAGGACATCTTCGACGTCTGGTACGACTCTGGAATAGCGCACACAGCTAGCCTCAGCGATGAGGAGTTCAGCCGGCTTTACCCCGCGGACTGGATAACCGAGAGCAGGGACCAGATAAGGGGCTGGTTCACCGCGCTGATGAGGACGAGCGTGGCCGCATACGGTAAGGGTGCCTACAAACAGGTCAACATAGGTGGCATGATAAAGGACGAGCTGGGGCAGGAGATGCACAGGCACCTCGGGAACACGGTCTCGACATCGGAGCTGTTGGAACTGGTCTCGGCAGACGGATTCAGGCTGTGGAACGCCAGCCACCCGAGATGGCTGGAGCTGAAGTTGAAGAAGCCGGACCTCACGGAGGCGGACAGCAACATAATAACGCTTTACAACATAGCGGAGCTGGTGAAGGAGTTCGCCGCGATATCGGGCAACGACATAAAGGTCGCGAGGAAGCCTTCCATCGGAAAGCTGGAGAAGGAGGAGCTGTGGATAGTGTCTAGGCTCAACACGCTCATAGACTCGGCCACTAGGAACCTCGACAGTTACTTTGTGGACGATGCGGTGACCGAGATAAGAGAGTTCATACTAGAGGACTTCAGCAGGTTCTACCTGAAGTTCGCAAAACAGAGGGCGGAGGAGGCAGGGAAGGCGGAGCTGAAGAAGCTGTCGGTGATAACATCGTACGTGCTGCGCAACCTGCTACTTCTCTCCGCACCGATAATACCGATGGTCGCTGAGAGCATATACGCAGACACGTTCAGCGTGGACAACGCAAGCATATTCATGGAGAGATGGCCGAAGAGCTTGAAGAGAGTGATAGACCCCGAACTCGAGAAGGACTTCGCGGTGCTCGAGTCCTCCTCAAAGGCCGTGCTCAACCTCAGGGAGCAGAAGAACGTGAAGCTCAGGGCGCCGATAAAGGAGATACGGATAGAGGCGTCGGAGGATTCGCTGGTAAGTTCCATAGAGAGGATATCAACGCTGCTTGGCATGTACACCAACGCGAAGTCGGTGAGGGTCAGCGAGGGAAAGGGCGCGGAGAAGGAGGTAAAACCGCAGTTCGGAAAGCTGGGGCCATCGTTCAAGGCGAATGCGCAGACAGTGGCGCAGGAGCTTGCAAAGATAAATGCAGCTGAGCTTGACGCACAGATAACAACAAAGGGGCATTACACCCTTCACACAGAGAAGGGAACATTCGAGATAACACAGGAACACTTCATATTCACCGAAAAGGCTGCGGAGTCGGGAGGAGTTGCAGTGAAGGTGGGCACAAACACCATTTACGTTGACATAGACGCGCAGCTCACCGATGAGCTGAGGGACGAGCTGATAGCAAGGGAGCTCATAAGGAGGGTCCAGATGGTGAGGAAGGAGATAGGCCTGACCAGAAAGGACGCGATAACGCTCACAGTCTCGGCAAACGAGAGCTTTGGAAGGGCCATCGAGAGGAACATGGAGCAGATAAAGAGGATAACCAGGTCGAAGACTGTAAGGCTATCGGAGCGAATGCCGGCAGGGGCTGATGTGAAGGACTTTGACATAGAGGGCGTTGGCATAAAGGTAGGGATAGCCAAGCACGGTTGAAAGACTTATCTATTTTGCATTCCTTATTCCCTCATGTTCTGGGACAAGGGCGACGAACAGTACAGCGGCGACAGCTCCTACAGGTTCGTGGACAAGCTGATAATGGCGGACAGCAGGAAGCTGCTCGTGGTCTCGCCGTATATCGGAAACAGCTACGCAAAGCTGCTGATCAGCGAGGCCAGGAGGAAGAAGGTTTACGTTGTGACATCGCAGTCATCGCTTGAGTACGAGAACTCGGTGCTGAAGGGGATACCGGAGATCGGTGCGATGAAAAGGTACCTTAAGCCCATGGCTTACTTCTCGGTAATAACCGCCTTCGCGGTCTACTTCAACCTGAGCTACTTCGTTTATCCACTGATAGCGATAGTGCTGGTATTCGTGGCGCTCACTTACCTCACTTACAGGAAGACGCGATCAAACTTCCTGCTCAAGGTGTCGAGGGAAAAGTTCGTGCACGAGAAGCTGTACATAAACGACAGGGAGGCGATAGTCGGAAGCGCCAACCTCACCTTCAGCGGTATGCACAAGAATGTGGAGCACATACAGATGATTCGCGATATGAAGAAGAGGGATGCGCTTGAGGACCACTTCAAAAAGCTGTGGTCAAGCATAGGTTAGCTATCCGGTAGCCACATACTCAGCTATCCTTCTCTGGCTCAGAAGGTCCCTCAGCATTCTGCTGTTCTTTATCCAGTCCTTTGCGCCTATGTCCAACCTTGCCTTTGCGTAGTTGAACATATCGCTGACCGTATGCAGTATGTCGGGCTTTACCTGGAGCGTGTCCCTGACGTGCTCCCTGACGTTCCAGACCCCAACGGGCATTATGTAGCCGTAGTGCACCTCCCTAAGTATCAGCGCCATCGATTGCTTCTTCAGCATCTTCATCTTCTCGGTTATGGCAAGCCTGCCGGAGTAGTAGCATCCCCCTATCTCAGCGTATGTCTTCCTTCCCGTGTAGCCCTCGTATGAGCCATATATCGATATGTCGACGCCGTTCTCGTTCCAAACGGTCTTGGGGTACCATGCCTCTATAGACTCGTACTGCCAGCCACCGGGTATGAGGAAGATTAGCCACCTGTTGTCCAGTGAGACGTTGTAGTAGGCGTGTATTGCGTCCAGAGTCTCGTACGACTTAACCTCCTCCAGGTTGGCCTTGCCCAGCGTGTCGTCCACCGCGGTGATGCTCCACCTCGTCGGTACGAACTTCCTGTTCTGGCCTATGCCGAACAGCCCGGCCGATAGCCCCTTCTGTATCCTCGATACCGGCACCCCTCTCTCGTAGAGCTCTATCATGGATGTCCTTGCTGTGGCGTCCGTGTCGGTATATCTGCTCTCCATCTTCCTGTCCGCCTTGAAGTTGTAGACGTCCATGCTGCTTATCTTAGCGCTGGGGCCGAAGGGCTGGACCTCGTCCATCATCGTCATGCTCATCGAGGGCTTCTTGGAGAAGTTCATCTCGGTCTCCGCAGGCTTCTCAGCGAGCGCGAGATCCCTGACCAGTTGTTCCACTCGCCCGTTCTCGACGTCCTTGACCTTGGTTGTGTGCATACCCCGGACCAGCTTGGAGCGCATGTTGACCACGTCCTCGATTGACATATGCCTCCACCGCTCTGGCATCCCCAGTATCGACGTGTCCCCGTACTCGGGTGGTACAAGCGGACCTATGCTTACCTTAGGGTATCCGAACCTCCCTATGAATATGTCGGTGGGCGCGCTGCCGGAAATCTCCATGCGGTCGAGCAGCTTCATCGTCTTTACATTGTAATAATATCTCAGCAGTGCGGGGTCGCGCATGTGCTTGTATACGATGTCGGACCTCTTCACCGCTGGAGAGATGGCGCCTAGTTCTCTTATCATCTCCGCCCTGTCCACCCATGCACCCATAGGGTTTCTCAGCTAGTGCTTTTATAGCTTAATTGACAATCCGTTTCGTGGAATAATGATAAGCGTATCTGCAAGGCTGGGAAGAGTATTTGACAACGCCAAGGTAGGCACGATCCTTCTCGCCAATACCAATTACAACGACAGTAATTTCCTTTACCTTACGGGCTTGCCTGCAGCTACGCTTGAGGGCTACATACTTGTGGCAGATAGGAAAAAGGTGACCCTGCTCGTGAACATACTTGACTACGAGATAGCTAGGGAGAACAGCCCGAAGGGCGTCAGGGTGATAATGTGGCAGACACGCGACAAGATCAGGGCGGAGCTTAAGAGGCTGCTCAAGGGAAAGGTCGTGGGCATAAATGAGGGCTTCCTGCCGGTCGGGTACGCCAAGAGGTTGAGGAAGGTTTCCGGAGCCAGGCGCTTTGTAGACGTCTCGGAGGCCTTCGCAAAGGCGAGGGTGATAAAGGACGGCGGGGAGCTGAAGAACATGGCGATTGCGAACAGGATAATAAAGGCGGCGCTAAGGGAAATCCCCAGCCACCTAAAGGAGGGGATAACTGAGAAGGAGATTGCGGCGAAGATGACATATTTGATGATGAGCAAGGGGGCGGATGCGCCATCCTTCCCTAGCATAGTCTCTTTCGGTGCGAACACTGCGCTGCCGCACCACATGCCGGACAACACAAGACTGAAGAGGAACAGCCTGGTGCTGCTTGATGTAGGTGCAAAGTACAACAACTACTGCTCGGATGTGAGTCGTACGTTAATCTTCAAGCCTGACAGGAAAAGCGAGAAGTACAAGAGAATGATGGATATCTACAGGACTGTTGAGAAGGCGCAGAAGCTCTCGAACAAGGCGATACGGGTTGGTGCCAAGGCAAGCGCGATATACGACATCGCCAACAACCACATAAACACGGCATTCAACGGAAGGTACAAGGGAAAGTTCACTCACGCACTGGGCCACTCTGTTGGGATAGACGTCCATGACGGCGAGATAGGATTCTCGCCCGGATACAAGACAAAGCTGAGGGAGGGGATGGTCATCAGCAACGAACCGGGGATATACATCGTGGGCTTCGGCGGGGTCAGGATAGAGGACGACATACTTGTCACAAAGAAGGGCGCAAAGGTCTTATGACAACCTTATTTTACAGCGTCTAGTGCAGCCACCCAACCATCGGTAGAGGTGCCAGTTGAGGCTATCGTATTGGCAGTGAATACCTGATTCACCGATTCATAGGCGAGATACATGAAATTGCTTCCGCCTCCAAGAATGTAAGTGAACCCAGGCGGTGCAGCAAAGGTCGTGCAGCTGTTATTGCACCCATTGGCATCCATATAGTAGATAATCCCGTCATTGGCATTTGAGGTTGAGAGGGTCATCGAGACGTCGGTGCCGCTGTTACCATGGTTCCACACCATAGAGCCCAAGTCAAACGCGGAGGACGGGTCTATGCCGTTGATGGCAAATGCCCCTATCTCGATTATGGGGAAGGAGGACACGCCAACGGTTATCTGGTCGTTGGTCAGAGGGGCGTTAGCGATTGCGGTATATACCCCTGCTGGCACGTTTATCGAGTGACCGGATATGCTCCTTCCGCTCCAGCTAAGTCCAGCAGTATCAGAGATGGAGCTGACACCAAAGTTGTTAGGGCTGGTGTCGACGAACACGTATATCAGGTCGTTGGCGCTGGTGGTGGACAATGTCACAATGTAAGAATTTGAGTTGCTGCGGAGACCGCTGTCTACGGCGCCATCAAGCCGATACACGATAGTCGTAGTTGTGCTGGTAGTGGTGGTAGCGGAAACTGGATGGCCCGTTGATGCGACCGCGGTGATTGCGCCCACCTTGCCAATATTGCCGTTCTGCGTCTGCGTGTTGTACTGTACCCAGAGGTAGCCAGTAAATTTGGAGCCTATGACATTTGAACTGAGCGGACAGTTGAATACTAAGGGGATTGTCTGCCCTGTTGCAAGCTGCGCCTGAGCCACATTCTGCAGTGACGACGGGGGCACGGCATTACTCGTGCACGCGATGCCGGTTAGGGTGACCGTCTGCCCTACCTGTCCGAACTGCACAATGAGGTTGCCCGTAGTGTTGAGCTGGGGCGCGCTGCACAGGTATCCTGTCGCCGCAAGGCAAGACGTCCCTTCAAGTGCAGAGGATCCGCCGAATATTCCCAATTGGTAGAGAATCGCGAGCGCAACCGCGATGATAAGTATCGCCCACCCGTAGGTCATCAGGTACTCCATCGCGGACTGGGCCTTGATGGGCCACGAAGCTGGCATCCACAATATAGCGAATGCAACAAATAAAAAGACGCCTTTCAGGGGTTCGTGTTGCCGAGTGCGTTGTAGGCGATTATCACTATGCCGGAGCCGCCTTGCCCGCCGTTGCCGCCGCTGTTCCCGTTTCCGCCTCCGCCGCCACCAGTGTTTGCCGTGCCTGCGCCGCCACCTCCTGCACCTCCGCCTCCTGTGCCGCCTGCGCCTGCGCCGCCGTTGCCTGCGCCGCCTCCCCCACCTGCATAAGTAATTGAGGAACCTGTGATGCTGCTAGAACTTCCTGCGCCGCCTGCGCCGCCGTGATCAGTATACATCCCGTAGCCATTTGAGCCCACTGCGCCTGCGCCGCCTCCGCCTCCCGCGCCCTGGTCAGTACCGCCTGCGTTTGTGCCGCCGTTGTTACCCTGCCCGGCCGTCCCCGATCCTCCGCCGCCGCATATGACACCGCCACCGCCACCCGAGCCGCCGGTCTGCCCGCATGCGGCGCCCGAGTATCCACCGCCGCCACCGCCGCCAAGCGAGGTTATGGCATTGAAGGTGCTGCTGCCACCGTCTATGCCATTGAATCCGGAATTCTGCGCCGCGCCAGTACCGCCGGCACCTACAGTGACAGCATAGGCAGTAGGCGAGAGAGCGAGTCCGTTGACATACCTGAATCCGCCTGCGCCGCCTCCCCCTCCGGCGTATCCTACGCCCTCGCCGCCTCCTCCGCCGCCGCCGATTACAAGGACGTTGACTGAACCCGGATCACCAGTTACTGTGAACGTGCCGCTTGAGGTGAATGTGCATATGGAATCCCCTGAAGCATGTGTAAGCGTGCCCCCGCACGTAGCCGTGAAGACGGGGTTGCTGAGGCCAGAGGAGAACGTCCCGGAGGTAGATGCCACTGCGGTCACAGATCCTATCTCGCCTATGTTGCCGGCCTGGTTCTGCGTGTTGTACTGCACCCAGAGGTATCCCTTGAATGTGGTGCCTATCCTATTGGAGTTCATGGGACAGCCGAAGACGACGCTGGTCTGCTGCCCTGACGCAAGGGGCGTCTGCGCGACGGCCTGTATGTCCACCGGAGCAGTTATGCTGTTGGTGCACGCGATACCGGTAACTACCACGGTAGGTCCTATCTGCCCGAACTGCATTATGAGGTTACCGGCGGTATTGAGCTGCGGGTTGCCGCAGAGGTAGCCGGTATTTGCAAGGCAAGAGGTGCCCACAAGCGTGGAGGAGCCTCCGAATATCCCAAGCTGGTACAGTATGGCGAGCGTAACCGCGATGATGAGTATCGCCCACCCGTAGGTCATCAGGTACTCCATTGCGGATTGGGCTTTGCGTGGCTTGGATGCTGGCATCAATCATTTAACGAATGGAACAAATAAAAATACCTTCAGGGGTTCCCGTTGCCCAGGGCGTTGAAGCTTATCACAACCACTCCTGCGCCGCCGTTCGAGCCGAGGCATGCGCACTGTCCAGCTCCGGCTCCCCCGGCCCCGTATCCACCATAGACACTGGCCCCTCCAGCCCCTCCAGCCCCAGTTCCGGCTGCATTGCCGGGGTTTCCGTTAGGGGTGCCTGCTGCTCCTGCTTGCCCCCCGTAATAATTACTGCATCCTCCATTCGCTCCCCCGCCTCCGGCCCCGCCAGAGAGTCCTGCAAAACTGCTGCCGCTTCCCGCTGACGCGTCTCCCCCTCCAGCCCCTACAATAACGTTATACGTCTGTGTTATGAGGGCAACCGAATTTGAGGTGTCTCCTCCGCTGCCTCCTCCTCCGCCACCTGGGCCGTTGTTGCAGGCGCCGTCTCCGCCACCCCCGCCGTCACCCACCACATTTGCGCTTACCGTCCCCCCATTTCCGGTCACTGTGAACATTCCATTCACAGTGAAAGTGTGTATCTCCTTTCCGCCCGCATAAGTGACAGTCCCTCCAGTTGCGGTAAATATTGTAGTTGTGCTAGTGGTGGATGTAGTTGTTGAGGTAGATGTGGTTGTTGAGGAGGTTGTGGCAGTAGTTGTGGCAGTAGTTGTGGCTGTAGTTGTTGTTGCCGATACCTCCTTTGCTGTTGACGCGACCGCGGTCACAGAACCCAGCTCACCTATGTTGCCGTCCTGGGTATCCGTGTTGTACTGCACCCAGAGATAACCTTTGAATGTGGTGCCGATGGTGTTGGAGCTAAGAGGGCAGCCGAATACCAGACTCGTCTTCTGCCCCGAAGCAAGCGGCGTCTGCGTCACGCCCTGGATCGTGACCGGCGCCGAGATGGTGTTGGTGCACGCGATTCCAGTGAGAGTTATGGTCTGCCCAACCTGTCCGAACTGCACCACTAGGTTTCCGGTAGTGTTTAGCTGCGGATTGCTGCAGAGGTAACCGGTAGCCGCAAGGCACGATGTTCCCACGAGCGCGGACGATCCACCGAAAATTCCCAACTGGTAAAGAATCGCAAGCACTACTGCTATGACGAGTATCGCCCACCCGTAGGTCATCAGGTACTCCATCGCGGACTGTCCTTTGGCTGAAAGCGAAGCTGACATCCATCATCTAGCGAATGCAATAAATAAAAAGATTCTGTTCAGGAGTTCCCGTTGCCGAGCCAGGACCTCGGCGCCGCACTATTGCTTTGGACTGATGATGCCTTTATGGAGGTGTTGCAGGACTTCCCACAGAACAGGGAAAGCTCACGGCACTATGGCAACTGCCCGCGGCTGGCTGCCCACAGTGTAAGTGCCTATAAGGGAGCCGGAACTGGATAGCTTTGTGACTGAATTGCCACCGAAATTTGTGACCCAAACGTTGCCGCTGGTGTCGATTGCCACCCCATACGGCTCGCTGCCCACCGTATAAGTGTTTATAAGGGAGCCGGAACTGGATAGTTCTGTGAGTGTAGTGCCACCGAAATTTGCGACCCAGACATTGCCGCTGCTGTCGATTGCTACCCCAAACGGCTCGCTGCCCACAGTGTAAGTGCCTATCAGGGAGCCGGAACTGGATAGCTTTGTGACTGAATTGCCATTTTGATCTGCGACCCAGACGTTGCCGCTACTGTCGATTGCTACTGCCTCCGGAGTGCTGCCCGCGGCATAAGTGCCTATCAGGGAGCCGGAACTGGATAGCTTTGTGACTGTAGTGCCACCACTATTTGCGACCCAGACGTTGCCGCTGCTGTCGATTGCCAACCCCCATGGATGGCTGCCCACAGTGTAAGTGCCTATAAGGGAGCCGGAACTGGATAGCTTTGTGACTGTAGTGCCACCCTCATTTGCGACCCAGACGTTGCCGCTGGTGTCTATTGCTACCCCAACTGGCCCGCTGCCAACACTATAAGTGCCTATCAGTGAGCCGGAACTGGATAGCTTTGTGACTGAAGCGCCACCGTCATTTGTGACCCAGACGTTGCCGCTGGTGTCGATTGCCACCCCTAAGGGCGCGCTGCCCACAGTGTAAGTGCCTATCAGGGAGCCGGAACTGGATAGGCTTGTGGCTGAATTGCCACCCTGATTTGCGACCCAGACGTTGCCCGAACCCATTATTATGGTGGTTGATGTGGAGGTGGTTGTCGTTGTGGTGGTCGATGTGGAGGTGGTGGTTGCTGAGACTCCGGCTGCAGTAGACGCGACAGCGGTCACTGACCCAATCTCACCGATGTTGCCATCCTGCG
>Ga0307372_10013812_pt1 | contig 10404 bp, 10 predicted proteins | sample OX1MG_FD_202533 | JGI IMG/M metagenome (GOLD analysis project Ga0307372, IMG submission 202533) | Soil microbial communities from Risofladan, Vaasa, Finland - OX-1 | ecosystem: Environmental > Terrestrial > Soil > Coastal area > Acid sulfate soil | place: Finland: Risofladan, Vaasa | collected... | reverse complement strand
TGGGAGCGCCCGTCAAAGTTCCTGCGGGAAAGAGCGCGTCGAAGGCGTCGAAGGCGTCTAGATCGTCACGAAGCGTGCCATCGACGTGAGAGACCAGGTGCATCAAGTGCGAAAAGCGTTCCACGTGAGCGAGATGTTCGACGCGAACGGTGCCCGCCCGGGCGACGCGACCTACGTCGTTGCGTCCGAGGTCTACCAGCATCACGTGTTCGGCGATCTCTTTTTCGTCACGAAGCATTTCTGCTTCCAGCAGTTGATCGGCTTCCTCGGAGACGCCACGCGGTCTGGTTCCGGCGATCGGACGCGTGGAGACCACGCCGTCGTGCACGCGCATCAACATCTCGGGCGAAGCGCCCACCACCTGACTGTCCCCGGCGTCGAGGAGATACATGTACGGCGAGGGATTCAGCGCACGCAACACCCGATAGAGGGTCAAGGGATCAACGTCGGTGGGACGACGAAACTGTTGACTCGGTACGACCTGGAAGACGTCGCCAGCCACGATGTGCGCTTTGGCATCCTCAACAACGGCGACGTACTCGTCCGCGCTGAAATTTGACAACGCCTTGGCGCGAGAACGGACGTCGATTTCCTTTCGTCGAGACGGCGCCGTCGCTACTAGGCGTTCGACAGCGGGGTCGAGGGGTGGCGCGGCCGCGAGCAAAAGGTCGACCACGTCACTCAGCTCATTTGTCGCGAGGGCGTAGTCCCGAGCGCCAGCGAGTGGGTCGTGGCAAAGCGCGTTGATGACGATGGTCGTCGAGTGGCGCACGTGGTCGCAGATGAGAATGGTGCCGGCAAACGAGAAGTCGACGTCCGGCCAGGGTGAGTTCACCGCGCCGCGAGGCAGACGTTCTAAGCGGCGCACGTAGTCGTACGTGACGTATCCCACGGCGCCGCCAAAAAAGTCAGGAAGCTCAGGCGGGATGTAGGTTCGATAGGAAGCCAATCGATGGCGCAGTGCCCGGAGCGGGGAAGTACCCGCCGGACTCGGGACGCCGTCGCTCCAGATGACTTGGTCGCCCTGGGTGGTGAGTCGCCAACGGCGGTCGAGTCCGATGAAGGAGTAGCGTCCCGTGGTTTCACCTAGGGCAGCGCTTTCGAGCATGAAAATGGCACGTCCGCGCAGGCGCTGGTACAGCGATACGGGCGTTTCGCGATCGAGTTGGAGCGTCTCGTGCACCGGAATGACGTTGAAGCCGCGTTGAACCAGGTCAACGAACGTCGCTTCGTCAATCGAGGTCATCACGAAAGGCTAGTAAGTCTCACCTAGGATTGCCTTCAATGAGCGCGTCGGTGAGGATTTTGGTCGTCGACAACTACGACTCGTTCGTATACAACTTGGTGCAGTATTTGGGTGAGTTGGGTGCTGCGGTCGAGGTACTTCGAAACGACGTAGTGACGGCGGAAGACGTGGAAGGCTTTGATGGCCTCTTGATTTCGCCCGGACCAGGCCATCCGCGAGACGCCGGCAACGTCGAGGCGCTCATTCGCCACTGCGCCAAGTCGGCCCAGCCGCTGCTGGGTGTTTGCCTTGGCCACCAGGCACTCGGTGAGGTATTCGGCGCGAAGGTCGTCAACGCCCCCGAGTTGTTGCACGGAAGGTCGAGCGTGGTGACCCACGACGGGTTGGGACTCTTCGCCGGAGTGCGTTCGCCACTGGTGGTCGGGCGTTATCACTCACTCGTGGTGGACGAGGCGACGCTGCCCGACGAGCTCATCGTCACCGCGCGTTCCCACGGACTCGTCATGGGGGTTCGTCACGCCTCATTGCCCCTCGTGGGCGTGCAGTTCCACCCCGAATCGGTCTTAACTGAAGATGGCTATCTCTTGCTCGCGAACTGGCTCGCGGTGTGCGGCGCGGGGGACCTGAGCGCGCGTGCGCGCGAACTAAGTGCTCGCGCAGATCAGATTCGCGCCTCTCTGCCCAGAACGTAGGCTCGCGTTGGGCAGTTGCCCTTCGGGTCCGAAGCCTCGCGCTACGTTTGCCTAGGATGCGAGCGAGGGACTACGCAAAGGAGCATCATGGCACTCAGCGAAGCGGCGCTCGATCGTCGAATCGAGGACCTCGTCGAGAGCTTTCCGCCCCAGTCGACCAATCCGGTCACGTTCCTCGGCGAGCAGTTCGACCGGGGACTGGCCTGGGTCCACTTCCCTGAGGGCCTTGGCGGCCTCGGCGGGACGCCGGCCGATCAACTGCACGTCCTTCGTCGGTTGAGCCGACTCGGCGCGCCCACGGCCGCCGGGCGCAACGTCATTGGCTACGGCATGGTCGCTCCCACGATCGCTACTCACGGCACCGAGGAGCAGAAGCGACGGTTCTTGCGCCCGCTGTTCACCGGCGAGGAGATTTGGTGCCAACTCTTTTCCGAACCGGGGGCCGGGTCTGACGTGGCGACCCTGGGCACGCGGGCCGAGCGTGACGGTGACGAGTGGATCGTGACGGGTCAAAAAGTATGGACGACCCTCGCCCACGAGGCCGCCTACGGGCTGATCATCGCGCGTACCAACCCCGACGCGGTCAAACACAAGGGAATCACTGCGTTCCTGGTGGACATGCACGCTCCGGGCGTCGACGTGCGTCCGCTCTTTCAGGCGACGGGCGAAGCCGAGTTCAATGAGTGCTTCTTCAATGAGGTGCGCGTTCCTGACGCGCTGCGCCTCGGCGGAGTGGGCGAAGGTTGGGGTGTCTCGATCACGACGCTCATGAATGAGCGCGTTTCAATCGGCGGCACCGTGCCGCCGCGAGGATCGGGGCTCATTGGCGAGGCCGTGAAGATCTGGCAACAGCGATGGGCGCAAAGGAATGACGCTTACGCGATGGCGGTGCGCGGTGATCTCATGCGGGCCTGGGTCCGCAACGAAGTGGGTCGCCTCACGAACTGGCGAGCCAGCGACTTGCGCCGTGCTGGGACTCCGGGACCCGAAGGCTCGGTGGCAAAACTGGCCTTCGCGGAAGAGAATCAACGAACCAGCGAACTCTGCGTCGATCTCTTGGGCGCGGAGGGCATGCTGTACGGCTCTCACTATCCTCAGGTTCGCCCCGTCGAGTCGGCGATGAGTGGCGGAGACATGCGTAAAGCGTTCATCCGTATGCGAGCGAACTCCATTGAGGGCGGTACCAGCGAGGTGATGCGAAACATTATCGGCGAGCGCGTACTGGGCCTGCCTGGTGAGCCGCGAAACGACAAGGACGTTCCCTGGAAGGACGTTCCACGCAGCTGAGTTAGCCGAAGCTGGGCTCCTGGGTTCGGGTGCGTTTTAGCTCGTAGAAACCGGGTGTTGAGGCCACCGCGAGGACGCCGTCGAAGAGTCTTCCCGCTTGCTCGCCCTTGGGCGCGGGCGTCACGACTGGCCCGAAGAAGGCGACGTCACCAATCTTTAGCACCGGAGTTCCCACGTCGTCACCGACGAGGTTCATCCCCGCGAAGTGGCTCTCGCGAAGCGCCTCGTCGTACGTCGTCGTCTCGCCGGCTCGGGCGAGGTCGGCCTCAAGACCCACTTCGCTGAGCGCGTCCTTGATCACGACGTCGAAGTCCTTATTGCCCTCCACGTGGCGTCGTCGGCCCATCGCACTGTAGAGCGGCTCTACGACGTCCAAACCCCGTTGCAGCTCGGCGGCGATCAAGACGCGTACGGGTCGATAGGCACGCTCGAGCCAGGTTTGGTGCTCCGGCGGCAGATCCTTGTCTTGGTTGAGAATCGACAAACTCATGACGTGAAAGTTCACTTTGAGGTCGCGAACGACGGCGGCTTCAAGCAACCACCGTGAGGTCAACCAGGCCCACGGGCAGGCCGGGTCGACCCAAATGTCTACCGACTGCGTCATTTCCTAAATCTAACTGGAGGCGTGAGCCGTTAAGACGCTGACGACCGCGTTGGTAACGCCGACCGCCATGTCGAGGTCGAGCATTTCGTCAATACCGTGTGCGTTGGAGTGCGGACCCAAAACGCCGGTGGCGACGAACTGCACCCGGGGATAGCGAAGGGCGAGGGCGCCAAGAAAAGGAATTGAACCGCCCTCACCGGTGAAGCCCGGTGCGCGACCGAAGGCAATCTCGGATGCTTCGTCCAGGGCGCGCTCGAGCCAGGGGGCGAGTGGGGGAGCGACCCAACCACTCGCGGGGTGAAAAGCGGCGCTCACCTGAGCGTTCGCGGGTACCTCAGTAGTGAGTGCGTCTTTGAGGGCCGTGACCGCAATGTCGGCGTCCACGCTCGGCGGCAGCCGAAGTGAGAGCACGGCGGTGGTCGAGGGGCGAAGCACGTTCCCCGCGATTTCGGGTGCCGGGATCCCACCCATGCCAACGACAGAAAGAGCGGGTGACCACGTTCGTCGCAGAATTCTGTCGGCCGCGTCCGAGCCCATCAGCGTGAGCCCTGGCGTAAGAGGCAATTCCTTGGCGACGACGTCGCCGAACTCTTCGGCAGTCGCTCGCGCGGCTCGTACGTGCGACTCTGGAATGGGGGCGTGGAGTTCGCGAAGGATGATCTCTCCGGTGGCGGAGTCTTCAATGCGCTCGATCAGTTGACGCAGTACGCGAAACGAAGAGGGCACGACACCACTGGCGACGCCGCTGTGCTGGCCCTGCGTGAGGACGCTCACGGTGAGTTCAATATTCACGACACCGCGCAGCGAGGTCGTCACCCAAAGTCGGTCGTAGGTCAGCGCACCCGAGTCGAGACAGACCATCAGTTCGACGTCACCTAACTGGCTTTCAAGCGCGTCGAGGTGCGCTTCTAGATCGGGGCTGCCGCTCTCTTCGCTTGCCTCGATCAAGACGACGCAGCGCGCGTGCCCCACGCCGTCCGCTTCGAGAGCCTCGAGGGCCAGCAGTGACGAAAAAGTCGCGTAGCCGTCGTCGGCGACGCCGCGTCCGTAGAGTCGATTCTCCCTTCGCACGGGCGTGAACGGGGCGAGGCCCTCGCTCCACTCGCCCAACGGCGGCTGCTTGTCGAAGTGGCCGTAGAGCACCACGGTGCCGGTTTTTTCGTTGGTGGCTTCCACGGTCACGACGAGCATGGGGGTTCGACCTTCGAGACGTTGGACGCTCACGTCGAAATTCTTCAGGCGTCGCTGTTGGCACCACGCCTCCAAGAGCGCGAGGGCCTCTTCAAGATGCCCATTTTCTTGCCAGTGAGCGTCGAACATGGGCGAAAGACAGGGAATCGCGACGTAGCGGGTCAACGTTGCCAGGGCGTCACGTTCAAAGTCAGCGAGGGTTAAGGGCATGTCAATGAGGTTACTGTTTGACCTGGCGCGATTGTTCAAGCGCGCGCCAGCAGTACCACGCGACCGCCGAACGCTCACCGGCCAGCGGCCCTCCTTCGCTGACGAGGTCGCGTTCGCTGATGGGTCCCTCCAGGTCGTGCACCAGCGACCAACCGGTCCGCACCCCAAAGTCACCAACGGGCCAGACGTCACGTCGCGCCAGGGTGTGCATCAGGTACATCTGCGCCGTCCAGGGGCCCACGCCGCGAACGGCGACCACCTCCTGAAGGACCGCGTCGTCGTCGAGACGGCCGTGGCGAGCGAATTGGAGGAACCCTCCTTGGGCGCGCACGGCGAGGTCAAGCATCGCGGCGGCCTTGGCATTGGAGAGTCCCGCTTCACGAAGACGTTGGTGGCCCACGAGGAGTAGGGCGCCGGGCGCCACATCGCCGTCGCAGAGGGCTTCGACTCGAGCGTGAATCGTGGCCGCGGCTTTGGTGGCCAGGAGCTGAAAAGTGATCGAGCGAACCAGCGACGCGAAGCGCTGTTCCACGGGTGCGCTCCGTCGGCGAGGGGGAGGCCCCACGTCTCGAACGACGCGGGCAAACGCGGGGTCATGGCGCACGATGAAGTCCGCCACGTCTACGGGTGTGCGCGCCACGTCCACGGCCGTGTTAGCTCCGGGGTCGACTGGTCGGGAGGTAGACGCCTTTGGGGACGTTGGTGGCGTGCGTGACGACGTCGACCAGGAGTGACTGAATCGCTCGTACCGGCGCCGAGGGAAAGCCGTATCGGCGCGACGTCAGCACGACGCGGCGACGAGAAATGCCCTGAATCTCGATGGCCACGAAATTGGCGCGCAGGTGGGGCGAGAGCATCGTCGCGGGCAGGATCGATGGTCCGTGGCCGTCGAAGGTCATCGAGGCGATGGTGCGCAGTCCATCGAGCTCGACGAGGGCTTTGAGCTCGATGCCGGCGGCGCGGCTGGCTTCGTCAATCTCTCGGCGAATGGGCGTGCCGCGCAAGGGCAAAAGGACGTCGTAGCGCGAGATCGTGGCGAAACTCAATGGACGCGCTTCGCGCGCGAGCGCGTGTTGGCGGTGCGCGATGACGACAAGGTCTTCGGTGAAGAGATCGACCTCGCTCAGTTCGGCCGCCATCACCGGCCACGCGAGCACGGCGAGGTCGAGTTGTCCATTGACCAAGCGCGGCTCGAGAGCGGAGTTCGTTCCCTCTGAGATGCGCACGTTCACGCGGGGGTAGTTCACTCGCAGCGATTCGAGGAGCAAGGGTACGATCCAGCGCCCGGCGGTACCAATCATGCCCAAGGTGACGTCGCCTCGAACGTCGGCGTTGAGTTCCGACACGTCCGAAGCGATGGCGCGCACTTCGCGCAGGACTCGTCGGGCTCGTTCGACCACGACCACCCCTGATTCGGTCAACATCCCGGTGGCGCGATCGACGAGTTCGGTCGCGAGGTCACTCTCGAGTCGCGCGACCCGGCTCGAGATGTTGGACTGGACGGTGCCCAGCACGTCCGCGGCCGCCGAGAACGTGCCGTAGTCGGCGATTCCCACCAGGGCCTCGAGTTGTCGAATCTCCATGCATCGATAATACAGATGGAAACTATCTCTCATATCGTGTAGCAAGATACGCTGCCACGCGCCATACTTATTTCAGCCTGTTGTACTCAAATCCCCCCTGGGTACATCAATGCTTTTGCGAAAGGGCCAACCACCCCCCGGTTGGTCCTTTCGCCATTTCTGAGGTTGTTAGCGTGGTGAAGATGCCGGGTGCGATTACCTTTCGTGACCGACTGGCCATTTTTGGCGTTCGGATCCTGAATTTTCTTTCTCGCCATACGGGGAGAGGGTCCGGCACCGTCGTGGGGGGCCGATTGGGTCTCTTGGTGAGCCCCACGCTTCTTCGAGACCTCGCCGCAGGGCGCAGCGTCATTCTCGTGACGGGAACGAACGGAAAGACCACGACGACCGCCATGGTCGCCGTGGGCGGGGGTGGTGAAGTGGCGATGAACCACACGGGTTCGAACATGCTCGAAGGTCACGTCGCGGCCCTCGTGCAATCTTCGAGTCCTCGCGCGGTGCTCGAGGTCGATGAGAAATGGCTGGGCGCGGCGATCGAGGGGACTTCGCCCGAGGTCGTCATTCTCTTGAACCTTTCGCGCGATCAGTTAGATCGCTCCAACGAAGTTCGGGCCATCGCCGAGCGGTGGCGCCGACTCTGGAGCGAATCGGCCAACGCGTCGATCGTCGTGGTGGCTAACGCGAACGACCCGCTCGTGGTCTACGCCGCCGAAACCGCGAACGAAGTTCGCTGGTGCGACGTCGAAACGCCTTGGCAGTCGGACGCGTGGTCGTGCCCTAAATGCACTCGACCACTTCGATTCTCGCCCACGGATTGGTCGTGCGAGTGCGGTTTTACTCGGCCACCGGCGACGACGTCGCTCGTGGGCGACGAACTCGCCGTTGACGGGCGCCGAGCGAACATGCACCTCGCGCTGCCGGGTGACTTCAATCGGGCCAACGCGGCGATGGCCCTGACGGCGCTGGTCGAGATTGGCGCGGAGCTTGGTCCCGCCCTCGAACGCGTCGCTCAACTCGTGGACGTCGCGGGCCGATTCGGAGTGCGACACTGGCGGGGCCACGAGCTTCGCCTCACTTTGGCGAAGAATCCGGCCGGCTTCACCGCGATGCTCGAAACCATTGACGCGTTCGCGGGTGAACTTTGGATCGCGATCAACGCCCGTGTCGCGGACGGACGAGACCCCTCGTGGCTCTACGACGTGCCTTTTGAACGGCTGCGCGGCCGCGTGGTGCACTGTTTTGGTGAACGCCGCCTCGACTTAGCGACGCGTCTGGCTTACGCGGAGGTGGCCTACGAACTCAGTAGTGAGGATTCGCCCCCTCCGCCCAGCTTGCCAGTCACGGTCTTGGCCAACTACACGGCGTTTCAAGAGTGGCTCGAAAGATCGGCGAAGTGATGCGCGTCGTGGAACTCTTTCCTGAACTTCTTGGGACGTACGGTGATGGCGGCAATGCGCTCGTCCTGGCGCAGCGCGCGCGTCGACGTGGATTCGACGTCGAGCTACTCGAGGTGCGGGTGGGCGAGCGACTACCGAGCGCCGATATCTATCTGCTCGGCGGGGGAGAGGACGGACCGCAACGCCAGGCGGTTGATCTGTTGCGCTCACTCGGGCTGGGCGACGCGTACGTGTCGGGAGCATACGTCGTGGCCGTCTGCGCTGGGCTGCAGATTCTCGGCACTTCCTTTGCGGTGGAGGGCGACGAACAGTATGAAGGTTTGGGTCTCGTCGACGTTGTCACCACGCGTGGAAGTCGGCGAAGTGTTGGCGAGATGGCCGTGACGGTGGGCGACGACGTGCTGGTGGGATTCGAAAATCACGCGGGTGTGAGCGCGCTCGGCGAGGGGGTCGCCCCTTTGGGTCAAGTGATTCGCGGACGTGGAAATGATGGTCGTGTTGATGGTTACCGTACGGAGCGACTTTGGGCGACTTACGCGCACGGTCCCGTCTTGGCGATGAACCCTTGGTTCGCCGACGAAATTCTTACGAGTGTGCTCGACGCCGACCTGAGTCCGCTCCCCTCGGTCGCCGATCAACTCCACGCCGAACGTCTTCGCGCGCTCGGGCTCTAATACTTGTCGCGCATGATGCCGTAGTCGGGGTTGGCTCCGACTTCTCGACCAAGTTGCTCGACGGCCGTTTCAATTCGCACGTTGAAGTGTCGAATGCTTTCGCCCTCGTCGCAGTGCAGCGCCTTATCAAAGGCGACGATCACGTGATGGCGTCGCTGACCAGCGCCGTCGACGTAGAGCGGGGCCTTGGCCCAGCGCGGCCCTTGTAGGTGGCCGGACTCGTGGACGTAGGTGGGAATGACCAGAGCCTTTGAACGTTCGGCCAAGTACGCAGCGCCACCTTTGAACTCGTGGAGGGCTCCGTCGGGGCTGCGCCCGCCCTCGGGATAGATCAGAAGGTTCCAGTGGTCTTCGACGAGTTCCAGGGCGATCAGGGCGCTTCGTCGATTGACTTTGTGACGATCCACGGGAATGGCGTTGAACATCAAGATGGTCCGAAAGGCGACTTTGCGGTCCATGAAGAAGTTGTCCATCGCGGCCGCGACGACGGTTCGATTGCGCACTCGTCGCGGGAGCGCACTCAATACGAGGGGAGTGTCGAGGTGACTGTTGTGGTTCGCGACGAAGATGAATGGACCCGGGGCGTCGAGATGCTCGAGGCCGCGCACCTCGAGGGTCGCCGCCCAGTGCATGTAGGGGCGCATGAAATATTGCTGGAAGAGGTGACGCGCGAAACGTGCGCTGTAACGCCTTCCCCACTTCGTCGAATAGTCGAGGCCCAGTTCCGTCATTGCTTACCGGCGGCGAGTGTTCTGCTTTTTGGGCGTGTATCGCTTAGAAGGAGTCGGTGGCGCGGCCCGAGAGGTCGTCGTGGCCGACGACGAATCACGTGATTTCACGCCGCTTCGTCGATTGGCGCGGCGTTCAGCGGACTGTTCTCGCGCCGCGCGGTTGGCCCCTTTGAAGGAGGCGTCGCCGTACTTTTGCAACCGAAAGGCGCGCATGACGAGCCAGACGCCGAGCAGGAGGAAGAGCGGGCCAAAGAAGACACCGTTGCCGAGGCCGAGGAAAATCGCGAACGTCGCCACGCCGGCTCGCTTTTTGCGCCAGGTGAAATACGTCAAGGCGACCGCCACGATCATGATGAAGAAGAAACGAAACTCCCACGATCCCGCCGAGACGTACGCGACTTCTTGGCAGACTTTGTGGACGAAATGAAATCCTCTCGGGCAGCTCCCGTTGGCCAGCGTCTTGGCCGAGGTGACGGTGGGCTGATTGCGGACCCACAGCAAGGCGGTGAACGTCGCCAAGAGGTAGGCGAAGGCGGCGGCGGCCCAACTGACACGCTGTTCCAACTGATTGAGACCGAGAATCTCCGAGCGCGGTGCCTTCGATGGGCGGCGACGGCGACGCGGCGCCTTGCTCGGGGCTATGGACGAGTCGTCGAGATCGGACACAAGTGCAGGCTACTTCGCAGCCAAAATGTGCGCGGACGAAGTGAGCAGATAGCATGGGTCTTCCGGGCGCTTAGCTCAGTTGGTTAGAGCGCAGCCTTCACACGGCTGAGGTCGAGGGTTCGA
>Ga0307372_10013811_pt1 | contig 10405 bp, 12 predicted proteins | sample OX1MG_FD_202533 | JGI IMG/M metagenome (GOLD analysis project Ga0307372, IMG submission 202533) | Soil microbial communities from Risofladan, Vaasa, Finland - OX-1 | ecosystem: Environmental > Terrestrial > Soil > Coastal area > Acid sulfate soil | place: Finland: Risofladan, Vaasa | collected... | reverse complement strand
CATTCGACACCATCATGTCGGCGGTGTCTTCGCTTCCCGACGGTGAGGATCTAGTGGTGCTGGCTCCCTTCGAGCCGGTCCCGCTCGAAGGTGTCCTTTCCTCGCAGGGCTTCTCCTACGAGCCGGAGGAGATCGGAGGAGGTGACTGGCGGGTGACGTTTCGCCGCCAGCCATGACAACTCAGAACCCGATCCAGGGCCCTTCCGGGCGCTCCCCGACTGTCGTCGGCAGGGACTGGTTCAGCTTGGATGCCTCCGACGCCATCGACACGGCTCGCGCCGCGCTGGGCGGCGTGTTCGATCCCGAACTGTGCCTGGACGTCGTGTCGCTCGGCCTCGTCTACGACATTCGCGACGAAGCGGGGACCTTGGTGGTGGACATGACGATGACGACTCCCGGATGCCCGGTATCGGAAAGCCTTCCCGAAATGGCCCGCGCCGCGATCATTGACGCCACCGACGGCGCTGTCGACGTGGACGTACAGGTAGTTTGGGACCCGCCGTGGAACCCGTCGATGATGAACGAAGCTGCTGCTTCCGCGTTGGGCTTCCGGTCCCCCTGACCGGAGAGCTACCCACGTGCGGTTACGGATAGGCGGCTTCGATGGCTGTGGGTGCGGTCGTGCTCCAAGGGCTGCTCGAAGGCCGCCGCCGGTAAGGAGGATGCGATGAGAACGGCCGTGCATGGGATGCCCCGCCTCGGCGAGCACCGCGCGCTCAAGTGGGCGTTGGAGGGGTTCTGGGCGGGCCGGTTGGGCGCTGAGGAACTGGAGGTGCAAGGCGCGGCTATTCGCCGGCATAACTGGGAAAACCTGGCCGAGGCGGGGATCGACTTCATCCCGTCCAACGAGTTCTCCCTCTACGACCATGTGCTCGACGCAGCGGTGGCTGTGGGTGCCGTGCCGGCGCGCTTCACGCCGGATGGAAGGCCGTTCGACCTGGCCTGCTATTTCGCCATGGCCCGCGGCGGGGATCTCGGTGCCGGCCCAGTGGAGCCCCTGGACCTGACCAAGTGGTTCGACACCAACTACCACCATCTCGTCCCCGAAATCGGGCCCGCCACGACGTTCCGTCCTGACCCAACCAAGGCCCGCGCCGAGCTATCCGAGTCCGCTGCGTTGGGTATTGCGACGGTCCCGGTGCTGTTGGGCCCTTTCAGTCTGCTTGCCAAGAGCTCGGGGGCCGAGCCCGGGTTCTCGCCCATGTCGAGACTGGACGACCTGACCGGCACGTACTGCGATCTTCTCGGCCAGCTGTCGGGGCAGGGAACGAGCTGGGTCCGCCTGGACGAACCCGCCCTGGTGGAGGACCACAGTGGGGAGGAACTCGAGGCGCTGCGGCGCGCCTACCTGCGGCTCGCGTCGCTACCCGCCCGACCGAAGATTGCCGTCTCGACATACTTCGGTCACGCCGGGCAGGCGATCGAGTTGCTTCGCGACCTGCCTGTCGAGGGGGTCGGTCTCGACTTCTGTAGGGGCGGCGCGAACCTGCGACTTCTCGATGAGTCCGGTGGTCTCGGAACCAAGGTGCTGTTCGCCGGGGTCGTGGATGGCCGAAACGTTTGGGCGAACGACCTCAGCGAATCCCTTTCGTTGCTCGATCAGCTCGGAGCGTTTTGTGACGAGGTCGTGGTGTCGACCTCGTGCTCGCTCATGCACGTCCCCGCAAGCCTTCGCGCCGAAACCGGGCTCGACCCCGAGATCCGCCCGTGGTTGGTGTTCGCGGAGGAGAAGCTCGCCGAGCTCGCTGTCCTGGGGCGAGCCGGCAGTGAGGGGCGAGGGGCGGTAGCGGAGGCAGTCGAAGCCAACCAAGAGGTACTGGAGGGGAGGCGGCGCTCCCCTCTGGCCGCCGATCCCGCCGTCCGCCGCGCGGTGGCTGCCCTGCCCGCGGACCCCAGGCGCGACCCGCCCCAACAGCGTGCAGTGGCGCAACAGACCCGGCTGCGCTTGCCGGCTCTTCCCACCACCACGATCGGCTCTTTCCCCCAGACCGCGCGCATCCGGGCCGCGCGTGCCGCCTGGCGGGCAGGGCGGGCTAGCGACGATGACTACCAAGAACTGCTGCGCTCTGAGATCGACGAAGCGATCGCGTTGCAGGAGAAGCTGGGGTTGGACGTGGTCGTGCACGGCGAACCCGAACGGGACGACATGGTGCGCTACTTCGCTGCCCAACTGACCGGCTTCGCCCTGCCCGAAGAGGGGTGGGTGCAGTCCTACGGTTCTCGCTGCGTGCGCCCACCGGTGCTCTACGGGGAGGTCAAAAGGCCGGCACCGATGACCGTAGAGTGGTCACGCTACGCACAGTCACTCACCACCAGACCGGTGAAAGGCATGCTGACCGGCCCGGTGACGATGCTGCGCTGGTCGTTCGTCCGTGACGATCAACCCGAGGCGGAGACCGCCGCGCAGCTGGCGCTGGCGCTGCGTGGCGAGACTCAGGACCTCCAAGCTGCGGGCATCGCGGTGATCCAGATAGACGAGCCGGCCCTGCGCGAAGGATTGCCGCTTCGAGCCGCCGACCAGCCCGCCTACCTCGCCTGGGCCACACGCGCGTTCCGGGTGGTCAGCGCCGCCGCGGTGGAAGACACCCAGATCCACACCCACATGTGCTACGCCCGCCTCGCCGACATCGTCGCCGCCCTCGATGACCTCGATGTTGACGTGGTCTCCCTCGAAGCCGCTCGTTCCAAGATGGGCCTTCTCGATCCCCTGGGCTCGGTCTCCTATCGGGGCGGGGTCGGACCTGGTGTATATGACGTGCACTCGCCGAGAGTTCCTTCCACCTCGGAGATGGAAGGCCTGCTACGGCGTGCCCTCGGGGTCGTCGCGCCGTCCCGACTGTGGGTCAACCCGGACTGCGGGCTGAAGACCCGCGACCCTGAGCAGGTACGGGCCGCCCTCACCCACATGGTCGCCGCAGCCCGGCATGTTCGCGCCGAGCTCGACCGGGCCGACCCAGCTCTTTTCTAGTTCTACCTAGAATAACTGCTAGGGTGGCGATAGGTTGATGAATGTTGATGAAAGGAGTTGCTATGGAAGCACTTCCCTATCGGCAGCATCCGCATTGGCTGGCCAGACCGACGAGACCTCCTGATCACGAGACTCTGCTGACCCTCGCTCGAAAGGTTCGCGCCGCCGCGGCCGACGAGGATCCGTCACGTATGGAGCGGGCGGCGATCCGATTCAACGACGAGCTCGACCGGCACCTTCGAGCCGAAGCATTGGCCATGGGCCAGATAGCGCCTCCTGAGGCGCGAATCCTGAAACAGGGTCAGGACCGTATTCATAAGCTCGCTTCAGGGCTGATGTCGGATGCCGGGCACGGCTGTGCGGGATCCCATCACAACTGCGAGTCCCATGCCGAGGAGCTTCTCGCGCTGCTCAGCCTCCAGGCACGAGACGAACACCACGCCTGGCGTAGTCAAGCGGCGTAAGAAGACTGGAGCGAGAGATGGCCGCGCAACCAACCCGGCGGTCCTCCGCTCGTCACTGAACAGCGACGATGACCGCCACCGCCTGTCAACCATGGGCGGCCCAGCTGCTCCAGGGTCGCGACCCGCTCACCACCTGGCCTCCCCCGGCCCACCTGCGCGTCGACTGGCAGCCAGCGACAGTCGTAGAGGTGATCCCCGAAACCCCCGACACGGTCACCCTGCGCCTGCGAAGAGCCAGCGACGAAGCGTTCCTCCCCGGCCAGCACTTCCACGTCGAGGTAGCAGCTGGCGGACCCTATCCAGCCGTGGAGACCTACTCGGTGGCCTCCTCCCCCTGGCCCGACCCCAAGATCATCGACTTGACCGTCAAAGAGATCCCCGGCGGGCGGATCTCACCCATCCTCGTGCGAAAGATTCCAGTCGGCGCTGTAGTGGCGATCGAGGGGCCCTTCGGGTACTTCACCTGGACCGAGGCTGACGGCGGGCCCCTCGCCCTGATCGGTGCGGGCAGCGGCATAGTCCCTCTCATGGCCTTCATCCGCTACGCGGTCGCCAAGGGACTGAGGTTACCGGTCCGCCTGCTGTACTCCAGCAAGGACCGTCTGCACGCCATCTACTTGGATGAGCTGGCCCGGCTCGCCGACCTACACGGATGGCTGGACGTGGTGCACGCCTTCACCGCCGACCCAGTCGACCCGGCCGCCTCCTACCACCGACGGGTCGACCAAGAGATGCTACGAGCCGTCTTCGCCGACAACGCGGAGAGCTGCCTCGCCTATGTTTGCGGGCCTTTCGAAATGGTCACGGCCACCGAGGCGGCACTCCAAGAAATCGGAGTCGTACCGGGCCGGCTGCTCAGCGAGAGCTGGGAGTGACCGTCGGGCCGCGCGATGAGCGAGCTGACCCGCCGAGAGTAGCTATCAGGTGTCCTCGGAGGACCGGAACGGGCACATCGCAGAGGGGTGCACGTCCAAGTCGATCATCACCCGCTCCCCGTTGTCGGCTTGGCGCCAGCCGCGCAGATCCATGGAAACCCCTTCGAACAGCTCGTCGAAGTCGCCGGCGTCGTGGTCCACCTCGATACAGCCGGTGCCCTTCTGGAACTCTGCTGACTGGACCGAGCCGTGTGAACGCAGGTGAGTGAGCATGTTGTTCAAGCACCAGCTGCAGTTGGCTCCGTGGAACTCGATCAGAGTGCGCCTCATACGACCCGGTCCTCCTTCCGACCGGCCGAAACCTGCCTGACGGCTCGAATCTAGCGACCTCGGCCCCCCCGCCATCTCGGCTCACAAGACGACGACCTCAAACCCTGCGCATGATCCGTGTTGTCGATCCCCACCTCTCATGTTGGTTCGCGCCCGGGTCGTCCGAGAGCGTATCGTCTTCCGAGATAGTGTCGCCGGTCGAGGAGAGAGGAACGACCCCGATGGCAGCGCCCGAGAGGACGATCAGCTCAGCTGTCCGCTACGGCGGGGGCAGAGCAGCGATCAAGGCACGTACCCTTCGGGTCGACCGCTGGTGGGCACCGCTGGTCACCACGGCCGCGGTACTGACCGGTTTCGTCGGCTACGCCACCTGGGCGGCGTTCGCGCACGCCGACTACTACTGGCGCCCCTACATCTCCCCGTTCTACTCGCCATGCCTGGCCACAACCTGCCTGCACGCCCGCTCGGGGGCGGCCAGCAACGTGCACGTGCCGAGCGTGGGGATCGTCGGGCCGTGGTGGATCATCTCGCCTGCGATCGTCATCTTGGTAGTCCCGCTGGGGTTCCGTCTCACCTGCTACTACTACCGAAAGGCGTACTACCGGGCTTTCTGGCTGGCGCCGCCATCGTGTGCGGTGGGCGAGCCCCACCGCCGTTATACGGGCGAGACCCGCTTCCCGCTCATCTGGCAGAACGTCCACCGGTACTTCTTCTACCTGGGGTTCCTCCTCAACGCCATCTTGACCTACGACGCCGTGGTCGCGTTCAGGAACCACGGCGGCCAGTGGGGGCACATGGGCTTCGGTACCGTCGTGCTGATCGTGAACGCCGTACTGCTGTGGCTCTACACGTTGGGCTGCCACTCCTGCCGCCACCTCGTCGCCGGGCGACTCAAGCACTTCTCCCGCCACCCGATCCGTTACCGAATGTGGGCGGTGGTGACCAAGCTCAACGAGAAGCACATGCAGTTCGCCTGGGCCAGCCTGGTCTTCGTCGCGCTCACCGACGGGTATGTCCGGCTCGTCTCCAGCGGCACTATCACCGACCCACGGTTCTTCTGAGACCCTCGCCCATCGGCCCGCCGGGCGCACCGGAAAAGGATTGAAGGTCCGGAGTCGGAACGTAGGGGCCGTAGCGTTCGTCCGGAGCGAGCATTCAACGTTGGATGGCGTCACGCTCCGTCGTGGGCAGCCTGGCTTGCGAGCGCACCGGCGACGGGAGAACGACACCACGACAGCGTCTTGGTGGGATCTCGATGGCGCGACTCGGACCTCCACGGTCTTGGAGAGCACCGCCGGCCAGCCCGGGGGGCCGACCCTCTTCTCCGAAGTACCGGTGGCAGCTGACCTCACGGGCTACGTGTAGGTCGCTGACCTCAATTCTATTTATCTCATATTGACTAGAAGAACATATGTCGGGTTGAGCACAGCTGGGGCTAGCATCCGAGGAGAGACGCGATCGCAGAGGAGGCAGCGATGCCTGAGAGCCAGTCCGTGTACCCAGTGGCCACCCCGGAGATAGGTAAGCGGCGCCGGGAGCTCGCTCCAGGGATCCACGACGCGTTCGAGCAGTTCAGCCGGGCGGTCTTCAGCGAGGGTGCGCTACCGGAGAAGACCAAGCAGCTGATCGCCGTCGCGGTGGCACACACGACCCAGTGCCCCTACTGCATCGCCGGGCACTCCAAGCTGGCGCGGCGCAAGGGTGCGAGCGACGAGGAGATCATGGAGGCCATTTGGGTGGCCGCCGAGATGCGAGCCGGCGGCGCCTACGCCCATTCCACCGTGGCGTTGCACGCCCTGGACGGAAGGGGCCACGAGGCAGGGCACTGAGCCCACAGGTGTTTGAAGCCTCGCCCACTTCGTCGGCCCTCGGTGCGCGCCCGATCTTCTTCTTCATTGGAGGTGACATCATGGAACACCGTCAGAGACTGTCGATCCACGACATCGACCCCCTTGCCTACGAGGCGGTGCTCGCCATGGAGCGATACGTCCGGGGCAGCGGTCTTGCTAAACCCGTGTACGAACTGATCAAGATTCGCGCCTCGCAGCTCAACGGTTGCGCGTTCTGCTTGGACATGCACAACCACGACGCACGCGCCGGCGGCGAAGACCAGCGCCGTTTGGATGTGCTCTCCGCTTGGCGAGAGGCCCCACAGCTGTTCAGCGAGCAGGAACAGGCTGCCCTGGCTCTCACCGAAGCAGTGACGCTGATAGGCCACGGCGGGGTGTCCGACGAGGTGTGGGTGAACGCTTCGAAGCAGTTCGGCGACACGGGAATCGTGCACCTGCTTCTGGCCATCGCCACGATCAACGTTTGGAACCGCCTGGCGGTCAGCACCCACCAGGATCTGCCCGACCGGCCCACGCATGACACTTGAGGCACCACCCTGCCCGAAGGGCCAGCCGGCGCACTCACCGCCGAACACGGCGGGGCGGGCGACCGCTCACAGGACGAGCAAGAGGCCACGGTCACGGCTGAGCTACCGCCCCGGTATCTGCCGCAGGAACCTCGACGACCGTGTGAACTACTGCTTCGAGATCGACGTTCGGATCCGAAAGCAAGTTGGTGTCACTCAAGATGCTCGTCCAAGCCGCGAAGGTGCTTGCATCCGGTCCGAGCCCTGACGAGGCGCTCGACCGCCTGGTCCGCCTCGCGGTGCACGCCTATGGGGACTTCTGTGTGGTGGTGATTCCCAACGGCCACGAGCTGCACATGGTCGCCACCGCCCACGTAAGAGCCTGCCAAGGACGTCTTCGCACGGCTGCTTCGCGGACCTGTACCCGTGGCGCCTGGTGGCAGCTCGCCCGCCACTCAAGCGTGGCGCCGGAGAATCCCAGTGGTAGTCACAGACCTGGACCCTCCGACGATCCTGGGGTGGTTCGGCGACGAGCGTTACGCCCAGTTCGCCGAAGGCATCGGCTTGAGGGCAGTGGCGGCCATTCCGCCTCGGCGGCGAGTGGTACGTCGGCGAGAGGTGGGTGTGTGGGTCTGCCGGCCCAGCCCCGGACGCCTTTGAACTTGCGGCCCTTCATGCTGAGTAGGGGACGGAACGTGAAGTGACGCACGGCTTGCTCAGCTCCTTCCGCCGAGAGACGCGCAGGGCGTCCTCCACTGATATCGGCCTGAAACAGATGGGGCGTTCCCGAACCGCAGAAGATCGGTTGCGGATATACCGTTGGACATCAACCGCGGGACAGTCACGGATGAAGACCGATGACCTGCTGCGTAGCGTCGACGATGCCGCGGCGACTCTGCCGTCGACCGGCTGTCAGCGCGGCGCCTGATGACCAGATGGGAGGACGTGATCGATGAGCGGGCGCATTGCAATCATCTACAGCGGTGACCTCGCCGATGTAGCCGGCGCTTTCGCCGACGGAGCCGCCCATGTCGCCACCCAGGTGAGAACGGCACGGCTCGCCGACGGCGACGACGCGGCCGCCCGCCGGGAAACGCGAGCAGACCTCTCTCTCCTCGAATGGGCCGACGGCATCGCCTTCGGAACCCCTGGACATGAGGGAGGGCCAGCCCCGGAGCTGATGCATTTGCTGGACAGCAGCGAACCGCTGTGGAACAGCGGCCGGCTGTTGCACGCCCGCTACGACACTTGGCCTCCGGGCTGATTGGGGCTTCCTCGTCACGAGGATCACGGCAAGAATGGTCATCGTCATCGGATGAACGACCTGGAGGACCCGGCGTGGATGGTGTACACGACTTGGGCGGGATGCACGGCTTCGGAGCGGTGGACAAGGCTGACGACGGCCCGGCCTTCGCCGCTGACTGGGAGCGGCGGGCGTTCGGACTGGCCGGGGTGGTGACAGTGCTGCGCGGGCACACGTTCACCCCGGCGCGGGCGGCCATCGAACGGATGGCCCCTGTCCATTACTTGACCAGCCCCTATTACGAACATTGGCTCACCGCCACGGCCACGGCGGCGGTCGAGCTGGGTTTGGTAGACGAGGCCGAACTGGTGGAGCGGGCCGGAGGATCCTTTCCGTTGTCGCGGCCTGCGCCTGGCACCGAGTCGGCGCTGGCGGTGGCCCCGCCCTACGGCCGGCAGCGATTCGGCGTCGGCGAAGACGTGAGAGTCCGTGACATCAGCAGCGCCGGCCACACTCGCTGCCCTCGCTACGTGCGGCGCCACACTGGGACGGTGATACGGGTCAACGCACCCACCGCACTGCCGGACCTGGAGGCCGCTACCGGCGAGATCGTCCCCGAAGCGTCCTACTGTGTCCGTTTTCGGGCCGAGGAGCTGTGGGGAGAAGGTGAGGGGTGGTTTCACGTCGACCTGTGGGATAGCTACCTGGAGCCGACATGAGTGGCGGCCATCACCACACAGCCGAGCCGGCGCCGATCGAGCGGCGGGTGGCCGCCCTGGAGGAGGCGATGGTCTCACGAGGGCTGACCACGACCGAGTTCATAGATGCCGTGGTCCAGGCCTACGAGAACGACATCGGGCCCATGAACGGCGCCGAGGTGGTGGCCCGAGCCTGGACCGACCCCGACTACAAGGACCGGCTCCTGGCCGACGGGGCCGCTGCCATCGCCGAGCTCGGTTTCGGCGGACCCGAGGGCGAGCACCTTGTGGTAGTTGAGAACACCGAGACGGTTCACAATGTGATCGTCTGCACCCTGTGCTCGTGTTATCCGTGGCCGGTGCTGGGTCTGCCTCCGGGTTGGTACAAGTCGCACGCCTACCGTTCCCGCATGGTGCGCGAGCCCCGCGTCCTGCTCGCCGAGATGGGCCTCGAGCTCGGGCCTCAAATGGAGATCCAGGTGTGGGACTCGAGCGCCGAGGTGCGCTACATGGTGCTGCCCCAGCGGCCCGAGGGGACCGAGGGCTGGTCGGAGGAGAGCCTGGCGGCCGTCGTCACCCGCGACTCCATGGTCGGCGCGGCCCGTTTGTGAGCGAACGCCCTGTTCCCGAGCTGGCGGCGCTGCAGGGCCCCGAGGCGCCGCCCCGGCGCAACGGTGAGGTCGTCTTCGACGCGCCATGGCAGGGTCGGGCTCTGGCCCTGGCCATCGCCCTCACCCGGGGCACCGACCTCGGCTGGGACTCCTTCCGCTCCCGGCTAATGGCCGCCATCGACGCCGATCGCGACCGGCCTTACTGGGAGAGCTGGGTTGAGGCGCTGGAGGATCTGGCCCGGGCGGTCGAGGCCGCCTGAGGGGGAAGGCCGCGGCAGCTCAGGCGGCGGGCACAGGCAGCCGATGGTGCCCCCAGGGCTGCGCATCTTCCATCTACCCGGCCAGGGCCACCCCTATCAACGGTGGGGGGGTCTGCTATCGAGGAGGGAGCGGGTCTGAAGGTTCGTGGGTCAGGTGACGTCACCGATGCGGTGAACCCGTACGGTGTTGGTCGTGCCGGGTTGTCCCGGCGGTGTTCCAGCCACGATGACAACACGATCGCCGACGCTGGCCCGGCCGGTCTGCTGGAGTGCCTCGTCGACCTGTCGCACCATGCCATCGGTGGTGGCGACAGTCGGCACGATGAAGGTCTCAACGCCCCAACTCAACGCTAGCTGGCTGCGGACCAGCGGCTCGGGAGTGAACGCCAAGATAGGGGCGGTGGGGCGATGCCGGGCCAAGCGCCGGGCCGTGGCGCCGGTGTGGGTGAAAGCAACCACGGCGGTCGCTTGCAGGTCGACGGCCACCTCGATGGCGGCGGCTGCCAGGGCAGCGCTGCTCATGCCCAAGGGGGCTTCGATGGTCGGTAGATGGCCGATGGCCTCGGCCTCAGCCGCCGTGATCACCCGCGCCATGGTGGC
>Ga0307372_10013810_pt1 | contig 10405 bp, 10 predicted proteins | sample OX1MG_FD_202533 | JGI IMG/M metagenome (GOLD analysis project Ga0307372, IMG submission 202533) | Soil microbial communities from Risofladan, Vaasa, Finland - OX-1 | ecosystem: Environmental > Terrestrial > Soil > Coastal area > Acid sulfate soil | place: Finland: Risofladan, Vaasa | collected... | reverse complement strand
CCATTTCTGGCCGGGGCGCAGTTCAGCGCCGTGGACGCCTTCTATGCGCCGGTCGCGTTTCGCATCCGGACCTATGCGCTGCCGCTGGACAGCGCGGCGCTCGCCTACGCCGCGCGGCTGCTGGCGCTGCCGTCGATGCAGGCATGGTACGAGGCCGCGCTCACCGAGACATTGCGGGACCAGCCGCATGAGACCGAGGTATTGGGGCAAGGCACGTTGCTGCAGGATCTGCGCCGCCGCTGACGCACAGGGTCGGCCGCGGCATCAGCCGCTGCGGAAATCGGCGCGCCAGCCGAGCGCCTCGACCGCCTTGCCGCTGTCGACCGTCCCGTCACGTTCAGCGACATTGTAGATGCCCGGTGCGCCGCGCGTCAGGGCACGACGAGTCGCGTCCGCAGCGGCGTCGACATGCACCGGGACAGCGCTCGCCGGCGTGTCGAAACCCGTCCCCGGGCCGTAGAACTTGCCGAAGCGCAGCACGATGCCTTCGAGCGGCGCATGCAACACCTGCTGCTCGAGGCTGACGACACCGCGCACCGTGAAGTCGGCCTCGCCCGCCGTCGCGAGCGGCGCGTCCTCGCGGTACGGTAACGGACCGCTCGCGTAAGCGAACGCGACGCTCTGGGCGACCAATCGCCGTACGCCGGCCGCCGCCGCAGCCAGGAGCAGGTGGCGCGTGCCGACCTCGCGCAGGCGCGCGTTGCGCGGCCGCGCTGCCGCCATCTGCGCCGGGTCGAGCCCGGGTGGCAGATCCGTGAGCTGGTGCACGATGATGCCCGGCCGCGCATCGACCACTGCGGCGCGCAGCGCCAGGGCATCGAAGACATCGACGATCACCGGGATGACGCCCATCGCGCGCAGCAGCGGCACCTTGTCGACCGAGCGCGTGGTGCCGACCACCTCCCAGCCGTCTGCGAGCAGCATCGGGCAGAGCCTGCGGCCGATGACGCCGGCGGCACCGGCAAGAAACACACGCTCGGCCATCACGGCAGCTGTAGCCTCAAGGATAACGGGCTCAGTCTAACGCAGCACGGATGCCCGCGATGGTGCCGCGGGCACATGAGCGCTCCTTCGGACAGGCTGTATGTCAGCGGGTGGCGACGATTTCGCAAATCAAAAGGCAATTGAGCCGGCGCCCAAAATGCGGCATTGAACAAGCCGGCGACGCGCCGGTCTCCGATTGCGCATAAGGCATAGCCCAACTCCACCAAAACGTTCGGATGCGCGCTGAATGCGCTATACGCTCTCGGCCGGTCGCATTACGGGCGTATTATCGAGTATCCTGCCGCCTGCTCGCTCATCGAGCAGGTCGTCGACGAGCTGCTGCAGGTCGCTGAAGCCGCGGGCATCCAACTTCCGGCGCTCTCCAATACCGCCGAGGCGATGGCGGCGGTATCGCATCGGGTGGCGCAAATGCCGTCACAGCACTCGTCCATGGCACAGGATCTTGCCCGCGGCAGACGCACCGAAATCGACGCGCTCAATGGCTATGTGCAACGAAGAGGCGCGCAGCTTGGGCTGCAAACCCCCGCCAATCAGGCCCTGCTCGCGCTCATCAAACCGACCGAAATGGCAATTCTGGAGGGTTCGAGCGATGGGTATACCGCAGTTCGATGATCGGGTGCAGAGCGTCTCTGAGGGGCGATCCCAGACTCGGGCGGATAGCCGCCTTGTCCTGATCGTTCCGCTGCTATGTGCTCTGGTCTACCCATTTCTGCTGCGCCTGATACCGGTGTGCGCTGCGCTGCTGCACATCGCAGAGCCGCTGAGCGACACCAGTACCGCTGTCGGGGTCATCGTCACCCTGGCGCTCGCGGGGGGCATCATGTGGGTGAGCTTCGCGCAGGAATCGGCCCTGGCACGGCGCACTGTCCGCAGCCTTGCGCAGCGTCGCGCCCGTATCCTCGCGCATCTCGCATTCGCCACTGCGTCCCTGTGGGTCGGGTTTGGAAATATCGCAGGCGTCATGCATGAGCGCACGGCCGCCCTGGTGGCGTGGCCAGTCCTATGGACTGTGTTGGCGGCGGTGGTGCTTTTGTCGTCCGAGGCGCCTTCCGGAGAAAGCAAGCTGAGCGCGGCGGGACACCGTCGGCTCGGAACAGCTCACGGCATCTCGGCCATCGCGATCGTCGTGCTGTTTATCGCGCCGCATATCGGCAACCATCTCACCGGGATCTGGAATGGCGCCACACATCTCGCCACGATGCGCGCGGTCAGACTCATCTATCGCAACGAGATCATCCAGCCCGCACTGCTGACCCTGATCGGATTCCAGATTCTCAGCGGCACTGTGTTGGCGCGCGCCCGGCTGCATCAGCAGAGTAATTTCTTCGGAAGCCTGCAGACGATGACCGGCGTCTACGTCGGCGTGTATCTGCTGGCGCACATGACGGCCGTGTTCTCGGCCCGATATGCAGGCACGGACACGAACTGGAACTGGTTGACCAACGGCGGGCGGGGGATGCTGCCGAACCTGGCGGGCGTGAGCCTCGTCGCGCACTACTGGATGGGGACTGTCGCGATCTTCGCGCACATCGGCTGCGGGGTCCGAGGCGTCCTGCTACAGAACACGGTCGCGCCCGGGCGGGCGGCGCGCGTCGCGCGAGGTCTGATTGGCTGGGGCATCGCCGCCTCAAGCATCATTCTCGTGGCGCTGCTTGGGGTGCATCTGCACTGACAGCAGCGACCTGCCGCATATTCGCGGCGCGACTCATTGCACCGTGAAGTCGAAGACCGTTCCGAAGCCGCTCGTGCCGCCCGCGGACGTCGTTCCATAAAAATTGCCATTGCCGGTCTGGATCAGCCCGCCCACCGGGCTTTCACCGTCACCGCTGAAATCGCCGAACGAGTACAGCACGCTCTGGGCTGTCTTGTCTTGCCGCCCCGGCACGATGTGCCCGCGCAGCGCATGGTGCGGGGCGAATACACCATGAAATCGTGTCAGGTTCACCCGTGACCTGGGTACCAGGGCGCACCTGGCGGGCCAGAAAGTCCAATGGCTCGAACACCACGTGCGTCGTGCCATCCCGATACGGGGTCTTCAGTGCGTAGCGGATATCGCCCTGCAGTGTAGCGTGCGGGCCGCCTCGCATCGCAACGCCTTCATCGGTTGCTGCTGCGAAGTCAGGGGTGCAAGGCGCCCTGCACGGCCAGCGTGCCGCTGCGCCCCGGCACCGTGCCGGCCGTGACGTCTGCGGCCGGCAGTGCCGCGATGTCGAGACCGGCGAGCAGCGTGCGCATCGCCACCAGCGCATAGCCCTGCACGCGCCAGCCCTGCAGCAGCCGCTGCAGCACCGGCAGCAGCTTCATGCCTTCCAGCTCGGCATGCAGCGTGAAGACCTGGTAGCCGGGCAGCTCGGCCGTGCGCGCGAGCAGGTGTGTGTGCACGTTATCGGCATCGATGCCATCGAGCCCGATCAGCTCGTCGAGCGTCGGCAACGTCGTGGGTAGCTGCGGGCAAGCACTGCGGCGCGAGCCGACCCATGGCACGAACGGCGCGTGGCCGCGTGTATCAGAAGCGTAAGCGAAGCCGAGCTCCTCCTCGGCGAGAAAGGCGGCCTCGGTCATCTGCCAGCCGGCGGCGCCGTGTACCTGCGGCTCTTTGCCGAACACCTGCTGGAAACGCCCGGCCGCGCGCTGCATCTGCGTCTTCGCCCAGCGCGCATCGCGCCGCGTGAGCAGATCCTGCCAGGCGGTGTGATCGAAGCAGTGCACGCCGACCTCGTGGCCGGCATCGCGCACATGCCGCATGGGCTGCGCAGCCTTGCGGGCAATGTCCGGCCCCGGCAGCAGCGTGCCGTACAGCAGTGTGCGCAGGCCGTAGTGCTCCAGCACCGAGGTGCGCTTGACCTTGCTGAAGAAGCCGGGCCGAAACGCGCGGCGGATGGCGCGGCCGGTGTGGTCGGGGCCCAAACTGAACAGGAAAGTTGCATCGGCGCCGTGCGCCGCCAGCGCCGCGAGCAAAGCCGGCACGCCCTCACGCGTGCCGCGCAGCGTATCGACGTCGATCTTCAGCGCCAGCTGCGGCGGGGCGGCCGGCGCGTCGGCGGCGCGGCTCATCTGTCAGGCGCGCTGGGCGCGCGCGGCGTGGCCGTTGGCGCGCGCGCCGCTCAGGGCCGCGGCTCCTGCTCGAGCAGCGCGCCGGCGGCGGCGATCTCGCCGCGATAGGCCTGGAAGATCTGCTGCAGCGCCTGCTGCATCGACACGCGCGGCAACCAGTCCAGCTCGTCGCGGGTGTTGTCGATCTTCGGCACGCGGTTGTCGATATCCTGGTAGCCGCTGCCATAGTACTCGGCGGCGCTGGTATCGAGCAGCCGCACCTTGGCGGCATTGGCGCGGTACTCGGGATACTCCGCGGCGATGCGCAGCATCTCCACGGCGAGCTCGCGCACCGACAGGTTGTTGCCGGGATTGCCGATGTTGTAGATCTTGTGGCTGGCGCGGCCGTCGGCATTGTCGATGATCTTCATCAGCGCGTCGATGCCGTCGCTGATCGCGGTAAAGCAGCGCCGCTGGCGCCCGCCATCCACCAGGCGCACATCCTCGCCCCGCACGATGTGCCCGAGAAACTGCGTAATCACGCGCGAGCTGCCCTCCTTGGCGGCATGCATGTTGTCCAGCCCCGGGCCGATCCAGTTGAACGGCCGGAACAGCGTGTAGTCGAGCTCGCCACGCAGGCCGTAGGCATGGATCACACGATCGAGCAGCTGCTTGGAACAAGCATAGATCCAGCGCGGCTTGTCAATCGGGCCGTAGACCAGCTCCGATAGTCCGGAGTCGAACTCAGCGTCGCGGCACATGCCATAGACTTCGGAGGTCGACGGAAACAGCACCCGTTTGCGATGCTTGATGCACAGACGCACGATCGACAGGTTGGCCTCGAAGTCGAGCTCGAACACGCGCAGCGGCTCGCTCACGTAGATTGCCGGCGTCGCGATCGCCACCAGCGGCAGCACCACGTCGCACTTCTTGACGTGGTATTCGATCCATTCGCGGTTGATGGTGATGTCGCCCTCGAAGTACTGCAGCCTCGGATTGGCCAGCAGCGGCGCGATGCGCTCGCTGTACATGTCCATGCCGTAGATGCGCCAGTCGGTGCTGTCGAGAATGCGTTGGGACAGATGGTGGCCGATGAAGCCGTTGATGCCGAGGATGAGGATATTTCTCACGGTGACTCCATGACCAGTGTGAGCGGCAGCGCGCGCGTGCCGAAGGCGCGGTGGAAGCCTTCCGGACTGTCAATGCGCCCGTCCAGCTCGAATTGCAGCAGTTCCAGCGCGCCATCGCCGCACACCGCGTACACCCTGCCGGCCTGCCAGCGCAGCATCGGCGCTGCGGGCGCCGCGGGCAACACCCATGTAGTGGGCAATGAGCGTCGCACCCGCAGCGGCATGCCGGCGGCCTCGCTGAACGCGCCTGGATAGGGCGGCGCCACGGCGCGCACCAGGTTGTGCACGGCGAGCGCGCCTCGCCGCCAGTCGATCGCCCCGTCGCGCGCGTTGCGGCGGCCGAAATAGCTCGCGGCCGCCGCGTCCTGCGGCACGTGCGCCGCGGTGCCCGCGATCAGCGCCGGCAGGCAGCGGTGCAGCGCCAGCTCGGCGGCCACCGTCACCTTGTGGAACACTTCCACCGCGGTATCGTCCGGCAGGATCGGCACCGTCTCGCGCGCCACGATCGCTCCGGCATCGGCACCGACGGTCATCGCGTGCAGCGTGGCGCCGGTCTCGCGCTCACCGTGCAGTACCGCCCAGTTTACCGGCGCGCGCCCACGGTACTTCGGCAGCAACGAGCCGTGCACGTTGTAGGCGCCGCGCGCCGGCAGCGACAGCAGCTGCCCACCCAGCAGCGCGCGATAGTAGAACGAGAACAGGAAATCGGGGCGCGCCGCGCCGACCTCGCCGATGATCTGCGCCGTATTGGGATCCTCTGGCGTCAACACGCGAATGCCATGCCAGGCCGCGTGCCGCGCGACGCTATCGAACCAGATGTGCTCGCCGGGCGCATCCGCGTGCGTCACCACCAGCGGTACCTCGACGCCATGCGCGAGCAGCGTGCGCAGGCAGCGTACGCCGACGTCGTGATAGGCGAACACCACCGCGCGCGGCGCCGCGCTCACTGATGGTCCTCGCTGCGCTCGAGCACGGCGTTGTGGTCGGGCACGGCACTGCGCTGGTACACGGCGTCGGGCTCGGGCGCCGCGCTGCGTTCGAGCACGGCGCCGACGATGTAGCGCGGGCGGCGGCGCACCTCGTCGTAGATGCGGCCGACGTATTCGCCGACCAGGCCGATGCCGAACAGCGCCGTGCCGATGAACATGAATGCCAGCGCGAACAGCGTGAACACGCCCTCGGCCTCGGAGCCGAAGAACACCCGCCGCACCATCAGGATCACGAACAGCAGGCCCGACAGCAGCGACACGAAGATGCCGAAGGCCGAGAACAGCTGCACCGGCACGGTCGAGAAGCCGGTCATCAGGTCGAAGTTCAGCCGCATCAGCCGCAGCATCGAGTACTTGGATCGACCGCCGCCGCGATCCTCATGCGCCACGTGGATCTCGGTCGGGTTGCTGGAAAACGTATACGCCAGCGCCGGCACGAAGGTGTTGTACTCGGTGCACTGGTTGACCGCATCGACGACCGCACGCGCGTAGCCGCGGAACATGCAGCCCTGGTCGGTGATGCGCACGCGCGTGGTACGCTCGCGGATGTAGTTGATCACGCGCGAGGCATAGCGGCGCCAGAGCGCATCCTGGCGCTGCCGCCGGATCGTGCCGACGTAGTCGTGCCCGGCGTCGAGCTGCTCGAGCACCCGGCCGATCTCCTCGGGCGGATTTTGCAGGTCGGCATCCAGCGTGATCACGTAACGGCCGCGGCTGTGGGCAAATCCGGCCAGGATGGCGCGATGCTGGCCGAAGTTGCCGGCGAACAGCACCACGCGGGTGACCTCCGGGCGGGCCTCGAACTGCGCGCGCAGCAGTCCGGCGGAGCGGTCACGGCTACCATCGTTGACGAACACGATCTCGTAGCTGCGAGCGAGCGCATCGAGTGCCGGATACAGGCGCGCGAACAGGCCCGCGAGCACCTCTTCCTCGTTGTATACCGGGATGATGATCGACAGTTGTGGCGCGACGGGGCTCATGGGGGCGCGGCAGCGCTGCGCGTCAACGGTGCAGGTGCGCGAGCTGGGCGAGCGTCGCCGCGACCGTGCGACAGACGCGCTCGACGTGCTCGTCACGCATGGCCGGGAACAGCGGCAACGTCACGATTTGCGCACCGATGCGCTCGGCGACCGGGAACTCACCGCTGCGATGGCCCAGGTCGCGGTACAGCGACAGCAGGTGGATCGCCGGATAATGCACACCGATGCCGATTCCGGCGGCGCGCATCGCGGCGATGAACCCGCCCCGCTCGACCGACGCGGGCAGCACGATCTGGAACATGTGCCAGTTGCTGTGCTCGAAGTCCGCCAGCGGCAGCTCGCAGCCAAGCGAGCGATCGAAGCAGTCGAAATAGCGGCGCGCGAGCGAGCGTCGGCGCGCGGTGAACTCCTCCAGCCGCGCCAGTTGCCCCAGTCCCAGTCGCGCGGCAACGTCTGTCATGTTGTGCTTGCCGCCGGGCAGCGTCACGTCCAGGTTGCCGTCGCTGAAGCGCTCCACGCCCTGCAACCGCCACAGCTCGCAGCGGCGCGCCTCCTGCGCGTCGTTGAGCACCAGGCAGCCGCCCTCGGCCGTGGTGATGTTCTTGGCGGCGTGAAAGCTGATTGCGACCAGGTCGCCGGTGGCGCCGATGGGGGCGCCGCCCCAGCTCGCGCCGATCGATTGCGCCGCATCCTCGAGCACGCGCAGCCCGTGGCGCTGCGCCAGCGCATACAGGCGCTGCCGATCCACCGGCAGGCCGGCCATATCCACCGGCAGCAGCGCGCGCGTGGCCGGCCCGATTGCCGCCTCGAGCGCCGCCAGATCAATGTTGCGGGTGCGCGGATCGACGTCGACGAATACCGGCCGCGCCCCGGCGCGCACGATCACGTTGGCGGTCGCCACCCACGACAGCGGCGTGGTGATCACCTCATCGCCGGGACCGACGCCAAGCAGGGCGAGGCCGATCTCCAACGCGCCGGTGGCGGAGCTGAGGGCGCGTACCGGGCGGCCGCCGCAGTAGTCCGACAGCCGCTGCTCGAACTCGCGCACCTGCGCGCCGCTGGTGATCCAGCCGCAACGCAGTACCTCGGCGACGCCGGCTATGGTCTGTTCATCGATCGTTGGCCGCGTGAACGGCAGGAAATCGCGGAAATCTTCGGTCACTGCGGCTGCCCCATCCGTGAATGGCCCTGCCGGCCCGTTGCGCTCAACTGCGCGCCACCAGCCAGCAGCCCAGCACGATCACGCCGATGCCGGCCATGCGCTGCGCCGTGAGCTGCTCGGCGAACAGCAGCCACGCCGCCACGGCGTTGACCACGTAGCCGATCGAGAGCATCGGATAGGCCACGCTGACCTGTACGCGCGTCAGCGCCAGTATCCATACGCCCACGCTGACCGCATAGCAGGCCAGCCCGCCGAGAATCGGGGCATTGAGCGCCGCACGCTCGAGTATAACCGGGGCGTTTGCCAGGCTCACCGGCAGGCCGGACAGGGTGCGCGCTCCGGCCTTCAGCAACAGCTGCGCGGCGGCGTTCAGCAACACCCCGGTGAGAATCAGCGCCAGGTCCGCGCTTCTCATTGCCTGACCACCGCGACAAAAGACGGCGCAGTGTATATCACGTGCATCGGCGCTCCCAACGCCTCGAGGCGCTGGTAGTCGGCCGGCCGCAGCAGTGCCAGCGCTGAGCGGCGAGCGCGCCACACCGGCAGGAAGTGCGGCAGATCGGGGATGCCGCGCCACGGCTCCAGCGTCAAGCCGAAATCCAGCTCGCCGCGATAACCGACCAGCGTACAGGTGCGCTGCAGATCGAACGGCAAAGTCTGCAGGTACTGATCCACGCAGTAAAAGTGCCGATAATGGCTCATCCACGGCCGCAGCTGCCGGGTCAGCGTCTGCACCGCCTGCGGCCTGGGTAGCCGGTCGGCGGCCATCAGCACCGACTGCGTCAACAATAGCGTGCCCACCGCGGCGCAAGCGGCCCCGGCCAGCGCGCCGCAGCGCCGGCAGGCTCGGCTGCCCGCCGCAGCGCCGAGCGCCAAGACTGCAAATCCCACGGCCAGGGCCGCGATGCTCGCGCTCGAGGCGCGGGCCACCAGCGAGGGGGCGAGCGGCAGCGCCCACAGCAGCACGATCGCGGCGGTGATCAGCGCCGCGACGATTGCGACGCCCAGCAGATGCGCGGCCAGGCGGTGGGCCGCCAGACGCGACAGCTCCCGCCCGAGCAACGGGCTCAACGCCGGGACTACCGGAAGTACATACGGGATCAGCTTCGATTGCGACAGGCTGAAGAATACGAATACGAACGCCGCCCAGATCAATAGCATCCCGGTCGAGCGCTCGCCGGCGAGGGCTGCGCGGGTCGCACCGATCAGCGTACGCGGCAGCAGCGCGATCCACGGAATCAGCCCCGCAATCAGCACGAGGATGAAAAACCAGTCGGGTTGATAGCGGTCGAAGCCGGCCCGGTTCAGGTAACGCTGGAAGTGCTCGAAGATAAAGAAAAAATGCGCAAATCCAGGATTGCGCAGCGACACCAGCACGAACCAAGGCGCGGCCAGCACGGCCAGGCACACCAGTGTCCACCACGGCCGCGCGCTCAGCAGCAGCCGCCAGTCCCGATAGGCGAGCATGTACAGCACCGCGACGGCCCCGGGAATCAGGATACCCTCCAGTCCCTTCGACAGCACCGCCAGGGCAACGCCGACACCCAGCAGCAGCGGCAGACCCGCGCCCCCTGTGCCCGTCGCGGCAGCGGTTGTCGTCGCAGCAGCGGTTTGCGCGGCGCCACCGGCCTGCACCGGTGCCGCGGCGACGGCCGCCGCTGGCCGATGGACCAGCAGCGCGAGCGCCGTGAGCGCCAGCTGCAGCGTGAAGCACAGTCCCATGTCCAGCGTGGTGACGCGCGCGAGGCCGACGTACAGCAGCGCGCTGGCCTGAACGATCACCGTGAACAGCGCCGCGCGCTGCCCGAACAGGCGGCGTGCGAGCGCAAAGCTCAGCAGCAGTCCCAGGAAGCCGCACAGCGCCGACCACAGCCGCGCCGTCCAGGCATGCGCTCCGGCCACCTCGAAGGCCACCGCGGTGGCCCAATACTGCAGCGGCGGCTTCTCGAAATATTTGATCGCGTCGAGCCTGGGGGTGACCCAGTCCCCGCTGACCACCATCTCCCGCGGAATCTCGGCGTAGCGGCCCTCGTCCGGATTGAACAGGTGCGGGGTGTTCAGCGGCCCGAACCACAGCAGCGCGAGCACCAGCCACGCCCATGCCAG
>Ga0307372_10013809_pt1 | contig 10405 bp, 5 predicted proteins | sample OX1MG_FD_202533 | JGI IMG/M metagenome (GOLD analysis project Ga0307372, IMG submission 202533) | Soil microbial communities from Risofladan, Vaasa, Finland - OX-1 | ecosystem: Environmental > Terrestrial > Soil > Coastal area > Acid sulfate soil | place: Finland: Risofladan, Vaasa | collected... | reverse complement strand
CATGTACTGCTACGCCTGGGATGTGCTCGACGAGGGACCCGATTCGTTTGCCCGGCTCGCCCAGGAGGTTGGGCTCACGAACATCTCTATGGCTGTGAGCTACCACGGAGGCAAGGCGCTTCTTCCCCACAATGCCAAGCACCACGTGCATTTTATCGAGGAAGGAGCGGTGTACTTCCAGCCTTCTCGCCGGTTCTTTGGGACTACGAAGATGAAGCCTCGAATCAGCCGGTTAGCCGCTGACCGGGACATTTTGGGAGATATCGTCGAAGCCTGCGGCAAGAAAGGGATTGCGACGACAGCTTGGACCGTCGCCATTCACAACACTTACCTGGGAACAAAGTATCCCGAGCTGACGACGCAAAATGTATTTGGCGATAGGTACTTTCATTCCCTATGTCCGTCTCAACCGGACGTCATGGCTTATATGCGGGCGCTGGCTTCAAACCTTGCCAGTTACCCAATCGACGCCGTGGAATTTGAGACGTTTGAATTCGTCCCGTTTCGCCATTATGCGTTTATTGAAAAGGAAGGAATGAGAGTAACCCCCTTGGCGGGCATCTTACTTTCACTCTGTTTTTGCCCTGCCTGCTTATTAGCTGCTAAACGCTTCCGCATCAAGGCGGGAGCCGTGGCCAAAGCTGTCAGGCTCTGGCTCAATAAGTACTTCGAAGGCAAAAACCGATTTCCAGAGACGATCGAATCTGGAATTTCTTCAATACCCGGTCTTTTGGAATATCTGGATATGCGCTTCAACGTCTTGGCCGATGCGTTCAAGGATATAGCAGACCTGTTACATGCCAAGAAAAAGAAGGTCATCCCCTTGATCATTGGTCAGGAGCGTCGCCTCGATTACCTGACGGGGGTCGATCTGCAACGCGTCGCGAGAAACGCGGACGCCATTGAGATCCTCTTCTATAATCGGCATCCCCGGGAGGCCGCTAGCACAGTTCGAGCAATCCACGAAGCTGCCGGTAGAGATATAAACGTTTACTTCGCGGTTAGGCCTGGTCACCCCGATGTTGAAGACGCTAACGGTGTCATTCGGATGACGAATAGCATACTCAAAGGAGGAGGCAAGGGCATTTCGTACTATAACTTCGGCCTCTTCGAGAAACACCACATGGACTGGATCTGCAGGGCTATCGGCCAGACCAACGAGGGAAAACACAAGCCTTCCCGCGTGGATGCTAAAGGGAATAGGCGTCTCGAATCAGATAGGAGAGGAAATTTTGTCGCTGCTAATGTCCTTCGCCCAGGCATTTAGAGTCCTGACGGAGGTTCTCCACGTCTCATGAGGTCGCGCGCGCTGATACATGAGGCAATATTGCCGGCGAATCGTCCGCGCCTCTGATCCGCGCAATAACTATAAGACCATCAAGCAATGGAAGTTCGTGCGATGGAGCTTTGATCGGGAGCGGACGTTATGGCATAATGCGGGCCTGGATGTTCAAGACCTGGTGTCCTGAGTTGTAAGTTCGCTGCCTAATTACGCGAGGTCCTGAAGGGCAGCTAACGCGATATGTCCTTTATGTTCAATCCATGAGCGGACAAAATTTCCTGCGATTTATACATATTTTCCCCAACTCAGGACACGAGTCCATCGTTTCGTTAGTTCTTTGCACTATGGGAAACCCAATGTCATTGTGGAAAAGCGGCCATGTTACTGACAAACGGTACCATCCGTACCATCGACAATAATGAAATCGCTCACTACAACGCGCTTAATGTGGTGCTGAGGCAGCGTTTTCAGTTTCGCGCTGAATTCTTCAATTTGTTCAACACGCCGAGTTACGGTAATCCCGGCGCCAGCCTTGGAACGGCATCGTTCGGCTCCGTAACGGGCGCACAAACAACAGCAGTCGCGAGATTCAATTCGCGCTGAAGCTAATCTTTTAAGTAGGTGCTTGCGTGTGCAGGTATTTGGCAACTTGTTTGGCGAGTGGCGCGAGCAGCGTGGGGGCTCCGGATCGAGACCCTGCGAAAGGTCCTGTAGATTGATCTGAGAACTCTTGTGGAAACCTGGAGGTGTCATGAAGGTTGCGGACTTTAATCCGGACCAGTTTGATCGGGGCGCAAAATACACCCAATACCTTGAATTGGGGCCGGCAGCCGGCAACATCAACATCCCGGTGTTGCTTGTAAGGGGAAGCCGGCCTGGAAGACGGTTGGTTGTAACCGCGGGGGTGCATGGCGACGAGTACGAAGGGGTCCGAACAATTTTTGAAGTGTTCCATAAACTTGACCCCGGAGAGATGAGTGGAGACTTCCTTTCCGTGCCGGTGTCAAACCCACCTGCCTTCTGGAACGGCACGCGGTCGAGCCCGCTCGATGATGGCAATTTGGCGCGTGTTTTCCCCGGAAGCCTCGAAGCTGGTCCTACTTCGGCAATTGCCTATTATCTGGGACCTTCCATTATTTCCCGAGCCGACCTATACGTGGATTTGCACAGCGGCGGAGTCAAGTTGCTGATGCCGACGATGATCGGTTATGACGCCGGGGATGCGCGTTCCCGGGAAGCAGCGCAAGCCTTTGGCGCATCGGTACTTTGGGGGCACCCTGGAATGGCGGCAGGCCGCACAATCACGTTCGCAGACCAACAAAATATCCCTTGGCTGTACACCGAGGCGCATGGCGCGGGCCGCATAGACTCTGCAGATCTGGCGACGTTCGTAGAGGGCGTATTTAACTTGATGCGTCATCTGGATATTTTATCCGGCACGATTCGAACCACTCCGGTCGAGTGGCATCTGTATGGGGATGGTGACATTGACAAAGGGCTGGTTGCCAGTCAGCCGGGCTTCGTCATCACCGAAGTCAACTTGTTTCAAAAGGTTCACACCGGGGATGTCCTGGGGCATCTTTGTGACCTGCTGGGGCAAACGATTGAGACTTATCATGCACCGGCCGACGGAGTGCTGGGAATGATACGAGCATTTCCGGTGGTAGAGCCCGGTGAACCAGTATTTTTAATTGCTGGCCTGCTTCCGGAAGATTCTCAGACACCGTGAACGCAACTCGTGACCGCAGGGTGCTCACGGCGCCTCCTAATTATTCACTCGTAACCCCGAGGTCGGGGTGCTATGCGAACGCTCCTTGCATCTTTTTTGCGACGTTTGTCGGGCCCCGGGTTGGCGCAGGTTGGCGCTTGCGACCGGTGAGCCATCGGATGTTGGAAAGTTGCCGTTCATGGACGAACTTATTTCAGGGCGGTCTTCTGTAGGCTGAAGATTCAGAAGAAGCATCGCGTCGCGCCCAGGCCATCTAACGAGAAGCCAAGACTGACTCTTATATGATTTGCAGGGAGGACCGTGGACGATGAAAAGGAAAAGAGTGGGGCTTGTGGCATTTATGCATGAGTCGAACAGCTTCAATCCAAATCTCACCACCTACGAAATGTTCGTGGAAAGAAATCTGCTCTTCGGCAAAGCCATTATTCCTGAATGGTCCGAGTCCCAACACGAGATAGGAGGAATGCTTGAGCAGGTGGAAGCCTCGGGTGCGGAGATCGTGCCTCTAGTGAGTGCGTGGGCCATGCCGGCCGGGCCAGTTGAGGAGGAGGCGTATGAGCGGATCTTGGCAGAAATTCTCAAACGCATCATGAGCGAGCCGCTTGATGGGCTGCTGCTCTGTTTGCATGGCGCGATGGTTGCGCAACACATCAGAGACGCCGACGGCGCGACGGTTCAAAGGATTCGTCAGGCCGCCGGTTCAGCACTCCCGATTGTGATGACCCTTGACCTTCACGCGAACATCTCCAGCCAAATGATTTCTGGAGTTACAGCGACAACCGTTTACCGAACTTATCCGCATATAGACCAGCGGGAACGCGGACGCGAGGCGGCTAGAATGCTGGACGGAATACTTGAAGGTAGAACACGGCCGGTCCAGGCGCTCGAGAAGCCGCCCCTACTGATTACTCTTCTTGCACAACAGAGCGGGAGCAACCCGATGACTTCGCTCTACGGACAGATGGAGGAATTGCTCAGACTGCCGGGAATAATATCAGCCAGTATGGCGTTGGGCTTTCCCTATGCAGATGTTGAGGAAATGGGCCCGTCAATTCTCATCGTGGCGGACGGCGATGACAAGCTCGCAAGCGAAACAGCAAAGACTCTTGCACAATCGGCCTGGAGTCTCCGAGACCAATGCCACTTTGCAGGAGTACCGCTAACCGAAGCCGTTTCGGAGGCGGCGAAGGCAGAGGCGACGCCTATAACTTTGCTTGATGTCGGCGACAATGTGGGTGGCGGCAGCCCGGGTGACGGCACCGCTATTTTCGAAGCTCTTCAAAGGGCAGACGTGCATAATATCCTTGTCGTGTTGCATGATCCGGAAGCTGTCCAGGGCTGCAGTGCTGCCGGAGTGGGGCAGACAATCTCGATGGAGGTGGGTGGGAAAAGCGATATTTTGCACGATAGGCCGGTACGGGTACAAGGACGAGTCCGGTTACTGCACGACGGTGCCTTTGCCGAGTTCAAGCCTCGGCATGGGGGCAGATTCTGGAATAATCAGGGGCTGACAGCTGTCGTGGAAAGTCCTGAAGGAGATACGATTGTTCTCACCTCGTTGCGAATGGCGCCCTTTAGTCTGGAGCAAATCCTGAGCCTGGGTATCAAACCCGAATTAAAGCGAGTACTGATCGCGAAGGGTGCGGTCGCTCCTCGCGCGGCCTATGAACCCGTCTCGGCACAGATCATCGAGGTCGATACAGCCGGGATCACCGCTGCAAATCCAGCGAATTTTGATTATCTATACAGACGCAAACCGATGTTTCCCTTCGAACGAGATGCGGTGTACACTCCGGTGGCGAAACCCTGAATACGGGGCTCGCGCGCACATCATACAAGGACAAGCAACACCAGGGGTGCGTCGGAGATACGCTTTCTGGAATTTCCTTTTTACGTCTTTAGCAACTGCTAGGAAATAACCTTTCCATGGATTATGGGTGTGGAGCGATCTCATAGTTCCAGTCGCCATGGAATTTATCGCGACGCAAGAGGACTTGAGACATCTCGGCCTCACTGACTTTGGCGCCCGCCGGGCAGGAGCGGGTGCCGGGTCCAGAACGGACTTTCAGCCCCTTGTGAGTGCTGGTGGCGGCGATCAAGCTGACGATGACCTTCAGGCTGGTGAGCGGCTTGCTCCGCCAGTTTTGGCTGCTGAAGGAGAACAGCCGGTGCTCAATTTTGTTCCATTTACTGGTACCCGGAGGGAAATGACAGACCGCGATCCGCAGCTTCGTTTCGTCGGCCAGTCTCTGCAGCTCCAGCTTCCAGAGGCGGACCCGGCTACCATTGCCGCCTCCCGAGTCGGCGGTGATCAACAACCGCCGCGCCTTAGGATACGTGAGCTTTCCCATCGAATACCACCAGCGCCGGATACTCTCCACGGCAAACGGCGAAGTGTCATGATCGACTCCCACACTCGCCCAGTATTGCTGCACCTTCCGGTTGAGGTATTCAAACTGCGCGTTGCGGTCCGGATGGGAATCGCTTTCCCGGGTCTTCCGGTTGGCCTGCAGACTGTACCCCAACTCATGCAGCAGTTCGGCCACCACCGGATAGCTCGCCTGATGGCCGAGCCGCCGCACACTCTTGCAGGTCCATCGCAACGGCGATTCCGGGTCGCCTCGCGTCACTGGCCCTACCAAACTTTCCAAGTCTGCTGCCAGCGAAGGCCCCTTTGCCATCGCCCGCTTGCGGCCCCCGCCGGGGCGACGAACCCTCCCCGCCGGTCTCATGGGAGGCTGGTTCAATTCCGCCAGCCCTTGCCGAATCACCTGCCGGGAAACGCCTGTAGCTCGCGACACTGCCGACATGCCGCCACGCCCCAAAGCCCGACTCTCCGCCGCGGCTACCAGCCGCCCGTGTTAGGGGCAATAGGCAGCAAGTTGTAGCTTCGTTTTGGCACGGTGCAACAGTATCCGCCGTATCAAAGGCCGATTCGAGTGTTTTATTTGTGCAGGCGCATCTTATCACCGCTTGTCCTCATCAAGAATTAAAGACGTAAACCATCACGCCGATTCCGACGATCTCCTCTATTGGGATGCTGGGAAACTCGTGCCGGCTGTCATTCCGAGGCACTCCGATTCAGTTCATCGGGGCGACGAGGAACTTCGTACGGTCTATGATTTCAGAGTGAGATTCCTCGCTGCGCTCGGAATGACACGGTCCTGTAACGGTCTTCAGCAGCCTGCTATTGGATTGCGCCGCTGTGCCAGCGACCCTTCGGCCTCTATGGATGTATTACCCACCACAGATGGTAGCCACGGTCAGCGCGTTCCTGACCGTGGACCTTTCGGCTCAGGACAAGCCCACGGTCAACCGGAAACCCGTTCGAACGCGGCCGCCGCCTTCCCTGACCGGAAAGATTTTTACGCCCTGGCAATCCTGGCCGGGGCTGTGGTGCTCATGTTCTGGAAGGTCCTGTTCACTTCTCAGATGCTGTTCTATCGCGACATCCTGAACCAGAGTTATCCGCTGGCGCGCCTGATTCATGAAATTTGCCGCAAAGGTTTTTTGCCTTACTGGAATCCTTACCTCAACTTCGGACAGCCGATTTTGGCAAATCCCAACTCGCTGTTTTTCTATCCCACCACGTTTTTGATCGTTTTTCTACCGGTTGATTTGGCTTTCACGCTGCACTTTGTTTTGCACTTTGTGCTGGCTGCAGCCGGGACCTACTGGCTGGCGCGGCGGTGGGGGCAGTCGCATCTGGCGGCGTTTTTTGCAGCGCTGTTTTTTGTGTTCAGCGGGCCGGTGCTCTCGCTCGGAAGTTTTTATAACGAGGTTGCCTGCGTAGCCTGGATACCCTGGGCGCTGCTCTTGACGGACTATGCCGTTGCGGGCCGCTCCATCCGTTCCTGGGTTCTGCTGACGCTGGTTTTCCTGATGCAGTTTTTGGCCGGTGAACCGTTGACTTTGCTGGCGACTTTCGGCCTCTGCTTTGCCTATGCGCTCTACCGGGCAGGGTCCTTCCGCCGGCCGATCGAGCGAGCGAACCTGCGGGTGCTGGCCGCCTTCGCCGGTTCGGGCGCCCTGATGGTTGCGCTGGCAGCGGTGCAATTGTTCCCGGCAATGGTCCTGCTGCGGCGCTCGATCCGAGGCGCGATTGGCTTCCCCTTTAGCCAGAATACCTACTGGTCGCTCCACCCTCTGCAATTGATCGGGACGGTCGTGGCAGGATTTCCCGACCCGATGTTTAGCGCTTCATCGTTGTGGACGCCGGCCCTGAATTTTAACAACAAGCCCTATTTCCCGTCGCTGTTTCTGGGGTTTGTGCCCGTCTTTCTTGCCTTGATCGGCGGCGCAATGGGCAGCGACCGCCGCCGGCGTTTTGTGGGGTGGTCAGCAATGGTCCTGCTGTTGCTGGCGTTCGGGCGGTTTACTCCGCTCTACAGGCTGGCGCTTTTCGCGCTGCCGCTTTTGAAGCTGGTGCGCTTTCCCATCAAGTTGCTGATCCCGGTCATTCTGCTGGCGGCGTTGCTGGCTGGCTGGGGAATTGATGTCATGCGGCGGACTGACTTATCGCGGTCCAGAAAAGCCAACAAGGTTCTCGCGCTCCTGATGGTTGCGGCAGCGGGCGCATGGTTCCTGTGGGGTGTTTCATGGCTTCTTCCGCACTGGGTGGAGCAGGCCGCGGGGTGGATGTTGCGCCATGCGATAGAGGCCATGGGGATTGCTCCTGCAGGGGCTTTGGGACCCCACGGGATCCAAGCCGCAGCGCGCTATTTCCTCAACATGCTCCATTGGCAGGCGCCGGGAGTTGCCGGATTTACGCTGGGCGCTGCGCTCTGGTTTGTGGGGATCAGAAGAGGCGACCGGTGGGCGCGCAAGGCGCTGCCGGTGGCGCTTCTTGTAGGAGCCGGGCAGCTTGTCCTGGTGAATTATTCTGCAAACCCTACCGTTCCCAAAAGCTTTTACGCTTATCGCCCGCCTGTTCTGGACCACTTCAAAGCCTCGCGAATGCCTTACCGATATGCCGACATTTTCGGCGGCACTCCGCTGGCTGCGATGTCCACGCAGTCGCTTGAGCAGCCTCTGGATTTTGAATCGGTATCCGCTGCGGGCGGCCTTCCTGTCCCTGCACCGGCGGCATTCCAGGAGCGGCTTTTGCTGGAGCACGGCGGAATGCTGGAGAACGCCGAGGGCATTTCCAATGTGGATCCCGACTGGTCTTTCCCGGTATCGCTCTACCAGTTCTGGGTTTTCGCCTTGCACAAGATCCCAGACCCGGCCCAGACCCTGTGCCTGATGGGCCGCAGCAACGTTCGGTACCAGATTCTCGGCGGCCGCGGGAATTACAACACCCTTCGCCTGGTCGCGCCGATTTTTGACGGAACGCCCTACCCGAGTTATCTCTACGAGAATCGATGCTTCCTGCCCAGGGCCTATGTGGCGGGTTCGGCTGTCTATTCGCCCGATCCGGGCGAGACGCTGGCTCGATTGTCCAATCCCGCTTTCGATGCTCGCGATACGGTGCTGCTCGCATCAAAAGCGGAAGTCGATTCATCTTCCGCTTTGACTCCTGCCGGGCAAATCGAGGCGTTGCGACGCCAGCCGAACAGCGTCGTTTTGAAAGTGACGCTGTCGCGGCCCGGCTACGTGGTGTTGCTCGACCGCTTCGATTCCAACTGGCACGCAACCGTTGACGGCCATCCCGTGGATATCCTGCGGGCGAATCACCTGTTCCGCGCCGTTCGAGCGGGCGCTGGACGGCACACCGTCCGCTTCGATTACCGCCAGCGCGGGCTGGTTGCGGGCATGATCGTCTCGCTTGGCGCGCTGGCTTTGTGTGCCGTCCTCTTCTTTCTGGATTTGCAGGTTCCAATCATCGGGGCGCCGCTTGCACCATGAAGCTTATCCCGAGCAACCCCGGCGGACTCAGGATGCCGGCGCTGGAGAGTTTTCCGTTACGTGGTCCGGCGCGCGGCAGTAAATCTCGAAAGTCACTTCATCCTTGCAGGGCTGATAGAAATCACGAACGTAATTTGCCAGCGCCGGAAACGACTGAAGGGCTTTAGCGGAATCCTGGTAGGTGCCGGAAAGGTCATGCACCTCGTCATCCCGCGCCACGATGATAAAGCGCGGGCGTGATTCCGAGAGCCGGCGAACCAACTGCCGCCGCCAGCCGGGCAGCCGCCACGGGGCTATCAGGGCCAGGTTCCAGACGAACCGCGCCGGCGGGCGGTGTCCGCTCAGGTAGTAAATCAGGGGTTCGTTGCCCCACACATAGACTCCGGCCGCAGGGGCAGGATGGCCGTCAAGGTATTGGACCACTCGCAGGGTGTCCCGAAGGTGCTCGGCAGCGCCCGGCCATGAGTAATCGGAATAAAACTGTGCCGGATTCTGCCGCCATTGGTTGAAGGCTTTGTAGTTTGTCACCATTCGCATCACCGGGCCTGGCAGGCAAAGCGCAATCAGATTTGCAAACACAACCCAGGTGAGAACACGCGCCACGCGCCAGTTGCGCTCCAGGAAGTATCGGGCGAGAGATCGAGCGCCTTGGTAGATTTGAATTCCCAGATACGCCCAAAAGATGGCGAAAAACGGATAGCAGGTTTCAAAGTAGTACGGCTGATAGCGGATTTGCACGGCCAGAGCGGCAAACCCAGCGGCAGCGCCAACCCATGCCGGGGCCAGGCGCGCTAACTGATTCCGCCTCCAGGCCAGAATGAGGGCCGCCACTGCCGCGCACACCGTCCAAAAGCCCAGCCAGAACTGAATGCGGCTGGCCGCCCACGCCCAGTAGTGCGGAATCCCCGCCCCGGCCGCCGCAGCATATCGGGGAAGGACCTGGAACTGCTCTTCAACAAACCCGCTCCACGCGCCACTGAACCATAAGCCGGAGAGCAACGCCGTGCTGCCCAACAGAAAACCGGCAGCAAACCGGGACACCTGCAACAGCCATGCAGGCCACTCCGTGGCCAGCCTGAACCCCGGCGCGCGGCCATCGGACTTCTCGAGTTGCCAATAAGGCACGAGCAGCAGAAACGGCAGGAACGCGACGGCGTTGTATTTTATCCAGAAAGACGCCGCGAATAAGACTCCCGCGCCTGCTTCTTTGTACTTCATCCCCCGGCCGCGGTTTGACAGCAAGAAGTAGCTGCCGAAGATGAACAGCATCAGAAAGGTTTCGGGTTGGCCTGCATCCCAGGTCCCGGCGCGGATGTGCACTGCGGCGTTGACCAGGACGGCAAGGAACGCCGCGGCCTTCCCGAGGGTCGGTTCGGCAAAGCGGAAAATGCAAACGGAAACACCCAGGAGCCAGAGAATATCCAGCAGCCCGATGCTCCACATCACCGGCCCGAATATTTTTACAAGTGCTGCATAAATATAGAAAATGCCGGGCGGCTTGTTGTCCCAGAGATCGCGATAGAGCTTTTTTCCGTGCAGCAATCCCC
>Ga0307372_10013808_pt1 | contig 10405 bp, 9 predicted proteins | sample OX1MG_FD_202533 | JGI IMG/M metagenome (GOLD analysis project Ga0307372, IMG submission 202533) | Soil microbial communities from Risofladan, Vaasa, Finland - OX-1 | ecosystem: Environmental > Terrestrial > Soil > Coastal area > Acid sulfate soil | place: Finland: Risofladan, Vaasa | collected... | reverse complement strand
GCACATCCTCGATCCGGAGGACCCGCCGCAGCGCTCCGACCTGATACCCAGCGGCATCTACACGCTGCCCGAGATCTCCTCGGTGGGCCTGACCGAGCGCGAGCTGCTCGAGCGGCGCATTCCCTACGAGGTCGGGCGCGCCAGCTTCAAGAGCCTGGCGCGTGCGCAGATCGCCAACGAGCGCATCGGCATGCTCAAGATCCTGTTCCACACCGAGACGCTGAAGCTGCTGGGCGTGCACTGCTTTGGCGACGGTGCTTCCGAAATCGTCCACATCGGTCAGACCGTGATGGCCAACGACGACATCAATAGCGTGCGCTACTTCGTCGACACGACTTTCAACTACCCGACCATGGCGGAGGCCTACCGGGTCGCGGCCTACAATGGCATCAATCGGCTGACGTAGACACCCGGGCGCGATGCGGCGCTCAGAACGAGTAGCCCGCCGCGCCGATCAGCGCCTGAGGGCGAAAATCGATGCCGCTGGTGCGGATGGCGCCGGCGGTGTTGGCAGTGAGGTCCGTGGTCCACCCCGCATCGCGGCGCGCCGGCAAGCTGCAGCAGTTGGGCCCCGGGGCCGTCACCGCCAGCTGTGCCTGCAGGTCCGCGGCGCCGAGGGATGCGATCCGCAGCGGGGGTGCTACAGCCAGCGTGGCAGCAAGCGGGCCCCACAATTTGCGGAATCGATACATGCCTGCCTCCTCTCCTCAAAGTCCAGGCTGTTTGCGACGATGTGCCGTACCGTATTGCCGTTGTTGTATGGTGCGAGACGGCCGCCGCGTCGCTAGAGTGCCACCGACGGCGGTTTAAGGATGCGGACCCGCTTGTAAGATACGGCTGAGGGGCCCGCAGCAGCCGCAAATGTCTGCAGGGGAGTCCATGCAATACAAGGATTATTACGCCATCCTGGGACTTGCGCGCGGCGCGAGCGACGAGCAGATCAAGCGCGCCTATCGCAAGCTGGCGCGCAAGTATCATCCGGACGTTTCCAAGGAAGCTGGCGCGGAGGAGAAATTCAAGGAGGTCGCGGAGGCGTATCAGACGCTGAAGGACCCGGACAAGCGCGCCGCCTATGATCAGCTCGGCTCCCATCGCAGCGGCGAGGAATTCCGGCCGCCGCCCGACTGGCAGCAGCACTGGCAGGCAGGCGCCGCGGATGCCCCGTTCTCGGCCGAGCAGATGGACCTGTCGGACCTGTTTGCGCATCTGGGTGCGGGCATGCGTGCCGGGGCGCGCGCGGCGATGCCGGGACAGGACTTCGAGCTGTCCGTGCCGATCACGATCGAGGAGGCCTACGGCGGCACCGAGATCGACCTGGACCTGAACATACCCGAATACGACGAGCATGGACGGCTGCGGCGCGTGCCGCACGCCTTCAAGGCGCGCATTCCCAAGGGCGCCACTGACGGGCAGAGGCTGCGCATTGCCGGCAAGGGCGGACGCGGCATCAACGGCGCCCGCAACGGCGATCTGTACCTGGATATCAGCCTTCGAGCACACCCGCTGTACCGCGCCACCGGCCACGACCTGTACCTGGACCTGCCACTCGCGCCGTGGGAGGCGGTACTCGGTACCGCGGTCGAAGTGCCGACACCGGCCGGGCGCGTGCGCCTGAAGATACCGGCCGGCACGCAGGCCGGGCAGCATCTGCGTCTGCCCCGGCGCGGATTGCCCAAGCCCAAGGGTGGACAGGGCGATTTATATGCGATCGTGCAGATCGTGGTGCCGGGACACGCGGGCGAGCCCGAGCGCGCGCTGTATCAACAATTGGCCGCCGCGGCGTCGGCGTTTGAACCGCGGGCGCATCTGGCGCAGGAGGCGGGCCATGCGGGTTGAATTGACCGAGGTGATCTGGCTCGAGCAGCAGGTGCTCACATTCGCCGAGCTCGCCGAGCTGTCGGGATTGCCCGCCAGCGTGCTCGAGGAGCTGGTGCAGGCCGGTGCCATCGCGCCGCTGCCCGCCGGGAGCGATCGCGACGTCAGCGCCGCGGCGCAGGTGGCGCAGTTCAGCGCCGCCGCGCTGGCGGTCGCACGCCACGCACGCGGGCTACGCGAGGATTTCGAACTCGATACGCCGGCGCTGCTGCTGGTACTGGGCCTGTGTGATCGGGTCAGTGAGCTGACCGCCCGATTGCGCGAGCTGCAGGCAAAGCTGCCCCGCCGCGTGCCCTCGGGGCGCTGATGGCCAACCGGCACCGGCACCGGCACACCGGCGCGCCCGCGCGCCCTACTGCACCGCTGGCTTGAACGAGGGCGATACCCCGATCGCCAGCGCCCGATCGATCTCCAGCTCCGCTGCCAGCCAGTCCTCGGCCTCGTGCCCAGGCTCGAAGCCGCGCCGCTCGGAGCGGAAGTACGCGGTCTCAGCAATGAGAGCGCGGCGCCGTTCCGCATCCATCAGCGCGGGCGCGCGCCTGGCCCCGTCGCTGCGCTGCGCTTTGCGCTCAGGCTGCGCGGACTGGACCGCGACGGATTTCTCCCCGGTGGGTTTGCCGCTGGTGGCTTTGGCTGCGCCGGATTTGCGAGCGCTGCGCGGATTGGGCGACGTATCGACTGCCATTCCTGTCTCCTCGGTACTGATCATCGCGCGCGATGATTGATGGCGGATAGATCGGTTGCGGTGCGATCAGATCCAGTGATCGCCGCGAGTTTCATCTTCGCGCCGTTTGACCGAAAAGCGCAACGGGCGCAGCCGTCTCCAATCGACGACCGCGCGTCGATGCGGCCATTGATGAGTGCGGCTTGCCGCGGGGCGCCAATGCCGCTGCGCGAGCCTGTTACTCGCTACCGCCCAGGCATGCAACGGGACCAATCGCGACCGAATCGGTGACATAAATGAACCAGTCGACGCAGCCGTAGGCGAGTTCAAGCGCCGTGTCGCGCGAGGCGCGCAGCGCGCGCGATGCATCCCTATCAGAGCCGTGCGCATGGTCGAAGCCGCTCGCATCCGCGGGCAGGTACGATTGCAGGGATTGCATCAGTACTGGCTGTGCGGCCGGATTTGACATGGCATCGCTCGTCGAGAAGTTGGGTTGAATCATGGGTTCCAGCCTCCACCGCTGCAGGCACCGCGAGTCTAATCCCACTCATCCACGTTCGCACGCTCTGTCCCAATATCGATAGTGTGATCGCGAATTGTTTGGTTGTTATGCGCGCCGCAGCAGCGCTCCTGTCGGCGATCGCCTACAGTTACTGAAGTCGCCGTGTGACTGGCGTTAGCGCAGCCGGGCCGCGATTGCCCGGACGGCCGGCTCGATCGACTGCACGTCCATGTCCAGTTCCACCAGCGCTGCCTGCTCGGATGGTGCCAGCGGCTGCAGCGCCCGCAACTGTTGATCGAGCACCGCCGCGGTTGCTTCGGACGGATCGTCGCCCTGCTGCGCGCGTTGCGCCAGTCGTTGCAGCAGTGTCGCGCGGCTGGCCCGACACGACACGATCAGCCACGCACAGCGGTGCTGCTCGGCCAGCGCCTCGAATCGCCGGCGCTGGGCGCGCTCCAGGAACGTGGCATCGACCAGCACGCTATGACCGCCGGCGAGCGCGCTCGCCGCGCACTCCAGCAGGCGCGTGTAGGTGGCTTGCGTCGCCCCGGGGTCGTAGCGCGCCGCCGTGCCGTCTGCGGCCTCGCACCGCAGCCGCCTGCGCTCCAGGTCGGAGCGCACGCGGATGGCAGGCAGTTGGCTGACCAGACGCTCACTGACCCAGGACTTGCCGGAGGCCGCCACTCCGTGCATCAGCACCAGCGCGGCGGTGGGTGCTGCAGTCAGCTGTGCGGCGGTCCGCAGGCGCCTATCCAGATGCTGCCGATGCGCCTGTGCGGAGCCGCCGCTGGCGCCCGCGGCCGCAAGCGCATCGATCTTGGCGCGCACCAGCGCGCGGTAAACCCCATAGAATCTGAGTAATCGCAATCCTTCGTAGTCGCCTGCGTGCTCCAGGTAGGCGCTGACGAATGCGTAAGCCAGGTCAGCGCGTGCATGCGACAGCAGATCCATGAACAGGAACGCGACATCGCTGATCGCGTCGATCCAACGCAGCCGGGGGTCGAATTCGAGGCAATCGAACGGCAGCAGGCGCCCGGCCCAGCGCACCACGTTGCCGCTGTGCAGATCGCCGTGGCACTCGCGCACGCGCCGCGTTATCAGCCGTTCCAGACTTGCGAGGGCCTCGAGGCTCCATTGCTCGAGTCGCCGCAGGCTTGCGCTTTGGGACGCGCTGTCATGGGGGTCGGGGCCGCCGTCGCGCTCGCGCCGGGCGCACAGCGGCGGGAAGTTTTCGAGCATCTGCCTGCGCACCAGCGCGGCAGTACCGTAGTCCGCGGCGTGCGCCTGCTCGGTCGGCCCTGCAGCGGCTGCGCTAGCCGCAGCGGTCGCTGCCGCTGCCGCCGGCTGCGCGACTGCCGCGCCGTGGTGCCATTGCGCCAGCTGCGCGCCCAATTGCACCAGCTCGGCGGTGCCGACCTGGGCTGCGAGCAGCAGGTTTGCGAGCTCCTGCGAACTGTCGAACTGCTGCATGCGCACCGCGTACTCGGCGGCGACGCCGCCCGCACCGATGCGCAGCCGCCCATGCTCGCGGCCGATCGCAACGACATCGAGGTACAGATCGGGTGCAAAGCGGCGGTTGAGTCTCAACTCTTCCTGGCACAGCAAGTGCCGGCGCGCCAGCGTCGCGGCATTGATGAAATCCAGCTGCACCGGCTTCTTGATCTTGTAGGCATAGGTGCCAGTCAGCAGCACCCAGGAGATCGGCGTCTCGCGCAGTTGCAGCCGTGAAGTGGGATGCGGAAAGCAGGCCGGGTCGAGCAGGCCCGCGACGTCGAGGCCTGAAAGGCCCGATGGTTGGGAGGAGTGCGCACCCTGGCTCATGCACACACGGTACCGCGATGGTCGCGACGTTGCACGGGTGCACGGGTGCACGGCAATGAAGGCAATGAATGATATGGGGGCCGGTACCGCGACCGCCGGTTCTGTGATAAGTCTGGCGGACAGCAGATGCGGCGGATGCGTCGCGGCCGCGGTGGACGCAATTGGAGTCGATGCTATGGGCGCGGAAAGCGGTGGAGTGTGGATGTGGTCGCGGGCAGTGGCGTTGCTGGACGAGGCCGAGCGGCGCCATCGCCGCTTCTTCGAGCTGCTGCCGTCGGCGCCACCGCGCCAGCCGGTGTGGGAACCTCCGATTGACATGTTCCTGCTCGAGGGCGAGCTGTATATCGTGGTCGCGATGCCCTCTGCCCGTGCCGAGGAGGTGAGCGTGGAGCTGGTAGCCGGTGGCCTGATCGTACGAGCCGAGAGCCGGCTGCCGGAGCAGGCCGGACGTTCACGCATCCTGCGCCTGGAGATTCCATATGGCCGCATGGAGCGGCGTATCGACCTGCCGGCGGGGGAGTATCAGCTGCGCTCGCACGACTACAAGGATGGCTGTCTGCAGATTCGCCTGGCCGGAGAGTGGGCGTGAGCGCCGGGCAGGGGCTGGACACGGGGTCGGGGCCGCCCGCCGCGGCGGATGCCGGCGCCCCGCAGCCCACCGGTTCGCAGGCGGCGGTGGTGCCGCAGACGGCTGCGGCTGCGGCCGCCGAGGATGTGCTGATCATCCTGCCGGTGCGCAACACCGTGCTGTTCCCGCAGGTGGTGCTGCCGGTCGCGATCTCGCGCGAGCGCACGGTTGCCGGAGCACAGGAGGCGGTCAAGTCGCGTCGTAAGGTCGGGCTGCTGCTGCAGCGGGACGCCACCGAGGAGGAGCCGACGGCGGAAGGGTTGCACCGGATCGGCACGAGCGCAAGCATCGTGCGCTACGTCACCGCGCCCGACGGCTCCCACCATCTGATCTGCCAAGGCGAGCAACGCTTCAGCGTGCTGGATTTCGTCAGCCAGGACCCGTTCCTGGTGGCGCGCATCGAGCTGCATCCGGAGCCGACTGAGCTGAATCCACAGATCGAGGCGCGTGCGCTGCGGCTGCGCGAGCTGTCGATCGAGGCCTTGCAATTGCTGCCGCAGATGCCGGCGGAGCTCGCGACCGCGATCCAGAACATCGAATCGATCCCGGCGCTGGTCGACCTGATCGCAAGCTTCCTCGACCTCAAACCGGCCGAGAAGCAGCAGGTGCTCGCGACGTTTGAACTGCGCGAACGGCTGGACCTGGTGCTGGAATTCCTGCTCCAGCGAGTCGAAGTGCTGCGCATCTCGCACCAGATCGAGGAGCGCACCCGCGCCGCCTTCGACGAGCGGCAGAAGGAGGCCGTGCTGCGCGAGCGCATGCGGCAAATCCGCAAGGAGCTGGGCGAAGGCGGCGATGGTGATGACGAGATCGAGCAGCTCAAGACGCAGCTGGCCAAGGCGGGCATGCCCGATGAGACCGCCGAACACGCGCGCGCTCAGATCGGCCGCCTCGAGCGCATGGGCGAGGCCAGCGCCGAGTACTCGATGACGCGTTCGTACCTGGACTGGATGCTCTCGCTGCCGTGGTCCAAGCTCGACCAGGAGCAGATCGACATCGAGGGCGCGCGTCGCATCCTCGATGAGGATCATTTCGGCCTCGAGAACATCAAGCGCCGCATCATCGAGTACCTGGCGGTGCGCAAACTCAATCCGCACGGGCACAGCCCGATCCTGTGCTTCGTCGGGCCGCCCGGCGTCGGCAAGACCTCGCTGGGACAGTCGATCGCGCGGGCCGTGGGCCTGAAGTTCGTGCACGTGAGCCTCGGTGGGGTACACGATGAGGCCGAGATCCGCGGGCACCGCCGTACCTATGTGGGCGCGATGCCCGGCAACGTGATCCAGGCGCTGCGCAAGGCCGGCACGCGTAATCCCGTCATGATGCTCGACGAGGTCGACAAGGTTTCGGCGAGCTTCCAGGGCGATCCATCCTCGGCGCTGCTGGAGGTGCTCGATCCGGAGCAGAACCATACGTTCCGCGACAACTACCTGGGCGTACCGTTCGATTTGAGCAAGGTGCTGTTCATCGGTACCGCCAATGTGCTCGACACCATGCCGCCGCCGCTGCGCGATCGCATGGAAATCATCCAGCTGACCGGGTACACCCAGGAAGAGAAGCTCGAGATCGCCAAGCGCCACTTGCTGCAGCGACAGCTGGCGGCGAATGGCCTGCAAGTGCAGCAGGCGCAGATCAGCGACGCGGCGCTACGCGGCATCATCAGCGATTACACCCGCGAGGCCGGCGTGCGCAGTCTGGAGCGCGAGATCGGCGCGGTGCTGCGCCACTGCGCGGTGCAGATCGCGTCCGGGCAGGCCGGGCCCATCAGTGTGAAGCCCGAGGATCTGTCCGCGATTCTCGGCGCGCCGCGCTTCGAGAACGAGGTGGCATTGCGCACCAGCGTGCCGGGGGTGGCCACTGGCCTGGCGTGGACGCCGGTGGGTGGGGATATCCTTTTCGTCGAGAGCGGCCGGGTTCCCGGCACCGGCAAGCTGATCCTGACCGGGCAGCTCGGTGAGGTGATGAAGGAGAGCGCACAGGCGGCCGTGACGCTGGTCAAGGGACACGCCGAGCGCCTGGGAATCGACATGCAGGTGTTCGAGAAGTCCGACCTGCACATTCACGTGCCGGCCGGTGCGGTGCCCAAGGATGGCCCGAGCGCCGGTGTGGCGATCTTCACCTCGCTGGTGTCGCTGCTGATGCAGCGTACCGTGCGCAAGGATGTCGCAATGACCGGCGAGATCAGCCTGCGCGGGCTGGTGCTGCCGGTCGGCGGCATCAAGGAGAAAACTTCGGCGGCGGCCCGCTCGGGCATCAAGACCGTGATCCTGCCGGCGCGCAACCGCCGCGACCTGGAGGACATACCGGCGAGCGCGCGCGAGCTGCTGCAGTTCGTCTGGGCCGAGCGCGTCGAGGATGTGATCGCCGCGGCCTTCGACGGTGAGGTGGCACGGCGCGTGGCGGCCTGAGAGCGCGGCCTCGTTACAGTCGCGGTGGCGACGGCGGCTGGGGCAATCCGCAATATTGCTTTATGATCTTCGCTGCGCCGCGACGCGACAGGGGAAAAATTACGGTGGCGAGCACGACGTTTTGGACTGCTGCGGTAGCAGGCAGCGCGTTCCTGGCAATCGGTGCGCCCGCAGCGGCGCAGCAGCACGCTGCCGCGGGGACCCGTGACGGTGCGCTGTCGGCGGTGACGGTCACGGCCACCCGTATCGCGGAGCCTGCGTTCGATGTGCCGGCTTCGATCGATACCGAGTCGATCAATCCGGATGCGCTCGGGGTCAACATTTCCGAGTCGCTGGCAGCGGTGCCCGGCCTGCTGGCGCGCGACCGGCAGAACTATGCGCAGGACGAGCAGATCTCGGTGCGCGGCTTCGGCGCACGCACCACTTTCGGCATCGTCGGCGTGCGGGTCTACATGGACGGCATCCCGGCGAACCAGCCCGACGGGCAGGGTGAGGTGTCGCAGTTAAACCTGGCCAGCGCCGATCGCGTCGAGGTGCTGCGCGGACCGTTCTCGGCGCTGTACGGCAATTCCGCCGGCGGGGTGATTCAGTTGTTCACGCCCGACGGCAGCGGGCCACTCCAGCTCAATGCCGGTGTGGCCTATGGCAGCTTCGACACGCGCCGCGCCAGCGCCGACGTGCTCGGCAGCGAGGGACTGTTCAGCTACAACGTCGGGCTGTCGCAATTCGCCACCAGCGGGTCGCGCGGACACAGCGCGGCCCAGCGCAGCTCGCTACAGGGCAAGTGGGGATTGGACTTCGCGGATGCCGGCAAGCTCACGCTGGTGGCGAACGTGTTCAACTCCCCGAATGCCCAGGACCCGCAGGCGCTCACGCTGGCGCAGTTCGATGCCGACCCGCACGGCTCGGCCCCGAAGGCCGTGCTCTACAACACCCGCAAGAGCGCCGATCAGCGCCAGCTCGGGGCGATCTACCAGCTGCCGGTCAATGACAGCAACGCCTTCAGGCTGATGGTCTATGGGGGACATCGCGACATACGGCAATTTCAGGCCATCCCGGTGGGCACGCAGCGCTCGCCGACCAGCTCCGGTGGCGTGGTGGACCTGAGCAACGGCTACGGTGGGGTGGAGCCGCGCTGGACCTATCACTCCCAATTGCTCGGCGGGCCCTGGAGCGTTACCGCCGGCATGACCTACGACGTGCTCGACGAGCACCGCAAGGGCTATAACAACTACATCGGTTCGACGCTGGGGGTCCTGGGGGCCCTGCGGCGCGACGAGGTCGACCGGGTCTACGACCTGGACCAGTATCTGCAGACCCAGTGGGATGCGCTCGCGCCACTGAGCGTACTGCTTGGCCTGCGGCACAGCGAGGTCGATTTCGGTGGCTTCTCCTACGCCGCCGGCTCGCCGGTGGCCGGGCTGGTGTTCCATGTCGACCGGCAGCTGAACGTGTACGGCTCGTTCGGCTCGGGCTTTCAGACCCCGACCGTGGACCAGCTTGCTTATCGTCCGGATGGCCTGCCGGGGCTGAATACCTCGTTGCGCGCCGAGCGATCGCATAGCTTCGAGGTCGGCGCGAAGTGGCGCGCCGATGCCACCACCGGCGCGGACCTGGCGCTGTTTCGCGCCAATTCCACCAATGAGGTCGTGGTCGAGTCCAACACCGGCGGCCGCTCGGTGTACGGCAACGCCGGACCGATCCGCCACCAGGGCGTGGAGCTGGATCTGCATACGCAGCTGCAGCGGCAGCTGCAGCTGCAGCTTTCATACACCTATCTGGACGTGCGGGTGCGCGGAGCGTACCTGACCTGCGAGACGGTGCCGTGTGCGCGCGCCAATACCGTCATACCGGCGGGGAGCCGGGTACCCGGGGTCTCGCCCAATGACCTGTACGCGCAGCTGCAGTGGGAACCGCGGCCCAACTGGCACTGGGTGCTGACGGATAGCTACTTCGCCAAAGTATTCGTTGATGACGTCAACAGCACCTATGCCGGCGCCTACGACGTACTGGGTGTTGCGACCGATTACACCTGGCAGCTGCCGGCCGGACGCCTGCGCGGCTTCGTGCGGCTCGACAACGTGCTCAACCGCAGCTATGCCGGCTCGGTGATCGTCAACCAGAGCAGCAGGGAGTTCTTCGAGGCCGGCGAGGGGCGCGCGGTGCTGGGAGGCCTGAACTACGAGTTCGACTGAGGCGCGCCTCAGGGACGCGGCGCCCGGGGCTGCAACAGGTACTCGAGGGCGAGGCGGTAGCCATCCACGCCCAGCCCGCTGATGATGCCGGTGACCGCCGGAGTCAGGATCGAATGGGCCCGCCATGGCTCTTCGCGCCGATGGATGTTGCTGATGTGTACCTCGATGATCGGGCACTCGCACAGCCGCAGCGCGTCCAGTATCGGCACGCAGTGATAGGACCAGCCGGCCGCGTTGATGACGATCCCGAGCGAGCGGCGCGCCTCGTGCAGCCAGGCGATCATCTGGTGCTCGGCGGCGCTCTGGCGGCAGATC
>Ga0307372_10013807_pt1 | contig 10406 bp, 8 predicted proteins | sample OX1MG_FD_202533 | JGI IMG/M metagenome (GOLD analysis project Ga0307372, IMG submission 202533) | Soil microbial communities from Risofladan, Vaasa, Finland - OX-1 | ecosystem: Environmental > Terrestrial > Soil > Coastal area > Acid sulfate soil | place: Finland: Risofladan, Vaasa | collected... | reverse complement strand
GGGAACGGTGGTGCTCTTCGCGCCGGGGGCGCCCGTGGTCGGGGAGCGGATCGGCTCCGGCCGCGTGGGGCCGACGTTCGCCGATGACGTGACTGGCAAGGGCTCGCTTGCCGAGAGCGGACTCACCGTGCAGGGAGGAGCCCCGGCCGTGGCCGCGGTGCCTCTGGTCAACGGCACGAATCCGCGCTTGATCGTGATCGACCCGGGCCACGGCGGCTCGGACCCCGGCGCGGAGAACCTCGGCATGGGCCTCATCGAGAAGAACATCACGCTGAACATCGCGCGCCGTCTCAAGACCATGCTCCAGGCCGAGGGCTGGGAAGTGGTGATGACGCGCAACTCGGATCGCGACGTCGGCTACGCCTTCGACTCCGACAAGGTCGAGCTCCAGGCGCGAGCCGACGTTGCGGACAAACGTGGGGCGCGCCTTTTCGTCAGCATCCACGTCAACAGCTACACCTCGTCGAGCTTGCAGGGGACGACCACCTACTACTACAAGCCGCAGGACCTGGCATTGGCCAACAGCATCGAGCATGCGCTCTCCGGGCTGCCCACCGTAGACGACGGCGTGCGCAAAGCGAACTTCTACGTGCTCCATCACACGACGATGCCCTCCGTGCTGGTCGAGACGGCCTTCCTCTCCAATCCGCACGATGCGCGTCTGCTGCAGCAGTCGTGGTTCCTCCAAGCGGTGGCGCAGGACATCGGCAAGGGAATCGACGCCTACGCCGGCGCGAACGGCGGGGGGCCGGGAGCCGGGCTGCCCTCGGCGCAGCCGGCAGGCGTCGGCGACGCGGGAGACGCGAACAGCTTGGAGAGCGGGCAGTGATCGCGATCTTCGACTCCGGCCTCGGGGGACTCTCCGTCCTGCGGCGGGTGCGCGAGGCGATCCCGCGTCAGGACGTCGTTTACCTGGGCGATCAGCTGCGCGCGCCGTACGGAGAGCGTACGCTCGAGGAGATCCATGCGTTCGCCGTGGAGAACCTCGCCTTTCTCGCTCGCCAAGGCGCTGACGTGATCGTCATGGGCTGCAACACCAGTTGCGCGGCCGCGCAGACCTACGGCTGGCCGACGAGCCTGCCTGTGCTCGACCTCTTCGCAGCCGCCGGAGCCGCCGTTGCGGAGGCGGAGGTCCGCGAGACGGTGGTGCTGGCGACCACGGCCACGGTGCGCAGCGGCGGATACGCGCGCGCGATTGCCGCGAGCGCGCCGCGCGTGCGCGTCCGCGAGGTGGCGTGTCCCGAGTTCGTCCCGCTGGTGGAGGCAGGGCTTGCCCACTCCCCGCAAGCCCGCGAGGCCGTCGCGCGCGTGGTGCGGGGGCACGGTGAGCCCGAGAGCATCGTCTACGGCTGCACCCACTACCCGTTCCTCGAGAGCCATCTTCGGGCGCTCCTGCCGACGGTGCGCTGCATCGACCCCGCGATCCAGCAGGCGCGCAATGCCGCGCAGGCCATTCGCGCGCTGGGTCTTCCCGAGGAGCCGGGAGAGGTGCGGCTCTACACCACCGGAGACGTCGAGGCGTTCGCTCGCCAGGTGGAGATGCTCGTCGGCCCAGCCGGCATCGTCGCTCAAGCCCCGCTCGCCGGGGTCTGATCGCGCTACGCGGCTCGCGGACCGAGATGCCCCTCGCGGGGACGCTCGTCGCCGCAAAGGGCGCGTTGCCCTGCGCGACATCACACCTACGGTTGAGCGATCGGCTGGATGTTGAACAGGTGGAAGAAGATCGCGGTGGTGACTGCGCCGAGGAGGGCGCCCGCCACGATCTGGCCGACGGTATGGGCGCGCAAGTACCAGCGCGACCAGCCGACCACCGGGATGAGCGCGATCAGGGGCAGCGGCTCGCTGCCGTAGAGGAGCAAGAGCGCGACCACCGGAGCGGAGATGCCCAAGGCGTGGGTCGAGATCTTCCAACTGCGGGTGATGGCGAGCACCAGGGCGCTCGAGACCCCATACCCGAACATCATGGCCACCAGAAGGCTCGGCACGCGGAGCAGCGCCATCGCGATCGCGCCCACCAGATAGAAGATGACGAAGGCGCCGAAGACGCCTGCCCGCTGCTCCCGGTCCGACATGTCCAGGTCGTCGATCTTGCCCGCCTGGTAGAGCGAGAAGACGTACGCCATGGGACCGAAGGTCGTGAAGAAGCCCGCGAACCCGCAGTAGAACCAGAAGTCGTAGGTGGTGGCGGCCACGGCATGGGCCAGGATCGCCAACAGGGCGATGGCGGTCAAGAAGGGGTTGAAGATCGTCGAGATGATCCTTGCCACGTCGGTGTAGACGCGGTGGGAACGCCACGATTTCACGCCGCCGGTTGGCAGGGGAGCCGGTCGCACGAAGGGAGTATAGCACGGCGAGAGAACCCTCCCTGCCGTCCGGGCGGCGGGAGCTTGCCCCGCCCCTCGTGCCACGAGGGCAGCGGGCACGGAGATGCCTCATGATCCTCGACCGCATCGACTCCCCATCGGATCTCAAACGGCTCTCGCGTGAGGAGCTGCGCGCGCTGGCCGGCGAGCTGAGAGAACGGATCGTCGAGGTCTGCGCCCAGAATGGAGGCCATCTGGCCCCCAACTTGGGCGTGGTCGAGCTGACGCTCGCGCTCCACTACGTGCTCGACTCGCCCCATGACAAGATCGTCTGGGACGTGAGTCATCAGTGCTACGCCCACAAGCTGATCACCGGGCGAAGGGACCGCTTCGACACCCTGCGCCAAGGGGGCGGCCTCTCCGGCTTCGCGATGCGCTCGGAGTCCCCGCACGACGCCTTCGGCGCCGGCCATGCCTCCACCGCGGTGAGCGCGGCGCTGGGGATGGCGACCGCCCGCGACCTGCGCGGCGGGGGCGAGACGGTCGCGGCGGTGCTCGGCGACGGTGCGCTCACCGGCGGACTCGCCTACGAGGCCCTCAACAACGCGGGGCAGCGCAAGAGCAACTTCATCGTCGTGCTCAACGACAACGAGATGTCGATCGCGCCGAACGTCGGATCGATCGCGTCGTATCTCTCCGTGCTGCGGGCGAGGCCGCTCTATCGCTTGGCGCGCAACACCACGAAGTTCGTGCTCGGCCACGTGCCGTTCGGCGGCGCGGCGAAGCGCGCGCTGGGAACCGCGGAGCAGGCGGCGATGCGGATGATCGCCCCCGACGAGAAGACGGCGATCATCTTCGAGGAGCTCGGCTTCACGTACGTCGGGCCGATGGACGGCCACGATTTCGACCATCTGGTGGCGGCGCTCGAGGCGGCCAAGGGGATCGCGGGGCCGGTGCTCATCCACGTGCTCACGCGCAAGGGCAAGGGCTATCAGCCCGCCGAGCTCGACAGCCGGACGTTCCATGGGTGCGGCGCCTTCGAGGTCGAGAACGGCAAGATCGAGCGGAAGCCCGACGCCCGCCCCACGTTCTCCGACGCCTTCGGCGACGCCATCGTCGCCGCCGCCGAGCACGATCCGCGCGTGGTGGGCATCACGGCCGCCATGCCCGATGGCACGAAGCTCTCCAAGCTCGCCAAGGCGCTCCCCGAACGCTACGTGGACGTCGGCATCGCCGAGGCGCATGCGGTCTGCTTCGCGGCGGGCTTGGCCTCGCAGGGGATGAAGCCGGTCTGCGCGATCTACTCGACCTTTCTCCAGCGCGCCTACGATCAGGTGATCCACGACGTGGTGATCCAGGGTCTTCCGGTCGTCTTCGCGATCGATCGCGCGGGATTGGTCGGCGACGACGGCCCCACGCACATGGGGCTCTACGATCTGGCCTTCCTCCGCACGCTCCCGGGGATCACGATCATGGCGCCGCGCGACGAGAGCGAGCTGCCGCTGATGCTCGATCATGCGCTGAGCCTGGAGCGCCCGGCGGCACTGCGTTATCCGCGCGGCTCCACCTCCGGGCGCCACGTCATCCCCCCGGACCCGGTGGTCCAAGGGCGAGCCGAGGTGCTGCGCCCGGGGCGGGGTGTCGCGCTCCTGGCGCTGGGCAACTGCGTGGAGGCGGCGCTCGACGCGGCGGACCTGCTCGTGCCGGAGGGCATCGCGCCGACGGTGGTCAACGCGCGGTTCGTGGCTCCCCTCGACGGAGAGCTGCTGACCAAGCTGGCGGCTGATCATCCCCGCTGGATCACGGTCGAGGAGGCATCCCTGGCCGGCGGTTTCGGCTCCGCGGTGCTGGAGTTCGTCGCCGACCGAGGGCTGGAGGTGACCGTGGAGCGGGTGGGCGTTCCCCCCGTCCTCGTGCAGCACCACACCCAGCGAGTCCAGCGGGCGGCCTTCGGCATGGCGCCCGAGCCCCTCGCTCAGCGGGTGCGGTCGGCCCTCCGAGGGGTTGAGGGCAGGGCCACGGTGTGATACGATGCCAGCCGTGTTCTTCTTAGCTCAAGCCGCGACCGCGCTTCCCAAAGCGGCCGCGACCCTCTTGCCCAAGGCGCTTGCCACGCCGCTGCAGACGGTGCCCGCCGTGCCGTTGCCGTACGTGAAGCCGCCGTTCAACGTCGCTCATCCGTTTCTCGCTCACTCGCTGGGGGGAATCTTCGTCGTTCTGGCGTTGGTCATGGTCGTGCTGATGGCCGTTCAGACCACGAAGAACGAGGGTCTGGGGATCGGCTCCATCGGCGGCCAGCGCGAGTCGCTCTACCGCGGCCGCCTCGGCCGCGACGAGCAGCTGGCTCGCATCACCACGTACGTGGCCATCGGCTTCGTGGCCATCGGCTTCATCATCTCGCTTACCGGAATCTAAGGGGAGCGCGAGGAGAGCAGAGGTCGCCCGACAAATGCCCGGGCAGAGCCGCGAGGGCTCCTTTACAACCTTCGTGGTGCTTGATGCGTTAGCGGATTGGAAGGCGCAGACCGGGCCGAGTGGCCCGGAACCTTTCAAGGATCGGGGCCCCACGAGCGGAGCGCAGCGAAGCGACTGGGATAAACAGGAGAGGGTTACCTTTGGCTCTGCTCGAGGTCAAGAACCTCCGGACGACCTTCTACTCAGAGGACGGCGTCGTGCGTGCCGTCAACGGGCTCAGCTTCGAGCTCGAGCCCGGCTCCACGCTCGGCATCGTCGGTGAATCGGGATCCGGCAAGTCCGTCACCTCGCTCTCGATCATGCGCCTGATCCCCAATCCGCCCGGAAAGATCGAGGGCGGCAGCATCCGCTTCAAGGATCAGGAGCTGCTGACCAAGAGCGAGGCGGAGATGCGGAAGATCCGCGGCCACGAGATCGCGATGATCTTCCAGGATCCGATGACCTCCCTGAACCCCGTCCTCACGGTGGGCGACCAGATCGCCGAAACGGTCCGTCTCCACCTCAAGCTGGGGCGCAAGGAGGCGATGGACCGCGCCATCGAGATGTTGCGCCTCGTCCGCATTCCCACGCCCGAGAAGCGCATCAACGACTACCCCCACCAGTTCTCCGGCGGCATGCGCCAGCGCGTGATGATCGCGATGGCCCTCTCCTGCGACCCTTCGCTGCTGATCGCCGACGAGCCGACCACCGCGCTGGACGTCACGATCCAAGCGCAGATCCTCGACCTCATGCGCGAGCTCCAGCAGCGCCGCAACTCGGCGATCATCCTGATCACCCACGACCTGGGCGTGGTGGCCGAGGTCTGCCAGAACGTGCTGGTGATGTACGCGGGCAACATGGTCGAGTACGGGACCGCCGAGCAGATCTTCAAGGACCCCAAGCATCCCTATACCAAGGGACTCCTCGAATCGCTGCCGCGCCTCGACGACCGCGAGAGCAAGCGGCTCATCCCCATCGAGGGTCAGCCGCCCAACTTGCTGCGGATGCCGAGCGGCTGCGCCTTCGCCCCGCGCTGCAAGTTCAGGATGCCGATCTGCGAAGAGGCGACCCCGCTCTACGACTTCGGCAAGGGTCATGTGGCGCGGTGCTTTCTGTACGACGAGCGGTCCGCGGAGCAGCGCACGGTGAGGGTGGAGAGCGCGCCCGCCGTTCCGGACTCGGCGGTGGAGGCGGGGCGCTAGAGCATGGCCGAGAACCTGGTCGAAGTCAACAACCTCGTCAAGTACTTCCCGATCTACGCCGGGCTCTTCTCGCGGCACGTCGGCGACGTGCAGGCGGTCGACGACGTCTCCTTCGCGATCAAGAAGGGCGAGACGCTGGGGCTGGTAGGCGAGTCCGGCTCCGGGAAGACGACCACCGGCCGCCTGTTGCTGAGGCTCATCGAGGCGACCTCGGGCGAGGTCAAGTTCGAGGGCAACGACGTCCTGAAGATGTCGCGCGCCGAGATGCGGCGCCTGCGCAAGGAGATGCAGATCATCTTCCAGGACCCCTATGCCTCGCTCAATCCGCGGATGACCGTGGGCGACATCATCGGCGAGCCTCTGGCGATCCACAAGCTGGCCAGCGGGCGCAACCTCGAGGCGCGCGTCCAGGAGCTGTTGCGACTGGTCGGCCTTCAGCCATACCACGCCAACCGGTACCCGCACGAGTTCTCCGGCGGCCAGCGGCAGCGCATCGGGGTGGCGCGGGCCTTGGCCGTCGACCCGAAGTTCATCGTCGCGGACGAGCCCGTCTCGGCGCTCGACGTCTCCATCCAGGCCCAGGTCGTGAACCTGCTCCAGGATCTCCAGCAGCAGCTGGGCCTCACCTATCTCTTCATCGCCCACGATCTCTCCGTCGTCCGGCACATCTGCAACCGGGTAGCCGTCATGTACGTGGGCAAGATCGTGGAGCTGGCCACCCGCGACGATCTCTATGACCGGCCGCTCCACCCGTACACGCAGGCGTTGCTCTCGGCCATCCCGATTCCCGATCCGGACGTCGAGGCGCGGCGCAAGCGCGTCATCTTGATGGGGGACATCCCCTCGCCGGTCAATCCGCCCGCGGGATGCCGCTTCCACACCCGTTGCCCGATCGCGTTCGCGCGCTGCAAGGTCGAGGTCCCGCAGTTCAAGGACTACGGCAAGGAGCACTTCACCGCGTGCCACTGGGTGGAAGAGCACGGTGGTGAGCAGCCCGTCATCGCCGCGGCCCCTGCCGTGGCTTCGTAGCCTGGGCCGGGCTCCCGGCGCGGATCGACCAGCGCGCAGAAGAAGAGGCCCGGGGGATTCCCCCGGGCCTGGTCGTTGGATGGATGAGGCTCCGCCGTTACTTCTTGCGGCGGCTGCTCTTGCGAGCGGTTTTCTTGGCGGCCGATTTGCGAGCGGTCTTCTTTGCGGCCTTGCGGGTGGTCTTCTTCGCGGCCGATTTGCGAGCGGTCTTCTTGGCCGCGGGCTTGCGCGCGGTCTTCTTGGCGGCCTTACGGGTGGTCTTCTTGGCGGCCGACTTACGGGCGGTTTTCTTTGCGGCCTTGCGGGCGGTCTTCTTGGCCGCCGGCTTGCGCGCGGTCTTCTTGGCGGCCTTACGGGCGGTCTTCTTGGCCGCCGGCTTGCGGGCGGTCTTCTTGGCGGCCGACTTGCGGGCGGTCTTCTTGGCGGCCGCTTTGCGGCGGGCGGGTTTGCGAGCCGGGGCCGGTTCCATTCCTTCCGGCATGGTCATGCCGGCAGTTAGATCTTCCATCTCATCCTCCTAACCATCCGACGTCCGGGAGGACGGCGGTGGAGTCGCATCGGTTCGCATGGCCTCGGAATCCAAGCAGAAGAGACACACCGTCAAACGGCTACCGCTCGGGGGCCGTACGTTGCGCCTGTCGTGTTCCGCCGGGAGTCTCTACCCAGTTCGAACCGCCGATCATTCGATTGCGACGCTGTTTCGCGCCGCTGTTCGCCGATTACTGCTGCGCGTTCGCTTTCAAGAGTGCAATTTACCTCTTTTTTTGAAGTCAGGGGCGCCGGCGCGCGCGGGGGGCGTGGAGGGGGTTCGCTGGACGACGGGTTGACGGCGGACGTATACTAAGGGCGTTTACCTGTCCGGAGGCCCATGTGGCGAAGTCCCTCATCATCGTCGAGTCCCCCGCCAAGGCGCGGACCATCAAGAAATTTCTCCCCCCGCGCTACGTCGTGAAGGCGTCGGTCGGCCACGTGCGCGACCTGCCTAAGAGCACGCTCGGGGTGGACGTCGACAACGGTTTTGCTCCCAAGTACGTGACCATCAAGGGCAAGGGCGACGTCATCAAGGAGCTCCGCGCGGCCGCCAAGGACGCCACGGACGTCTTGCTGGCCACCGACCCGGATCGCGAGGGCGAAGCGATCGCCTGGCATCTGGCGGAGCTGTTGAAGCTGCCTCATCCCAAGCGCATCGAGCTCCACGAGATCACCAAGGAGGCGGCGCTCGAGGCGATCAAGCACCCCCATGAGATCGACCGCAACCGCGTGGACGCGCAGCAGGCGCGCCGCATCCTGGACCGGCTCGTCGGCTACAAGATCTCCCCGTTGCTCTGGGCCAAGGTGCGCGCCGGGCTCTCCGCGGGGCGCGTCCAGTCGGTGACGGTCAAGCTGATCGTCGACCGCGAGCGCGAGATCCGCGCGTTCGTCCCCCAAGAGTATTGGACGCTGACCGCGCTGCTGGAGCGGCCGGGCACGCCCCCGATCTTTCCGGCGGAGCTGGTGGCCATCGGCGGGGAAAAGGCGGCGATCACGACGCAGGCTCAGGCCGACGCCGCGCTCCAGGGGCTCGAGGGCGCGGAGTACCGCGTACGCTCGGTTCGCAAGCGCGAGCAGCGGCGCAATGCCGCCCCGCCCTTCACCACCTCGACCCTCCAACAGGAGGCTTCGCGCAAGCTCCGGCTGCGGGTCCGGCGCACGATGCAGATCGCGCAGGGACTCTACGAGGGCGTAGACCTCGGCAAGGACGGGACGGTCGGTCTGATCTCCTACATGCGCACCGACTCCACCCGCGTCTCCGAGCAGGCGCAGGAGGCGGCCCGCGCTTTCATCGTCGAGCGGTACGGCGAGGAGTACCACGGCGGCAAGGTCTACAAGGTTCGCGAGGGAGCCCAGGACGCTCACGAGGCGATCCGCCCGACCAGCGTGGCGCGCACCCCCGAGAGCATGGCGCCGTTCCTCAAGCGCGACGAGCTGCGTCTCTATAAGCTGATCTGGGAGCGCTTCGTGGCCTCGCAGATGACTCCGGCGGTCTACGATCAGACCACCGCGGACATCGATGCCGGCCGCTACACGTTCCGGGCCACCGGCAGCGTGATGAAGTTCGCCGGCTACACCAAGGTCTACGAGGAAGGGCGCGACGACGAGGTCGAGAGCCCCCAGAACGGGACGCTCGACGCGAAGGGTAAGCGCGTCCCGCTCCCGCCGCTGGACGAAGGCCAGCTCCTGGACCTCGAGCGCCTGGAGCCCAAGCAGCACTTCACCGAGCCGCTGCCGCGTTACACGGAGGCCACGCTCGTCAAGGCCCTCGAGGAGAAGGGCATCGGGCGGCCGTCCACCTACTCGACGATCGTCGAGACGATCCAGGCGCGCAACTACGCCGAGCAGCGCGAGCGGCGCTTCTATCCCACCGAGTTGGGCTTCGCCGTCACGGATCTGCTCCAAGAGCACTTCAAGGACATCATGGACTTGAACTTCACCGCGTCGATGGAAGACCGCCTCGACAAGGTGGAGGAAGGGCAGCAAAACTGGGTGCAGGTGCTGGAGCAGTTCTACGGCCCGTTCGCCGCGGCGCTGGCCACCGCCGAGGAGAAGCTGCCCCGGATGAAGATCGAGGACGAGCCGACTGACGAGATCTGCCCCGCCTGCGGCCGTCCGATGGTGATCAAGACCGGGCGCTTCGGGCGCTTCATCTCGTGCAGCGGCTATCCCGAATGCAAGACGACGCGTCCCATCCTCAAGGAGACCGGCGCGGAGTGCCCCAAGGACGGCGGCAAGATCGTCGAGCGCCGCTCCAAGCGCGGGCGGACCTTCTACGGTTGCGCCAACTACCCGAAATGCGACTTCGTCTCGTGGGATCGCGTGGTGCCGGGGCGCTGCCCCACCTGCGGCAGCCACGTGGTGGAGAAGCAGCGGCGCGGCGGGGCCGTCACGATCTGCGCGGCGAACGCCGAGCACGACGTCGCCTCCGTGGTGGAGTCGGGGGAGCCGGAAGAGGTCGGCGCGGGGTAGCGGCCCCCTCGGGGTAGAAGCCCCCTGCGATGATCGACTTTCGACTCCTGGTGGTCGGCGGAGGGCTCGCCGGCTGCGAAGCCGCTTGGCAGGCGGCTTCGCAGGGCGTGCCCGTCACCCTTGCGGAGATGCGCCCGCTGCGGACGACGCCGGCGCATCATACCGAGTTGCTCGCCGAGCTGGTCTGCTCCAATTCGCTGCGCGGCGCGGCGCTCGAGAACGCGGTCGGGCTGCTCAAAGAGGAGCTGGCGCGACTCGACTCCGTGATCGTCTCCTCAGCGCGCGAGGCGGCCGTGCCCGCCGGCGGCGCCTTGGCCGTCGACCGCGAGCGGTTCTCCCGGCTGGTCACGGAGCGGGTGGAGCGCCATCCCCTCATCGAGGTGAGGCGCGAGGAGATCGCCGTGATCGATCCGTC
>Ga0307372_10013805_pt1 | contig 10407 bp, 11 predicted proteins | sample OX1MG_FD_202533 | JGI IMG/M metagenome (GOLD analysis project Ga0307372, IMG submission 202533) | Soil microbial communities from Risofladan, Vaasa, Finland - OX-1 | ecosystem: Environmental > Terrestrial > Soil > Coastal area > Acid sulfate soil | place: Finland: Risofladan, Vaasa | collected... | reverse complement strand
GCGTTTTGGAGCTGGAATACACTTCGTAATCAGCAGGTCGTCGGTTCGACTCCGACGGGTGGCTCCAGAAAATCCAGTTAAATCAACGATTTAAAGTCGTCTCGTGCGAGCGAAGCACTGCGTCCATCGCGCAAGTCGAGCGGTTTATGATCACTTTATGATCGAAAACTCTTAGGTCTCCCACACGACTAAGCCTGATTACTGGTCGGCCGCGTCCTTAGCCGCCTGTGCCGTATCGTCGGCGTCATCGGCAGCGTCTTGAGCGTCGCTCGCCGCTGAACTAGCCGACTCGGCCGCATCTTGCGCTTGATCGGCCGCGTTCTCGGTCGCATCCTGAACTTCCTGCGGTGTGTCCGAGGATGCGCTATCCCGGGCCTCGGCCGCGCTATCGGCCGCGTCCTGAGCATCAGAAGCGGCGCTATTCATCTGGTCGGCCGCATCCTGGGCTGAATCCGCTGCGTCGCGCGCCTGATCGGCGGCATCTTGCGCCTCATGGCCACCCGCCCACGCTACCGCCCTTCTGAGCGGCAACGGAGAGATTGTTACTGCAAGGGCGACGCCTGCGGCAATCCATGCTGTACTGCGAGCCATCCGAGTCTTCCTCCAGATGCGCGGTTTGGGAAGAATTAATCGTCACGCCCGTATCATATGGCCCGACTTGGCCGTCTCGCTATGCTAAATCCTAAGTTCAACCGTGGACCTGCGCGAAGATGGAGCCTATTGGCCCGATGAAGGTGCTTGGCTCAGGAGAAATAGTTGGCGGTCGTTATACGGTCGTAAAGCTGCTCGGCGGCGGGGGAATGAAGCGCGTATACCTTGCTGAAGATCTGCGCCTCGCCCGGCGCCGCTGTGCTCTCGCTGAACTGATTGACATTTTCTCAGACCAAGACGCTCGCAAACAAGCCATACGGGCATTTGAGCGCGAGGCCGAAATGCTGGCAGCCCTCGATAGTGAGCACATTCCAAGAGTTCACGATTGTTTCAGCGAACAGAGCCAGCACTACCTCGTAATGGATTATGTCGCCGGAGAAACGCTGGAACAAAAGCTCGCGGCCAAGGGAGGCAAGTTAAGCGAAGCGGCGGTGGTGGACATCGCTCTGCAAGTTCTAAACACGCTAAAGTATCTTCACAGCCGTCGTCCGCCGGTGATATACCGCGACCTGAAACCCTCGAACATAATGATAGAGCCGTCTGGACGGGTGAAGCTCATTGATTTTGGGATCGCTCGGTTCTTCCAGCCTGCGAAAACGGCCACGATGATAGGCACTGCGGGGTATGCACCCCCCGAGCAATATCGCGGGAAGGTGGATCAGCGTAGTGATCTTTATGCGCTCGCGGCAACGATGCATCACGCGCTCTCCGGTGGCGACCCTTCTACCGAACCACCATTTACGTTCCCGCCTGTTGGCGAGGCTTGCAAGAACTGCAACAAGGCTCTGGCCGAGGTTATCGACTACGCGCTCGAATACGAATCCAGTCAGAGAATCGGCAGTGCGGCCGAGTTTGAACACCGTCTCCTAGCATGTACATTTACCTCAGCTACTGCCCCGACTGTTCGCGTTCAAAGTCCGAAAGCTGCTCTGCCCGAGTCGAAGTCCCACCCCCTCTCGCTCCGTGGGCGGGTGTGGCTGGTAGCTCTGGGCTTGGTCGGACTGCTCGTTTCGCTAGGCTATTTTTGGTCGTCCGAGGAACCAAGCAGTACGCCCCGAGTCGGGACGACAGATTTCACACCTGGTCACATGGAAAGCACAGTCACGCCTGCTCCACTCGCCGTAGCATCATCGGCAGCTACTGTGACGCCAAGTAGCGATCTCGTCGGTGGGCTGGTTCCTGAGACTGCAACTAAGAAGGCGCCGCGAGCACCGTCTTATACCAAAAGGAAGCGGGCGCACATCGGGTGGTCGTCTAATTCCGTCGAGGTTACAGCAACCGAGCCGAGCTCCACTGATAAGCCGTTGTCTGTTGGTCGCCACTTCGCGTTAGGTTCGACTAAGGACGAGGTGCTCGCAATACAGGGCACGCCAACGAGTATCATAGACGGCGGGGGAGTTGGCGACATATGGAGCTACGGCTATTCAAGTGTGGACTTCACTTCGGACGGTGTAGTAAAGGGTTACTCGAATATTTCCCGAAATCTTCACATTAGAGCAAAATGAGAGAGACTGTAGAGGATTCGCCAGAGAGAGGTGATTGCCCCTACAACATTGAAACTTCTTGGAGCCATGCAGGCTGTGTGCGTGAACTCCGACGACCCGCGTCTCAAGGGAAATTGAGAGCATGAAATCTCGCCACGCCGCCGAGCGATAGCGCGCAACTTCCGAGCGCGATGGCTGCGCTTCTGGATCGGAATGCATCATGAGCAACTTGCTGCGCGATGATCTGGAGATGAAGCCCCGGCCATTGCGCCGCCGTGGCGAGCGGCGGCATATCCGGAAGCTTTGGTGGACGGCGGCTTCGCTGGGCTCCCGCCAGTCACGCGGGGTCAGAATATCGCGCTTCGCGCGGCGCGGTACGGATGTACGGCTCAACACCCGCTCGTATCTGCAACGAAGCGCCGTCAAGGTCTCATATTCACGCAATACCAAGTCGGCGTCCTGGGCGGCGCACGGTCGCTACCTCGCACGGGAAGGCGCGCAGCAGAAGGGTGCCAAAGGGCTTGGCTTTGACGCCGGCCGCGATGACATCAACCTCCCGCAGATTGCAAAGACGTGGCAGGAAGCCGGCGACCAGCTCATGTTCCGGATCATCGTGTCGCCCGAGAACGGCACCGAGATCGACCTGCGCGAGCACGCGCGGACTCTGATGTCACAGATGGAGCGCGACCTGGGAACGAGCCTCGAGTGGGCGGCGATCGATCATCACAACACCGACAATCCGCATGTCCATATCCTGCTTCGGGGACGGGATGAGACCGGGCAACCGCTCAGAATCGACGCAAACTACATCAAGTCCGGCATTCGCGAGCGCAGCGCTGAGATCGCAAGCCGCGAACTTGGCCTCAGAAGCGAACGGGACATCGTTGATGCGCGCGGCCGCGCGGTCGAGCGGATGCAGTTCACCGAAATCGACCGTGCCTTGCTCCGCCGCCCGAACGAAAGCGGACTCGTCACTTTCGACGGCAAGCAACCCAAAGGCGCGGCTCAGAGAACGCGCCGTGCCCAGGACTTGGCGCGGCTCGCGTTTCTCGAACGCGAAGGTCTCGCCTTCAAGGTGGACTCGCTCAGTTGGCGGCTCTCGCCGGATCTGGAGAAGACTCTGCGTGAACAACAACTCGCGACCGACATCATCAAGAGCCGAGCGCGTCACCGCGATCAGATTCTCGACCGGCGGGCGCCTATCCGGCTGACGACGATTGAGCCGGGCCAGCAGATCACCGGCCGTGTCGTCGGCACCGGACTCGAGAACGAAGCGCGCGACCGCCGCCTGGGCCTTCGGCTCGGCGTTCGGAAGATGCTGGTCAGCAGCGTGCGAGTGCTCTGGCGAAAGAAGAAGCTCCTGCCGCCGTTCCAGGGCTACCTACGCATCACCGGCCGCCATCGGTACAAGCAACTGCATCGATACCAGGACGAGACGCCGCGCCGTTCGTGAGCCACCAAGTCCTAGTCTCCTACAGTAGTATGGACGAGCCTGTTTTTGTGTAAGAATGTTTGGAGCGAAGGGGAGCACACTCGGGCGGTATGCTTGGCGCTCGATGAGGAGACACAAACTTGAACACGGACATTCGCGATTCTGTGGGAGACCCGAAAGAAGGCGCCGCGAACCGCGACACCGACGTCAGGACGGTGCAGGGCGAGCTCAACATGCATCTGGCCGAGGACCACCGGAGCGATCGTTGGCTTGAGGTCAACGGCAGGATGAACAGCGAGACGCTGGGAGCGATCGACGAGTTTCGGCCTCGCCATGGCCTCGCTCGCAACGGGTTGATCGAGCCGCGCGACGAAACCGCCCGAGCCCTGTCCAAGTACAGCGGACCGCGCGGCATGCGCGTGAGCCAGAGCTTAATCGAGTTTCTGGAGCGCCCGGACATAGAGGGATTCTGTGCTACGCCGTGTGACGACGCGAGCAGCCCTCCCAATGCTACGATCGGAATCGGACACAAACTCCACTCCGGCCCAGTGACGCCCGCCGACCAGGAGCGGTGGGGCGAGATCAGCAGGATGCGAGCAGAGCAGATCCTGCGGGAAGATCTGCGCACAGTCGAGGACGCGGTCAACAGAGAGGTTCGCGTTCCGCTCAGCCAGAATGAGTTCGATGCTTTGATCAGCCTCACCTTCAACATTGGACCCGGCGCTTTGCGGGGTTCTTCGGTCCTGAGACTGCTCAACAACGGAGATTACGAGGGCGCAGCGAATCACTATACCGATTGGGAACGCTCCGGCAGCGCCCATCCTGGAGGCCTGCAAAGGCGACGGCGCGAGGAGCACGAACGCTTTCGTCGGCGATAGTAACCGCAGGCGGAACCATTGCGCGCGGCACCGCCACACGATACAGCCTTTCCTGTGAATGCGAACGCTCTCTGAAGGCCCGTCCAGTCGCTTCGCCAAACTGTGCAGCGTGACACTGCTCGCGCTCTGCGCGTTCGCCGTATTCGTCGGCTCTCCATCGCACGTCGCGGAAGCTGACTGCAACCACCCTGCAGATACCGCCCAGAGCCAGAGATGCTTCCCGGCGCAATTTCCCTGCATCTCCTACTACTTTGGAGTCGATGGGGCGCCCAACTACCCAAGGGCGTTGAAGTGCTTCAAGGAGAAGAACTCGGGCGGGTTTGTCGCCCTTATGTATCTCAATGGTGAGGGCACGCCGCGCGATCTGAACAAGGCCGAGGCCGCGCTGACGACGTGGAAGCAAAAGAGCCCCCACGACTTTAATGGCGATCAGGCGGCTATCCTCGAGAAGGCTATCAGGACGTGCAGGCGCAGCGGTCGGAGAGCTTGCCCGCGAGTGGATTACTGCAACGATTTGGCTGAGAACACGTTGGAGATGGAGATCTGCGATGCCGTCGCTCAGCTTTCCGCACAATCCGCGCTAAGCCGCCGCGTCGCCACGATAACAAGCACGCTCAGCGCGAAAGATCGGGCAATCTTCGACCGGGTTGTTACCACTTTCAAGGCCTACCAGATGCGGGAAGCCGAACGGGGTTATGACGCGTTTGCCGACGGCACAATAAGGGGCCAGGCCGGTTTCGGTCAGGAGCAGTTTGCGCGAGATGATTTTCTGAAGTTGCTAACCGAAACGATACAAGCACGCAAGCTTGAGCCCGCCACCGCTGGCGCGTATCGCACTGTCGAAGGCGAGCTCGAGCGAGAGTTTCGCCGCAACGTTCATGAAAAGATAGAGGCTTGGCAGGAAGCTTTACAGCACTCGAGAGCGAAAAATCTCTCGGATCAGGACAGATACTACATCGAGAACTATAAGAAGGCCGCGCAGGAATCGCAGCTTCAATGGATCAAATTCCGCGACTCGTGCGCGGAACTGGCAGGCGCCCTCTATCGCGATCACGCCAGCAACTTCGACCCGGCAGTAAGCATGAAGACCTTCGTGACGAAACTCAGGATCGCGGAGCTCCGATACAATCCAATCGGTCCGGAGTCAAACTGAGGCAGCGAACCAAAAACCGAGAGTCGAATCTTCCAAATTCAGCAGGCCGGTATAACGGTCGCGCGGCTCGACGCCATCCGCCGTCAGCGTGACCCTTGGGCTTCGGCGCGAGCTTGGTCCCATCGTGCTGGCCGCGCTCGGCGATCCCGACGTGATCGAGATTATCCTCAATCCCGACGGGACGCTCTGGGTTGAATCCCATCGCGGCGGGATGCGGCCAGCGGGAGCGCGAATGCCGGCCGTTCAGGCGGAGCGGCTGATCGGTACGGTCGCGTTCGCTCTCAATACCGTCGCTAACGATCACCGTCCGGTCATCGAATGCGAACTGCCATTGGATGGAAGCCGCTTCACCGGCTGGCTCCCTCCGGTCGTCAGTTCCCCGTCGTTCGTAATCCGAAAGCACGCCCGGCTCATCTACACGCTGGACGACTATCTCGCCGGCGGAATCATCGGCGTCAACCAGGCCGAAGAGTTTCGCGCCGCCGTCGCCAGACGCGAGAACATCGTGCTCGCTGGCGGAACCGGCTCAGGTAAGACGACTCTCGCGAACGCGTTGCTCCACGAGATGGTCAGGCTCGGGAACCCTAACGAACGTTTCATCATCATCGAGGACACGCTCGAATTGCATTGCGACGCGCCGAACGTGATGCAACTGCACACGACTGCCGCCGCGGACCTCACCTTCCTCACGCGCACCACGATGCGCGCGCGTCCCGACCGGATCATCATCGGTGAGGTTCGTGGCGCGGAGGCGCTGGCGCTGCTCAAGGCTTGGAACACCGGTCATCCCGGCGGCGTCACGACCGTGCACGCCAACAGCGCCAGCGCCGCACTCACGCGGCTGGGCAGCCTCGTTCAGGAAGCGCGAGTGCCGCCGCAGCCGGATCTGATCGCTCAGACTGTCAATCTCTTGGCATTTATCACACGCACGCCCGGCGGACGGCGCGTGACCGAAATGGTTCGTGTCGATGGTTACGATCCAGCAATCGGTTTCAAACTCAGTTCGATAGGAGGTCGTCATGAAGTCGATCGTCAATAGGTTTCGTGCGCGCATCGGCAGTTGGACCAGCAAGCTCGGCTACGCGGTCGCCGTGGTAACGATTCTGTGGCCCGCACAGGCGCTCGCCACCACCGGCATCGGGGTACTGCCGTGGGATGCTCCCCTCGCGACGATTCAGGGCGACTTGCAAGGCACTGTCGCTCACGCTGCTACGACCATTGCCGTCATCGGATGCGGGCTGACCTGGACCTTTAGCGAGCACGGCACCGGCGCGCGGAAAATGTCGGCGGTCGCGCTCGGTGGGGCGGCGGCGCTCGGCGCGACGCAGTTGATGACGGCGCTGTTTCCGTTCGCGCCCGCACTTTTCTAGCCCGTGGTACTGCGATGGATACGGAAGTTCAAAGAACGCTGATCCATCAGGCGCTTACGCGGCCCGTCCTACTGGGAGGCGCCGAGCGGCGGCTTGCGATCTTGAACTGGCTGATGGTCGCGGCGCTGATTTTCGGTGTGGGCCTGCATCTGTACACGGTCGCGATCGCGACGATCCTCGGCACTGCGGGCCACTGGGCGCTCCGGCAGGCGGCCAAGTTCGATGCGCAATTGAGCGAGGTGTACATCCGCCACCTGCATTACCAGCGGTACTATCCGCCGCGCGCCGCGATCACGGCGCCCCCGGCACCCGTTCATCCGGCGGTCCCGAAGCCTCGGAAATATTAGGGGATGCAAATCATGTTCAGAGAGTTCAGAAACCTTCGAGGCAAGTCAGATCGGCTTGGAGGCTTCCCCTGTCAATAATCATCCGAAAGTCACCCACATTTATCATTTGAAACTCCCCCACCGGGTTTAGTTCTGGTGGGGGAGTTGCGAGGGGGTCGCCCCCCTCGCCGCTCCGTATAGAAGCCACTACGTTCATGCGTCCGCCGGGCTATCGAGTTTAGGTTTGAGCAGTCCGGCCTTGAGCTTCTCCTTGAGCCTGAAGCTTTCGCCTTTGATGTTGATCGTGATCGAATGATGGAGCAGGCGGTCGAGGATGGCGCTGGCGATCACAGGGTCGCCGAAGACCTCACCCCAGGCACCGAGACTCTGGTTGCTGGTGATGATGATCGAGCCGCGCTCGTAGCGGCGCGAGACCAGTTGGAAGAAGAGGTTGGCGCCCTGGCGGTCGATCGGCAGATACCCAATCTCGTCAATAATTAAAAGCTGCGGTTGGCTGAGGATCTTCAGCCGTTCCTCCAGCCGGCCTTCGGCCAGGGCCTTGCCAAGCATGGCGATCAGCGCGGTCGCACTGCTGAACAGGGTGCGCACGCCTTGCGCGCAGGCCTTCATGCCGAGCGCCACGGCCAGATGGCTCTTGCCCACGCCCGGCGGACCGAGGAACAAGACGTTATCGCCGCTCTCCATGTAGCGGCCGCCGGTCAGCTCGCGGATCTGCTTGGGGTCGATCGAAGGCTGGAACTTGAAGTCGAAGCTCTCCAAGGTCTTCTGAAACGGGAAACGCGCCATCGCGATGCGCATCTGATGATGCTTCTGGGCCTTTGAGCCGACCTCGAGCGCAAGCAGTTCGTCGAGGAAGTCGGCGTAGGAAACTTCCTTTTTCGCCGCCTGCTCCAGGCGCGCGGTCAGTTCGTTCTCGACCTGATAGAGCCGGAGCTGATGACAGTGTTCGCGCAGGCGTTCGAGTTGTGGGGTGCTCATTGCGCGCCACCTCCTTCGCCCTGGCTGGCGATCTCATAGAGCGCAAGATCGCGCACCATCACTTCGCCGAGCGGCCCGAAGTTCGGATCGAAACGCGGCGGTGCCGGTGGTCCGTTGCGCCGGCCGACGCGCAGCAGTCCGGCGTAATGCCCGGGTTCCATCACCATGCTGTGGCGGGCCGCCTTGGGATGGCGCGCGACGAGCCGCTCCTGATGAAAGAACTCGAAATGCTCGACGCTCTCTTGCACGCTGACGATCAGTCCCACGTACTCGACCGGCACCGAATAGCGCGACGCCCCGACCGCGACCAGGGCGTCGTTGGCCACCCGGCGCAGCCGCACCCGTTCGTAGCGATACGGCGGCCGGGTTCCCAGCGGTGTGAATTGCTCGCGGGCGAAGCGATCGATCGGCCGCTCGTGCGTGGTCCCATGAATGCGCAGGTCGGCGACCTCGCCGCTCCAGCGCTCGAGCCAGTCGTTGAGTTCCTCCCACGAGGAGAAGCGCCGGCCCGCCAGTGCGTTGCGCTTGACGTACTTCACCCCGCTCTCGACCTTGCCCTTGGTGCGCGCTCGGTACGGCTGGCAGGCCCGTGGGGTGAATCCGTAGTAGCGGGCAAAATCCTCGAACAGCGGATGCCACAGCACCTTGTTCTCGTGCCGCCCCAGCACCAGCGTGCGCGGATTGTCGTACAGGCAGGTAAGTGTGACCCCGCCGAACCAGCGAAACGCGCGCTCGTGGCCGTCGAGCAGAGTGGCCAGCCGCTCGTTGCGATACCCGCGGGTAAACAAACGCCGCGAATAGCCCAGCGTGAACACGAACAGGTGGACCGTCTCCGGCTGCTCCCCGATCCAGACCTGGAGCTGACCGTAATCGACCTGCGCCTGTTCGCCCGGCTCAGTCTCGAATCTCACCGTCGCTGCTTCCTGCCAACGCCGGCGATCACGACGCGGCTTTAACAGGCGCTGCACCTGCTGATAGCTGCCGCTGAATCCCAGCGCCGCCAGTTCCCGATGCAGTACCACGCCGTTCCAGCCCACTTCCGGCCCGCGCCGCTCGACGAATTCGATGTATGGATCGATTGCGCGCGGCCGCTCGCCGCCTTGTCGCGGTTGCCAGCCGCCGATCCGCAGCCAGCGCCGCACCGTCTTGCGATCCACCGCCAACTCCCGCGCGATCTGTCGCGAGCTTTCGCCCCGCTCCCGCCGCGCCACTATCTCCTGCACCAGATCCGCGCGCACCATCTGCCCCTCCGCCGCTCCCATCGCTCTCGGCGGAAAAGCTCCTCCTTCCCTGCGCTCTTCCATGCTCTCCTCCTCCTGGGTCAGGTGGGGGAGTTTCAAATGATAATTACTGGGGGAGATTCACATGATTGCTGACAGTAGTTGTCGGCGATCAGATGGATCTCGAGCGCGGCCGGAACGTTGTGGTCGAGGTGATTAAGAAACGAGAGAAACTCCTGGTGGCGATGGCGCGGCTTACACTGGGCGATGACCGACCCGTCGAGCACGTTGAGCGCCGCGAACAGGGTGGTGGTGCCGTGGCGAAAGTAGTCGTGGGGCACTCCTTCGAGGTATCCCAGCCCCATCGGGAGCACCGGCTGGGTGCGCTCCAGCGCCTTGTCGGGTGGATTGAAATAAAGTCCCACCACGTCGCGCACTTTTTCCACGAAGAACGGATCGGTGGAGAGCTTGAAGCCCTTGGAGCGATGCGGTTGCAGGCCGAACAGCGCGAAGTAGCGCGCCACCGTGCTCTTGGAGATTGCGGTTTCCCCGGCGACCGAGCGCACGCTCCAATGGGTGGCGTTTTTGGGCTTGCTGCGCAGGACTCGATTGATCAGTCCCGCCACCTGCTCGTCGCCGTAAGTGCGCGGACGTCCGGGGCGCAATTCATCGTGCAGGCCGGCCACCCGCTGCGCGACGAAGCGCCGGCGCCACTTGCCCACCGTCGGCATGCTCCAGCCCAGGCGCTGCGCGATGGCGGAGTTGCGCTCGCCCTGCGCCGCCCACAGCACCAGTTTGGCCCGCGCGACTATCGCGTGCGGCAGGCTGCGCGCCGCGGCCAGCGCGGACACCTGCGCGTGCTCTTCAGCGCTCAACACCAGCTCCGCCTTGGGT
>Ga0307372_10013804_pt1 | contig 10407 bp, 11 predicted proteins | sample OX1MG_FD_202533 | JGI IMG/M metagenome (GOLD analysis project Ga0307372, IMG submission 202533) | Soil microbial communities from Risofladan, Vaasa, Finland - OX-1 | ecosystem: Environmental > Terrestrial > Soil > Coastal area > Acid sulfate soil | place: Finland: Risofladan, Vaasa | collected... | reverse complement strand
GGGCTGAAGCTTGTCGGCTTTCACCACCGTGACCCCGGAAAATCCCCGCGCAATCTCCGCGGTCCGATCCGTAGACGCGTCGTCCACCACGATCAGCTCCCAGTCGCGGCCGAGCAGGAATACGTCCTCCGACTGCGCCGTCAGCGACTCCAGGCAGGCGCCGATTGAGGCTTCCTCATTGCGCGCCGGAACTATCACGGTGAGCTCGATGAGCGGGTCCGGCTCCGGCTGCTCGAACACGGTTCCGGCGCGCCGCAGGCGCTCATGCGGCTCCTCCGGCTCGTCGCTGAGGCCCAGCACCGGCTTGTACTCGGGCGGCGCGGAGCTCTCCGGCAAATCTTCGTTTCGATCTTTCGCCATTGTCAGTTCACAGTCCGTGGTTTACCGTTCGCAGCTCGCAACGGCAGCCGCCGGTTCGCGGCCCAAAAGGTGTGACGGATGACCTTTCGCCACCACCCTCCCGCTCCGTATTATATGAATGTGCAGCAACGCCGATTCCTCAACCTGCTCGCAGCCGCATCGCTGGCTTGTTTCCTTCTGCTCCAGGGCTGCAACCGCGGCGACCGCCCCGCACAGGTCGGCAGGAAGGCTCCCGACTTCACCGTGAGCGACGGGACCAACACCATCCACCTCGCCAGCTATCGCGGCAAAATCGTCCTGCTCAACTTCTGGTGGAGTCAGTGCGCCCCATGCATCGAGGAGACTCCGGGCCTGGAACAATTGCACCATGACCGGCCCGACCTCGCGATTCTCGGCGTGAGCATCGACACCGACCCCGGTTCCTACCGTCGCTTCCTCCAGCGCTACCACGTCGATATCCCCACCGTAATGGACCCGAACGAAAGCGCCCCTAAGCTCTACCACACCGACGGCTGGCCTGAGACCTACATCATCGACCGCAAAGGCATCATCCGGCGCAAAGTCGTCGGCGACCCCGACTGGTCGAACCCGGAGATCCGGGCGTTCCTCAAAAACCTGTAAACCCACGGTTCAGGTCTCATAGTCCAGATCCGTTGCAAGGCGACGAGGAAGAAATCCTTCCGATCGCGGAAAAGATCTGTTGACAGATTTCCGTTTCAGTGTACTATTTCTCTAGTACACTGATTTCGCGATGAGCCGAGCCGCCAACCCGCCCTTCCGCTTCCACCTGGACCAGAACAGCGGCGTCCCCGTCTATCGCCAGATCATGGACCAGGTACGCGGCGGCGTCGCTTCCGGCGCCCTGGCGGCCGGCCACCAGTTGCCCACCGTGCGCCAGCTCGCCGTCGATCTCCAGATCAACCCAAACACGGTGGTGCGCGCCTACCGCGAGCTCGAGCTCGGCGGCCTGCTGGAAACGCAGCAGGGCACGGGAACGTTCATCAGTGAAAAGAAAGTAGCGCGCGCCGACGCAGAGCGCGAGCGCCAGTTGAGCCAGATTGTGGCCGACTGCGTCGCCCGCGCCGGCGCGGCGGGATTTACGGTAGCGGATTTAGAGGAAGAGCTGCGGCAGTGGGAAACGCCGCGCAGGAGGTAAGTCCATGTTCAACGTCGAAGCACCGAAAATCAACCGCGTCCCGATCGCCGTGTGCGTCGTTTGCATCTCGGCAGGCGCCATCGCCAGCAACCGGACCGTTTCGCCGTGGCCGCTTGTTGGCGGGGTGCTGATCGGCCTGTATTTCCTCTTCGCGCTCAAGGTGGTGCAGCAGTGGGAGAAGGGCGTCAAGCTGCGCCTGGGCCGCTACGTGGGGCTGCGCGGGCCCGGCCTGTTCCTGATCGTGCCGGTGGTCGAGACCCTGAGCATGTTCGTGGATCAGCGGGTGCGCGTCACCAGCGTGACGGCGGAGTCGACGCTCACTCGCGACACTGTCCCCGTGGACGTGAACGCCATCGTCTTCTGGCTGGTGTGGAACGCGGAAAAATCCATCCTTGAGGTGGAAAACTACCTCGAGGCGATCACCATGAGCGCGCAATCGGCGCTGCGCGAGTCGATCGGGCGGCACGAGCTGGCGCAGATGATCACCGACCGCGAGGCACTGGGCCGCGAGCTGCAGAAGATCCTGGATGAAAAGACCACGCCGTGGGGCATCACGGTACAGTCGGTGGAGATTCGCGACGTGAAGATCCCGCAGGCGCTGGAGGACGCGATGTCGCGGCAGGCGCAGGCGGAGCGCGAGCGCCAGGCCCGCATCATCCTGGGACAGGCGGAGACGGAGATCTCGAACAGCTTTGTGCAGGCAGCCAGCGCGTACGCGGAGAACCCGATCGCGCTACATCTGCGCGCCATGAACATGCTCTACGAGGCCATCAAGGAAAAGGGCTCGATGGTGATTGTGCCGTCGTCGGCAGTGGAGACCATGGGACTCGGCGGATCGCTGGCCACGGCTTCGCTGGCCAAAACGCAAGGCTAGGGCATCTTCTCGTTTGCCATAGACTCTCCGTGCTTCATCCTTTCCATTTCTTTCTTTCTGCGGAGCGCCGGTGGTCGAGCTTACCAAGGAATGGCGAGACGGAGGTTCACGATGAAAAGGCTCACGATGAAGACAGGATTTGCAGCATTGGCGCTGGCTTCTCTGCTGTGTGGGGTCGCCTCTGCTCAAACCGCGCCGGCAACAGCGCCAGCCGCCATCACCGGCGTGTGGCGTGGACAGATGGATAACCTGCCGGCGGTCACGCTCACCATCACGGACGAGGGAGGAAAGCTGTCCGGCGCGATCCTCTTTTTCCTGCATGTGCGGGCCACGGTGAACGATCCCTGGACCTCCAGGCCCGCCACCGCGGCAGAGCCAATTCTCAACCCGGTGTTCGATGGCAAGACCCTACGCTTCATGGTGAGCCACAAGCGCGCACACCCGCCGCGCACCCTGAACGATCCGCCATCGCACTTCCATCTGACTCTCACAGGCTCGAACCAGGCGAGGCTCGTGAATGAAACCGAGGCAGGCTCGGCAGATGCTGGCCCCGGCTTGCCCATGGTGCGCAGCGACTACTGATCGATACCCGCGCGACTGTTATCCTTGTGCCATGACCAACGTGGAGATCCTGTTCCGCTACGCGACCCAGCCCACTGAAGCGGTCCTGATTGCGCTGGGCGCCGCCCGCGACGTCTACGGCATTCGCAAGCTCGCCTTCGACCGGGAAGCGAAGACGCTGCGCGTGGAGTACGATGCCACGCGCCTCAACGCGGGCATGGTCACAGGCCTGCTCCGGCGTTCGGGGCTCGAGATCGTGGAGGAACTGCCGCTGATTCCGCCGCCACCCGCACCCGAGCCCGCAGCCGAACCGGCAAAGGCATAGCGCACGGCTGCTTCAGCGCCTTTTCGGGGCGCGCCGGCCGATTGCGTGTGCCCGCGATCCTTGATACTCTGATTCAGGTTCATCCTGAACCCCGCGTGCGCCCGTAGCTCAGCTGGATAGAGCGACTGACTACGAATCAGTAGGCCGGGAGTTCGAATCTCTCCGGGCGCACCATTTAAAGCCAATAAAACCAAGAAGTTAGAGGCCGCCTGAGGATCAAGCCCAGATGGCCTTTTTGCTGCTGGTGCATGTTCTGGTGCATGTTTGGCCGGACAACAGGCACCGGAATATCCCCCTCCTCCGTTGGTGCATGTTACGACTGATCGGTATATAGTCTCAGTCATCAGAAACAGGCACCACAAAAAACGTGCACCAAAACATGCACCATGGAGAGGGAGAATGAAAAAGGAAGAGAAGCAAATCAGGGGCATCTTTGAGCGGCCGGCGGGAAGCGGGTGCTGGTGGATCAACTATTATGCCGGTGGCAAGCAGCACCGTGAGAAGGCTGGTCGGAGGGGTGACGCGATTGCCCTTTACCAGAAGCGCAAGGCGGATGCACGCAGAGGGGTCAAGCTGCCGGAATTGGTGCCGGGGAGGGTCGTGACATTCGGGCACCTGTCCGCCATGGCCGTCCACCACGCTGAGACTCACCTCAAGACAATCCACGACTACAAGGCTAAGGACTTGGTGCTCCGGGAGCCGTTCGGGGATCGGCCAGCGGCTGAGATTACGCCGCAAGAGCTTGACAAGTTCCTGACGAAGCACTGCAAGACACCAGCCACGGCCAACCGCTACAGAGCGTACATTTCCCTTGCCTACCGGCTGGGCGCGGAAAACGGGAAGGTGACAGTCAATCCGGCCCGGCTCGTGCGGATGCGGACGGAGAACAATGCTCGTCTACGCTTCCTGAGCCGGGACGAATACAAGAAGCTGCTGGACATCGTCGAGCGTGACAATCCCGACCAAGTACCGGCGTTCGTCGTGTCCGTGTATACCGGGATGCGGTGGGGAGAACAATACTCTCTCACATGGGCGCAAGTAGACCTCAAACGTAAAGTAGTCCGGCTGACAACCACGGATCGGCGAGAAACGTACCGCTAAACTCGGTGACTCTGGACGCGCTGCTAGGCCAACAAGCGGCTGTCCCGCATGAATCGGAGGACATGGTATTCCCGCGTCCCGGACCCAGCTCAGATTGTCGCTGGTGGTTCGCACCTGCCTTGGTGGAGGCGAGGATCGCCGACTACACTTGGCACAACAACCGGCACACATTTTGCTCTTGGCTGGCGATGGCCGGAGTGAGCACGAAGGAGATACAGGTGCTGGCTGGACACAAGACAATCAACATGGCCGCACGCTACGCGCATCTCTCCCCGGAGGCCACGGCGTCAGCCTCAGAGCGGCTCGTGATCGCATTGTAGTGGTTGCCCGACGCAAAGGGTGCCGTGACAGTGAAGAGACAACTCGTAACTGCAAGTAATCAGGGGGCACGGATGGCCCGTTTTAGCACCCTGAGACACCCTTGGTCATCGTTATTGTGTCCTTAACGTGCCCACGTTTTTTTACCTGATTTGACCGCGACCTCTGCCCAAACGAGGCAGAGGTCGTCGGTTTTTCCAACCTCTTCCGCTGGACGGCAGAGGTCTGGAACAGTTTTTCGCCCTCGACCTTTCCGCGACCTTTTCCGCTGAACGGCAGAGGTTTGGCACTTTTGCGTAGATTGCCAAAAGTGTGCCCAGATTGAGTCTGGTTTGTGCCCACGGCCGCTTTCCTTCTCCCATGATCCTATTTCGCGCGCAAAACGTTCCTCGGCAGGAAACAATTCAGAATTGAAGAATCATGCTATTCTATGTCTGACAAGTTCCTTTTTAAGGAACAAATCACGCATGAAGAGTCACGCCGCCAAGACGCTCGGTCCACAGACCTCCGCCCTCTTCGTTGAACTTAACGAGAGAAGCAAAGCCACGTTCAACCTCCGGGACGTGGAAGAGATCACCGGCCTGCGGGGCTCCTCGGCGCGCACGCTCATCCACAAAGCCGAAAAGAGGGGTGTCGTCACTCGTCTGCGCCCCGGCCTGTACAACCTGGTTCCGTTTGAGCTGGGCCGGGCAACGGAATACGTCGGCGATCCCTACGTGATCGCCAGAGAACTATGCGGTGGGCAGGACTACTTCCTTTCTTACGCCTCCGCGTTGGAGTTGCATCGGATGGTCACCCAGCCGCAACTGACCCTCTACGTCAGCTCCACCGTCCGCAAACCGTCGCGGACGATCCACGGCTACGAATACCACTTCGTTGCGGTGAAGCCGGAGCAGTTCTTCGGACTCACGCAGGTCTGGATCACCAAACAGCAGTCCGTCACGGTCAGCGACCGGGAGCGAACCATCGCCGACAGTTTGCGGCATCCGCAGTACGCCGGTGGCGTCCCAGAGGTTGCCAAGGCTCTCTGGATGAGCAGAAGTGAGATCAATATCCCCCGCCTGCTTGAATACACGCAGCGTTTCCAGTCTGGCGCGCTCACCCGACGGGTTGGATACCTCCTGGAACTCTACAAAATGGCTTCGCCGCAGCAACTCGCGCAACTGCGCTCCGCATTCAGTTCAACCTATGACCGGCTCGACCCGACGCTCCCGAAGGTCGGCCCGTATCAGGCGCGCTGGCGTTTGCAGCTTAACATTGAGTCCGAGGAACTTGAGGCGATTCGTCACACATGATCCCTCAGCGCAATCTTTCCCTGTTGGCGAACCGGCTGCATAAAGAACATGCTGGCCGGCGTATCCCCGAATCCGTGTTGGAGCGGGATTACTGTCTGGCATGGTTTCTGGCCGGATTGAGTCAAAGTCAGCTCGGCAAACTTCTCATATTCAAAGGCGGCACCGCGCTCAAACGCTGCTACTTCGGCGACTACCGTTTCTCCGAAGATCTCGATTTCACCCTTGCTCGGCCCGCGGATTTCGCTGAGATCCGCGACGCCCTAGAGGAGGTCTACCAACACGTCGCCCAAGCATCCGGGATTCGTTTCGCCTTTGATCGGGAAGACCGGCAGAGCCATGTCAACAGCCACACTTTTTACCTCAGCTATCAAGGTCCGCTCCCGAATCCGAATACAGTCAAGGTGGACATCACTATCGCGGAGACCGTGCTTTTTCCCGTCGAGCAAAGGGGGATTTTGCGAGCATACGAGGAGTTCAACGACATTCCCGAGGGCCGCGCAGTGGCCGTCTACAGCCTGAACGAAATCGCCACTGAGAAGGTTGTCGCCCTTGGAGACCGGGCACGGAATGAACCCCGCGACCTCTACGATCTCTGGTTTCTCACAGCCCACGCCGGAGTTGAGCTCCAACCGCTGTTGTCCGCAATTGAGGAAAAACTCCGCTTCCGCAACAAAGAGATCGCTGGTCTACAAGATCGAATTGTTGCCAAGGAAGCACGGCTCGAAACTCTATGGAACAGTCGGCTCGGTCATCAGATGGAGACTCTTCCCGAGTTCGACACGGCGTTTCGTGCTGTACGTCGCGAGCTACGTCAAGCAGAGATGCCTTGATGAAAACTCTGATTTGATTGGCGGCCATCTTACGAAAACTCGGAGCGGCCGGTTCATTTTTCAAGCCCGTCGGGTGGGCAAACCATGGCGCTCCGGTCTTGCGGAGCGACCTTCAGGGGGGGAAGACGGGCGCACAAAATGGAGGTCTGCCGAAGCAGACCCCCGAATTGATTCCTGCCTTCAAGCCGTTTTTCTGGCCTTTGGCGGTACTGCTTTTGCTGCCGGCTTAGGCGCCAGCTTGGCCTTCTCCTTCGCTGCGAACTCCTGCTTGACCTTGAGGCTGATCGCATCCACGTCCACCTTGTACGCGGTGGTGGCGTCGCGGAGTACCTGTGCGCCGTTCTGCTTGCTGGCCGCGTGTAGGATGGTGATTTCTACCAGCAAACCACCCAATGCGCTCTCCTCGGCATGGCGCAGGTAGGCTGCAAACAGCTTCCCGATAGAGTCGCTGTCCTTTGCCTTCTTGATGCCGCGCTGACGGGCGACAATCTCTAGACGGCGTTCGTCCAGCAATGTCGCCAGCCGCTCGACCACGAATAGCAGGTCGCGCTTCATCAACCGCACTGGAACCGCTGCGACGATGGCGGCGAGAGTGCGGAGTCCGGTCGCCTGGGCGAGTGCTTCTTCGCGGCGGCGCTTCTGCTCCTCGGCATTCCATTTCGGTTCGTGTGTGCTGGTGTGCTTCTTCGGGTGATGCACCGGGCAATCTGCCTGGGCGCAAACCGTGCGAGTTTCGCCCCTCTCGCTGCCTTCGGAGACAATGGCCTCGGTGGTGTACTTGCACGTCTTGAACTCCGGGCGTGTGGCCTCTTCTTTCGTCTTGGGCTTCTCCTGTCGGACCTCAACATACTTGTTTCGCGGAAGCGTGGTGCTGCCGTCCTTCTGCTGACCATAGCCGGTGCTGATTTGTACCAGTTTCGGTTTCGCTGCGATGGTCTGCCGGATATGCGCGTCCAACTTCGCGGCATAGCATTTCGGGTCTGAGCATGAATCTTTCTGCCCTGTTCCCATGTCTGCGAAGAGCAGCTTGTTATGCCCGGTGCGCTTTGGGCAATCGATGCAAGAACCAGCCTCCGGCTCAAGCTGTGCATCCGTTTTCGAGAATGGCGCGGATGCGAGTTCCAAGAGGATGTTGTGCTCAATCCACTGTTGCAGATGGCGCACGGGTAACAGAGTGCGCTTCGACTTGTTGTTGGTGCCGTACTGCTCCTGATAGCAAGCACTGAGCGCCTCTTCCTGTTGCGCGGGCTGTAGCTTCGCCAGTAACAGCGCGTGTCCGGTGCCGATCTCCTCGCGGTAAAACGCATCGACCACAACCGGCGAAAGCTCGGTCAATTTCAGCCTCGATGCTACGAACGCAGGTGTCTTCCCTGTTCGGGCGGCGATTTGTTCGATAGAGTATTTCGGCTCCTCCAAGTTGAGAAGGGCGCGGAAACCGTTGGCCTCCTCCATCGGATGCACATCGGCGCGAATCAAATTCTCGACTAACTGCGCCTCCAATGCCTCCGCATCGGTAAGGTTGACGATGCGAACGGGGACAGTCTCGGCCTCGGCCATCTGCGCGGCGCGGTAGCGCCGCGCTCCGGCGATAATCTCGAAGCCGCGTTCGTTCAGAGGCCGCACAAGCAAGGGCGAAAGCACTCCCTGAACGCGGATGCTCTCGGCAAGCTCCTTCAGCGCGGAATTCTCGAAGATGCGGCGGGGGTTGGTGGCGGACTCGGTGAGGACGGCAAGGGGAAGGTCGCGGTATTCGGTAGTGGTGTTCGGGTTCATAGTTGCTCTCCTTGAGCGGGTTGGGCGTTCCGGTGGTTGGAGAGTGGACGGCATGAGGCCGTCCACCTCTGAAAGATTGAGTTAGCTGGCTTGCGCCAGTTCCGGCTCTGCTTCTTGCACGGCTTCCGCTGTCGGTGTTTCGAGCGCGGAAAGGATGAGGGCCGAGGTACGCTGGATAACTTCCAAACTCTCGGTCAAGAGGGCCGCGTTGCCGTGGTACAGGTGGATGTAATCCGCCGATGCCCTGCCAGTGTCGAGGCCGATGGTCTTTCCGACTACAAAGGCAATCGCTTCGGCTTCGGTTTCGCGCACTATCTTCGTGGTTGCGGTGCGACGGTCGGCCTTGTGCAGCATTTCGTGAGAGAGTTCATGCACGAGGGTTGAAAACTCTTCGGCGGTGGACTGGCCGGGAAGCAAGACGATCTTTCCGCCGTAGCTGGCTCCCAACGCGGGTGCAATAGACTCCTTGAACTCAAGCTGAATGCCTTGCGCCATCACGAAATCAATGAGCCGCTCCCGCCGTTCGCCTACATCGCCGCTTACCTTGGTTGAAAGTTCGGGAAGATCTTCGCCGTCGGTCTGGCTCACATCAAAGACATAGGCTGAACGAAATCCAACCAACACACCATGATTCTGTGTGCGTATGTCCTTCTCGGCCTCTTCATCCTTCTTGCGCTTGATGCCGATAACCGGGGCAAGAATGCGGATACCGTGCTCTCCCTTCTTGACTCTCCGTTTAAGCTGGTTCCACGCATACAGGCCAGCAACACGGGTTGCATCCGGCTTCTGCCGCGCAATCTCCAAGATGTTGCCAAAGCTGTAATTGTGAAATCTGCCCATCGCGGTTAGATAGGCGGTAAGCCCTTCCGAGTGTCCCTGCTCCAACTGCTCGATCAGGGCTTGCACGTTCGCCGCGATTACTTCTTTCGCGGTCTGCTTCTGCTGTGGCTGGTGTGAGTTATCAGTTGACGGGTTGACAGTATTTGCGGTGGTGATAGCTGCGCTGCTCATGGGTGTTACTCCTTGTCTTTGCTCTTAAATGGTTTTGCTGTTGTTGTTCACACAACAACGCCTTGGCCCAGGCCCACGCCTGCGGGGGTAGCAACTGCAAGGGGAGGGGAATCTCCCAGGGCTTGCAACGGAGCGCAGCGGGAGTGGAAAGCTCCTTGGTCTGCACAAACGCAGCGCAGCGCAGTGCGGAAGACTGGGGAAACCCCTTGCGGGCGCGAGCGGGCAGAGCCCCTTAGAAAGGGCTTTTGATGTTGCTGTTCGACAAGGGCAGCTATTGCCGTTGGCGGGAAGGCATGGGGCCGAGCATTCGATACACGGGTTCCTCGGTTCGGGGGACACTTTTGGTGGCGGGGTTCGCTGCCTCAGCTTGGACGCTGGTTGAAGGGAAGATCGGGGCGAACACGGCGGCGCGAACGCAGATCATTCAAGGCCAATTGCAAGATCGCCTATACGGGAAGCGCCAGCGGGACGGCAACGCTGGCCTCCATATAGCTTGCGAGGTAGAGCCAAGAAGCGGCGGAATCCAGGGAATCGCGGGCTCAGAGCACCACCACTGTCACAACGACTTGGATGGGGCGAACTCGGCTATCACGGGCAAGAAAATATTCTTAGGTGTAGATTTCTTAACGATATAGACTATATGCTATTTACTCGTCAGGCTGAAACCGAAAGCATCGGTGAGTGGACGTTCCAATCACCGATCCCAGGAAGCCCCTGGGACAGACAATCCGTAACCGGCGGGAAGCGCTGGGCTTAACGCAGTAACAACTGGCGGAGAGGGCTGGACTTCATTGGACGTTCAT
>Ga0307372_10013801_pt1 | contig 10409 bp, 10 predicted proteins | sample OX1MG_FD_202533 | JGI IMG/M metagenome (GOLD analysis project Ga0307372, IMG submission 202533) | Soil microbial communities from Risofladan, Vaasa, Finland - OX-1 | ecosystem: Environmental > Terrestrial > Soil > Coastal area > Acid sulfate soil | place: Finland: Risofladan, Vaasa | collected... | reverse complement strand
CCCCTCGTCGCGCTCCTCGAAGGAACCGTGGTCGAGCAGCAGGGCGATGCGGGTGCTGGCCGACAGCCGGAAATGGTGGCCGCAGTTCGGGCAGACCCGGTCGAGCTTGTCGAGCTGCTTGTTGAACAGCAGCTCCTCGCACGACGGGCACTTCGTCCACAGATCCGGCGGATAGCTGTCGCGACGCTGGCGGAAGGATGGCAGCTTGATCGGCATCAGCCGACGCTCCGCGACGGACGCGAGTGGCGCCAGGCCACGAACGCCGCACCGGCGATGGAGAGGGCGGCCGAGGTCACGGCGCCGCCGATGAGGATCGGGCGGGCGAGCGCCGCGCGGGCCGGCATTCCCGCCGCCGGCACCGGCCCGCCGATCGGACGCAGCGGCCGGGCGGCCTCCGGCGAGCCGCCGGCGACCCCGCCGGTCGGGAGGCCGCCGAGCTGAACCGCGAGTCGCTCCTCGAAGCGGAACGATGGATGGACGCGGGCGAGGTCGGCGACGAGGCGGCGGGCGGCGAAGCGGATCGCCGGGTCAAGGTCAGTGGGAGCGGGAACGTCGACGGCGCGACGATCGGCGGCCGCGAGCAGCGCGTCGAGGTAGCGATCCGTCCGCAGCGCCGCCGCGCGCGGACCCGCCAGGACGATCGAACTCACCGCGCGCGACCGGCGCGGTCGTCGGCGCCGAGGTCCCGTGCGACGCTCCGCAGGGCGCGATGGATGAGAACGCGGACGGCGCCCTCCGAGCGGCCGAGCACGCCCGCGATCTCCGAGGTGGACATCTCATCGACGAACCGCAGGACGAGCGCGCGACGCCGATCGGCGGGCAGCCGGCCGACCGCCCGCCACGCCGCGGCCCCCTCCGCGCGCCCGACCGCGCCGCCCTCGACGTCGAGCGGATCGCGGACCATGCCAGCTGCATCGAGGGGGGTCGTCGGGTGGCGTCGCCGACCGCGACGCTGGTTGGCGACGACGTTGCGGGCGATGCGGAACAGCCAGACCCGGAACGTGGAGGCGCCGTCCCCGTCAGTTGGCCGCGCTCGCTCCTCGAACCGGGCCAGGTTGGTCAGGGCGAGGAGGAATGTCCGCTCGGTCGCGTCTTCCGCGTCGTGGTGGTCGCCGAGCTCGTAGTACGCGTAGGAATACACCTGGGCGAGGTACCTGCGGTAGAGGGGTTCGAAGGCGGATGGGTCGCGGCGGGCGGCTTCGACGAGCGTTCGATCGCGATCGAGCCGGCCGACTCGTGAGCGCCCGACCTCCTCCGTTGCGCTCACCCTTCCAAACACCGCGCGGGCCATCCCGTTACACCGATCCCGCGAGTCGGACGTGGACGACCTCGCCGCTCACGACGCTCCGCTCGCCACGGGGGCGCGTCGGGTCCGCCACGACGAGGGCGCCGGAGCGGGGGTCCACGCCGACCGCTCGGACGAACTCCTCCCCGGCGAGCCCTTCCAGCCGGATGTCGCGGCCGGTCGTGACCTGGCGGGTGACCCAGTCGCCTGCGTCGAAGCGACCGCCGCGGAGGGCGAGGATGCGCGGCTCGAGTCGGGCGGTGAAAGCGTCGAGCAGGAACGCCCGATCGATCGGGCGCCCGCCGGAGACTTCGGCCAGGCTCGTCATCGCGGGCGCGAGCTCGGCCGGGAAGTCGGCCGGGTGCCAGTCGGCGTCGATCCCGATGCCGACGACGGCGCGCGGATCGGCGCTGCCGAGGCCGTCGGTCTCGCCGAGCACGCCGGCGAGCTTGCGGAGCGTGCCGGCCCGCGGATCGGCCGGACCGCCGTCCTCGACGACGAGGTCGTTGGGCCACTTGAGGCGGATCGACCGGTCGCGCAGCACGGCGACCTCCTCGGCCGCATCGGCCATCGCGAGGGCGACGACCGCCGCCAGCTGCCAGGTCCGTTCGGGCGCGAGCCACGACGGACGGAACCCGAGCGAGAGGAGGAGTGCGGCACCGGGCGGCGCCTGCCAGGACCGGCCGGAGCGACCTCGCCCCGCCGACTGCTCGTCCGCGACGGCGAGGCAGACCTCCGGCGCGCCTGCGGCAAGCCAGTCGCGGACGACGTCGTTGGTCGACCCGACGACTGCGAACCGCTCCTGCCGACTGAAGAACGGCTCGTCCGGGAGGCCGGATGGTTCCGGCCGCGGCGGCCGGACCGGATCGACGATCACGCGGTCGCCGCTGCGGCGCCGACGGTGTCCGGCTGCTCGAGCTCGAACGCGGCGTGGAGGGCCCGGACGGCGGTCTCGACGTCGTCCTCCGCGATCATGCAGGTGATCCGGATCTCCGAGGTCGAGATCATCTCGATGTTCACGCCGGCGTCGGCGAGGGCGCCGAACATGCGGGCCGCGTAGCCCGGCGCGTTCTGGATGCCCGCCCCCACGATGGAGACCTTGGCGACCGACGGATCGACCGTCATCTCGCGGAAGCCGAGCTCGCCGACGGTCGGTTCGAGCAGCCGGCGCGTCTTCGTGAGCTCGACCCGCGGCACCGTGAACGAGAGGTCCGTCGCTCCGTCGTGGCCGACGTTCTGGACGATCATGTCGACGTTGATGCCGGCGTCAGCGAGCGGCCCGAAGACCGCGCGGGCGACGCCCGGCCGATCCGGCACGGCGACGAGGGTGACCTTGGCCACGTTCCGGTCGTGGGCGAGCCCCCTGACCTTGTTCCGTTGTTCCACGAGCGGATCCTCCGCGATGCGCGTTCCCGGGGCGTCCTCGAACGAGCTGAGGACGTCGATGACGACGTTGTTGACCCAGCCGAGCTCCACCGCTCGCGTCTGCATGACCTGGGCGCCCTGATGGGCGAGCTCGAGCATCTCCTCGTAGCCGATGAGGTCGAGCTGGCGGGCCTGGGGGACGATCCGCGGGTCGGCGGTGTAGATGCCGCGGACGTCGGTGAAGATCTGGCAGCGATCCGCGGCGAGGCGCGCGGCCAGGGCGACGGCGGTGGTGTCCGAGCCGCCACGACCGAGGGTCGTCGTCTCGCCCGCCTCGCGATCGGCCTGGCTCAGGCCCTGGAACCCCGCCACGATGACGACCTTCCCGGCATCGAGCTCGTGGCGGACGCGGGTGGGTTCGACGCCAGCGATGCGGGCCTTGCCGTAGCGGCCGTCCGTCGTGATGCCGGCCTGGGCCCCGGTCAGGCTGATCGCCGGGACGCCGATCGCGTGGAGCGCCATCGAGACGAGGGTCGCGCTCTGGTGCTCGCCGGTCGCGAGCAGGACGTCGAGCTCGCGCGAGTCGGGGTCGTCCGTGATGGCTGCCGCCAGGTCGAGCAGTTCGTCCGTCGTGTCGCCCATCGCGGATACGACGACGACGAGCTCGGCCCCGGTCGCCCGTTCCCGCGCGATCCGCCGGGCGACCCGCCGGATGCGGTCCGCATCGGCGAGCGACGAACCGCCGAACTTCTGGACGACGAGGGGGGATGGCATCGGTGCGATTCTAGCAGCGGGCTTCGTTCGATCCCGCTGCGCCCCGCTCGCGCCCCGCCGGGCGGTCGCCCCCGCCGGGCGGTCGCGCCTCCTCCGGGCGGTCGCGCCTCCTCCGGGCGGTCGCGCCTCCTCCGGGCGGTCGAGTGCCATCTGCCCACCAGGCGGTCGCTCGTCACAGCCGACCGTGCCATTCGATCTCCAGGCGGTCATCGGACCGAAGCGGCGCCAAACGAGGCGCGGAGCCACGCACGATCCACTCGGACCATCCTGCTCGGCGCGTCGACCCGCGGACCAACGCCCGCCTGGGGATCATCTGTCACTATCGGCCGGACGAGCCCACGACATCGGGCCCCGCGTCAACCGCACCACCGCGCCTCGCAGCTCCAGGAGGTCCACCGTGTGCTTCCCCGACGGCGCCGTCCCGCCGATCGACCCGATCGCGGGCGGCGCGCTCGACAGCGAACGCCTCGTCCTGACCGCGAGTGACGGCAACCGCTTCAACGCATTCAGCGCCCGTGCGGCCCGGCCGACCGGGGCGGGCATCGTCATCGTCCCGGACATCCGCGGCCTGCACCCGTACTACGAAGAACTCGCCCTGCGATTCGCCGAAGCCGGCATCGATGCCGTCGCCTTCGACTTCTTCGGACGGACCGCCGGGACTGCCGAGCGCGGCGCGGACTTTGACCCGATGGGGCATGCCGGGCAGACGACCTGGGCCGGACTGCAGGCCGACTTCGGCGCGGCGCTCGCCCGACTGCGCTCAGCGGATGGTGGCGCCCCGCGGTCGGTCTTCGTGGTCGGCTTCTGCTTCGGTGGCCGGTTCGCCTTCGATGCCGCGACGCTCGACGCGGGGCTTGCCGGCGCGATCGGGTTCTACGGCGTGCTCGTCGGCTGGAGCCGAAACGACTTCCCGACGCCCGTCGAGGTCGCCGACCGGATGCGCTGCCCGATCCTCGGCCTGTTCGGCGGGGCCGATCGGGCGATCGGGCCGGAGGCGGTCACCGCGTTCGACTCGGCGCTGAGCGCGGCTCATGTCGAGCATGAGTTCGTCACCTACCCCGACGCCCCGCATTCGTTCTTCGACCGGACCTACGAGGAGCACGCCGCCGCCTCGGCCGACGCGTGGGCCCGCACGCTCGCCTTCATCCGGACTCACACGGCGCCCGTCTGAGGTGACGGCCCGGACGGAGCACTCGGACCGGCCGGTCGCGAGGGGCGCCACGGGATACGGCGAGCGAGGACGACGAGGAGCAGGAGCGCGAGGAGGAGGCCGAGCAGGATCGGCAGGCCGACCACGGCCGACCAGATGCCGATCGTCGCGAGGGCCTGGCCGAGGCCGAGGAGCTGGGCGGCCGCCCGGTCGAACTGGGCGCCCGGGTCCCAGCCCTTCGAGGTCTCCCTGACGGCGGCCGGCGGCGGTGCCTGGAAGAGGACCGTGAGGCTCGACATGGCGGCCTGATCCTTGAGATGGTTCTGCTCCGTCGTCAGTTCCTCGATCTGGCCCTGGACCGCGGTGAGCTGGTTCTGCACGTCGAGGATGTCCTGGATCTTCGTCGCCTTCGTCATGACCGCCTGGAGCGCGGTCTCGGTGACCCGGAGGTTGTCGATGCGGGCGCCGAGGTCGAGGACCTGGCCGGTGACCTCCGACGAATCGGTCCTGAGACTGTCGACCTTCGTCGCGATCCCGCGCAGTGCGTCGAGAGCGGCCTCCCAGCGATCGGCCGGGATGCGGTAGGTGACCGAGGCCATCGACCGATCGCCGCTGTTCGACTCCTCCGAGCCGCTGATGTAGCCACCGAGGCCGACGATCGCGGTCCGCGCCCTGAGCAGCGCATCGTCGACGACCGGCACCTCGATCGTGAGCGACCCCGTCCGCACGATGTAGGGCGTGTCGACAAGGGACACGGCAGCGGAGCCGCCGGACCCGCCGGCGGCGGCGAAGGCAGGCGCCGCGCTCGCGGCGGCGCTGGGCGCGGCGATCGCCTCGGGCAGGGTGGCCGGTCCGGCTGCCTGGCCGGTGCCAACGGACGCCGGCCCACTGACGCCGACGCCGACGCCGACGCTGCGGAAGGCTGGAGCCGACGCGCTCGAGCAGGCGGCCACGAGCGCGAGGAGCGCAAGGACGGCGATGCCGCGGGCGACGGTCCCGCGGGTGACGACGCCGCGGTTGACGACGCGAGGCGACCGCGGAAGGTTGCTCGACTGCATGTCCGGAGCCTCCGATGCAGCCGGCTGGTCGCCGGCCTGGCGCCCCGGACGCCGCCGCCGCGACCTCGGTTCCGCGGAGCCGCGTCAGGCTCGGCCGACGATCCGGGCGCCGGTGTTGCGTGGGCTGACCACCTCGACCCGGCCGGGAAGGTCGCGATCCGCCGCGACCGCGGCGAAGGCCCCCTCGATCCGGCTGAAGGCGGAGACGGAGTCGGCGAACGCGATGACGGTCGAGCCCGCGCCGGACAGGCAGGCGCCGATGGCCCCGGCTTTCCTCGCGGCGGCGACGAGGAGCGGGAGCTCCGGGTAGATGAGGGCCCGATATGGCTCATGGAGCCGATCCACGGTGAGCTCGGCGAGGAGGTCGATCCGACCGCTGGCGAGCCCGGCCACCCCGATCGCGACCCGTCCGAGGTTCGCGATGGCGTCGGCGCGCGGCACGACCGCCGGGAGCCCGTCGCGCATCTCCGCGGTGGACAGCCGAAGGTCGGGGATGAAGAGCACGGCACGGAGGTCGCGCGGCGCCTCGAAATGGAGCGCCTCGATGCGCGGCGACGGGCCCTCGCCGACGGCGGCGGCCACAGTGAACCCCCCGAGCAGGACGGCCGCCGCGTTGTCCGGGTGGCCTTCGATCGCCGACGCGATCCGCAGCAGGTCGGCGGACGTGAGTGGCTCGCCGAGCAGCGCATTGGCGGCGAGGACCCCGGCGACCGTGGCCGCCGCCGACGACCCGAGTCCTCGCGAGAGCGGGATCTGGTTGTGCATCTCGACCCGCCAGCCGATCCCGTCGGGAAGTGGCCCGCGCGCTTCCTCGAGCACCGCCTCGAGACCGCGGACGAAGCGGTTCGAACGGTCCGCCGGAAGCTCGCCGTCGCCCTCGCCTTCGACGCTGAGCTCGATCTCGCCGCGGCTCCAGCTGCGGACTTCGAGGTCGATCCGGTCGACCAGGGCGAGCGCGAGTCCGAGGCAGTCGTAGCCAGCACCGAGGTTCGCGGACGAGGCGGGCGCCTCGACGGAGATCCGGCGGCCGTCGAGCTCGGCCAGCCAGTGCGTCACCACCCAGTCACCACCCGGTCACCAACCGAGTGCGGCGGCGATCGCGTCGACGCTCGGTCGCGCCTCGAGGATCGGAGGAACGATCGACTCGGCGGTGTGGGGGTCCTTGAGGCCGTTGCCGGTGAGAACGCAGACGATGAGCGCGTCCGGGTCGACCCGGCCGGCCCGGGCGAGCTTCGCGATACCGGCGAGCGACGCCGCGGATGACGGTTCGCAGAAGACGCCCTCCGTCCGGACGAGTCCGCGATAGGCCGCCACGATCTCCTCGTCCGTCACCGCTTCGATGAGCCCACCGGACTCGTCGCGGGCGGCGGTCGCCTTCGTCCATGACGCCGGATTGCCGATCCGGATCGCCGTCGCGATCGTCTCCGGTCGCTCGATCGGATGGCCGGCCACGATCGGCGCCGCGCCGGCCGCCTGGAAGCCGAACATGCGGGGCAGGGTCGCGATCATCCCCGCGTCGCGGTAGTCCCGGAAACCGGCCCAGTAGGCACTGATGTTGCCGGCGTTGCCGACCGGGATGGCGAGCACGTCCGGGGCCCGCCCGAGATCGTCGCAGACCTCGAAAGCCGCCGTCTTCTGGCCTTCGAGGCGAAACGGATTCACCGAGTTGACGAGGGTCACCGGATGGGCCTCCCGCTCGGCCAGTGTCCGCACGGCGGCGAGCGCCTCGTCGAAGTTGCCGTCGATGGCGACCACCCGAGCGCCGGCGACGAGGGCCTGGAGGAGCTTGCCGAGGGCGATCTGGCCCTTCGGCAGGACGACGACGACCTCGAGGCCGGCGGCCGCCCCGTACGCCGCCGCCGAGGCGGAGGTGTTGCCGGTCGAGGCGCAGATGATCGACCGCGCTCCCGCCTCCATCGCCTTGGCGACCGCGACGACCATGCCGCGATCCTTGAACGAGCCGGTGGGATTCTGCCCCTCGACCTTCGCGTACAGGCGCCCGAGCCCGAGCTCGTCGCCGAGGCGGCGCAGGTGCACGAGCGGCGTCGCGCCCTCGCCGAGGGTGAGTGACGGAGTCGCCTCGGTCACCGGCAGGAAGCGCCGATACCGCTCGACAAGGCGCGGGCGAGCTGCGGTCGGCAGGTTCGCCGGGGTCACGGTCATGGTCGCGATTGTAGGGCTGCCGATGCCCGCATCGGCGGCGGCGTTCTCATCGGCGGTGCGTTCTCATCGGCGCGGCATCGGCTCGTCAACCGGGAGGATCGCCAGGTCGGGTGGCGCCCCGAGCTCACGGAGCATCGCCTGTGCCGCCGCGAACGCCAAGCGCGGCGCGTGGACGACCGTCCCGCCGGCGACCGCCGCGAGCTGGACTCCCGGCAGCGCGGCGACCGCAGCGGGCGGGGCGCCCGGAAGGATGGCGAACCAGCCGCGATCCGCGGCCTCGTCCGGCGGTCCGACGAGCACGCCCTCGGCGGCCGCGCCAGCCGGTGCGAGGCCCGCCCACGTACTCCCGGCGCCGCGCGCGACCGCGAGGAGGTCGCCGAGGATCGCGCTCGAGGTGGCTCCTCCACCGGCTCCCGGGCCGCTCACCGCGACCCCGCCGATGGGCTCGCCACGGATCTCGATCCGGTTCGTCACGCCATCCGTCCGACCGAGCGGGTCGGCGAGTGGCACCATCGTCGGCAGGACGGAAGCGGCGATCCGCTCGTCGTCCAGCCGCCGTGCGTCGGCGACGAGCTTGATCGCCGATCCGAGCGCCGCCGCCGCCGCGATATCGACTGCGGTCACGCCGCTGATGCCGGGCTGCCCGGTCGCCGCGCCGCCACGGGCCGCGCTGCCGAGGGCCGCGCCTCCGACCGTCGATGGGCGCCGGACGATGGCTCCCGGATCGACCCACACGCCGAACGCGAGGCGGATGAGGATCGCGAGCTTGTTGGCGGCGTCGACACCCTCGACGTCAGCGGACGGATCCGCCTCGAGGTAGCCCGCCGCCTGGGCCTCGGCGAGGACGTCGGCATAGGCGCGCCCGTCGGACGCCATCTTGCTGAGGACGAGGTTGGTCGAGCCGTTGACGATGCCGCGGACCCGGCTCACCCGGTTCGCCGCGAGGTCCGCCACGAGGACGCCGAGGATCGGGATGCCGCCGCCGACCGCCGCCTCGAAGCGCAGCGCGGTCCTGCTGGCTCGGGCGACCGCCTCGAGCTCGGCCCCGTGGTGGGCTATCACGTGCTTGTTCGCTGTCACGACCGGCTTGCCGGCCGCGAGCGCGGCCGCGATGAGGGTCCGCGCCGGCTCGTCGCCGCCCATCACCTCCACCACGACGTCCGTCTCCGGCCCGGCGACGAGATGCGCGGGCGCATCCGTGAGCAGCTCCGCGGGCAGGCCCGACCGACGGGCCCGGTCGAGGTCGCGGACGGCGATCCCCACGAGGACGAGCCGCGGCCCGCCATCGACGCTGAGGCGATCGGGGAACGACTCGAAGGCGCGGGCGACCTCCCGGCCGACGGTCCCGGCGCCGAGCAGGGCGACGCGAAGCGCTGAAGCTGACATCGCACGGATGGTAGCCGAGCGGCCATCCTCCTCGGCTACACTCGGAACCCATGGCCATCGACCTCGCGCCGGCGCCGGCGCCGACCACCTCCGCGAACGCCCGCCCACGGATCTTCAGCGGCATCCAGCCGTCCGGGATCGTGCACCTTGGCAACGACCTGGGCGCGATCCGGAACTACGTGACGCTGCAGTGGGAATACGAGGCGATCTACTGCATCGTCGACTACCACGCCCTCACGAGCACCCACGACGCCGACCTGCTGCGCCGCCGCACGGTCGAGATGGCCGCCTCGCTCCTCGCCCTGGGACTCGATCCGGAACGATGCACGCTGTTCGTCCAGAGCCATCGACCGGAACACACGGAGCTCGCCTGGCTCCTCTGCACCGTCACGCCGGTCAGCTGGCTCGAGCGCACGCCGACGTACAAGGAGAAGAAGGCCAACCAGCCGGACGACGTGAACCACGGCCTGCTCACATACCCGGTCCTGCAGGCCGCGGACATCGTCATCTACAAGGCCTCGCTCGTGCCGGTGGGTCGCGACCAGGCCGCCCACCTGGAGCTGTCGCGCGAGATCGTGCGAGCCTTCAACGCCCGCTACGGCCAGACGTTCCCCGAGCCGCAGGCGGTGTTCACCGAGGCACCCGTGGTGATCGGCACCGACGGGGTTCGCAAGATGAGCAAGTCGCTCGGCAACACGATCGACATCTTCGCCGGGCCGGACGTGATCCGGAAGCAGGTCATGTCGATGGTGACCGACACCCAGCGCATCCTCCGCACCGACCCGGGGCGTCCCGAGGTCTGCAACGTCTGCCAGTTGCAGCGCTTCTTCGGCGACGACTACGAGGAGCTATGGGACGGGGAACGGACCGCGCGGACCGGCTGTGTCGACATGAAGCGGCTCCTGGCCGACCGCATCGTCGCCCGTTACGCGCCGGCGCGCGAGCGTTATCGCGAACTCATGGCCCACCCGTCGGACGTCGCCGGCGTCCTCGAGGCGGGCGCCGATCGGCTGCGGCCGAAGGCGGAGGCGACGATGGCCGAGGTCCGCGAGAAGATGGGCCTGCGCTGAGGATCGCGCGATGAGCGAGCGTCGATCGGCCCGGTCTACCATCACTCCATGGGGAGGGGCCCGCCACTCCCCCACGGATCGAGAGACGGCCCGACCGATGCCGACGACCCTCACGGACAGAGAGCGACGCTGGCTCGACGCGCTCATCGTCCTCCTCA
>Ga0307372_10013800_pt1 | contig 10409 bp, 8 predicted proteins | sample OX1MG_FD_202533 | JGI IMG/M metagenome (GOLD analysis project Ga0307372, IMG submission 202533) | Soil microbial communities from Risofladan, Vaasa, Finland - OX-1 | ecosystem: Environmental > Terrestrial > Soil > Coastal area > Acid sulfate soil | place: Finland: Risofladan, Vaasa | collected... | reverse complement strand
TGGCCTGACGACGGCTGAGATCGCACGCGCCTTTCTCATTCCCGAGCCGACGGTCGCCCAACGAATCGTGCGTGCAAAGCGGGCACTCGCCGACGCGCACATCCCGTTCGAAGTGCCGCGTGGGGCTGAAGTCTCTGACCGGCTCGCGGCAGTGCTCGAAGTGATCTACCTCGTCTTCAACGAGGGCTATTCGGCCACTGCTGGCGACGACTGGATGCGCCCGGCCCTGTGCGAGGACGCGCTGCGCCTGGGCCGCATCCTCGCCGAGCTAACGCCAGACGAGCCCGAGGTGCACGGCCTCGTCGCCCTGATGGAGATCCAGTCCTCCCGCTCACGCGCGCGTGTGACTCCCACGGGCGAGCCCATCCTCCTTCTCGACCAGGACCGCAGCCGCTGGGACCACATCCTCATCCGCAGGGGCCTGGCCGCGTTGGAGCGGGCGGAAGGCGCCAGCGTTGCACCCGGGCCCTACACCCTGCAGGCAGCAATCGCGGCCTGCCACGCTCGCGCGCAGACCGCGGAGGAGACGGACTGGCGGCGTATCGCCGCGCTCTACGAGGCGCTCGCCCTGCTGACGCCGTCGCCGGTCGTCGAGCTGAACCGCGCTGTCGCGATCTGCATGGCCGAAGGGCCAGCCGCCGGGCTTAGACACGCCGACGCGCTGGCAGCGGAGCCAGCGCTCCGGACATACCACCTTCTGCCGAGCGTCCGCGGCGACCTGCTGGAGAAGCTGGAGCGCTTCGACGAGGCCCGAGCGGAGTTCGAACGCGCCGCGGCCCTCACAAGGAACGCACGCGAACGCGAGCTGTTGCTCCAGCGCGCCACGGCCTGCGCGGGACGATAGCCTGGGGCACCCCCGGTCGAGCCCGGCACCGCAACATCGCCCCCGGGGTGTCCCTACTCGCGACTCCGGAATGCCCACACAATCCCGTTCACAACTGTGTTGCCCGGCTCAGCCCGTCCCCTTCAAGACGGAAGGTCGTGCGGTCGTCCAGGGCGACGCTGCCGAACGTCCGGTAAAACGCGATTGCGGGCGCGTTGGAATCGAGCACGGACCACTCAAGGCGCCCGCAGCCGCGTTCGACGGCGAGACGCGCCACCTCGGACAGAAGCCTTCGGCCATATCCCATGCCGCGAAACTCGGGCCGCACGAACAGCTCCCCGAGCCACATTCCGGGCTTCCCGGTCCAGGTGTTGAACTTCGAAAGAAGAGCGCGAACCCGGTCGTCGTGCCCGCTTCCGTCTCTGCCAGCATGACCTCGGCCTCGGCGCGGCCGCCGAAGAGGTTCCGGGCAAAGTCGTCCCGTTCAAACTCGAGGCCTTCCGCAGTGCCCTGCTGTTCGGCGAACGCCCGCACGAGCGCGATGATCGTGTCGATGTCATCCGCGCGGGCCAGGCGGACCAGCATCAGGCCCTCACCGCGGGCTCTCGCCGCGGCGCCGGGGGAGCGTTGCGGCGACGGTGACATAGGCTTCGGCGACGATACCCGCAATCTCCTCCCAATCGACCGGCACATCCAGCCACGCGCCCAACCAGCCGCGATGCCCGACATAGGGCGGCCGGAAGTAGCGCCCCGGCGCCGCACCAACCAGCACCTCCTGCGCACCCGGAGGGGCGGCGCACCAGAACGCCACGCGGTCGTCGTGGTGGCGGTCGGCATAGTTCGCGAAGGAGCGTTTCTCGCGCACGAACCACGCGGGTTCACCGTGGCTGATGCGCTCACTCGTCTCCGGGAACGCGAGGCATAGTCGCCGTAGCCGGGCGAGCGGGGGCTCATCCATGCGAGCATTATGCCGAGGGAGCGGCGCCTCCGCGAGCGTCCTCTGCGCGCTGCCCGCGGTCGCCGGCGGCCTGCGGCCCGGCCGTCACCTCGAACCGACCAACGGCCATGGATGAGGTGCAAACAGTACGGGTGGACTGCCATCCAAACCGGGCGACAAGAGGCATTGACACGATGTTCCGGGAATTCTGCTTCGAAACCGGCGCCCTCGCCGTCATGGCCCTCGTCGTGGTGATCGCGTCGCTCGTGCGCTGACGGGCGCCTGCCCTGCGCTTGAGCGGGGAGCTGGGGCTCAATCCCCGGCCGCGGTGTGTGAACGAGCGCACATACCACATATTGCGCCCTGTCAGAGAAAACCCTAGTATGCCCCGCGTGGCACCAAAAACTTTACCCGACCTTCACTTACGGCCGATGGACTGCTTCGCCACGAGTCCGAAGGAGGGCGCCTGACCGAAGACGGCACCGGCGGCTCGACGGGGAGGAAACGGCGCGTCGCGGACAGTGACTGGAGCAGCATGTCTCCGGCCACACCATGCCCCTGAGGGGGCGAGGACGGGAGAGACACAGCCATGGATACAAACCACACGCGCGGGCGGAAGCGTGCCCTGCTCGGGGCAGCCATCATCGCCATCATCGCCGCGGCGGCGGCCGTCATCACGGCGATCCCGGCGGCGCTGGCGGTGCCTGCCGCGCCGTCAATCGAAAAAACCTTCGTCGGGCTCGTCGGCGGAAAGCTGGAGTGGACCATCACCATTCACAACCCCACGAGCAACAATCTGGAGTTCTACGTGGTCGATGGTGACACGTCGGCGGAGCTGACGGCCTCACCCAACAACTGCCTCCTTGGTACAGGGCCGCGGTACTGCTTCGTTGCGACCGGCGCCACCGGGACGGCCACCATCCAGACGGCTCTCCCCGCTAACTTCGACGAGTGCGTCGGGGGCAGCGGCACGAATACAGTGCATCTGTTCTCCACGGCGAACTTCGCGACGGCTCCTAACGAGCTGAGCAAAGCCTCGGCTGACTGGAGCATCCCGGCAGCGACCGGTTGCTGCACGGCGGCCGGCCAGGTCGAGGCTCACGAGTCGCAGTCGGTAGCCAACTGCCGCAACGTCACCATCATCAAACAGGTGAAGAATCACCCCAACGACCAGACACAATTCACGGTCTCGCTCAACGGGACGCCGCTCTCCGGGACCATCTCAGGTGACGGACTGCACGTCATCCACACCACCATCGACGGCAGTGTGAGCAACATCTTTAGCGAAGACACGCCCCTGCCCACGGGGTATCACTTCTTCGAAGCGAGCGACCACGCTGACTGCAGCCCGGAAACTGTCACAGAAGTCGGCGTAACGTCAGGTACGAGCTACATCCTCGGCCCCGGTACCGGCGACGCCACAATCTGCTTTGTGAACTTCGAAGACCCCAACCTGAGCATCACGAAGACGGCAAACCCCGCCGGCCCGGTCGGGGTGGGGAACCCCATCGGCTTTGACATCACCCTCACCAACAGTGGCGGCGCGATACCGGGCGTGCTCGTCCCTGATGCCCTGCCGCAGGGTGCGAACCTCACCTGGTCGATCGTCCCGGCCGTCAGCGGCTGTTCCATCAGCGGCAGCGGCGCCAGCCAGCAACTATCCTGTGATTTCATCAACTTCACCGGCACCCAGGTCATCCACCTCACATCCTCGCCGACGATCCCCGCCGTCTGCGGCAAGATAACGAACACTGCGACGTGGCAGGAGTTCTTCCCCCTCCAACGCGCCGAATCGGCGCAGATCTCCCAGATCCCGAACGGTTCTGCTTCGGCCTCTGTCACCGTAGATTGTGGCGGCACGCTCACCGTCACCAAGCTGACCGAGACCAACGGCATCGTCGATGGCAGCTCCAGCGCTCTGCCCTGGGCGTTCACCATCCACTCCAATGCCTGCGCCTATACCTCGGCCTCAACGGCGACGGTCTCTGGCGTGGCGACCTTCACCAACGTGCCTCCCTGTAACGACTACCAGGTGACCGAGACCGGCGCGCTCAACGGCTACACGCCGATCGCCTCGACACCACCGTCGGGGTCGATCGTCGTGACGTCAGGGCACACGACCAGCGTCACCTATCTGAACGTGCGCACGGTCGCCAGCGGCTGCCCGGTCGGCCAGACCTGCCGGCCGTTCATCCCGCCGCCTCAAACACCGCCGGCGACCCTCTCCACCCCGACACCAACGGTCGCGCCGCCAACCCCAACGGCCGTGCCACCAACCGCCACGCCGACACGGGTGAGCGTCGTCCTCGGCGAAAAGACGCCGGGAATCACGCCCGCGCCACCCAGCACCGGTAACGGCTCCGCGGGCCGCTCTTCGGAGGTCGCAAACATTTCCCTTGCGATCCTCGGCCTGCTCGCCGCCGCCGGAGGGCTCGCCACACTGGCCGCAGCGAAGTGCCGTCGCGGGTAACGGCTCCCAGCTTCGCTCCACGAGAGCTCCCCGGGGTCAGGCGCCCCGGGGAGCTCTCTGATTCATACGGGCGACTCACACTGGCCGAGCAGGCAGCGGGTATCAGGCTCCGCGCAGGCGGATCGTGAAGGTCGAACCCTCCCCCTCGACACTTTCCACCGCCAGCGTGCCGTGCATCGCCTGCACGAGGTCCCGGGCGATCGCCAGGCCGAGTCCCGCCCCGCCGGAGGAGCGGTTACGCGACGGATCCGCGCGATAGAAGCGGTCGAAAACGTAGGGCAGGTCTTCGGTGCGGATCCCGGCCCCGGTATCGCGCACTGTGAGTGCCACCGAATCGCCCTCGCGGGAAGCACCCACAAGTACGATGCCCCCTTCGGGCGTGAAGCGGATCGCGTTGCGGATCAGGTTCTGCAGCACCTGGACGATGCGGCGCGGGTCTCCAACGCAGGCGAGGCTGCCCGCGCCCACATCGGCCCGCACCGCCACGGCGGCGTCGCGCCGGGCAGGCTCGACCAGGGAGTCCGTCGCTTCCCGCACTGCCGCACCGGCGTCGAACGGCACGTCCTCGACCGTCACGCCCGTCGCTTCGAGCCGAGATAGCTCGAACAGATCGTCCACGAGGTTCTCCAGGCGGTCGGTCTCCCGCGAGAGGATGGTCAGATAGGACTCGTCGGCCCCCTCGCCGGCGTTGACCGTCTTCTCCACCCGCGCTTCAAGGTGCGCGCGAATGACTGCAACCGGTGTCCTCAACTCGTGCGAGACATTGGCGACGAGTTCACGGTTTGCGCGCAGGGCCGACTCGGCGCGCAGCCGGTCGGCTTCTTGCTGGGCCATGGTCTCCTGGAGCTGGCTCGCCATGGCGTTGAAGCTGCGGCCGAGCGTCCCGATTTCATCGTCGCCGCTGACTTCGGCGCGGCGCGAGAGGTCTCCCGCAGCGAGGGCGGCCGCTGCGTCTGAGAGAGCCCGGACGGGCCTGCTGACTGCCCGGGCCCGCTGGAACCCGAGGAACGACGCGATGATGAGCCCCGGGATGAGGAACACGGCGGCGCCAAAGATCGACGCCAGCCCGACCGCCCGCACGACGCGTTGGAGCACCGGGGCGGCATCGATCGAAGCTGGCTCATCGACCACGACGGCACCGATGATGTCGCCGTTGGCCGCGCGCACAGGATAGGCGCCAACTTCCCCGGAAACGCCGCCGCTATAGCGGCTGGTGTTGGCCCTTAGCCCCGTGGAGCCCTTGAGCGCGAGCGCCGCAAGCCTGCCCGCCGGCGGGGCGATCTGGCTGGCCGGGTGGCCCACCAGCCACGCGATGCTCGATGACCGGACACGGCCATCGACCCCCACCAGGGATACGGACCGCGCCCCGGAGACGCCGACACCCGGAACCAGCGATCCCGCCGTAGCACTGGAGGCTACCGTGCGCGCCGCGGTGGCAGCGGTTTCGGGGCCGTGCGTGAACTCCGATGCTACCGTCGCTACCGCTGCCAGGAGCAAAAGCACAACGGCCGGCACCATGAACACGGCCAGGAGGTGCGAACCGAAGAGGCGCCAGCGGAGGCTGCGTCGAGCCTTGCGGCGGTAGGCCGGGAACACAAAGGCATACTCAAGCCAGCGGGGCATCGCGGCTTCCGGGCTGAAACTTATAGCCAATCCCCCAGACGGTGCGGATGGCAGAGGCTTCCTCGCCGAGCTTCTTGCGCAGCCGCTGGACGTGGGTATCCACCGTCCGGTCAGTCACCTCGTAGTCCGAATGCCAAACGCGGTCGAGCAGGTATTCGCGGCTGAAAGCCCGCCCCGGATGGCCAAGGAACAACGTCAGCAAGTCGAATTCCTTCGGCGTGAGTTCCAGTTCGCGCCCGGCGACCTGGGCCACACGAGTCTCCGCATCGACCGAAATGCGCTCCCCGCTCGTCAGGGCTGCCGATACCGCGAGCGGCCGGCTGTCTGCCAGGACCTCGTTGCGACGAAGAATCGCGCGGACGCGCGCGAGCATCTCACGCATCCGGAACGGCTTCGTCAGGTAGTCATCCGCCCCGACTTCGAGACCGAGGATGATGTCTGGCTCTTCGCTGCGCGCCGTGAGCATCAGGATGGGCACGACGTGGTGCTCGCGAATCCTGCGGCAGACCGTCAGGCCGTCGAGTCCGGGCATCATCCAGTCGAGGATGACCAGGTCGGGGACGCGCTCATCAACTGAGGCGAGGGCGGCGTGGCCGTCGTAGGTCTGCACCACTTCGTAGCCCTCCTGCCCGAGCTGGCGCGCGAGGAGGGCATTGAGTTCCACTTCATCTTCAGCGAGGAGGATGCGCGCCATGACTATTGCAGTATCGCGGGTTCCGGCGCTGGCGTCCCGCTGCTGTGCGCTCCTATTGGAGCTGCCTGCGCTCGATCCGGTAGCACGCGACCGTCAGTGCAACCACAGCGATGATGATGCCGCAGATCACTGGCTGCCACGGTGTCAACGCTTCTCCCCGGACGGCGTGGCCCGCGATCGCACCGATATTCACCGGGAAGAGGTTGATGACCTTTGCCGTGACGAAGCGCTGGAGGAAGAGGGGCAGGAAGCCCAGCCCAATTGCGATCCCGGCGATCGGTGCCGTCGTGCGAAAGAACGCGCTCAGGCCCATCACAACCGCCACGACGATCGCGGCGTGCAGCGACGCAAAGGCTACGCCCTCGATGACGGGTGTCCAGGCGGTGATGCCACTCGCCTGGGTGGCCGCCGTCAACGCCACGAAGACGACACTCGGGATAATAATCGCGCTGAGCAGCACCGCGACCACGTTCCCGGCATATTTCGCGAGCACATAGCCCGTCCGCGAGACTGGCTTGGTGAAGAGCCACTGGGCGGTACCGGCATCCTCTTCTTTGACGATGACGCCCATCGTGAGCGCAACGATCAGGTAGGCCCCGAGCGTGAGCGTCAGCCCCATCCACGCTTCCATCGAGGGCATGTAGCCGGAGTTGATGCGCCCGTCGTGCAGGCCCCCTTCGTGGAGGAAGGTGATTACCGGCAGCGCCGCCAGCATGAGCGAGGTAAGCGCCGTCGTGACCAGGAACTTCCGCGTCCGGAACCACTCCCGCAGCTCCTTGTGGAAGACGTTTCCCGCACCGGCAAGAAAATGAGAGGGCGCAGCGGGCGTGGGCCGCTCAAGTGCAATCGAGGATTCCATGGTGCCTCCGTGGGTGAATTTTGGCCGGTTGGTGGTCAGTTCTGGATGTCGCCGCTGGCGCCACCAGTCAATTCGAGGAAGACTGCTTCGAGGTCCGGTTGTTCGGCGCGGCAACTCACGAAAATCACATCGTCGTGCGCGACCACGAGCAGCGGCACGGACCGGCGCGCGGCCTGGAGGTCCCGCACTTCGAGGTGGACACGGCGGACGGTCTGGCCGATTTCCGGCTCAATGGTGGCACTCGTGACATATGGCTGCCGGCGCAGGTCAGAGACAATCGCCCCGGGGTCGCCTTCAACTTCAACGACGAGTTCCGTCTTACTGGCCGCCAGAAGGTCATCCATCCGCGATTGGCGGAGGCAGGCCCCAGCGTTGATGATCGCCACCTCGTCGGCGACGCGCTCGACGTCCTGGAGGATGTGCGTCGAATAGAACACCGTCGTCGACCCGCGTAGCCGCTGCATGATCTGGATCACCTCGAAGCGGCCAGCAGGGTCGAGCGCTGAACACGGCTCGTCGAGCAGCAGCACCTCCGGGTTCCCCATCAACGCCTGGGCGATCCCCAGCCGCTGCCGCATGCCCCCCGAGTACCCGCCAATCTTGCGGGAAGCCGCGCCGCTGAGGTCCACGAGTTCCAACAGCTCCTGGGCACGGCGGGCGATCTGGGCGTTGTCCATCCCGAAGCAACGGCCGGTGAATTCGAGGGTCTCCCGGCCGGTCATCCAGCCATAGAAGCGCGGGTCCTGGCGAAGAAAGCCGATACGCTGGCGTACGGCCATGCCTTGAGACTCCACATCGAGCCCACAGACTTGAGCGGTCCCCGCCGTTGCGTGGGAAAGCCCGGCAAGGATACTGAGTGCCGTGGTCTTCCCCGAGCCATTGGGGCCGAGGAAGCCGAAGATGCTACCTCGCGGGACGGAGAGGTCGAGTCCGCGCAGAGCCTGCACGGAGCCATATTCTTTCGCCAGCCCGACGGTCTGGATTGCCGCCGCGTCCCTTTGTATTGTCACGGGCTGATCCTCCACAAGTTGGTATCCCCAACCTAGCTGGAGGGTGTCAACGCCGTGCGGACGGCCTGTCACGGAAGTGTCACGGTGCGGCGCTTGCGAAAGTCTCTTTACTCAGTCCGCTGTCGCCGGCGCGACCGCTCAGGCGCGGATGAACTGAGGCGGGCGCTTTTCGCGGAAGGCAGCGACCGCTTCGGCATGGTCGGGCAGCCGCCGGGCAATCTGGTCGCGCAGCAGCTCGCGCTCCATCACCGCCTCCAGGTCGCCGTCCAACGGATTCTTGATGAGGAGCTCTTTGATCATCATTGTCGCCTGGGACGGGTTTTCGGCGATTTCTGTGGCCTTCGCCAGCGCCGTCTCGAAAAGCGCTTCCGGCGCGACAACCGCGCTCACCAGCCCCATTCTCAACGCTTCTTGAGCCGGTACCATCCGGCCCGTGAGGCACATGTCGGCGGCGTTTCCAAGGCCGACAATCTGCGCGAGCAGGCGGGTGGACCCGAGTTCCGGGATCAGCCCCATCTTCACAAATCGGATGCTCATCTGGGCGCTTTCTGAGGCGATGCGCACATCGCAAGGGAGGATCATCGTGAGGCCGACACCGACGGCATAGCCGTTCACCGCCGCGACTGTTGGCTTGGACTGCTGGATGAAGTGGGTGAACTCGGCCCCGCCTCGCCGTAGGGGCTCACCTGCACCCGTCGCATTCGACTGGACCCTGGTCGCGAAGTTGCCCAGGTCCGCACCGGCACAAAACGCTCGACCTTCGCCGGTGAGCATCACCGCCCCAATGCCGCTATCAGAGTTCCAAATCTCAATCTGGCGCCGGATCTCCGCGCCCATCTCCCCGGTCCAGGCGTTGAGCCGTTCCGGCCGGTTGAGCCGGATCACACCAACCCTGCCGCGGGTCTCAATCAAGATCTCCTTGTAGGTCATCGCTCACCTCCAGTTCGTGGCTGATGCCGCAACCATACGCCGCTCAGACAGGAAAGGGGCCCGCTTTGGCGGGCCCCTTTTTCGCATGCAATCGTTTTGCCTGCCAGCGGGCGCGCCCTATAGCGCGGGCCCCGCAGCGAGCGTGAGTGTCGCGGTATGGGACTGACCTTGCTGATCGGTCCAACCGATCTGGACATGGTCACCGGGGTGATGCGTGCTGGCCAAACTGCTCAGCGCGCTTGCCGAACCAACCGTGTGGCCATCGAACGAAGTGATGACGTCGCCCGCCACGATGCCGGCGTTGGCAACCGGAGATCCGGGCTCAACACCCACCACAGCGGCGCCGTTGATTGCGATCGTCGGGTCGAGTTGCACCCCCAGGAACCCTGGGAGACCGATATGGACCGTGGCTGAGCTCTGTCCCGCGACGATCTCACGGGCGATGGAAACAGCCTCGTTGATGGGGATGGCATAGGCCGTCTGGGAACCCGTGATTTGCTGGCGGTATCGCCCGGAGGCCGACGTTGCGGTGTCGATCCCGACGACCTGGGCGTGGGCATCGACCAGCGGGCCACCGGAATCGCCCGGCTGGAGCGGCGCGCTGATCTGGATGAGGCCGGTTAGCTTTTCGGAGCTTGCGCCCGACTGATCCGAGGCGGTAATCGACTGATTGAGGGCGGTGACGGCGCCGGTGCTCACGCTGGGAGTGCCACCCTTACCAAGAGCGTTGCCGATGGCAACAACGGCTGCTCCCACCTTCAGACTTGCAGAATTGCCGAGGCTGACTGTCTTGAGACCCGATGCGCCCTGCAATTGCAGGACTGCGATGTCGTTGGTGACGGAATAGCCGACGACCGTGGCTTTATACGTCTGGCCGTTGCCGACATCGGTGACGCTGATGCTGGTGGCACCGGCGATCACGTGGTTGTTCGTGAGCACTTCGCCCGACGCAGTGAGGACAATGCCGGTGCCGGCCGCCTGGCCGGCCTGGTAGCCGAGCTTGGTGTTGACATCCACAATGCCCGGCTCTGCAGCCGAGACGATGGCGGCGACGTCTAGCGTG
>Ga0307372_10013799_pt1 | contig 10409 bp, 10 predicted proteins | sample OX1MG_FD_202533 | JGI IMG/M metagenome (GOLD analysis project Ga0307372, IMG submission 202533) | Soil microbial communities from Risofladan, Vaasa, Finland - OX-1 | ecosystem: Environmental > Terrestrial > Soil > Coastal area > Acid sulfate soil | place: Finland: Risofladan, Vaasa | collected... | reverse complement strand
GCCGCCGCTTGCGCCGCGAACTGGGCCGGGGTTTGATACCCCAGGCTGCTGTGCGGGCGCTGCTGGTTGTAATCCTGTCTCCACGCCTCAAGACGCGACCGTGCCGCCGGCCGCCATCAAGAGACATGATCAGTTGACTCGCATGGTACATCAAGGCTTTGAGAACACTCTGGAAGCTGCCCGAATTCTCCTTGTGTCCACAGAATCAGAGGACAGATTTATGAGGCGCAAGGGTTAGACAAAGAAGCCGTAGGAGAGCACCGGCAGGGAGGAGATCCTTTGCAGCAGGGCGTCTTTTGGCGCAAGATCTGCAGTTCAAAGATGCTGAAAAAGAGCTTGCTACGGCAATTGCGAAGGGTCCATTAAACCGGCTTGCCCGTGCTCTGCTGGCCCAGCTTTATGTGGAGGAGCATGCGGCCGGCATGGCGTTGCCGCTTCTTCGTTCTTTGCTTCGGGAGTATCCTGAGGATGCCTACGCCTGGTCCGATTTGGGGAAAGCCCAGGCGCAACCGGGACAGAATGAGGCTATCGTGAATTCGCTGCGTAAGGCGCTGGAGCTTGGTCGTCGATGAATGACCTTCGTTACGAAATAGCCATGATCTATCGTAACCTTGATCATGAAGATTTGGCCAAAGAACAACTCAAAGTCTTTCTGAAGTATAGCAAGAAAAATCCCAACAAAGTTACCGAAAGGAGCAGCAATAATGAAGAAGGAAAAGAAATGTGAGCAGGCACGCATGAAAGGAGGTCGTTCTCCCGACGCTCATCTGCAGGGCCCAATCTCAAGAAGGAATTTGCTGATGAGCGCCGTCGCATTAGGCGCGGGCAGCAAGGTTCTCGAAGCAGCCACCGCCTCGGCTACGGCGGACCCTCCACAGAGTAAGCCTAGCATCCTAGCCCTGATCGGCGACAGATATCATAACGCAGACTATATTCACGTTGCCTTGGATCGGTTATTTTCCGAAATGGGCCTGGCATGGGACTATACGACCCGCTATGAGCAATTGTCTGGAAACCTCCTTCGAGGTTATCGTGTTCTCGTTGTCTTCAAGGACGGCATGATCTGGCCCGGGGGATATCTTGGACCTGATGCCTACACTTGCTACGAGCACGACCTCGAAAACCGGCAGGATTTCCCGAACGCAAAATCGCAGGGCTGGATCACACAAGAGCAGGGAGAAGCTGTGCGGGATTTTGTGGCCGAAGGCAATGGTCTTTATTCTTTCCATGAAAGTTGTGACGTTTCGAATTTCTCTCCGATCTACAAGAAAGTCTTGGGAGGAGAATATGCCGGTCACCCACCCCTGCGGCCTTTCAAGGTGCGCATCGTCAACAAGACCCATCCAATCACTCAGGGTATCGAAGACTTTATGGTGACGGATGAACAGCACTTCCCAGCGTACTACAACGATTCTAAAAACATTCTCCTTCAGGGTGAAAACATCGACGGTCTTACATACGCTGATCGCGGAACAAAATCCGTTTCGGGTTGGGCGCACGAGTACGGAAAGGGGAGAGTGGTTTTTACGGGTATTGGACACAGTATTCACGCGATGTGGGCCCCAGAATATTTGAAACTCCAGAAGCGCGCAGTACAATGGCTGTTGAAAAAGATTTAGGATCGAGACGTACCTATCAAATCCGAGGAGGTGATACTAGTACATCGTACAGATAGTTCTTTATAGTACCGGCGAATCAATCCGGGGGCTTGTTTGTCAGTAACATGGCCGCTTTTCCACAATGACATTGGGTTTCCCATAGTGCAAAGAACGAACGACACGATGTACCAGCTCTCATGGCAAAAATAATCGATGCTCATGCTCATCTTGGCGAGTGTTGTGTGTTTGGGCTTAACAATAAAGAATCCGACCTGATCCGGCGCATGGACGAGAATAAGATTGACGCGGCCATTGTGCAGCCCTACCCGGGCGCCCGCGACGCGGTCAAGACTCATGATGAAATCGCAGAGCTATGTCACAAGTATCCCGGGCGATTCTTCGGGTTGGCGAGCTTAACTCCCCACCAGGATCGCGACGCCTATCGCCGGGAAGTTGAACGATGTGTCAAACAGTTAAAGTTTGTTGGGGTCAAGATCCACACGATCGGGCATTCAGTCAATCCTTTAAGCGAAGATGCTGATTTTGTTTTCAATACTGCTAACGCACTCGGTATTCCCGTCATGATTCACACGGGTCCCGGTGTGCCTTTTGCTCTGCCCGCTCTGTGTATTCCTCCTGCGCGGAAATACCCGTCATTAAAGATTGTCCTGGCCCATGCGGGATTCGCCGTCTTTTCCGCGGAAGCCCAGGTGTCGGCCTCGGTGTGTTCTAATCTCTATCTCGAGACTTCCTGGTGCATTGCCGACGACATCGGATGGATGATTTCAACGATTGGCAGCAACCGGGTGATGATGGGGTCTGATCTTATCACCAACATCCCGGTCGAGGTGGCCAAGTATAAGGCCCTTGATCTCGAACCCGGCGTCTGGGCCCAGGTCATGGGGCAAACAGCAATCGATGTGTTCCAGTTGCCACAGTGAGGTGCCTATGTTTGTTCTGAATGTTGATCTTAAGGCTCGTGCGGATTCGACCCAGACCTTAGAAAATACATACCGAGACGTTTTTCGGCCTGCCATAGCTTCACAGCCGGGCTTTGACCATGTTCTGCTCCTGCGTTCTGGAAAGAATCAAAACGAGTACAGACTTGTGATTGCTTTTCAGGATGAACAGTCACAGAAAATGTGGGTCCTGACCGACTTGCACCAGGAAATCTGGCCGAAGATGGAGACAAACTGCTCGTCCTTTAGCGTTGAACCCTTTCACGCAGTGTAATGACAAGCGTGGCGGTCGAATCCGGCCCTGGAAGTGACAATGGGCGAAAAGGTCATGTCTGGCGCCAAAGATTCAGCACGGGTCCGGCGTAATTCCTCGTTCATTTGTGGATCACCACTCTAAAGCTTGGTCCTCACAATAGTACAGTGTGGGGTTGTCCCCTGGGCTGAGACAGAGAGTTAAGACGCAGTTTGCCGTTCGCTGGAATTGCATTGTACTCGAAAGCTGTATTCTTGCAAGATGAGCGTGAGCTGGTGAAGCGGAGGCAGGCGCTCTGCGGAAGCGCAACCTGCCAAGGAATGGCCAGATGGAAACTCATCGCCGCGATAAGGCCGGGGGCGGTCGTGGATCGGCCTCCCCGGCAAAGGACCGGGAGGGTTTGTCATCGTACGATAGATTTCCCCCTGCCTGAGAAAACTCATGCGAAAAGCTGCCGCGGAGCGGCCTCCTGATTGGTTTGAGCGGGCAGGCCGCGCTCGAACTCGACGGGTGGCCGGTAGCCAAGCGCCAAGTGCAGCCGTTTCTGGTTGTAGACCTTTTCGAGGAACACGCCGAGGCTGGCGCGGGCCTGGGCGCGAAACCGCCCTGCAATCGCCGGAGAAGAAGCCGATGCGCAGCCAGTCCCGTCCACTGGAAAGGCCGCGCTGCCCCTGCCTCCCGGCGAATGACGGCCCGAGGGCCTTCTTTCAAATGAGGCGATCCAGCGGATCGTCTCTACGCCGCCACTGATTCCGGGTCAGCGAAACTCGCCATCACCGGGTTTTCGAGCTTGGCGTAGTCGGCGTACTTCATCCGGATGGCTTCCGTGTGAGTTCCGGCGTTGAACACGATCTCTTCCAACTTCGCGAGTGAGCGGTCAACCCAGGTGTCCATCCTATAGAAGTGTCCGAACGGAGGAAAAGCACCCAGCTCGCAATCCAAGCAGATCTTTTCGACCTCGCTCTCCGGCGCCATCTCGAGATGCCGCACCTCAAGTTCCTGCCGGAGGTCATGGAGGTTCAGCCGATGCGAAGCCGGAAGAACCGCCATCACCAGGCGCCCGTCTGCATGGAGAATAACCGACTTGGCAAAATGCTTGCCGGAAACATGCAGCGATTGCGCCGTTTTCTGAGCAGGAAACGCCGGGTAGTGAGGAAGCAATTCAAAGCGGACATTGTTCGAGTCGAGATATTCCTGCACTCGCTGAGACATTGACATGGCATCCTCCTTTTTTGTCCTCCAAGAACCAGGCCCGCGAGAGGGCCTCAGGGTTTGCGTTTTGAGGGAGCCTGTCTGAATCGAGAGGACCCCTCAAAGGGCTTTGGGGTCAGCCGCTTTGCCGATGGCGGCTGAACCGGACGCCGCTGCGGTCCTGCCTGCTGCCATTTGTTTGCAGAAAGGCCAAGCGGTTTCCATGTGGGTTTGCCTTTCATTTCGGCCTCCTATCCCGCTACGTTCTTAGCCTTATTATACTTCTCTCCGGCGAGAAGGGAACTGGCACTCTTTTTCCCGGCGCCTGGGGCCGCAGGCTCCCGCCGTACCCAGCCCGCGTTTAACCCAGTGCGGGAATGATGGGTGACGACCTGCTGCCGACTCCACGCTCCCTTCCCGCCAACCGCACGAGGACGCGTTTCATGCTGATCTCATCTCGAGGGGAATCCTTCTCGGCGCAACGGCTTTAGGCAACGTGAATTCCAGCACTCCGCCTTTCAGCTTTCAAACAAGTCAAACACCCGATAGGCGATCATCTCCTGCATTTCGCGCATGAGATCTAACATCCTGGCGATTTCCGTGAGCTTGAACGAAGCAACAGGCTCTCCGGACTTTACCGTCAAGTGTTTGCCCGCCATCATAATGCTCCTCCCACTTCCCGCCGATGGCGCCGGCGGGTTGCGATCAGTCCAGGCGGTCTGTAGCACACGCTGGTCATTTTCCTCGAAGCCAGCGCCTACTCTCACCTTTAAGCTGCCCCGCACTGCAAAGACTTTCAGTGAGCATACTCACTGACTGGCGTGATAAATGTCACACCACGGAAGGCCGCACAAAGCCAGCAACTGGCGTTGAATGAGTTGGTTGTAAAAGAAATGCCTGCCGAACCACCCTATAAGTTTCTTTCCAGCCACGCGATTGCAAGGGGAAACCGCCGACAGGGTTCGGCCACGCAAAGCCAGCGGCGGCACAACGCGCGGAATACTATTTTATAATTAATAAATGGATTTACGCGGATGGATAACTAGAAAGAAAAGCTTGAAACCGGTGGGAATTTCAATCGTTCCGGAACCTACCAGCTTCGTCTTCTGACAGGGCGGCGCCGCTCCATGTAGTCCCCAAGTTCCTGGTCTGACAGGGCGGAGCGGTGAGGGATGGGCAGATCGGGACTTTCCACGTCGAGCGCCCTCTGCAATTTCTGATAGCAGAGAGCAGCGGCGTCCTGATAAGGAAAGTGGTGCTCAGCAAACGCCCGATTGGAAATACTCAATATGAATTCGCGGTCCCCCTCTTTGGGGCTGACGACGCGGTAGGTATAATCTCTGCCGTGCGCCTTTAACTGGAACCCAAGATATTGGATTTGAATGGCCACTCGATGTCCGTCGGAGGGCTCCCGCCCCCGCCCCTGCACGTTTGCAGGGGCGCGGGCGGGAAGCATGGTTCCTTTTAGAGCTTTGTTACGTTCTCTGCCTGGAACCCCTTGGGGCCCTTGGTCACTGTGAATTCCACGGGTTCGCCTTCGGCAAGCGATTTGAATCCTTCTGCCTGGATGGCCGAGTGGTGCACAAAAACATCTTCACCCGTCGAGCGCTGGATAAATCCATAGCCCTTCGAGTCATTGAACCATTTTACTGTTCCTTGTTCTTTGTCCATAAGTATTCTACTGTTCCTTTGTTACATTCAAATTAACTTGTTCGGCTCTCGCAACCACTCTCCAAAAACAAGAAACGCCACAAAATCGGAGATCCTGTGGCCTCTAGGGTTCTATGGTATTCGGTCACAAAAACTGATCAAGCCTTACCAGTATACCTCTTCCGCGCTGATAAAGCGAAGCCTTTATCTCAGAGTGATTATTTACCCTTCTGATGGACAAAACTTTTAGGTTGACGGCGGCCCCGAGCCATAACCCTGACCGTTGCCCAAGCCGAGGCTTCTCGGATTGGGTTTTATGCATTAACATAGAAGATTGGAGTTGCAACAGCGTTTCGCCCCATGTAGGAGGGGCTGCCGTCAGCGAAGACCTGCCTGAGTGTTGAATGTTCTGTGGCTGGAGATCGCTGCTCCAGCAAGCGTATCAGCTTTCTCCACCAACACAGGCTCGGCCAGGGTTGTTTGATGGGCGGTGAGGGCCCGGGCCGGCCGGGGGCAAATGTGCCAAATATCTGAATCGAGAATCTGAGTTTGAAATCTATGAATGAATCCATTCGCAATATCGCCATCATCGCGCACGTGGATCACGGCAAGACCACACTGGTTGACGGAATGCTTCGGCAGAGCGGTATTTTCAAGGCCAATCAGGAACTCGTGGAGCGCGTGATGGACTCCAATGAGCTGGAACGCGAGCGCGGCATCACCATTCTGGCCAAGAATACCGCCGTCTTTTACCACGACATCAAGATCAACATTGTGGACACGCCGGGCCACAGCGACTTCGGCGGCGAGGTTGAACGCGCCCTGAAGCTGGTGGACGGCGTTTTGCTTCTGGTCGATGCCAGCGAGGGGCCTTTGCCGCAGACGCGCTACGTTCTTCGCAAGGCGCTCGAGGCCAAGCTGCCGCCCATCGTCCTGATCAACAAGATTGACCGCTCCGACGCGCGCCCGCAGGAAGTGATCAACGAGATTTACGACCTCTTCATCGATCTCGACGCCACCGAAGAGCAGCTCGACTTTCCCATCCTCTTCGCTATCGCCCGGGACGGCATTGCCAAGACTTCCCTCGACGGCCCATCGGAAAACCTCAAGCCGCTCTTTGAAGCGATCCTGCAGCACATCCCCCCTCCGGGCGGTGACGCGGCTGACGTGCTGCAGTTGCTGGTGGTCAACCTCGACTACAGTGAATATCACGGCCGCCTGGCGATCGGGCGCATCTTTTCAGGGGCCCTTACCCGCGGCGATGAGGTTGCCATCGTCAAACTGGACGGGACGACGCAGAAGACGCGCATCACCAAGCTTTACAGTTTCGAGGGCCTCAACCGCATTGACGTCGATCGCGCCGTGACGGGCGAGATTGTCGCCATCGCCGGGGTGGAGGGCATTACCATCGGCGAAACGGTCACCAGTCTCGAGACGCCGAGGGCGCTGGTCCATGTGCCGGTGGACGAGCCGACCATTTCCATGGTCTTCACCGTCAACACTTCGCCGTTTTCCGGCCGCGAGGGCGACTACGTTACGTCGCGCCACCTGCGCGAGAGGCTGGAGAAAGAGCTGCTGACGAACGTGGCGTTGCGCGTTGAAGAAGGTGGAAACACGGACTCGTTCAAAGTCCTCGGGCGCGGCGAGCTGCAACTGGCCATCCTGATTGAGACGATGCGGCGCGAAGGCTACGAGCTGGCGGTCGGCAAGCCGGAAATTGTGACGCGTGAGGTCAACGGCAAAGTGCAGGAACCCATGGAGCTGCTGACCATTGATTGCCCGGCGGAGTTCGTGGGAGTGCTCATGCAGAAAATCGGCGGTCGCAAGGGCGTCAACACCAAGATGGCAGGGCACGGAACAACGGGCGGACGGGTGCGCATGGAATTTACGATTCCTTCCCGCGGGCTGATCGGGCTGCGCAGCGAGCTGCTGAGGGATACGCGCGGAACGGCAGTAACCAATACCCTTTTTGACGGCTACAGCGACTGGCAGGGAGACATTCCAAGCCGCCTGACCGGCTCGCTGATTGCCGACCGCTCCGGCCGCACCACCGCTCACGCGTTGTTTAACCTGCAGGAGCGTGGAGAGCTTTTTGTGGGGCCGGGGGTCAATGTTTACGAAGGCATGGTGATCGGCGAAAATGCGCGTTGGGACGATATGGACGTGAACGCCGTCAAAGAGAAGAAACTGACCAACATGCGCGCCTCTGTGGCCGACGACGCCATCCGGCTGGTTCCCGCCCGCCCGATCTTGCTTGAGCAGGCGATGGAGTTCATCGCTGAGGATGAATACGTTGAGATCACGCCCGAAGCCATCCGCGTGCGCAAGAAAATCCTGGAGGCCAACAAGCGGCCCCGGCGCCCCCATCCTGAGGCGTAACAGGACCTCCCGCCTTTCCCTTAGGGTCAATCGGCACACTCGCTGGCCGGGCGCCTGCCGGGAATGATAAGATTCTACGGGGAGCGCGCGCCGGGCGCGCTTGCCGCAGGAACATAGTTGTGCGAGGGCCCATAGCTCAGTTGGTTAGAGCGGCGGACTCATAATCCGTTGGTCGCAGGTTCGAGTCCTGCTGGGCCCACCATCCATCCTGTTGAATTATTGGAGATATGCCGGGCGGGTCGCCTGGCCTCTGCGGCCTGTAACACCCACTGTAACACCTTCGAGCAAGCTGACGGCCTCGGCCATTGTTCTTCGGCACGAGGCGCGGAAAGGCGGTGCCCGGTAAAAATCCGCGCCGCCCTAAACACCAACCACAGGTAATCCGTCACAGAGGCCCGAGGCCGTAAGTAAGTATCCCCCGGCAAAGCCGGGGGCTTTAGTTTGTGAGCCGCTCAAAGCGGCTAGGCGGGGTTGCTAACGCGGCCCCACGGGGTTTGAGCCACCTTACGGTGGCTGCTCATCGCCACAGGTTCATCGGGTCCAATCGCTTGTCTTCTTGCTCCTGCTTGGAGATGTACTCGCGAATCACGGCTTCATCGCGGCCCACCGTGGACACAAAGAACCCTCGTGCCCAAAAGTGCGGACCCAGGAAATTCCGCTTCCTCTCTCCATACACCCGCACCAGATGGATCACGCTCTTTCCCTTGATGTACCCCATCACTTGCGATACCGCGTACTTGGGTGGAATCGCGATCATCATGTGTACATGATCCGGCCGCAGATACCCTTCCTCGATCCGACTCTCCCTTTGCGCTCCCAACCGACGGAATACCTCCCCCAGATCCCCCCGCAGTTCTCGATACAAAGTCTTCCGGCGGCATTCCGGAATAAACATGACATGGTATTTGCACTCCCACTTCGTATGGTTTAAGCTCTCCTTTTCCTCCATCGTGGTTCTCCTTTTCGCGTGCTTTGGCGGCTCACGTTAAGGAGTTTCCCCGATGGACTCCCGTATTTGTCAAACTTCTACTGCCTCCCCGGCAGGGCCGGGGGGTCTCCTAACAGGCGCTGGGGGAGTCCGGACACCGGAGTTAGGGACTCCAATTTCGGGAGGATCTTTGGTAAGAGCGGGCAGAGATTTATCCAGGTTGGAGCAACGCTATCGTTTTAGGCCCATCCAGCCGGACTACCGTAAATTTATTTTGTAACAAGCGGTAACTTGCTCATCGTATTGGCAGACCTCCTTAGAGTTTCTGCAAAGAGGGCTTTCAAGATGGGAACGTTCGTCAACAGTTATCAACAGTTATGAACCGCAGACTATTCATGGAATCTTTGGCGGCTGCAAGATTTAACTTGATGAGTGCTATGTAGCCAGGTGCTAACTACGGGAGGAAAACACATGAACCGCCGCCGGTTTTTTCGCGATGCGTCTCTCTCTTCTGTTCTTGCCACATCCTGGGGTATAAAGCCTCCGAAAGTGGGGCCTCAAAAGGGGAAACCCACAGAGTTCAGTAACTTTGATTCTCAAGCCTTTGAGGCTCTTCCTGTCGAAGAACGATATCATTTTGCAAAGCTGCTCACAGAGGGGACATTAGAATTTCGGCGAGACTTGCAGGCTCGGCCGGAAGGGGATGAAATGTCCCTGCCGTCTTCGGGATGGACATTGATTATTCCTTCAAGTTCGAGCCAGGTTTTGCGGCAAGCAGCGGAAAATTTCAGGTCTTATCTGGCGCACTCCATGCAAACAAACGTCACCCTTGAGCCAAGGACCTCACTGGGTAACTGGAGGAGCCTCCATAAGGTAATCGTGGCTGCACCGCGAGACGAGCTACCCGGCTGTGGGGCAGGGCTGAAGGGCAAGAAAGACTATCAGATTATTGTTTCGCCGGAGCGAGTCGTTGTTTGCGGGTACGATGAACGCGGCGCGATGTACGGTCTGTATAATCTCGAAGCGCGGATGAATTTGCGCGAGGCGCCTTTCTTGCCGCGCGATCTCAACACAATTCGCCATAGCCTCTACCAAGCCCGGATGACTTTATCGGGCCTCGGATGGATGGAGTGGCCGGATCAGTATCTTGCCCTGCTAGCCCGCTATGGATTTGATTCCATCTTTGCTTCTGGGTATGCAAACCCCAACGGCGTGCCTGGACCTCAGTACGCCTATGGCATGCCAAGGTTGCAGGATCCTGCTCGAGTCCATGATCTGATCACCCGTGCCGCCCGGCATGGGATTGACTTGTACTGTCCCATCCTCTACCTCTGGACTGGTACCCGCGAAAGTGAAGCGGGTCTGCGCAAATTGGTGCGCGATATTGTGACGGAATTTCCTGAAATCCGTGGATACGTTCTGCTGACAGAAGGATTTTTTTATAAGACCTG
>Ga0307372_10013796_pt1 | contig 10409 bp, 9 predicted proteins | sample OX1MG_FD_202533 | JGI IMG/M metagenome (GOLD analysis project Ga0307372, IMG submission 202533) | Soil microbial communities from Risofladan, Vaasa, Finland - OX-1 | ecosystem: Environmental > Terrestrial > Soil > Coastal area > Acid sulfate soil | place: Finland: Risofladan, Vaasa | collected... | reverse complement strand
CCAGCGCCAGGCCCATGGCCGCGTCATCGGTCAGGCGGACGGGTGCGGTCGAGGATGCGTCGTTCGGCGATCCGCCGGCGGTGGCCATGGCGGGATGCTAACGAAGACCGTAGGCCGGCCCCGGCACCGGTCCGTCCCCGGTGCGCGAGGCTGACGTGGTGCCCGACCCGCGACGGACCGCCGGAACCGTCGGCCCGCTCGTCGGGATCGACGACCCGGACGACCCCAGGCTCGCCCCGTACCGGGACCTCAACGACCCGGCGGGTCGGCGCCGGACCGGGGCCGACGGGTCGATCTTCGTGGTGGAGGGCCGGCTCGCCGTCGAGCGGCTCCTGGCGTCGGGTTACGCGGCGGCCTCCCTCCTGGTCGACGACCGTCAGGTGACGGCGGCCGGCGGACTGGTCGCCGCCGTGCGGGCCCGGGGCGTACCCGTGTACGTCGCCACGCGATCCGTGGTGGCCGCCACGGTGGGGTTCGCCCTCCACCGCGGCGTGGTGGCGGTGGCGCACCGGCCGGTCCCGGCGGACGCAGCCGGGGTGCTGGCCGGTGCCGCGGCACGGCCCGTCGGTGGCGGTCCGCCCGTGGTGGCCGTCCTGGAGGGCCTCAACGACCACGAGAACATCGGCGCGCTGTTCCGGAACGCCGCCGCGTTCGGCGTGGCGGGCGTCCTCCTCGACCCGACGTGCGCCGACCCCCTGTACCGCCGGTCGGTCCGGGTGTCGATGGGACACGTCCTGCACGTGCCGTTCGCCCGCCTCGGGTCGTGGCCCGACGGGCTCGCGACGGTGCGGGATGCCGGCTTCGTCGTGGTCGCCCTGGCACCGCACCCGCCGTCGCGCGGAGGGCCTGCCTCCGTGCGCCTGTCCGAGCTGCGCGATGGCGTCGCCACCGGCCCGGGCGGGTGGAGGGAAATGGCCGGTGTGGCCCTGCTTCTCGGTGCCGAGGGTCCGGGTCTGACGGAGGGGGCGCTCGCCGCAGCCGATCGGGTGGCGTCGATTCCGATGGCCGACGGGGCCGACTCGCTCAACGTGGCCACCGCTGCCGCCATCGCCTTTCACGAACTCCGGTCGGACCGGTGGTGACGCCGTCCCGGTGTCCTGCGTCCGGCGCCCCTAACCGAGGAGCGACCGGGAGACGAGCGAGATGCCGCGTCCCCACGACGTGAGCTGCCCGGCGGGGAGGAACGAGGCGCCGCTGGCGGTGTGGTCGACCGAGGGGTCGGCCAGGTACCGCTCGTTGCCCGCCGGGTCGATGAAGTAGGTGACCGACGAGTGGATGATGTCCGCGTTCGGGTTCGGGGCCTGGACGGCGATCCCGTAGTTGGCCCAGACGGCCTGCAGGTCGGTCGTCGATCCGGTGAAGAAGTGCCAGTTCGGGATGGTGTCCAGCTGGTGCGCGTGGGAGAACGTGGCCACGTCGGCCACCGCGGCGTGGTACTGGTTGACGTTGACGGCGACGAACACGGTGCGCGATGCCGCCGGTCCGAGGTCGTGGTAGGCGTCGACGAACTCCTGGGAGACGATGGGGCAGATGTCGGTGCAGTGGGTGTCCATGAAGGACAGGACGACCGCGCTCCCCCGGAAGTCCGAAAGGGACATCGTGTGCCCGCTCTGGTCCACGAGCGTGAAGTCCGGTGCGGGCTTGGTGGGCACCGGGGCGAGGGCCATGAGCGCGGCGAGCGGGGTCGAGACGCTCGACGGGATCCCCGACACCCGAATGGCCTGGCTCGGCTGACTGTGGTGCCGGGCGGCGACCAAGGCGAAGCCCCCCGCCAGCAGCACCAGGACACCGAGGGCGACGAACAGCGCCGTGCCCGGGCCCTTCCGACCCCGGGCCTCCGGCGGCGTGGGCGGGGCGGCGTCGGTGGGGGGACGGTCCGCCCCCTGCGCCGGTCCGGTGCCCACCGGACCGACCGCGCCGGCGTCGCCTGCGGTCACGCCTCGGACGTCCTCGACATCACCCATGCACTGCCTCCTCGGGGAGGGGACCCGGCAGTCCCGTCTCCTCGGGGTCCCGGTCCGTCAGGACCCCGTGGCGGAGGCGGTGGGATTTGAACCCACGGTGAGTTTCCCCACACACGATTTCCAATCGTGCCGATTCGGCCGCTCTCGCACGCCTCCGTGTCGCGTACGCTCCCGGTCCACGGGCCGTCCACGGCCCCGACAGGCTACTCCGGCGGTCCGGCCGGTCCGCACCGGCCGGACCGGTCCGGCAGGTGGTGGGGCACCGGGGCGGTAGCATCGGAGTCTCCCCGGTGGTGGGTGCGACGGCTGGGTCCTGCGCAACGTCCTCCTGTGAATCGAGTCAGGGTCGGAAGGCAGCAGCTCTCAGCAGGCAAGGCCGTGTGCCGCAGCCAACCTGGCCGTCGCACCGACCACCGGGGTCCCGCCCCTCCGCCTCCACCGGCGGTCCCCCCGGGCCCGGCGCCACCCTCGGATGGGGACCGGGACGACCGGTAGGCTCCCGACCGTGGCCGACACGACCGAGGAAGTCCCCTACCAGTCCCTCTACCGGCGGTTCCGACCTTCCACGTTCGCCGAGGTGCGCGGTCAGGACCACGTCGTCCTGGCGCTGCGCAACGCCGTCCGCGACGGCCGGGTCGCACATGCCTACCTGTTTAGCGGCCCCCGCGGCACGGGCAAGACCTCGACCGCCCGGATCCTGGCCAAGGCGCTCAACTGCGTCGACCTCCATGACGGCGAGCCGTGCGGCACGTGCTCCTCGTGCGTGGAGATCACCCGTGGCACGTCGATGGACGTCCACGAGTTGGACGCCGCGTCCAACAACGGGGTCGACGCCATGCGCGACCTGGTGGCGCGTGCCGCGCTCGGCTCGCCGGGGCGTCAGAAGGTGTACATCGTCGACGAGGTCCACATGCTCTCGACCGCCGCCTCCAATGCCCTGCTGAAGACGCTCGAGGAGCCCCCGGCCCACGTGGTGTTCGTGCTCGCCACCACGGACCCGCAGAAGGTGCTGCCCACCATCCGCAGCCGGACCCAGCACTTCGAGTTCCGCCTGCTCGGCCCGGACACCCTGTCGGCCCTCCTCGCCCAGGTCCGTCACGACGCCCACCTGGAGGTGGGGGACGACGCGCTCGACCTCGCCGTCCGGCGCGGCCGGGGGTCGGCGCGCGACGCGCTCTCGATCCTCGACCAGGTGGCGGCGTCCGACACGGTCGACGACGACCTGCCCCAGCTCGACGAGGTCGTGGAGGCGCTCGCCGAGCGCGATGTCGGCCGGGCGCTCGTGGCCGTCGCCCTCCTGACCTCCGCCGGCTTCAGCCCCCAGCAGCTCACCGTCGACCTCGTCGACCATCTTCGCCAGGGGTTCCTGGCCCTGGTGGCCCCCGACCTGGTGACCGTGGCCGGGGCCGAGCGCGACGAGCTGGCGGCCCAGGCCGGCCGGGTGGGCCTCGCCACCCTGGTCCGGGCCATGGAGGATCTCGGCCGGGCCCAGATCGGCATGCGGGACGCCCCCGACCCGCGGGTGAACCTCGAGGTGGCCCTGGTGCGGCTGGTCCACCCCGAGGCCGACGACTCGCCCGCCGCCCTGCTGGCCCGTATCGAGCGGCTCGAGCAGTCCGGTGGCGCCGCCCTGCCGACAACCCCCACGGTGGCCGCCCCGTCGACCCCGGCACCGACCTCGACGGGGGCCGCCCTGGCGGCGCGGGCCGCCGCCGTCCCGGTCGCTGGCCCCGCACCCGGGGCGTCCCGGTCCGAGGAGTCCCCGGCCGACCCGGCGGCGCCCGCCGTCCCGGCACCGGGCCGGTCAGGACCGCGCCCGACGCTCGGCGCCCACCGTCGCAAGTCCGCTCCCGCAGCCGGGGCACCCGACGCCGAACCGCCCGCGCCGGTCGGCGCCACCACCGAGGACGCCGGGGTCGCGCCGCCGTCCGAGCCGGTCGCCCACCCCTCCGAGGTCGCCCCGCCGGCCGTGCCGGCGGCACCCTTCCCCTCCCGCGACCAGTTGGTGCAGGCGTGGGGTGACCAGGTCATCGGCCGGCTGCGGCCCAAGGCGAAGGCACTGTTCCAGGCCGGTCGGTTCCTCGGCGCGGACGGGTCCCGCGCCGAATTCGGCCTCCCGAACGAGATCCACCGGAACCGGTGCGAGGAGATGCGGGCCGAGGTGGAGGCCGCACTGGCCGACCAGTTCGGCCGTCCCGTCCCCCTGGTGCTGGTGGTCGACGGTCCGCCGGCCGCCCCGTCCGCCGGACCGGACCCGGCGGCCGACCGCGCCGGGGACGACCCCGCAGCCCCGGCACCTCCCGCGGCGACGCCCCCCGCCGGACCCGAGGGTGTCGAGGACGACCTGTCCGTCTTCGATGACGCCGACCTCGAGGTCGCGGAGATCGACAACTCGGCCGAGGCCCGCCTCCTCCAGGCGTTCCCCGGCGCCGAGGAGGTGGGCTAGATGGCGGTCTTCAGCGGGCCGCTGCAGGCACTCATCGACGAGATGGGCCGTCTGCCGGGCATCGGCCCGAAGTCCGCCCAGCGGATCACCTTCCACCTGCTGAAGGTGGCGCCCGAGGACGCCCTGCGCCTGGCCGAGGCCATCATCGCCGTCAAGGAGCGGATCACCCTCTGCACCCGGTGCTTCAACGTCGCCGAGGGCGGGCTGTGCGCCGTCTGCCTCGACGACCGGCGGGACGCCACGAAGGTCTGCGTGGTCGAAGACCCCCGGGACATCGCCTCGGTGGAGAAGACGGGGGAGTTCGCCGGTCGGTACCACGTGCTCCAGGGCTCGTTGAACCCGATCGAGGGGATCGGACCCGAGCAGCTGCGCATCCGCGAGCTCCTGCTCCGGCTCGACGGGGAGGGCATCACCGAGGTGATCCTCTGCACCAATCCGAACCTCGAGGGCGAGGCGACGGCGATGTACCTGGCCCGGCTGCTGAAGCCCATGGGCCTGCGCGTGACCCGTATCGCCAGCGGACTCCCGGTGGGTGGCGACCTCGAGTACGCCGACGAGCTCACCCTGGGCCGTGCGCTCGAGGGCCGCCGCGAGGTCGACGCCTGACGGAGCCGGAAGCCCCCGGCACGAACGCGGCCCGGGGGTCCATCGGGCACGATGGGGGGTATGGAGCAGGCATCCGACGTCCGCCACCTCTGGATCCTCCGCCATGCCAAGGCGGCACCCGAGGCGGCCTGGGACGGCACCGACCGGGACCGACCGCTGACCGGGCGGGGCCGCCGCGACGCCACCGCGCTCGGGCGCTGCCTGGCCGACGAGCAGCCGCCACTCGGCCTGGTCGGACTGGTCGCCCCGGAGCTCGCCCTGTGCTCGAGCGCCATCCGGACGGTCGAGACGGCCGACCTGGTGCTGGGCGCGAGCGAGGAACGTATCCCGCTCGACGTCTACTCCACGCTGTACCAGTCGACCCCGGAGACCGTTCTCACCTATCTGCGCGAGGTGGACGAACACGCCCGCTCGGTGCTGGTGGTCGGGCACAATCCGACCATGTACCTGCTGGCCTGGGAGCTGCTGGCGGAGGGGTCGGCGGACCGGGACACCCTGGAGCTCGGGGGCTTCCCGACGTGCGGGCTGGCCGTCCTGGAGCTGCAGGCGGGCGGTTGGGAGGACGTCGCTCCGGGGAGCGCCACCCTGCGCGGACTGTTCGCCCCTCCCTACTGAGGCCCCGACCGGCTAGGCCTGCATCCGTGCCCGAAGCCTGCGCAGTGGCGCCGTGGCCCGGAACCTCGCCATCGAGCGGACGCGCTGGAGCTCGCGTTCGACCGATCGGCGGGCCAACCGCTCGGTGAGGATGTCCTCGCCCCAGTCGGTCGTGGGCAACGGCTGCAGGTGGGGGAACGGGTCATGGACACCGTCGAGCTCGACGAGCCGGTCGACGGCGGCGTCCAGCTCCGGAACGGTCGTGCTGCGTTCGCCCTCCCCGGCCCGGACGAGGGAGGCGTTCACGACCGCCGCGGCGGACGATCGGTCCCAACCGCCCGCGGGCGCCGCGGCCCCGACATCGCTCAGCCAGCTGGCCAGGGCCGCAGCCGTGCCCGCAGGATCGGCCAACAGGCCGTCGTGGGAGACGACCCGGACCGGCAGTCCGGCCACACCGGCCAAGGCGTCGGCCGTCGAGCGCTCCCAGAGGGCCAGGGCTGCAGACCGCGTGGTCCCGTTCCTGCGGACCACGGAACGGGCCACCGCCTCCGGTCGTCGCCACACCAGCACGGCCGCTTGGGGTCGCGTGACGATGCGCCGCCAGTAGGGCAGCAGGTGACAGAGTCTCGGGTCCTTCCAGACCGGGGAGCCGGGGCCCGGAAACACCTCGGACAGGGTCGCCCGGGCCTCGTCGTCGAATGCGGCGACACGAGGTGCCTGATCCCAACCGGGCAGGAGTGGCATGGGCGCGTCCCACGTACACCCGGCGGCACACAGCAGCCGGTCGTTCAGCGCGAGCAGCGACCTGCTCTCGTAATGGTTCGGATTGTCGGGCTGGCCCGCGAGCAGGTCACCCTCGGGGGGAAGGGTCAGCCCGAGTGCACCGAGGAGGCCCGTGAGTGCCGAGGTCCCGCTGCGGTGCATGCCCACCACGTACACGAAGGTGGGCTCGGCCGCGGTCATGTGGCTCGACGTCGGATGCGGGGCGACGTCCGCTCCTCTCAGAGTGAGCGCAGGATGGCGGCGTCGCCCTGGCCGCCGCCGCCGCACAGGCTGACCGCGGCGGTGCCGCCGCCCCGGCGCCGGAGCTCGAGGAGCGAGGTGAGGGCCAGGCGGGTCCCGGACATGCCCACCGGGTGGCCCAGCGCGATGGCGCCGCCGTTGACGTTCACGACGTCGGCGCTGATGCCCAGGTCGTCGGAGGAGGTGAGCCCGACGGCGGCAAAGGCCTCGTTGATCTCGAAGAGGTCGATGTCGCCGATGCTGAGCCCGGCCTTCTTGAGGGCCACCTGGGTGGCGTGGCTGGGCTGGCTGAGCAGCGACGGGCTGGGTCCGGCGACCTGTCCGTAGCCGACGAGCTCGCCGAGCGGGTCCACGCCCAGCTGCTCGGCCCTGGCCCTGGACATCACGATCACGGCGGCCCCACCGTCGGAGATCTGGCTGGCATTGCCGGCGGTGATGGTGCCCTGCTTGTCGAAGGCCGGGCGCAGCTTGGACAGGGATTCTGCCGTGGTGTCGCCGCGGACACCCTCGTCGGTGTCGACGATCTTCGGGTCGCCCTTGCGCTGGGGCACCTCGACCGGGACGATCTCCTCGGCGAACTTGCCCGCCGCGATGGCGGCCCCGGCCCGCTGGTGGGACTGGGCGCTGAACTCGTCCTGGCGCTCCCGGGACACGCCGTCGGCGCCGTTGTAGCGCTCGGTCCCGAGGCCCATGGCGCACTCGTCGAAGGCGCAGAACAGACCGTCGTACATCATCGAGTCGACCAGCGCGGCGTCACCGATCCGGTAGCCGCCCCGGGCGCCGGGCAGCAGGTAGGGGGCCTGGGTCATCGACTCCATGCCGCCGGCCACCACGATGTCCGCCTCGCCGGCGTTGATCATCAGGTCGGCCAGGTAGATCGAGTTGAGGCCGGAGAGACAGACCTTGTTGACGGTCGTCGAGGCCACGTCCATCGGGATCCCGCCCTTGACCGCGGCCTGGCGGGCCGTGATCTGGCCGGCGCCGGCCTGGATTACCTGGCCCATGAACACGTAGTCGACCTGGTCGGGGGTGACCCCGGCCCGCTCCAGGGCGGCGGCGATGGCGAAGCCGCCGAGGTCGGTGGCCGAGAAACTGCCGAGGGCGCCCGACAGCTTGCCGATCGGGGTGCGTGCTCCAGCGACGATGACGGATCCGGACATGGGAACCTCCGCGGCCTGGTGGCCGATTCAGGCGGCGGTCCCCCCATGGGCCCACCACGACAACAGGACATGATACGGCCTGTCCGGACGCGTGCCATCCGGGACGGCTGCGTCGCCCTGGGAGCACGGGGGGCGACCGGGCTATCCTCCACCCCCATGCAGGAAATCCTCTCCGCCATCCTCGCCGGCGCGTCCGGCGAGGAGCTCGCCGCCCTGGCCATCCCCGAGACCTACCGCGCCGCCTACGTCCGTCGGGACGAGACGGGCATGTTCGACGGCATGGACTCCGACGACAAGGACCCCCGCACCTCGCTGCACGTCGGCGAGGTGGCGACCCCGGAACTCGCCCCCGACGAGGCGTACATCGCCGTCATGGCCAGCGCCATCAACTTCAACACGGTCTGGACCTCGATCTTCGAGCCGCTGCCCACCTTCGGCTTCCTCGACCGGCTCGGCCGCGAGGGCGTGTGGGGGGCACGGCACGCGCTCGACGTGCACGTGGTCGGCTCCGACGCCTCGGCCGTGGTCCTCCGGGTCGGCTCCGCGGTCCGCAACTGGAAGCCCGGGGACAAGGTCACCGTCCACTGCAACTACGTCGACGACCAGAGCCCCACGGCCCACGACGACTCGATGCTGGCGGACAACCAGCGGATCTGGGGCTTCGAGACGAACTTCGGTGGTCTGGCCGACCTGTCGGTCGTCAAGGCGAACCAGCTCATGCCGAAGCCGACCCACCTCTCCTGGGAGGAGGCGGCGGTCAACGCCCTGTGCAACTCCACCTCCTACCGGATGCTCGTGTCGAAGAACGGGGCCCCGGTCACCCAGGGCGACCGGGTCCTGGTGTGGGGCGCCTCCGGTGGCCTCGGTGCGTACGCCGTGCAGTACTGCCTGAACGGTGGGGCCACCCCGGTCGGCGTGGTCTCCTCGCAGTCCAAGGTCGACCTGCTCCACGAGCTCGGCGTCGAGGCGGTCATCGACCGCAAGGCGGCGGGCTACCGGTTCTGGAAGGACGAGTTCCACCAGGACGAGTCCGAGTGGCGCCGGCTGGGCAAGGACATCCGGGCGCTCGTGGGCGACGACGTGGACATCGTCTTCGAGCATCCCGGCCGGCAGACCATGGGGGCCTCGGTGTTCGCGGCCAAGCGGGGCGGCACCGTCGTCACCTGCGCGGCGACCTCGGGCTACATGATCGAATACGACAACCGGCACCTGTGGATGAAGCTCAAGACCATCAAGGGCTCGCACTTCGCCAACTACCGCGAGGCGTGGGACGCCAACCAGCTGGTGTGCGAGGGCAAGATCCTCCCGCCACTGTCGGCCGTCCACACGCTCGACGACGTGGGCGAGGCCGCCTACCAGGTGCACAAGAACCTCCACGAGGGCAAGATCGGCGTCCTGTGCCTGGCGCCCGAGGAGGGGCTCGGCATCGACGACCACGAGCTGCGGGCCCGGATCGGCGAGGACCGCCTCACGCTCTTTCGGAGGCACGGGGCATGACCGAGATGCTGCTGACCGAGATCGACCACGTGGCCATCGCCGTCCCCGATCTGGACGCCGCCGTCGCCTACTACGCCGACACGTTCGGGGCGACGGTGGCCCACCGCGAGCGCATCGACTCCGACGGCGTCGAGGAGGCGCTGCTCAAGGTGGCCGACAGCTACGTGCAGCTGCTCACGCCGACCAGTGACGAGTCGCCGGTGGCGAAGTACCTGGAGCGGAAGGGCCCCGGGATCCACCACGTGGGCTACCGGGTGGCGGACTGCGCCGCCGCCCTCCAGTCGGTCAAGGACCACGGCGGACAGGTCATCGACCAGGCCCCCCGCCCCGGGTCACGGGGCACCACCGTCGCCTTCGTCCACCCGAAGGGCGCCTTCGGCACCCTCATCGAGCTCGTCCAGGAGTAGGCGGCCGGGCGCATGGACACCTCCGCCCGGGCACCGGCCGCACCCGTCGTCCCCGAAGACGACCCGTGGGCCGGTCTGGCGGACCCCGGGTCGCCGTCGGTCCCGGCCCCGGGCGACGTGGTGCTGCCGGTCATGCCCTGGGACGCGCCCGGATCTCCCGACGGCACGGCCGCCCCCGAGCCGGACGACGGTCCGGTCGCCGGCGGACCCGCCGACGCTCCCGTAGTCCCCGCCCCCGTACCGTCGGTCGGGAGTGCCCCGCCGAGGCCGCAGCTGTCGGAGTCGGAGTCGGAGTCGGAGTCGGAGCCCGAGCCCGTGCCGACCGCCGTGGCCGCGTCGGCGTCGCGGGTCTCGTTCCCTCCCGGCGTGGCGGCCAAGCTCGGCGCCTACGTCTACCTCCTCGTCGATGCCCGCACCGGCCGTCCGTTCCACGTGGCCCGCGGCCGTGGCGACCGGTGCTTCCGGCACGTCGAAGCGGCCCGCCCGAGTGTCGCCGGGACCGGGCCGAACGGCGCGGCGGCGTCCCGGTTCCCCGCATTGGACCGCATCGGCGAGGCCGAGTCCGACGGGCGTCCCGTCCGCATAGAGATCCTCCGGTACGGGCTCACCGGCCCCGAGGCCGACCTGGTGGTCGCCGCGGTCGACGACGTGCTCGCCCTCGGGATCGACGCCCGCCTGGGCAGTCAACGCACCGCGGCCGTCGAACTGGGTG
>Ga0307372_10013794_pt1 | contig 10410 bp, 8 predicted proteins | sample OX1MG_FD_202533 | JGI IMG/M metagenome (GOLD analysis project Ga0307372, IMG submission 202533) | Soil microbial communities from Risofladan, Vaasa, Finland - OX-1 | ecosystem: Environmental > Terrestrial > Soil > Coastal area > Acid sulfate soil | place: Finland: Risofladan, Vaasa | collected... | reverse complement strand
GCATGACGACGCCCGGCAGTTCGTCTCCATGACCAACGCCCAGTTGCTGCAGCCCGCCGCCTTCGCTCTGCTCAACGACATGGTGCAGCAGGCCAACTATGCCTATTCAGGGCAAATCGATCCCGTCACAGGCGTAATGCACGAAGGCGTGAACTGGATACACGACCAGGCCCAATCGCTGGCAACCCTCAATGTTTACCAGTACGTCCAGAGCGTCCAGATACCCGAAGTAGTCCCCAACACATCACCCTTTACCATGTTGCCCGCTTTGTGGAAGAGGGAATTTTAATGTTCCAGAATACGCAATCCGTAGTCAAAGAGGTATAAAATTATGCGCTTACGTTCCATTGTTTTAACAATCATCTTCCTCTGTATGATCGGTGGGTTGCTGGCAGGGTTTTTCTCGCACTCGATTGAAGCTGCTTTGACGCTCCAGAGCATCAACGGCACGCGGCAGACGGGCGCGGTTACGCCCACATCCACGCCGGTAGCCACTTCTGGTCAGCCGAAAGCGCCGACACCTGTGCCTGGCGGCGCTGTCGTGCTGGCAAAAGATACTTTCCAGCGTGCCGTGCAGACCTTCTGGGGAACCGCCTCCGACGGCCATTTGTGGGCGGGTGACGCCAACAGCATCGAGGTTTTTTCCATCGCGGGAGGCGTGGGTCAGATCGGACACGGCAATGGCGCGTTTAACGCCGTACTCGGCCCGCTCAGCACGAACGCCGAGGTAGTATTCAACGCGAGTGTCAACCATTTCGCGGCTGGCAATGTGAACATGGGGGCTGTATTGCGCTGGACGGACTCCAAAAACTGGTATAAAGCCCTCATTGACGGGGCGCGCCTGCAAATCCTGAGCAGCGTCAACGGCACCATCACTTCGTTGGCTACCATGCCATTTCAAGCCCGCGATGGTGTCACTTATAGTCTGCGCTTCCGCACCTTGGGAGCGAACCTCTTCGTTAGAGCCTGGCAAAGCAATCAAACAGAACCGGTCAACTGGATGCTGACCGTCTCTAATACCGCCCTGACCCAGGGAATGGGCGGCCTGCGCATGCTTACCCAGAGCGTGACCATAATCAAAGTAACATCGTTTCTCGAAACAACAGTCGTATCACCCTCGTAAGGAGATATTCCATGCTCGATCAATTCAAAGCATCATACACGGCTCATCGCTGGATCAGGCGGTTTTGCGGCGCGCTATTATGTGTCTTTGTTATCCTGCTGGCCACTCTGACGAGCGGCTTTCCACCCTGGGCATGGCGTCTCCTTTTCCAGGTATTGCCACAACTGCCGCGCCTGTGGCAACTGCGCGGTCTGCGTATCCTTGCTCCACTGCTGGGGCTGGCTCTGCTCTCATTGACCATATTCATGCTATGGATATGCGTGCTGGCTGCTTGCGTTCTGATCGCTCGTCATTGGTGGCGCGCTCGTGACATGAGTGCTCCCCTGGAGGATGAGCCATCTCCCTACCAGTCCCCGCGGGAAGACCCTCTCTATGAGACGACTCGCGGTCGTGTTCAGACATCCGTTATACCGAAAACGTCGCGTAACGTGCGCTTCGATGTCCAGTTAAACCATGCCTACCACGGCTTGCCGACCGCGCCCATCGCGCTGGTTGATGCGCGCAATGAGCAATTTAGCGGCAGTTCAGTCTTTCTGGATGTCAGTACGGTGCTTGATACCGGTATCAAACGCCGGGGACGGCCTAACGAAGATAGCCTGCTCGCGTTGCCCGCCATTCGCAACGCTTGCGGAGGATTGCAGCCGGTTGGTCTATTCATAGTTGCCGATGGCATGGGTGGGCATGGCAATGGGCAAGAGGCAAGCCGCCTGGCTATCGCCGCCCTGCATGACGCGTTGAAACTGGCCCTGGTTGGCAGCCCGGAAGACGATAACTACGAGCAAATACTGGCCGAAGGCGCGCATACGGCCAATCTTGCCATCTACAGGCGCAATCGTCAGCAGCAGTCGAATATGGGGACAACGCTTGCCGTCGTCCTCGTCATCGGCAATACGGCCTATATCGCCAATGTTGGAGATAGCCGTGTTTACCTGTACCGCGAGAGCGATGGATTGGCGCAGATCACGCGCGATCATTCGACGGTAGCGCGCCTCGTTGAGACCGGGGCTATTACGCCCGACGAGGTGTATGCCCACCCTAAACGCAATGAGGTTTACCGCAGTCTGGGGCACCAGGCCGCGGTAAAGGTCGATACGTTCAGTGTGCCTCTCCAGGTAGGCGACCTGCTTTTGCTCTGCTCTGATGGCCTGTGGGAGATGGTGCGCGACTCCACTATAGAACATATCGTTTCGTCGTCGCTGCCCGATATCCCCCAGATCTGCGATGAACTCAGGCAGGCCGCCCTCGAAGGTGGTGGTAAAGACAATATCAGCGTCATAGCCGTGTGCGCGCGCCGCTATTGATCACTTATGCTACTGGTCGTCCAAAGGCGCGCGTCGCAATATCCTCAGCGGCGGCAAAGGTTGTATGCCCTGCGCTGGCGTATGTTGCAGCGGCCCTGATGTGGGCATATGCTGCAATGGCCCTGACGTTGGCATTGGCCTCGAACCCGCGAAACCTGTCACCGTTCTGAACGTGGGACGCGGCGTCAATGGCTGCATGCTTGTGCGCTCGGTCACAGGTCGCGGCGTATGCGGGGAGAGTACAGGCATAATATTGTTGTTGTTTACGCGCAGAGCTACCAGCAGGCGGTTGATTTCGAGAAACTCGTTGCAAGACGCTGGCACGACGAAAGGTTCGCCCGCTGCTGTACGTTCCAGAGCCACGCTCAATTCACCCATTGAACGCATCAGGCGCTGCGTGTAGAAACTTGCCTGGCCCAGGCGCATCAGCCGTTCTGCCATCAGGTTCAGGCTCCCCGCCAGAGGCATCAAGGCACCGCTTGAGAGTGCTGCCCTGGCTTTCAGATTGCCGTTGGCGAGTTGCGCCTGCACAGCTTTGAGATGCACGATGCCACGTTCCAATTCCGTATTATGCTCGGCGATATGGTGTGACTGCATCTCAATGCGCTGGTTCGCGTGCGCCAGGTCTTCCAGCGCCTCCGCCTGTCGCGCAGCCAGGTGCGCGTTTTCCCACAGCGTGAATAGTTGCCGGGCCACAACCAGCGCGACGACACCCATCGTAGCGAACAACAGCACCGGTCGGATAGCCGCCTGGCCGCTATCCTGCGAAAGTACGTTAATCGTCAATGACAGGAAGAGTAGTGAGAGCAAGATATACGGCACGAGCCGCGAAAAGCCGAAGACTGCGCGTTCGTTGGAACGTTCCAGGCGCTCCTCGATCACTTCGAGCGGCGTGGCGGGCAGGAAGCGGCGCAGGTACGCCCCGATTCCTATGGTTATCATACCCAGCGGCCAGCCCAGGTCGATCCAGGTCGCTTCGACATACGTTCCCGCGTTGTTTTGCACATTAAAAAGGAAATCGGAGAAGACGAAAAAGCACAGTCCCAACCCAATCACCAGCAGACCCACGCGCCGCGCCGTCGCCTGGTAAGTGCGTCCCTGCCCTCTCAGCAGCAGGAATAGCACGCAACTCAATAGCGCGATATCGGCAACCGGGTAATACAGCCCCAGAAATTTTGCCAGATTGGCTTCACCCGGCATCTGAGCCAGCGAGCCTAAGAGCAAAAACCAGGCAATCGCCAGCAATGACCCCATGGCAATCAGGCTATCCATCATCAGCAGCAGACGTCTCCGGCCAGGACCGGGCGACGGCTGCAACAACAGTCCGGCGAAAATGAACAAGGGAAAACTGGCATAGCCTATATCGGCAGTCGATGGAAAAGGAGCCTGCCCGATGGAAACATAATATCGCCAGAAACTTTCGCCCAGGCCCCACATCACAACGCCCAGGCCGATCAGTAGCCAGGCGAAACGCTCAAACTTGATCCAGCGTTCGGCTTTTTCTCGCTTGCCCAGCGGTAACAACACGCTGCCGAGCGTCAGCGCGCCGCCGATGAACGCGCCGGTTAGCGGTGAAAACTGCCCGACGCGTCGCGCAATTGTTCCACCCAGGTGAAAAACGACGATGATGACCATCGCTGCTGCTATCCACATCACCACCTTGATGATCGTTGGCACGCTTATACGTGATTGCATGTGAACCTCCCTTTTTCTTAGTATGTTGCCTGCATCTAACGGGAGTATAGCGGCACCCTCTTTGTATAATCTCCTATCCTGCTTCTTTCTGTCTTATACTGATCTAATTCACGTCCATTTTCATGGACTTTAACGAATAAATATGTTACAGTTGTTTTTGGCCCTGTAAGTTCATCTGTTAGCCGCGTCCCACCGGACGCATACATGACGAGTCTCAGGCAGAGAACCATTCGCATCTGCCTGCGGGGGCAGTAAGCATGCAAACATCTTCGCGGGAGATACTCTTCGATCAAGTACAGCAAACTACCCTGGCTGCGCCTGCCGTGTCAACGCTCAATTCTGGAGATAGTGACTCCACGATCAGTTCCTCGTTGAATGCACCGGCTACCCTCAATACGATTTTAAGAGAGTTAATGGCCGATGCCTCCCTGGATCATATCGTTCGGTCGCTGGCGAACCTGACTCGCCAGACGCTCGAAATGGATTTGTGTGCAGTTATGCTGGCTGATACCGAGCATGGTCAACTGACCATTCAGGCGGCTTCTCCCGATCTCAATGGACGATTGCTGACCATTGCGCCGCTTTCTGTAGCGCCTGGCCTGTGGGAAAAGCTGCGCCCCTCTTCAAGTCAATTACCGCAGTTGAATGCCGCTGAGCAAGAAGCTCTCAACCCGTTGAAAAATGTGCAATATGAAAAACTGCATATCGTCCCGCTCTCAGCCGCTAATGCATGCGTTGGGCTTCTGTGTTGCTATTCGGGCAAGGCGCGCGACCTTGACGTGCAGGAGCAGCTTATCTTGCAGACCATTGGCAGCTTCGCGGCCATGTCCATCACGAATCGCCAGTTGCTGGATGCCTCTGCATCTACCGTTTCTGTCAAGAGCTTATTTGATGATCTGTTGGCGGATAATATCGCTCTCGCGGACTCAGTGCGTAGTCGCGCAGCCGCGCTTGGTTGTGATTGCGCGCAGCCACATACCATGCTGGAGCTTGAAATTGCGCGCGTGTTCGATACTAGTGAGCAAGCTGAAACGCGAGCCAGTAAACAGGCAATTTGCCGCCATGCCCTCAAACTGGTTGCGCAGCGTTTGCTGGCGCATTATCCTGGTTCCCTCTGCGACGAGCGAGAACAGCGCCTGTACGCTATCGTAGCGCCCGGTGGAGTGTCTGGCAGAGAAATGGTTGCTGAAGATCTCAAAACCTGGCTCGATACGCTGCTTCAGCAGGTGGAGAGCGAGTTGCAGGTCAGCTTGTTCGCGGGTATCAGCAATACCTGTCACGCCTTATGTGATTATCAGGATGGTTTTACGGGGGCGAAAGAGGCGCTTACCATAGCGGAATGCCTGTATACACGCGCAGCCAGCATGCGATTTAGCGATCTTGGCGCGTACCGCTACATCTATGCCTTTGCTCGCGATCTTACGCGAAATGACCTTTACCTGGAACAGGTTGCGACCATCGCTCGCTACGATCAGGGACACAAACGCGCTGAACTGCTTGACACCCTGGAAGTGTTTCTAGCGCACCGGGGCAATGTCAAAGAGGCATCCGACATACTGGATGTTCATCGCAACACTCTGACGCAGCGCCTTGAACGTATTCAGTCACTTTGCTCAATTAACCTTGAGCAGTATAGCAACTGGCTTCCCCTGCAAGTTGCTATATTGGTTCACAGGCTACGCGCCCAGTTGTTTGCGCGCCGGTAAAGTCATCAGGACGTATCCGGTCTCCAGGATAGATGCGATTTCGATGCCGAAACTGCGCATTTTCAAGCGCGTGCGCGAGAGCACATTGCGCACAGGTCGCATCTCCTGATCCCACACTCCCTCTTCCTGCGCTTCGTGCAGGCGTTTGCGGCAGCGTTCAATCGTCGCTTCCGTAATCATGCGGTGATTGAAACTGGAGAGCAGCACTTCATACGGGCAATAGTGTGGATGTGAATTGAGCAGGGGCAGTAGCAGGCTCAGTTCGCTCAGGGTGAATTGCTGTTCGGCAACCATACGCGGGTAGGGCAGCGCGGCATCGTTTGCGATCAGCGAGAGGGTTCCCAGCAGGACGTTCATTGCCAGCGTGTGACCATCAGGCAACAATTCATCCAGCGTATAGTGCAGGATATCTTCATCGCTCTGTGGCATGTGATACATCGAGGAAGCGATCTTCCGGTACGATACTCCTTGCATAGCGCGACTCCTTCACTTCGCTTGCGCGTTTTGTGATAAGTTACCTCTTTAGTTGTAAACCCGAAATCTTGCTCAAACTCCGTTCATTCTGCTAAAGGTTCGTTAAGGTGTCTGCTATCAGAAAATGTCGTCCGTGCATATATTTCCGGCAAGAAATATATCTACAGTTAACAGTACACAAGAATTGCCGAAAATACAAGTGTTTCGGGATGTCTTTTACAAGCTGGTATAAGACATGCCGGAATTGCCAGAAGACGCAAAACCAGCGTTTTGCGTAAGGAAGATGTGTTGCTTTTCAAGAAAAAATGTTGAGGCGAGGGTAATGAGGACGCCAATTACGGCATTGGATTGTCAAAATCATCAAACAACCAGGGGTTGTAATATTAGTGCGCTTTCGCCTTATTCGTCATCATCAGGATATAGCCGGTTTCCAGAATGGAGACGATGTCCAGCCCAAACCCGCGCAGTTTGAAACGGATGCGCGACAATACATTGCGCACAGGGCGTAGTTGTTGATCCCAGCAACCGGCTTCCAGCGCGTCCTCTAGTTGCCGGCGGCAATGTTCGATGGTTGCTTCGGTCACAGCGCCATTGTAGAAGCTGGCAAACATTACATCGTAGGGGCAAAAGTGGGGGAATTGTTCGAGTAAGGGCAGCAGCAGGCTTAACTCACTTGCTGTAAACTGTTGTTGAATGAGCAGGCGCGGTAGAATCTCGCCATTGGACAGCAGCGACAGGGTGCCAAGCGCGGAGTTCATGACCAGCGTCTGGCCCTCCGGCAGAGCGCCTTGCAGCGTGAAGTAGCGGATGATCTCAGCATCCCGCGTTGTTGTCACATACGCTTGCGCGACTTTTCCTTTAGGAGGGCAAACAACTTGCATGCTGGTTCTCCTGACTTCCGCTTTTGTAAGGAGCGTTCTCTTTTTGCTGAAAGTCAACAATCGTTATTAAGTAAATTATGCACTGTAACCTATCTTTATAAAAGAACTTATGTTATCATTACTCTTAACATATTTATCATATTCTGAATTTAACAGAAGGAATGATAAAGATGGGTGCGCCAAAAGCTCAACCTAGAACCAGACTTGTTGAAGCTCGCAATCAGCGTGAACTCTCTCAACAAGAGTTAGCCGAGCGCATTGGCACCAGCTATGTCAATGTCAGTCGCTGGGAACGTGGCATCACGCGGCCTGGTCCCTACTTCCGGCACAGGCTCTCTCAACTTTTTGGGAAGACAGAGGAAGAGCTTGACCTGTCATCTTCTGTCCAGCCCTCCGCGAACGGTGTAACAAATGAACACCCGATCACATCCACGTCAGAGTTTAAGACACCTCTGACTGCTCTTGCTGCAACTACCATTGTCGTCGAACCCATCTATGACACAGCTATGCCGCTACCACCACCCGTATCGCTGGTAGGGCGCGATCGCCAACTGGCGGACCTGGAACAAAAGCTGCGGGCAGGCAGCAATGGCTCTATCATTGCTCTGCATGGCTTGCCCGGCGCAGGCAAGACGGCCCTGGCCAGTACTCTCGCGCATGATCCTCGCGTCAGGTCATATTTTTCTGATGGTATTCTATGGGCCGGTCTTGGCCCTGAGCCGGATATATCTAGTATCTTGAGCCACTGGAGCAAACAACTGGGCATCGCCGCGACCGAAATACCGGCATTGAGTGATCTCGAAGCATGGGCGTTGACGCTGCGCCGCGTCATTGGTTCGCGCCGCATGCTGCTGGTGATCGATGACGCGTGGCGTCTCGAAGATGCCCTGGCCTTCAAGGTTGGCGGCCCTAATTGCGCCCATCTCGTCACAACACGCTTTCCTGGCATAGCCAGCTCGCTTGCTCCCGGCAGCGCGACCGTCATAAAAGAATTGGAAGAAAACGAAAGTATGGAATTGCTGTCCAGGCTGGCTCCGCGGGTGGTCGAGCGTGAACCGCAGAAGGCGCGCGAACTTGCGCAGTCCGTTGGTGGGCTGCCGCTCGCGTTGACCCTGCTGGGAAATTACCTGCGCCAGCAATCTTATAGCGGGCAATCACGTCGCGTTGATGCGGCTCTGGCGCGTCTGAGTAATGCCCAGGTACGCCTGCATATCAGCGAACTGCGCGGTCCGACAGAGCGCCATAGCAGCCTTTCGCTCAACGCTCCTCTATCGTTGCAATCGGTAATCGACGTGACCGGCCAGCAACTTGACCCCCAAACGCGGGCAACCTTATACGCGCTCTCCGTTTTTCCGCCCAAACCCAACCATTTCTCCGAGCAAGCAGCGCTGGCAGTTGCCAACTGCGATGTAACTACACTCGATACACTTGTAGATACCGGCCTGCTGGAAATCAGCGACACCGGCCACTACACACTCCACCAGACCATCGCCGACTACGCGCGCTCAAACCTGCGAGACGATACTGCCTACAATCGCCTGATAACCTACACGACAGACTTCGTAGTAGCGCACAAGAAGGATTATGAAAACCTCGAAAAGGAGTACGCTACTATCCTGGCCGCGCTAGAGTTGGCTTACGCGTCTGGCGAAGAGCAAGAATTGATGCGCTGCGTCTATGCCTTCATCCCCTATTTACGTTCGCGCGGCCTCTATACCCTGGCCGAGAAACAACTGCAAAGAGCATATGAAGCCGCGACCAATCTGGGCGATGATGGCTATGACGGCAAATCGCACGCGCTGCTCTACCTCGGTGAAATAGCGCAGAAGCAGGGCAACTACGAACAGGCCAGTGCTTACCTGCGAGATGGCTTACAGCTCGCCCGGCAAACTGGCAACAAGGAACGCATAAGCGCCCTGCTCGCCAACCTTGGCTGGATTACCTGGAAACGCGGCGAATACTCACAAGCCGAAACCTACTTACGTGAAGGATTGACGCTCGCCGAGCTAATTAACAATTCCGAACTAATCTGCGATGCTCTTGAAACGCTCGGCTCCGTAACCGCCAGCCGCGGCGAGTACGAAAAATCCAAAGTATACATGGAGCAAGCGCTGGCACTGGCACGCAAAATCGGCGACCGCGAAAAAATCTGCACTCTGCTCATCGATCTGGGCGTCACAGTCGGCGAGCAGGGGGATCACGCGTATGCAGAAGTTTATTTCAGAGAAGCACTGGAATTGGCTCAACGATTAGGACATAAAGAGTTGATTTGCTCTTTATTCAGTAATTTGGGTGAAGTTTCAAGTGAGATAGGAAATTATGAACATGCGGAAGCCTATTTTCAGGAAGGGTTATCTTTAGCACGCTTGATTGATCATCTGGAGTGGATGAGTGTTTTACTGAGCAATCTTGGATTGTTGAAACGTCAACGAAGATACTACTCTCAGGCAGAAGACTGTTTTCGAGAGGGCTTGACTATCTCTCGTCGGATTGGCAATCCAGAGATGATCTCAAATATTTTATATGAATATGGCAATTTACACCTGGATCAGAATAGCTTTGAAGCAGCAAGAGAGAGTTTTCGTGAAATGCTTATTAATACTCCAGCGGGGAGCCAAGATTTAATTGCGCTTGCTCAATTTGGATTGGCACGTACTAACGCTGCTTTGAACAACATTAATGAAGCAAGAGATTTGGGATATTCAAGCGTTATAATCCTGGAAAATATGAGACATCGTAAAGCGTTAGAAGTAAGAGATTGGCTTAATGCCATAAATAGATAAAGTCGATCCAAGTTATAGGGAGCAACAATTTTAACTATGTTATTGCTCCCTAAATCATTATCATATTTAGTTTTCCTTATCTCGGACGCCAATAAAAGTTAGGCGCAGGCGTATGATGTGCCGGGATAGCTGGCGCACTGATTGGTGCGGCTGGCGGCAGTGATGCGGCGTGGCTGGAGATAATAGGTGCGAATACCAGCGTCAGCGCGAACATGCACAGCGCGATCAACGGCAGCAGCCAGCGAATACAACGTTTCAACATAGGTTTTCCTTCCTTTCAAATTACAGTTCCAAACTTCCCTTTCCAGGAAAAGATAGTATAAGAACTTGCCGCGTTTTTCAGGTTTGTGTCTTATACCAACCACAAAGTACTAATTGCCTGGAAAACCTCTTCCGTGTAAGTGGAAAGAGAAAAATCTAGTACTTTTTGTCTTTGCCGGCACGGAA
>Ga0307372_10013791_pt1 | contig 10411 bp, 6 predicted proteins | sample OX1MG_FD_202533 | JGI IMG/M metagenome (GOLD analysis project Ga0307372, IMG submission 202533) | Soil microbial communities from Risofladan, Vaasa, Finland - OX-1 | ecosystem: Environmental > Terrestrial > Soil > Coastal area > Acid sulfate soil | place: Finland: Risofladan, Vaasa | collected... | reverse complement strand
GGCCCCCACGAGCCGGGTTCGTACAGATGGATCGGTGAAGGCTGCTCCAGCGCCGGCATCACGACCCGCCATGAATGCTCGACCCCGTCCTGGCGGGCGAATAGAGCCTGATGGCCGGACAGCACGTCGGCGAGGACCCTTTCGTACGCCTCCCTGCTCTCGGCGCCGAACGCCTGGTCATATGCGAACCCAAGGTCGAGCGGCCGGCTCTCCGCCCCCTCCCCCGGGACCTTCACCTGAAGTGAAACGTTGATTCCTTCGGCGTCGCCGCCGAGGCGAAATTGAATGTGGTTGGGATGTGGCGGCGGGGTGGCTGGCCCAGCAAAGAGAAGCCGAGGCGGTTGGGCGAACTCGACCACCGCCTCCAGAGCGGTCGCTGCCATCCGTTTACCGGCTCTTATGTAGAAAGGGACACCGGCCCACCGCCAGGTATCGACCTCGACCCTCAGCGCGACGTAGGTCTCGACCGTTGATTGCGGGTTGACGCGCTCTTCCTGACGATACCCGACGTATTGACCTCGGATGACTTGGCCGGGATCGAGCGGCCGCATGGTCCGCAACACCTTCACCTTCTCGTCCCGGAGCGCCTCGGCATCGGTTCCGGCAGGCGGCTCCATCGCGAGCAAGGCGACTACCTGCAGAAGGTGGTTCTGGACCACGTCGCGCAGCGTGCCGACCTCCTCGTAGAACGCTCCCCGGCCCTCGACGCCGAACGACTCGGCCATCGTGATCTGGACGCTGGAGATGTAATGCCGGTTCCAGATCGGCTCCAACAGCGTGTTCGCGAAGCGAAACACCAGGAGGTTCTGAATCGTTTCCTTGGCCAGGAAGTGGTCGATCCGGAAGATCGAAGTTTCCGGGAACGCTTTGTGGAGGCATTGGTTGAGCTCTTGGGCCGAGGCGAGGTCGCGACCGAATGGCTTCTCGACGACAACCCGTGAGCCCTCGTTCAACCCTGCCCGCGTCAGGTTGCCCACGACCGTGTCGAACATGCTCGGCGGGATGGCCAGGTAGAACACCGGCCTGCCGGTATTGTGAAGGCGGTCCCGGATCCCCTCGAAGGTGGCCATGTCTGCGTAGTCGCCCTGAACATAGGAAAGGGAATGGAGGAGGCGGTCCATGGTCTCTGCATCCGGCATGCTCACGTGTTCTGCGATTGAGTCGCGCGCGTACGTCCGGAGCCGCGTGTCATCCCATGGCGACACGGCGACAGCCACGACGGGGAGCCCAAGCTGGCCGCGAAGGGCCAACTGGTAGAGGGCCGGGAAGAGCTTCTTTCGCGCCAGGTCACCCGTCGCGCCAAATAGAACGAGCGCATCGCCATCGTGCCCCACTTCGCGCTGCGGCAGACCGTCCGACGTCACAGCGGCCATATAACGATCGATGGACAACCTCTTGTCCGCGCCGCGTCGGACCGCCGAGGAGCCGGTGATGTCGCCTTCACGGGGCCGAGACTAGCGTAGGCCGGAAGCCGGCTTCGTGACGCGAGTCACGCGCGGCAGCCCGAAATTCAGGATTGGGGTCTTGTCGACCAATCTCAGAACCAATGTGACCTCTATCACATTGACCGCTCCTCTTCCCCGCAAGACTGGATTAAGTAACTGTGCTTGGAGGACTAGTTCGCTATGAGGCCTGATATCCAGCCCGGAGGGCGCTTTCCGGACTACGAGTTACCGGACCACACCGGCACTCGACGAAGACTTTCCGACATACAGGGGAACGACCCCATGATCCTGGTGCTGTCACGGGGTCACTTCTGTCCAAAGGATCGTCAGCAGCATCGGATTCTGGTCGAGCTCGAGCCTGAGATCAACGTGGCCTACACAAAACTCGTCACGGTTTCGACGGACGCTTTACTGGAGTTGAACGAGATGCGCGCGGGGGTTGGTGCACATTGGCCCTTCCTGTCTGATCCCAAGCGCAGAATCCAAAAGGAACTCGACATTCACGAGTACACCGACCCTCACCACGATCCGATGATCCCCCACACGTTTGTCCTCGAACCAGACCTGGTGATTCACAGCATTTACAACGGCTACTGGTACTGGGGACGGCCCGGCGCGGAAGAGCTACGTCGCGACCTGCGCGAAGTGACGATGAAGATCCGCACGGACTGGGACCTCAGCAAGCCAGGGCTGCGCGAGGCCTGGGATCGCGGCGACAAGAGTGCATTCTGGCCGTACGGCAGATCTATGAAAGACGTATTCGCGAAGAGTGCCTAGGAAAGCACCATCCAACCTTGAGCTTCGTCGGCCTGCAGTGATAGTGGGTCGATTCGGTCCTAACGCTGACACACCCAGAGCCCCACGGTCCTGCCGTGTGCGTCCTCAGGCGCGCCGGCCTGTGATTTTCGAACCGGGTGCCTCACGGTCCTGCCCGTTGCGTCCTCAGCGTGAAGCCTCCGCGCAGCCATCGATTGCTGCCAAACGAGTTCAGATCCGCCGACGACAGTCACCACCGCACCCCTAGGTTGCGATAGTTCCCCAGGAAATTGTGAGCCGGCTGTGATCCGCCGACTCCAGACAACCTCGGAAATCGCCGATTTTGAATATACAGAAATGGTCGGGGGCGAGGGATTTGAACCCTCGTCCTCACGGTCCCGAACCGTGCCGGTGCCGTGTCCTCCAGTGTCCGACAGACTCCCGCGTCGTCCTCGCGAATACGAAATCGACCAGGCTGGTGTCCTTTGGTGACCCCCTAGAGCCGTCCGGTGCCGGGAATGCGTGATACGGCTGTGATACGGCGGGGATGCTCGCGGCCCCTGTCGGCTTCTCAGGGATTCGACAGATGAGCGAGGCTAGGTGGTCAGCGCGGACTGTAAGCCGGGTTCTGTATCCGGGACCAAGACGGCGTCGGATAAAAGCTGGTCGCAGCCCTCACGGAGTCTCGTTACCGGCGGCGAGTCGACAATGCAGGCAGTCTTTGCCGAGTCGCCCACTCCCGCAAGGACAAAGCGATTCAGGTGACAGCGTTTCCAACGTCCGCCAACCGTCGCTCGGCGGCAATCTTGCGCCATTCCACGGGCCAACCGACCTCGTCGTCGCACGCTCGGAGAGGCTCCGGGGAGCGAATCCGCATCATGAGTTCAGACCACGTCTTGTCGGCCTGACTGCCCGGCTCGATCGGTTGGAGGTTTCGCTGCGTCTTCTTTGTGTGGCATTCGTGACAGAGCAATTGCAGGTTGCTCAATTCGGGCGAGCTGTTGGCAATGTGATCAATCTCTGTTCCAGTTTGCCCACAAAGAACGCATTTGCCGCCATCCCGGTCAATGACGGCCTGACGAGTGGCGGGGTCTAGCTCCCGGACCGCGCCCGGATACCCACCATCCGTCACCGCGAAGGCCATCTTCGTCCGCAGAGCCTCCGCGACCAGCGGATCGTTGATCCGACCGTCTCGGTAGACGCGTCGGCCATAACGCACGGTATCCGCTCGCTGCTTGCAGATCTCCGAGCAGAATAGGCTGCCGGACCGGATGTGGGGCGGCATCGGCCCATCGCAGTTCAGGCAATCCATCGTTTCTGTCGACAGCTTACGGCTGGCTTGTTCATGCAACCGGCGTAAGGGAGCCACGCGACAGCTGTATGTCGCTCCTACCACCGCCCTGCGTGCGTGAGATGAGGCGTTGCGAAACGCGTTCGTCCCCCGGCCGGTGTCGCCCATCAGGATCATGATGGTGGCGACCCTGTGCTGGGCTCAACGGATTGGTTTTGTGCCGAATGAGTCGAGATCTAGGGACCTGCTGTCCATTGCGGCGTTTACCTGAGCGACCAATGCTGGCGTCAGAAGCCGATAAATCCTAAATCGCTGACCAAATTCATCTTCGATTGGCGTCTCACTGAAATCCTCGTGGTATCCATCCAGCCATGTTCGGGCACAACTTGGACAAGTCCACAGCGAGGCGGAGAAATAGGAGTCGACTGCGCGGAAAGCGGAGGCACAGTTGCGCCCAACGGAATCCCCTACGTGCCGCAATTCATCTGCCCGCTGATGGCAGGTCTCGCAGCTGAGTTCTTGCCTTTCGTCTTCCGTGCCATCCATGGTTATAGGTTCGCTCCCCGCGAGCGTCCGTCAGGCGCGGCTGTCAGATACATATGTGATCAGCCCATTGACGCCGGAACTACAAGCGCGGCGTTCACTAGCCGGAAACTGGGGGTCACCGTTGAGCTTGCCCCAATCTCCGCAAGCTTTGCCTCCAGTTGCCTGTCGAGATCAGCCAATTCCGCCTCGCGCGCTCGAACCTGCCCTCGTAGGGCCGGAATGATTTGGCGCTGCTCCGGTGAGCCGGCATCCTCGCTAGCCGCGATCTGAGCCTCAAGAACCGACTTGCGCTCTGCGACCCGCCGAACGTTATACCGATGTATGCGCTCAGCTCTGCGCTCCTCGGCGGCAACGTGTTTGAGGTTCTGCTCAATGCGAGCCGGCCGTTCGGCCTCTGCGATTGCCGTAAGCTCACGAATCGAAGCATCTCTAATTGCCTCGACAATCGCCGGAGTTACTAGAGTGCCCGCTTTCCGACCCGGCTCGGAATTATTGAGGTGACCTTCAACGCTCGTGACCCGCTTCCCGCTGAAGTCAAACGCCATTGATTCCACACTTGCCCACTTGCGAATACCATTGAACTCGAGGACATAGTTCGTCACGACAATCGGCGCATCCAACAGGTCGGCCGGCAGCACGCGGGCCGACACCAAGCCCTCCGAAGCCTCGGAGCTCGCGTATGACAAACAAGCATCGATCAAGGGATGTCCGAACCCGAAAAAGTCGAGTTGCTCGTTTTGGACAGCAGTGGCTGCATCGAATGTCCCTACGTAGTCAGTCTCGAGGCGAGCGCCTACGGTATTACCAAGCGCTGGCGGCACAGCGACGGAATAGACTTCGCGATCCACTTGGACTTGTGCCGTCGGAAAGTACTGGATCAGATCCAAGACGAGTCTCTCTAGCTCAATCCTCTCTCGGCCTTCTCGCAGGTCATCGGTGAGTCGATTAGCAATGTCCTTCTGGAAACTGCCCAGCTCAATCAGAAAGTCTGCTGACTTCTCGTCGACACGCTGGGCATCCTGAATTCGCAGCTCGATGGCTCGTTCGAAGATTGCCGCCGCTTCGTCGACATCGCCACTCGCCTGGACCAGAGCAGAACGAACATCATCTTCAACGTCCCCAAGCACGAGCTCAAGAGCTCCGACGGTCTCTTCGAAAAGATTCAGTCGTCTAAGAAGGACTTGAAGCAGACGATCCTCGATCGTCGCGGTCGACGTGATGTTGTAGATCTGGACATTCTTGGTCTGGCCATAGCGATCGAGGCGGCCTATGCGTTGCTCGATCTTCATTGGGTTCCAATGCAGATCGAAGTTGACCAGAATGTGGCAGAACTGGAAGTTACGGCCTTCGCCGCCCGCCTCGGTTGAGACCATCACCTGCGCGTCCTGCCGGAATCGTGCGACCGCCGCGTCCTTTTCCCACCGATTCATCGCCCCCCGAAAGTGGACCACACGATGGTGAGCTAGGCGCTCGCAAATAAGATCCTGTGTCGCTAGGAACTGTGTGAACACGAGGACTTTTTCGTCCGGATTTCTGTCAAGGAGCTGATCTATCAGGCGGACTAAGGCATTGACCTTGGAATCCGAGATCGAGCTGAGAGACGCAATCAGACTATCCAGGACGGCGGGCTCGTCCGGGAACTGATGGATTCGATGTGACGCCCCGTCCTGTTCGTCGTCGTCCTCGAAGACCTGGAGTCGAGAGGCCTCACCTAGCAATCGCGCCTTTCTGTTGGTGAGTGCCCGAGACAGTGCGCGCGAACTACTCGCCAGGAGCCGCTGAAAGGTCACCATCTCAAAGCCGAGGAGGCGATCTCCGGAGCGTGCGGCGATTGCGTATCCCTCTTTTAGGTACTTCAGGAGCTGTTCGTTCACGGCGACTTCTTCAGGCGACAAATCGACCCTCGAGGTCCGGGCTCGCCGGCGCGTGAATCCACCGACCGTACGCTTTCGATTTCGCACGATCGCCTGGGTTAGACGCACAATCTCCAGCAGCCTTTCGATGACTCGTTCGCGGTCAACGGGGGAATCCGAAGCGAAAGACAGACCCTGGGACTGCAAAGCCAACCGGGCCGCGTTCTGCGCCTCCTGGGTTGAATCGTCCCAAGCTTGAAGCGTTGCTACCGTCCGCCTGAGCTCTTGGGACGCGGCCGCCTCCTGCGCAAAGTCCTCGTAGGACTCGTACAACCCAGGCTCCACGATTTCAACCAGGCTGAATAGCTCGAACGGGTGGAGTTGCATGGGGGTGGCCGTCAGTACCATCACGCCAAATGACGAATCTTTCAGAAGGTCCATCGTTCGATAAAGCTCCGTCGTATCGGTTCGCTTACCAACCCGCTTCCGCCGACAGTGGTGACCTTCATCCAAGATGACGAGGTCCCAGCCGGCGGATACAAGGTCGGCGCGCTGGTCCTCAGTGCGGGCCAAATAAGAGCTAACTAGAACGCGATTGAATCTAGACCAGGGATTGGAGTTTGGGTAGAGATTCCTTTCTCGATTTAGGACCGGGCTATCAATGATCTCGAAGGTTTCGTTGAACTTGATGCGCATCTCTGTATGCCATTGGTTGAGCAGGTTTGGCGGGGTAATAATCAAGATCCGGTCCACCGACTTGCGGGCAATGAGTTCTTTCAGAACGAGGCCCGCCTCTACGGTCTTACCCAGACCAACTTCATCGGCAACGAGCATCGAGGGACGCGGTTTCTCGAGGATGCGATGCGCCACAAAAATCTGGTGCGGGCGAAGGATCACGCGGCTGCTGGCAAGCCCGCTGAGGTTATCACTGCCGTAGGCAGCCTGAAGGTTGGCGCTGCGGAGCCTAATGTCGTACCAATCGCCTTCTGACTCAGCTTGGGTGGTCAGGCTGGTTAAGAGGCGTAACGCATCGGTCTCACGTAACTGTAGGGACTTGATTTCAAGAGTCCGCTCGCCTGTCGGAAATCTGACCGTTACCATTCCGCTGCCGAATTCACGGACCACGACCCCGTCTTGACCGACAGCGCGAGAAAAGACGCGCGAGCCTACCTCAATACTCGGCACGACCTTAATCGGAATCGATATACGGCTGAACGTGCCCGTGCAGATGGTCCAGAGTGGCATCTCCGACCCATTGGATCGGGTGGCTCTTGTCGAGGCTGTGCCTGATACCGCCCTGCTCGTGGGTCGTATTAATCGGGGTTTGATTCTTGAGGACACGCCTGCGGTGAGTCTCAATCTCAAGCTGCTGCCTCTCCGAGGCAGCTCCGGGAACTGCGACAGGCGTGTCGTCGGGGATCAGCTCGATGTCGTGAACTCTGGCCGATGCCGTTTCCCCGGTCCCTTTACTGCGACCCTGGTCGACAAGCTGATTGGGACGCGGGTCAGGCGCCGGCATCCAGTGGGCAAGGAAAGGATGGAGCGGAGCAGGACGCGGTACAGGTGCCTGTGGCAGCGGCAGCCGCTTTGCAGATGGAGACAGTGGTGGTTGCGCAAGGCCGGGGCGCTGGGCCGGACGAAACGTGGGCTGAATTGGCGTTGGCGGCCTTTGGGCGGGCCGGGACGAACTCGGTTGCGCGCCCCCAAAGCGCCGCTGAGCAGCGTCCGGCGTGGGCTTTGTGTATCCGGGGGGCCGATAGACAACTCGCGGCGCCATCGGCGGGGTCGAGGTGGCACGTCGGCTATCCCGCTTCATCTCCAGCAACCGTCGCTTTAAGCCATCAAGCCAGCCCTCAGAGCGCCCCACAGTCACAGGCTAGACCTCCTGGTGACAACTGTCTGTCGGGTTTCGTCTTGATTATGTAGATGCTGGTCGAGGAGGCGCCCGCAAGTCGGACGAAGAGCCCTTCAAAGCGGCAGCTTTCAGGGGATTCCGGTCGTTGTCGGCTATATCCGCATCACCTGTCAACGCCAGTCTGAAACTCCCCAGTTCTCGCCGGTCTGAAATTCCCCATCTCAGGACCGATTTCGTCTCAGCGCCGGTCTCAAATTCCCCACCTGAGGCGTTGTGGCGGCCAGGGTGCTGGTGGGCATGCTGAAGACGCCGGCCCGCTTTTTGTCTTTCAGCCGATAGCTCTCGCCGCGGATGTTGACGGTGGTGGAGTAGTGGAGTAGGCGGTCGATGATGGCGGCAGCGGCGACCTCGTCACCGAAGACCGCGCCCCACTCGGAGTAGGACTTGTTCGAGGTGACGATGATGCTGCCTTTGGTATAGCGCTTGGAGACGAGCTGGAACAGGAAACTGGTAGCGACCTGGTCTAAAGGCAGATAACCCATCTCGTCGAGGATGAGCAGGGTCGGCACGCGGAGCTTGACTAGTCGCTCACCGAGACGGTTCTCCTGCACGTCGCGAGCGAGCTCGTCGAGCAGTTCGGGGACGGTGATGAAGTAGACGTTGTGGCCATTGGCAACTGCCTCCATGCCGAGCGCCACAGCGAGATGGGTTTTGCCGACACCAGGTGGGCCAAGCAAGATGATGTTCTCGCCGTTGGCGAGAAAGCGCAGCGTCGCCAGCTCCTGGATCTGCTTGCGGTCGATGGAGGGCTGAAAGCTGAAGTCGAAGTCGGCTAGCGTCTTCTGGAATGGGAAGTGAGCCAGGCGTGTCTTGGCCAGGAGGCGCCGCTCGGCGCGGCTGGCAGCCTCAGCTTCGAGCAGGCGGTCGAGGAAGTCGAGATAGCTCAGCGATTCCTTGGTCGCCTGCTCGGAGATGGGGTCGAGGAGGTCGGCGACGCGCTTCAACTTCAAGCGCTCGAGGTGCATGTGCACGCGCTGGTAGGCGACGCTCACGTCAAACCCTCGTAGACCGACAGGGGTCGCTTCTCCACCTCTGGTCCGGCCAACACCGGCATGCGTTTGGCGACCTGGGCGAAGGCCTGCTCGGCCTCCCACTGCAGGCGCTGGTCGCGACGCAAGGAGAGCGCCTCGAAGTGGGCACGAATCACTTTCCTCTCATATGCATGCTCGGCCAGCGGGTGCTCGGCGAGCACCCGGTCCTGGTCGCAGATGACGAGGCGGTCCTCGGTCTGGCGAACCCAAACTTCGCGTCCAGCGTATTCAGCCGGAGCTGAGTACCAGCTGCCGGCGTAGCTGACAAAGCAGTCGCGGGCAACACGTCGACGCTCCAGGACCAGGGCTCGATAGGGCGGCAGGTCCTGGATGGAGCGCAGGCCTTCTTTGGGCAGGCGGTCGATAGGTCGCTCGCCGGTCGTGCCATGGATGCGCACGTTGCAGGTCTCATCCAACCAGCGCCGGCGCAGACCCAGCAGGTCGTGGGCGGAGCGGTAGTCGCGGACCCGCGGCCAGAAGTTCTTGCGCACGTAGCCGACGCCGTTCTCGGTCTTGCCTTTGGTCTGCGGACGTTGGGCGCGACAGAGTCGGGGTCGAAAGCCGTAGTACTCGGCGAAGTCGACGAAGCCGGGATGGAAGACTGGGTCGCCATGGTCGTCGTCACGCAGCCAGACCGTCTTGACCCGGTCATAGAGAATCTCCTCGGGCACCCCGCCGAGGTAATGGAAAGCTTGCTCGTGACAGCCGAGGAATAGCGCCAAGGCCTGGCTGTCGGTGAAGTCGAGGTACTGCGCTCGCGACCAGCCGAGTGTCATCACGAAACCCTGCACGCGCTTGCGACCGGGCTTCTTGAAGGTGCCCCAATCGACTTGGGCCTGGCGTCCCGGTGGCGTCTCGAAGCGCACCGTCGCCTTCTCCTTGGCCAGGGCGCGGAACGGATGCATGAACTCCTTGAGGATGCTGCGACCACCCCGGTAACCGAGCTCGCGAATCTCGTCGTAGAGAACCTCGGCGTTACTCACTGGATCCTCACCGACCATGCGCGCGAGCAGGTACTCGCGAAAGGGGTCGAGCTTGGAGCTGATCTGTCTCGGCTTGCGCGTCGCCTCCGCTCCTTCGCGCAGCAGCCGACGGATGGTCTTGCGGTCGCGCCCGGTCTGACGCGCAATCTCGCTGATTGACTTGCCTTGCACCCAGGCGTCGTGGACGTCCATGAACTCCCTCTGGCCGACCATCTCTGTTCCTCCTGCTGCGACGTGTACTGCAACAGGAGCAACCTCCCACACCCGGGCTGGGTGGGGAATTTCAAACCGGCGCTATCTGGGGAGTTTCACACCGGCGCTGACATCACCAGCCAAGCCTGGAAATGAATACGAAATCAAGGCTCCCGGAGCAAATGGAGCCAACACCCGGATTCGAACCGGAACCTTTTCCTTACCAAGGAAGTGCTGCTTGACCAATCCCTAATCGGTGCTCCGCTGAGATCGAATGCAGAGGCTATCGCCAAAAATCGCCGCCTAGAGACCCGGCCGAAAAGTCATTGTGCCGAGCCCGGCGCGGGCTGAGAGAATCGTGGTGCCCGTCGAGATCCAGCAATCATCGCAGCAGACGTT
>Ga0307372_10013789_pt1 | contig 10414 bp, 8 predicted proteins | sample OX1MG_FD_202533 | JGI IMG/M metagenome (GOLD analysis project Ga0307372, IMG submission 202533) | Soil microbial communities from Risofladan, Vaasa, Finland - OX-1 | ecosystem: Environmental > Terrestrial > Soil > Coastal area > Acid sulfate soil | place: Finland: Risofladan, Vaasa | collected... | reverse complement strand
ATCATCATCGGTGGTATGCGCTGGCGCCCGGTGGAGGCAGTGAGAAAGCTCGCCATGGGAACGTTTGTGGGCCGCCCGGGTCTCGATCCCGGCACCTTGGGATTCAATGTTCACTGTTCGCAGCCGTCCGTCCTCATTCGTTTGACCTGGTCAAAATCTCCGGGGAGTTCGCAAGCGTTCGCAGAAGTGTCGTCGCATTTGTTGCTTAGGCTGGAAAATTGGCTGTATGAACTGAGTAACGAAGAGTTCGGGGTTATAAGAGTTCAGGATTCTGATTCGTCTAATTAGCAAACGTGAATTCCTTAGATTGAAGATTGAGCAGATTTATTGGGGAGGTCACGATGAGACCTAACCTTCAGCAGCCCCGAGATTGAGAAGGAATCGAATTTCGTCTTGAATTAATGCGAGAATTAGAGGCATCAACTGGTCCACTGACCAACGTACGCGATCAGGATGGACTAAATCACCTCGAAGTGAGTAGGCATCGTCCACAAGTGCGGCGACACTGGAATCATCAGGTCTCGTTCTCATCGCAAGGTCGCGCAGGGACCATCGGATAGACCGAAGCTTCAACTGACCAATTGCACCGATAATTGCATCACGATCTTGTGGTTCACTCCAAACTTCTGTATTTTTGAGATTTGCAATCGCGTTGTCAATCCAAGCGACGCCTTCAACTGACCTATTGGTTCGCTCGACGAGAGCCTCCATTGCATAAACGTACGTCAGAAATTTCGCTTCATCGGTAAGAAGATGCTCTGACACAGAGAGGAGATCACAAGCAACTGCAACTCCCACAGGAAGACTGGTAACTGCCGCAGCAATTCTCTGTAGATCTTCGTGCACGCGATTGGCGCTTTGTGTAACAGTAAATGTTCCTCTGAGTGACATCCGCGTCGGGCGACCTCGCTCTTCGAATGTGATTAGGCCGTGAAAGTCGGGTGTGAGGAAACGACCCTCGTTCTCGGGAGCCGCTTCCCACGCCGCCTCGACCTCCGGTGCGAACCACGACAGTTGACGTTCTCCGCCAATGTCAAATCCAAGCACCCCAAGCGCACTCGTAACACGGAGCCATGAGATCAGCGTCTCCCCAGATATCTTGGCGACGTTTTCACTTTCAAAGCCTGAGCCATATATCGTGAGTTCCGACGAATCGTCGAGATTGGCAGCCCCACCACTAGCCACAATTTGGACTGTTCCGACGGGCTGAGGCAACGTCCACGTAATTGGTGCTTCGCCGGAAACTCGTCGATTCCCAGGGAGGAGAGCGAGTATCTGAAAGCCATAAGTCATGGTTTCCCTACTTTGCGCCGAAAAACTTCTTCTTTGGAGTTGCTGACGTTTCCTTTGTCAAGTTGACAATCAATTCTTCAGCAGCCGCCTCCATCTTCGGAATGAGTCGAACATCTCTCGCTTCTAGCTAATTAATGCGTAGATAGTTTCTACCCAGTGACATGGAGAAATAACATCAATAGTGAAGGTGCCAGTGTCGGAGTAGTAGTTCGCTCCCGTATCCGTTAACCCAAATTCGTTTACACCTGAATCAGTTGTTCCTACATTGCTACCAGTACCAACGACTTTCGTTAAAAAACTATCTTTCATCGCCACGTTGCTGCAGTCATATGACCACTGCTCTTCCCAGCCAAGGTCTGAAACGGGGACTACGAACGGAAGCGTTGCGTCTCCAGATCCACTACCGATCGTAAGAAGCACTCTTGTGAATGCGGCGGTGGTTGTCGTAGTGAGCGCCGGAGTGGTGGTTGTCGTAATCTCCCCAGCCTGAGTGACCTTCCAGTGGTCTGCAGTCGTGGTTTTGCCGCGCACGGTCAATGCGACCACGTACGACCTCGCCGCCGTCGATGTGTTCGTTGAGAACTTGGCTGATCGAGCGACATTGCCTGTGTTGCACTTCACGGTCTTTGCGAATCCGGCAATCCTCGGCCTCGATGACCAGCTACAGGTCTTCGCGTTCCTTACTGTTGCAGCGAAACGTATCAAGCCACCTGAGGCGCTAACTGTCTTTGTCGCAGCACCCGCCTGAGCCACCACGAGGCCACCGAGACAGAGTGCAATGCTTGCGATAGTGACTGCGATTCTACGCTTCATAAGTGCCTCTTAGAAATACTCATATCATGGCCCATGTGCGGCAAAAAAATCGAATGCCTAGCGTCAATGTAACGTCCAAGTCAATTCAAAACCTATTACTGATGGGCAGAAATATCTTGTGACCAGTACTTTTGAACTGTTCAACGGTGAAATGTTCTCAGCTTGGGAAGTTGAGCGTTAGAAGTCACACATCAGTCTAGAAACCCTGATTAAGAGCCAGAAATGTCGTAAAACTTCATGCGAATTATTGCTTCAGGCATACTGCAGGCATACTGCAGTGAAAACATTCTCGCTCAATGCTCCGCCACTAAAAGTGAACGGCGACCGTCCGATTGAGTCAGTGGAGTAGTCGCGGAGAATTGACGGGCTGAATCAGATTCAACTTTATGAGATGAGTTTTCACTGACTTCTGCTCCTTTGTGCATTTTTCCGGGTCTTCAGACCGCAGAAATCGCCTAATGAGAACTTGCCTATTGACAGCAAAGTTTCTAATCCGTAGAGTCCGTAGCAAGTTCCAAAAGTATCGGAGGTTGCTGACATGGGACACCCACCGTACGGAACTCCAGGTATGCCTCCGAAACCAGTGCCACCTCCGCCGCCTAAGCCATACCAGCCGCACTAGAGCCGAGACCAGATCACTGATTGCGGGCGAGTTCGGGGTTTCGGCTTCGCCGGGGTCCGGAGCAAGTTCAGTTCGGGATGGCGGTTATCTTGGCTCAATTGTCCAAAGAATCCAATCTCACGGCTAACGAGTAATGAATCTCGTCCGCGTCACGGGTGGATACGCCGCTAGGAGAATGTTGACGTCGGGTCTCCGACACCAACAGTCTCCGACCCACTTTGAGTTAAAGATTTACTGCGAATTGCGACCTTTGATCGAATCGACGCAGTTTGCAGGTGCCGTGATACACACATGATGTCAGTGTCCCCTTAAGGGGTTGGGCGGGACTCACCTCCAAGCACAAAATCCCAATCCGAGTGATGATTATGTGATGGACGCATTCCAACTGCCAGACTTCCAAGGTCCGGCCGACGTCGGTGACCTGCTTTTCACGGGTTGGATTCAACGGTTTGCGCAAGAGAGACTATCGATTGCCCAGTACGGGACCGGTGGTACTGCCGATAATGGCTCCCTCTACAACTTCGGCGACCCGACCTCATCATCTTTTGTCATAGAACGATCCGTCACCGGAGAATGGTCGCTCAATTCATCCGAAGGTATCGAAGAGTCCGAGATCGTTTCAATTGTCAATGATGCTAGGGACCACTACGCAGATGGTGATTTAGGCGGCGACGTAGCGTACAAGGCGACAATGACCTCTCGGGCGTTCGCGATGGTCCCTTTGGACATGTCAAATTTCATGCGAAGACTCGGAGATCAAACATTGATAACCGGTCCTCGCCGCATCGGCGACAGTGTCTTACTCAACTTCGCGCCCAAACCACCCGACGATTCTTCACAACCGCAACTTTTTGTTCCCGAGACCGTAATCGAGGTAACGATCTTCGTTGGCGGTCCTGTCGTCGGTGGACTTACAAACCGGACCGCCTCGATCATGATCGAGATAGTTGGTGCGATATGCGCATTCGCCCTTGGTAACCCAGTCGAGATACCGCTCGTCATTTTCCCTGCGAGCGAGCCAGATACATCTGCAGCGCGAGCGATTCGATTCGATCCGTCGATTCCGGGCTTGGCTCGAGATGGCGTCTCCCTTGACATACTTGGTCAATTACCGGCAATCGGAGGTATCGAATCATTCTTCCGTGCAAGGGGCGCATTGTTGTCGTTCCATGCGGCATTGGAGCAACATAGCCCCGACGTCGAAACGATGCTATTCGTTTCGTCGATTGAAGCACTAATTACCCCATTCCAAGAATGGAAGAAGGAGAGGGCGACCAAGCGTTTCATAGACGCCATTAATGAACTTTGTCCGGAAGTCGTCGACACTTTGGTCAACCACGACAACGTCGAAAAGGCATTTGGATTTCAGAGGGCAACAAACCCCAACAGCTCTCGTAAGAGGCTCCTTGACAAGATCTATGACATTCGTTCCTTACCGACGCACTCAGGTATTGGTCTCAAAGGATCAAGCGGTATGGCGATGTTCTCTGACCCTGGTTCAATTCGAGTCGCGCTGTTGTCAGACCTTGCCCGCGGAGCAATTCTCAATTTCTTGCAATCGCCAAGGTCTTCCTTGATCGGATGCCCTTCTTTTGCACCGTCACGTCTCGATGACGACACGTTTACTCCAGATAATTAGGGAATCAGCGAGCCTCGTTCAGACGCACGCCAAACGCCGAAGCGCCGGTCGGATTGTGCAGCTCGGTTCTCCGACACCACAGGTCTGCTACCAGGGTGCAGCCCAACCTCTTCCAGTGTCACCAGAATTGGCGGTGCTCCCGCCACTTGGACCGTTAATCGGTCGGGGTAGAAGCGCACCGAGTCGACCAGATCTTCGACGAGGATTCGTCGCTCGGCGACGGATGCCTCCTCCCACAGGGACTCGAGGTCCAACTCGGCGAGCAGCGTGGCTACGTGATCGAATTGGTCAATGGCCCTTTCGGCCTCGAGGTTCTTTCTCTCCAACTCGTCAATCTCGCTTTGCAGGGTGGTTCGCTGTGTCGCGAGTCGACGGGCCTCGTTGCCAAAGGCGTCCGAATCGATCTGGTTGGCGTAATACAGGTTGAAGCGCACGCCAGCGCGAAGAACACCACTGGTGACATTGAGTCCATGTGACTCCTGAAAGCAGCGAGAGAATCTGCCATTAAGGCTCGCACCATCGCCCTCTTGCAGATTCGCGAAGTACTCATTACCGCACCGAGCGAACTACGCGAGCATGTCGAAGGGGCCGACGGGTCACGTCAGTCGCAAGAGTTGTCAAAAGTCGCCATCGAGTCGAGTAGCGCGTAGTGTCGGACGACCTAGCCTACTGAATGACACCAACCAGCGAGCCATCAGATGCATTGAGTTCAGTGACTGAATTTCCAGCGTTTGCCACCCAAACTTTGGACCCACTGAGGGTAATACCATCAGGAGTGGAGAATCCATCAGCGCTCGAATTAATTACTTGAATGAGCGAACCATCGGATGCGCTTAGCTCAGTGATCGAACCACCTGAACTGCCGCCTCCCGAATTGGCGATCCATACTTGGCCCCCGCCAACGGCGATGGCATTGGGGCTGAACAGCCCATCAGCGCTCGAATTAATTACTTGAATGAGCGAACCATCGGATGCGCTTAGCTCAGTGATCGAACTCTCCGAACCCCCGGTGTTCGCCACCCAAACTTCTGAGCCACTGACAGCAATCGCGGAAGGCTGGCTGAAGTCTCCGAGACTCGAATGAACGACTCTGACCAAAGAACCGTTGGAGGCGTTGAGCTCCGTAATCGTTGGACTACCGCTTGCGCTAAGACTATTGAGTACCCAGACATGGTTAGCAGCCGTCGCGATGGACACAGGTTGGTTGATTCCATCAGCCCTTGCATCTATGACTCGCACTAATTTTCCATTCGAAGAGTTCAATTCGGTAATTGAACTGGTAACCCCGTTCCCATTGTTCGCTACCCACACGTAATTACCATCAGTAGCAATCGCGACGGGGTCTGCAAAACCGTCGGACTTGGAGTTGATCACTCGAACAAGCGCGCCGCTCGTCGCATTCAACTCAGTAACAGAACCCATCAGTCTGGTATTCCTACCGTTTACATCGTTACTGTACAAATTGCTCAAATAGTTGTTCAGAACCCATACGTGGCCGTTGCTCGTGGCAACTGCATCGGAGTTGGCGAACGCGTCTCCATTCTTGGAATGAGCGAATTGGTCGACTCCAGCGTTCAGCGATTTCACGAACGTTCCCGTCGAGGAATTTAATTCAGTGACGGCATTTCCGCTGGGACCTCCGTTCACCACCCATACATCCGAACTGCTCGCAATGATTGCGACAGGGCCGTTAAACACATCTCCTGAATCATTGAGGATCTTCTCCTTCACACCATTCGAAATATTGAACTCAGAAAGAGAGCCGCCCGCTCCCGAGACAACGAAGTATCCGCTCTGCGCTTCGTAGTTGACTACCCAAGCGCTGCCCCCCACTGTCGCCAGCGCCACTGGACCATCGAATTCTCCGGCTGCTCCTTTGGTCGCTCTGATCAGAGCGCCACTTGAGGCATTGAAATCAGCGATCGAATACACGCTCGAATATGAATCATTATTAGCAACCAATATGTTGTTGCCAGTTGCGACCATGGCGTCAGGTTGATCAACCACACCAGGTTGGTAACTGATTGTTCTCGTTATATGACCGTTGGAAACATTTAGTGCGACTAACGAACATAAGTTTGAACCAGTACCGTTGGTTGCTATCCAAACGTGACCAGCAGCAACTGCGAGCGCGGAGGGATTGCCGGCCACGTTAACGGCAACCACTCGAACCAGCGAACCGTTGGACGCATTGAGTTCGGTGACCGAACCGGTGCCAAACTTTCCGCCGTCGCTATTCGCCACCCACACGTCGCCACCGCTCACCGCAATGGCGACCGAATTCATGAGACCATCCGCGGGTGAATTGATGACCTGGACCAAGGAACCATTGGAGGCGTTTAGCTCAGTAACTGAATTTCCTGCATTTGCTACCCATACGTAGCCATTGCTTGCGGCGATCGCAGTAGGACCGGTAAGACCATCGGCGGGTGAATTGATGACCTGGACCAAGGAACCATTGGAGGCGTTTAGCTCAGTAACTGAATTTCCTGCATTTGCTACCCATACGTAGCCATTGCTCACTGCAATAGAATCGGGGCCGCTGAAGCCATAGGCGGCTCCACTGATCACTCGTATCAAGGAGCCGCTATGGGCATTTATTTCATCAACCGAACCGCCTAAGACCCCATCGATATGATTTACAACCCATGCGATGCCATCGCTGATGGCGATACCGGCCGGTGAGTTGAAGCCGTACGCGGTGGTACGTGTCGAGGCAGCAACGTCAGCAGTCCCACCAACCGAAGCAACAGCAAAACTCACGCAAATAACGGCGGCGCTACAAATTGAAGTCGCCCTTGGTGAATGTGGGAGACGCTTCATGTGGTTTCCTTAAGATAGGAACAGTGATGGAATTCTTGGCTGACGTCAAACTACTACTGACTAGAAAGCTGAAAGGTCAATTCGCGAAGGGACGAGAAGAGGAAACGATCTATGGCCCTAGCCTCGGTGAATCCAAGCTTAATGAGATTGCTCATCGCTCGTTTTTCGCGTCAATGAGAACGTCGCTCTGCTGGGGCTCGTCAGAACTACGCACGGAGTAACGGCCCGGGGTTTTAATGTGCAACCAGCATGATTCCTCTTTCCGTACTCGACCTCGCGACCGTGGCGACCGGTTCTACGCCCGCCATCGCGCTCACCGAGACAATCGAAATGACGAAGATCGCCGAACGTCTTGGTTACAACCGACTCTGGGTCGCGGAGCATCATTCGATGCCCGCGGTCGCGAGTTCGGCACCCGCGGTCTTGATCGCCCATCTCGCTAACGCCACGACCACGCTTCGCGTTGGCGCCGGCGGCGTGATGTTGCCCAATCACGCGCCACTGGTAGTGGCCGAACAGTTCGCCACGCTCGAAGCACTCCATCCCGGCAGAATTGATCTCGGCCTCGGTCGAGCCCCCGGTACCGATCACGTCACCGCGCGTGCCCTTCGACGCGCGGCAGACCTCGGATCGGACACGTGTCCCGACGACGTCGTCGAGCTCATCAGCTACCTCTTACCTCGCGACGGCACCGCACTACATCCTTCGGCGACGCCGGGTAGCGGCTACCTACCCCAAGTGTGGCTTCTTGGTTCCTCCACGTTCAGCGCTCAGCTGGCGGGGATATTGGGCCTGCCATTCTCATTCGCCTATCACTTCGCACCCAATCTTCTCGACTCCGCCCTGGAGCTGTACCGATCGACGTTTCGACCGTCGATTTTGCTCGAGAGCCCTCATGCCATGGTGGCGGTGTCGGTAATCTGTGCACCAACGACCGGCGAAGCGAAGTGGCTCGCGGGCTCGACGGCGCTTGGTATCTTGCAACGCCGGACAGGTCGCGCCGGTCTTCTCCCTTCTCCAGAGGAGGCGGACATCTATCCCTACACCCCCGAGGAGATCGCGGTGATCGAAGAGGCCATTACGTCACACGTCATTGGTGATCCCAAGACCGTCCACGAGGGTCTCGTCGCGCTGCAACAGCGCACCAACGTCGATGAACTGATGATCTCTACGCGCACGCACTCCTACGAGGCGCGAGTGCGCTCGTTCGCTCTGATTGCCGAGTCGTGGGGGCTCGTCGAGACCACGTAACGTCGCAATCTTTTGTACAGCGCGAGCGCGCGTTGCTTTTTTTGCGTGTACTAAATCAACGCCTCGCAACTCACTTCTCAGTCGTGGAGAGTTCGAACGACGAAGTGTCGATCCGCTGGCAGTTCCTCAGGGAAAGTAGACATTGGGTTAAGCAGACTTCGCTTCTTGGAGCAATGATAATTCGTAGTTGACGGGACTGACGTTGCCGATCGTGGAGCAGCGTCGGATGGTGTTGTACCAGTTCGCGGGCTTTCGGAGCAAGCGCGCCTCACGGAACGAAGGCGTTCTTTTCGGTGATCAAGAAGTTGAGCTTCGGCGACTGCGGCCCGGACCCGAGTATCGTGGGGGTGGACAAGTCATCGATTTTCCTCACGGGGACGTTCAGTTGTGGCAAAGCCACTCCGGCAGATTTGATACGGGTGGATCGCGAGAACTTCAGGGTGGTCGCACGAGTAAGGCTCCCAAGTGTCACGAGCGTCGCGTATGGCGACGGCTCGTTGTGGTGGGCGACCGGAGCGCCGCTAGGTAACGCCGGAACCACATTGACTCCGGGTGATGGGCGACTCCTGCTCAGAGTGAACCCGACGAGTTTGAAAGTCACCGGACGCTTCAAACTCCCTGGACCGACCGAACTTGTTGCGATCGCTCACGGCAACCTCTGGGTGGCGACACGGACAAGCCTGTATCGCCTAGATCCAGCGAATGGCGCGATTATGGCATCGGTCCACCTCCGTTTCTTCGCAGCGGCATTGGCCGCGTCGTACGACGGCTTGTGGCTATACGCACTCGGTGGCGCCAACTTCGGAGGTCATCTAGTCGTGAGCGTCTTCTCGTCAGTCTCTGGACGACTCCTTGGCACTCGCGAGAGTCCGAACTTCAGTTCTGGACCGTTCGCCGTCGTGCGCGGAGGAGTGTGGGTTCCCGTACAGAGCACGGTGACGAAGTCCACGACGATGCGACTCTTTCAAGGTCGAGCCTTGACGCCGAGTTCGTCGCTGGGAAGCTTCACATTTGATACCAACGCGTTTGTGGAAGGTGGCATCCTTTGGCTTATTGATGCCGGTGGAGTGGCGCTGCTGTCGGTTTAGTTGACAAGATGTCAGCCAGAGGTTTATGCCTCAAGACTTGCAAGACTCTTTGCCACGGTGATCGTTCAGACTATTAGGAAGGGGGCTGCTGTCGTGAGTCAGTTATATACAGAGGTGGATCAGCTTCCCGGATCTGAACGAACCCGAGGCATCTGGGGGCCAAACTTTCGGGCGTCACACGGGCGTCAGCGGGCGTCAAATGGGCGCTTCACGTAGTGCAAAATTGGTGTCTAGGGGACAACACCGGACAATCGAAAAGCCTTGTTATACCAATGTTTTCAACAAAAACCCTTTGAGCGGGCGACGGGAATCGAACCCGCGTTCTCAGCTTGGGAAGCTAAGGGCTATCTGAAGCGCCAGTAGGTAAAAGTACTGGTCAGATGAGAGAAGTGGCGGGAAAGTATTCGTCTTCGTCGCACTTGGGCGTCAATTGGGCGTTACCCAGTCCACTCCCAAAGTGCCTACTACGTGAACTAGCGGTGTCCTTCGCCGTCTCGCTGTGCTTTGATCGCTCGACGCACGGCGACAAGATATCGGCGCTCCCGCCAACCTCTTCGCACGTCGAATTCGGCCCATCGGTTCGCCGCACTCTCTTGTCGCATGGGTTCATCGAGCGGGAATGTATGCACTTCGCTCGCTCGTCGCCACCCCATGCCTTTGAGCATTAAGTCGACATAATCAACAATTGCTGATATCGCCTCAGGGTGTCGGTGCTGTTCAATTTCGTCACGTTTGCCTTCCCGGAGTAACCCTGAGATCTCGGCCTCGTGGAGGAGGGGCAATGGCGTTACGGAATTGCCTTTGACGAATACCCATTCTCCATCGCGCCATTCGTATAAGTCGATGAAGTCATCAAGCGTGCCCTGAGATGACACTCGGAACGTG
>Ga0307372_10013788_pt1 | contig 10414 bp, 11 predicted proteins | sample OX1MG_FD_202533 | JGI IMG/M metagenome (GOLD analysis project Ga0307372, IMG submission 202533) | Soil microbial communities from Risofladan, Vaasa, Finland - OX-1 | ecosystem: Environmental > Terrestrial > Soil > Coastal area > Acid sulfate soil | place: Finland: Risofladan, Vaasa | collected... | reverse complement strand
CCTGCAGATCAAAGAACCCGCTCTGCATCATCATGGCGTTCAACTCCCAGTGTGCAATGTATCTATATACTCAGACATCGCACCCGTGTATCCGTTGCATTTTTGTGCAATTATTAGAGGCGCCCATAATCGTAAACGTGTAAATCCTGTCCGCTCTTTTTTGTGGATCGCCAGACTTTGTACTTATACCTCAGTCGTCGAAGTATGCCAGCGGTTGCTAGAGGCGGCTGCGCGAGTTCGATCTGGAGTTGCTCCATCCCCGCCGATAGAGCTAACTTTCCTTCGTATCGATCGATCCAGGCAAAGAGTTGCTCATGAGTGATATTGCAGCGTCTCGCGAATACGTAGCCAAACTCTTCAGGGGTCAAATAGCCTAGTTTAGATTCTGTTGTTGATGTCACAGTCTGTCGTGTAAACGGGTCACTCATGTGTTCGGAGCGAAACACATCTTTTTTGTATGCATTTAGTACAGACCATCCTGCACCGAGATAGCTGGCCGTCGTATCAGTTAAAACTTCGTTTTGGAACGTGTCCGCGTATCGGAGTCCCGCTTTATCAAGAAATAATGTGCGATCTCATGGGCCAATATCGCTACGGTCTCACGGCTTGCCTTGAATTTTGACTGTATCTCGACGATGCGCGCGCCGCCCAGACCTTGGGAGATCCTGGCTGGTTGATCCATATTTTCATTAAAGTTCACCACTACCGTAGAATCAGGGAGATGAAAGTGATGAACGATCGCCGCAACAATTCGCTTAACAGAAGCAATCGGATCTTCCGCATCGGTTGCATCGATGATCGCGGGTGATAGCGACGAGGGAAATTTCAATCCAAGAAGTTCTGAGCCGGGAAAATGCTTGTGTAAGTCAGCAATTGATCGCTGGATCGTACGCAGATTGGGGAACCCATGCGGAATAGCTTCTGCATCATAGCGCCACATAACTAGAGAATACACTATAAAGCCTATATTTGGGTTCTCCGCCTATTAGGCAATTAGGCTCGCTACAGACGTTATATATGTCTGCATACAGAAATCTTCATTTACTAAATGTACCGGCGATGTACCTCTCTCGTATTTGTCATTCATTTACACTTAAGTCTGATTTACATTCATTCACTTCACAGCAAAGCCGATTTAGAACGTCGAGTACTACTTCATTCGTCGAGAACAGTTCCAGATCTCAACTTAAATTCATCTCACCTGGTGATATTCTTGATGCTCTAAAACGATATGGATTCATTCAATATAACTATCTAAATGTACACGAATAACTTGTAAGTCCTCAATACTACCTTGGAGCATACGTGTCAGCGGTGTAGCCCCGTCAAAAAGTGGTGCTTTGTTAGGCTGCTGAATCCAGCTATCTGCGAGAATCTTATTGGGGATAATGATATGCAAAGCCTTATAAATACCCAATAAATACGACACTCTTAAAATGATCTCATGCGAAAGATCACGTTCTGATGGAATTGCAATCTTCCAAGATAAGAATTCCTTTTCATTTACTCCAAGAAGCTGTGAGCTCTGTGCGCAAGTTAGATTCCAGACTTTGAGTACTTGTATAACGGCCCGGATTGATCCACCGTTGAACCTACGAGGGATGGTGAACGCAAAATCAGACATGGCCCGCCTGCTTATTTATAACATCACTTAGGCGACGATTCCTGGGCAAAGGTTGCTGTATCGCCCACTTACCAGATGTGCATACTTGCCCATATGTTGATTCGGCTGCAGTTAGTGCCCATCGTAGAGCTCGTCTTGCAATGGCTTTCGATGTTGAGCAACGTTGTACCAACATTTCAACTACTTGATCTTGGCTTCTAATTAAACCATCTCGATAATTTACGTACAATTCATCTCTCAACATACGAGCTACAGTGGAATATTCGCGCATTCTTTTGCGACTAATATATCTCTTGCGACGTAGTATGATTGCTCGCACTTGGACGGGGAAGTTATGTGCCATAAATCCGCGTGAGACACCAAGTGATACACATATTTTATTTAGACCGGGAGCGTGTTCGGTGTTAGAATCATGGATGATTTCAATCAATTTCAGTTTGATGAGTCGCTTTGTATGTGCACTAAACTTTGGCTGATGCACCTTCCCTATTACTTTATTCCATTGGATATCAAGGGATGCGATGGAAGCCGCCGTCTCCGGCTGTGTGAGCAGCAACACAAGCGGCACATCAAGTGTCGTTGTTATTTTAATTAATCCTTTCAAAGTGAATTTGTGAAGTTGCCGCTGATAGGCGACCAAATGGCTAGGCGCTAAGTCAAGTGCTCGTGACAGCACTCTTGAGAGCTTCCGCTTATGCACGCCGTTTATGAAGTCTCGAACGGCATTCGCTTTTAACCGAACATTCGGATCATTAGCAACATGATCGATTAGCGTCAGGATGTCGTATTCACCCTCAGTCGGCTCTCGCATTATTTGCCATTTAGAGGGATCACCAATTAATGACGCATTACAACTTTTACAGACATCTATTGGTTTTATCGCATCATAGTACTTTTGGCGCTTCCCGCATGCGGGACACTTATCACTAAGCGCTATCTTATGATCCTGACATCGCACTATATATTTTGAACACCACTGAAGCTTATCGTATAAGACTAGTCCAGTTCTCCTCCGTTCGGCATAACAGGCCGGACACCATTCTCTTGACGGTTTAACTACGCCAATGCATTTTCGTGATAAGACGTCATGAAGCACTTGAAATGAAGCGGCACGAAGACCAGTTACGTGACAGCATTTTTCAATGATGGAAATGAGATTTCCCAGATCTTCACCATAACTACATATTGCAAGGGATTGTGCATACAATAAATAAACTGGAAATGATGTATGGTTTCCTTTCTGTGAACCATACCACTGGTGAACATGCGCGATAAACTGCCATGTGCTGACACCGTGCGTATAAGCTAATCGATGCAGATAACAGCCGAAAGATTCGATGTCTGTGGTTCCAAAACCTTCTAACGGGAGGGGAAAGTAGCTGCTCATAAGACTCGCTTCAGCTATTAGATTACGTGATCCCTGGTTGCTGCACGCTTAAAGGGTTGGCCTTTTCGGCGCTTCTGCGTTGATTTATCGACATGACACTTTTTTTCGGTTGGGTTTTTTTTCATAGACATCCTCACCAGCGCCTTCTCTCCAACCTCGATATCTTTTTTAATCTCTACAAGCTGCCTTTCGTACCTTGTAGCACTAAAATGTTCTGGCCCCATAAATTCATCCCCGCGCGCCGCCATGAGCGCAAGGGCTGCCTCGCACCACTCGCAAACTAAACCGATGCAACCCAGTGAACCTCGATATATATCATTCCTGTAATTAAGTAACGATTCGTCAGGACGTATTGGTAATATTCCGCTCAGTGTCTTGAGTACTCGATCAAATTCGGGTAGATCCTCTTTTGTGGGCAAATACCTTGGAAAATGAACAATTTTGAGCCGGCCGTTGATATGCGCTGAAGAGAGCCCGACTGTTAGAAGATCGTATCCACCAAACATAACAACGACGAGTTCCGCTGTGTTTGCAAGCGATTTGATTGAGTCAAGAATCTCACCAGCGCGCTTCTTGCCCTTTCGCCTGATCATGTGATGCGCTTCTTCAATCAACAAGAAGCGGGTTCTCCGTACCTTAAGACCCCTCTCCAAGGCAAGTCGCAACGCGGTTTCCGTGTGCTTCATCCGTGGTATGTAACTCAGCTTTCCTAGGTCTTTCGATAAGTCTCCGAATATTGGATGGTGTATTTCCTCGAGCGCACGCAGCGTGAAGTGCTTCATGGAAAAAAATCCGCTATCCGCTGCTGCGGCCTCAACGCAGATTGCTGAGATGACATCAGAAAGTGACGTCGTTTCCCGCGGTACCAGGCGTTCGAAGAGCTGCTTGCGCGCTTTGGTCTTACCAACTCGGGTAGGGCCAACGACCATAATTATGGTGCCTGGCTGTGACAGAGCAGCCATAGCGAATATCTCATTGCAGACCCGCACGTATTCTCGATGTGGCAATTCCACCGCGCGCAATTTTCTGACATATTCCCTGTAATACCGTAGATTCATGGAGAATCGTTAAAGTACAACTCGAAAGGTTTTACATCCGCTGCCGGCAAAGGCAGCACTGACTTATCATCTTCTTGATCGCCTGGTGTGTCGTACGATGACTGTGCCATGGCAGAGTCGCGCTCAACAAACGTAAAGGTTTGTTTTAGCAGTTTCCCCAATTCGTCACCCTGGTGTTCTTTGACAAGACGGAGTGCTTCACGAGCTTCAAGGCGGCAGGTCGACTCGAGCAGTCGTGTTATAGAATCGAGCTGCCTTTGACGCGAAGAGCGTGCGGAATAACAGATTGCCCACTCTTCATCAACGGGAACATAACTAATCGTGTCGTCCCACGGTTCAACTAATACATCGCGAGCATATGGATCGTTAATCAAGGCCAGCTTTGGCGACCAATACCATCTATCGTATATACGTATGCCTCGACTGGGATCTATTTTGTACTGTTTTTCTGGTGCTTCTATCGCAGAAGTTATGATGAACTTCTGATCATATTCCATCGGAAGCCCAGAGCAGGATATACGTTCCAACCCTTCGGAGAGGAGAATACCAGGGGCCGTCATTGCTGCAGCAAGAGCGTTTCCATTGTGGTAAGTGAAGAAATATTGTTCCACTAACTCCACTATGGTCTGTATAGAAACGACTGCGTGAGCTTCACCTTTGTGGGAAGGCGACACACTCCGTCCACGAATCGAGTTGTTCGTATTGCCTGGCAAGTGGCTGGTGATAAATTTCTTAAATGAGCCAAAGGCGCTCTCCAGTGATCCGCCAAAGCGTGGAGCTTCTGGAGGGCGCTCTTGTTTGTGGCAACGCATACGTGCAAGCAGTTGTTCGAAATATCCGGACATGAAATCCGAGCCTTTGTCCACAACAACGCATTCAGGATGGCGGCCATGCCTGCGAACACAATCCCTTATGACTTTTGCACAGGCGCGTCTACTGGGTGGCAAGAATCCGATGGATGACGCCGCATTTGCGTTGGAATAATCATCTCTCATCAGGGTAAGCCAAGGGCGCGCCGTAAATACTCTATCTGCAGTGCGCGCTATGGGGACATATACATCTAGAAGATAATGGTCGATGTGGTCTCGCTGAAATGCTCGGGTTGGCCACATGCCTTTTGTTTCTGCCGCGCTTGGTTGGGCGACGGCATTGGCGGCTCGTCTTCCCCCACGTGAGAATGCTGCTTTTTCCGCTGGGCGGCGATTTACACGCTCCTTGAAAGGATTATAGGAAATCGGAAGCCCTATTTTGGAGCGTTTCTCATCATCCTTCAGATTTGCTTTATACAATATCCATGCACCATGAGGACAAGGTGCTTTAACTGTTTCATAATGCAATTTAATTTGTTGTTTTATGAATTCCTCGTGATCTTGGTTAATTTGCTCCGTTCTGTTACCACACAAATGATACTTACGCCTAAGCTTTCTGATATCACCACCACTAGCTTCCAATATTTTTCTTTTTCTACTCAGTGACCTTTTTGATAGCTTGTCATCAATAGGGACTTCCAGACCTTCTAATTGCAGACAGCAATTTGTGATGTAAATCGCTTCGCTTGGCGTGACTACGTCATCCAATGTTACTGATTCGCCGCTACGTAACTCTGGGAAATACCTTTCTTCTGCATCTCCAATTAATATGACACTTTTTTCACTGTCGCAGATCCATGCGCCATATGGATCCGCAAGACTATGTCGCTCTAGCTCTGCAAATAGTTGTGCGCTCGCGATCAGTTGGAATATTGGCGTCATGTCAACGATGTTAAGGCTCTCGCATACATCCGATAATCGAATGGCTTGTTCACGGTGAACAAGCTTGATACATGCTTTCGCGATAGCTGAATCCGAATAGTCGATGTGATGGTATCGCGCTTGAAGCAGTATACGAAGGTTCTCGGCGCGGACTTGGTTCAAGTCCCGAGAGGGAATAACGATGTGTTTTATGCCTAATTCCGCGAATGCAAGTGTAGCTGGTTTGTATTCAAATACTCCATCTACATTTGTCCAATCTAAGGGCCGCTTACTCACAAGCTCTAGTAAATCGCTTGTGGACTTCAGCTCATATGCGAATATACCGTTGGGTTTAATCACCAGATAGTCAGCCGTATAAGGCCCGCGATGGTGGCGTCCATTGCTACGCGTACCTTCTACAAAAACTGATTTCGATTGGTCCCAATACTCGTGTACATTGGCAATGTCATACTCGCACTCGAGTACAAATACTCCTTCAACCGTCCAACTTTCTGCTTGTATTGTGCGCCCCATCCGCTTGCTTGCATATCGAACTACCGAGTTACGCCGACCAGTCGCTTTCACGCGCCGTTCGGGTGGATGGTCTCGAACATAGTTGACGTAATCGACACCGCTCTTCCTGAGATCTAGCTTTTTCAGCAGAGCATCTAATTCAGAAGGCGACATCAATGCCATTTGATACTCGATTTAGTTATCTCCGACCTTTGGAGTTCAATCTTCATCCGCTACGATTTCTGTATGATTTGATCGCTCATTTATGGATGGAAATAATCCGTTCAAGTTACTTTGGAACTTAGTCTCAAAGAGGCGTTCTACGGCGCCTCCCATGCGAGGGTTATGAACGTAACCGATGCGCTTCGGGGGAAAGCCATACTTAATCAGTAATGCTTGATATTCAGGAATTGTTAGCACCACCATCAAATATCCTCCTTAGTATTTTTAGGGTATCGTTATTAGCGTGAGTTTAAGAGTTAAATCACACTTATAGACCCGCCCATGCGCTACACGGGATGACCATATTCCATCTGCCCAAGCTCATACAGCACACGGTCTAGGCCCTGTTCAGTTGCCAGTAAGGATCGTGGTATCACATTTCCCATGGCTATCGAAGGTTCATTCAGCCAACCGTGAGCGTTGCGTTTGTTACCAAACAGTTGATACGCTCTTTCATACGCCTTCTCGTAAAGCTGCTGTTCAAAACTGTTCATAAATGAACCACCTAACTAGTATTTGGAATTCCATAATACGAACTAACGTGTGTATTGAATCGAGTATCAAAATGTAAATCCGTATACCAATTATTTATGGGCCTTATAAAAACCAAACCTTGAACATGTCCAAGAGCCTAGTCACCCAACGACTCATCATTTACACGTGTTCGTTTTGCCTGCGACTCTAGCCAGGCTGCCACATCTTCGGTGGCCGCAAACCAGCCTTTGCGGTGCGGAACGCGGAACATTCGAACAGGTAACGTTCGACGTCGGTGTGCTAAGCGAACGGCATCAGCGCTCGGATATGCCAGTACACGCGCTAATGAAGTTGAATTTACCAGCCCACCATAGACGCTCAAGAGATGAGCGCAAAGGCCATATCGCACCACTTTTTTTCGCATTACATTGTCCAGCAATGACCGGTACAGTCCGGACTAGACTATGTGTTTTACGGTAAATTACGAGTAGCAAGTTATTATCAAAACGGAGGGTATTTTCATGCTCCATCCACGTTCACCCTGTAATGTTGCGTTGATTTATACGAAGGCAGAGGGAAGAAGGAAGGCGGGTCATCCAAAGCACGACGAGGTTGATGCGATCCGTTCGAGTGTTTGGATGCACTATATATGTCGACGTTCAGGAATGTCGGTTACAGAAATCGATGGTCGATACTGTCGAAAGGTACCGAACGCAGATCCTCCTAAGCTCGCGCAGAGATGGGCTAGTGGTTCTGTATCCTCCTCAGCTCCGTATATTCGCAAATTCGATGACGTCGTCCCTGGATCACGCGAGTGCCACGATTGGATTTTGTGGCCGCTACTTCGGCAGCGGTGTATCTCCGAAGACAAAATCTTTGAATTATTGGGCCGCTACCTAAATCCGAATGGGTCTCCGGGTGATACCTTCTACAAATTCCCCAGAAATATAGAAGAAAGAAATTTCGATTATCGCAGGCACATAGTCAGCTCTATCGATGTACCGTCTCTATTATTGCGGAATGACCACTATGGTTTTATGGCAATACTTGCGCTTGTACGTTTTGCTGAGACGACCCACCTTCCACTATTTCACAGAGATTGGGCCATGAGCCTTTATAGGGCCTTTCCAGGACTCGTGAGGCACCCGGACTTAGCACCTTTCAGAGATACGCTGCTCAGCCTGGTGACGGCGGTCGTTGTTCGACGCATTGGTATATTGGATGAGTTCACTATCGATGGGGATTTATTGTTTGAATACATTGATAGCCATGATTTATCGATACCCGGTATGGATATCATTGTAGGGATTCAACACCAACCCTTGAGACCAATCCGATACGATGTAATGAAAGCAGTCAGCTACGACTTATACTGTAGTCAGTCAGATGGATTGGATATAAGTCCAGCATTAATACCAACATATTATTAGTAAGCTCCAACTTAGCCAATCCGAGAGAAAACCGATAATAAAATCTTTCATCTGCAGTGCTATAAATTAAGTATATCTGTATTGCGTGCGGGCTTTCATATGCGCATTCCGATGAACATCGCCACCGCGGGGCCCTGCTTAAATCATTCGATATGTATTAGAATTTCGGTAACGCGAAGTACTGCAACCGGCCAGAGACGGCGCTTCGCTGGCACCACATCTCGTAGTCATCAAATAGGGCCATGTCCATCTAGGAGGCCGAAATGAAGAAAAGAACAAAGACATCGACTGTCCCTTTCAGTGTGCTCAAAAAGGCAATCGTCACAGACGCGGAAACTAAGCAAGCATTTGAAGCGGGCTGCTCAAAAGCTGCCGCCGGGATGTGGCTCCGTTCTGAAGGCGCAGTTAGACCAAAATCCCAGCAGTCAAAAGCTGAGAAATAAGTGGCTATACCGGTGGGAAGATCGCCAGTGAATCCTGGCGAAACCCGCCATCGCCGTTTCCCGCCTCAACCGACCAACGTGTATTAGAATTGTAGTTAGGCGACGTGCTGCTTACGACCGATTCCGTTGAAAGTGCGCCAGGTTAAGCCTGGAGGAGTGGTAAGTCATGTGAAGGAGAGCGTGGCTGAAAACTTCTGATGGAACCCGGCAGGGAATAAACCTGCCCGGCAAAGGTTGGCGACCAGCCGGAACCGAGTGTTGCGTGGTGCAAGGGCGATCAATGGTTCATCCTCGCTAACATCAAATCCCGCGTCGCGCAATTTCTCGGTTAACTTCCGCAGTTCTGAAACGAGCAGGCCCGGATGTGCCTTGCGCGCGGGATTGAATTTCGCCTCAACCCCAAGGTGGATCTTAACTAGGTCGTTCTCGAACCATGCGCCACCGCGTTTCACAAGCGCTGTAGGTTTGGGAATTTCCGGGATCCCCAGTAAGTGTGAATAAAACGCACGAGCTTTATCTTCCTGTCCCGCCGGCATCGCAAGCTGTATGTGATCAATTCCGATAATACTCATGTGGGTACTCGCATGTCATGTTCTAGGTCCGTTTCTAGCCGGACGTAGCACTGAATACCTGGCATCAGTGATTCTACTCCTTCACATTCTGCACTCGACTCCAAACTGCCGTTCATAGATATAGAGTGATATAGCCGATATTTGCTATGTATTAAGATATGGAGAAGATCCACCTGTTATTTTGAAGAAAACTGCGGCTCAGGTGTATTTACTATGAAGTTCCCAAGGAGAATACCCATGAGACATTTATTAACCTACTTGATTTTCCTCATTTTATTCCCGCTGACACTAGGATTGTCGGGCTGCGGTGCTCAAAGCAACAATGAGACAAACGACTCATCGCTGATAATGCGCACCTACACCGTGCCTGAGGGGCGCGCTGAGGACCTGAGAATGGCGCTAAATCAGGTGCTGGGCCTGGACAATTACACACATGACGTAGGAAGGGCGGCAATCGCCGGGCCCCAACAGATCCTCGTGTTGGCGCCGGCAGGTATGCAGGATTCCATTGCCGCATCACTCCAGCAGATCCTCGCCAAAAGCTCAGATACCGCGAAAATGCCCCTGTTACGGCTAAATGCTTGGATCGTTGATGCATATCCTGGACACGGACCTGCGGATCCCTCTCTCAAGTCCATTCAGCCTGCGCTCGAGGCATTTTCTCAAGACATGGGCCCTGGGCATTTCGTGCAGGCGCATTACTTCACCGCAGTGTCAGATGTGGGACCGCACACCCTGCTAATGCCATTGAACGGTTACCATCTGTCCTATACGCTCGCAAAGAGCAATGGTGATCTGGTATTTAATTTCCAGTATGGTCAACCCGCTGATGACAAGGGAGGGGACGTGAAGCTAAATGGACAGGTAACAGTGCAACTCGGGCAAAATTTGGTGCTCGGATTGATATCTGAACGGCCGGCAGAACGTTCAGGTATCGGATTGGTTCGCAGACTGCTGGTCA
>Ga0307372_10013787_pt1 | contig 10414 bp, 12 predicted proteins | sample OX1MG_FD_202533 | JGI IMG/M metagenome (GOLD analysis project Ga0307372, IMG submission 202533) | Soil microbial communities from Risofladan, Vaasa, Finland - OX-1 | ecosystem: Environmental > Terrestrial > Soil > Coastal area > Acid sulfate soil | place: Finland: Risofladan, Vaasa | collected... | reverse complement strand
ATACCAGAAAACGACCACGTCGTCGCGATGAATCGGTTCGAAGCGGTAGACGAATTTGTTGATGAAAATCCGCTCTTGATCGCTCAGCAGCGGCGCCATGCTCGTGCCTTCCACCTTCACCGGCTGATAGAGGAACACGATAATCACGAGCGCTAGGCCCAACGCCACCGCGACATCGCGCGACCATACGCGCAATTCACGCTTAAAGGAAGACGGCTGCTGCGGGCCTAACGGGGAGGAAAAGTTGGGGATGTTTTCGTCGCGCATCCTGTGCTGCACTCCTGTATATCATGGCCGTCCGGCACTGCCAACGGTCATCTTTTGCATCATTTGCGTGTGCGTGGCCCAAACTGCTTTGATCGTGTCGCCCGTCAGCGCCAGCCACTCATTATGAGATGCGACTTCGCCGCGTCCTTGCCGCCCGCGCACTCGCGTGAAAATTATGCACTCCTGCTGCCCAACCATCGCTTTTCAGATACGTCTCCATCCGCCGCGCGGTCCAGAAACCAAATCACTTCGCCCTCCGGATTTAGCATCGCCACGGGCAATTTCCGCGCCGAGGCCGCCCAATCGTTTCGCAGCGTGGCCACGATTTCGCGTTTGTCCGGCCCCGCCAGCAAAATGTACGTCGTACGCGCGCGCCGCAGAATCGGAAACGTCAAACTGATTCGCACCGGAGGCTCAACCGGCGCTCGTACGCCAACCACCCATCGTTCCTGTTCCTTCAGGGCCGGCGAATCCGGAAAGAGCGACGCCGTGTGCCCCTCGCCGCCCACGCCTAAGAATAGCAAATCAAGCGACGGCCCCGCGTCGGAGAAAAACGCGCGCAATATCTTTTCGTACACGCGCGCCGCCTCGTCCGCGTGCGGGAAATTCGTCGCAATGGGATGAATATTTTCCGGCGGCACGGGAATATGCTCAAACAGCGTCTCGCGCGTCATGCGGTAATTGCTCTTCGGATCGTCGGCGGGCACAAAGCGTTCATCGCCCCAGAAAAAATGCGTCTTCGCCCACGGCATCTTGCCGCGAAATTCCGTGGACCATAATTCGTACGCCTTCTCCGGGGTTTTCCCTCCCGACAGCGAAATCAAGCAGCGCCCGCGCGCGTTCACCGCTTCGTTCGCGACGCGCACGGAATCCTCGACGACGGCCCGGCTCAGCGCGGCGAGACCCGGAAAAACTCTCGCATTCGTGGTTATGGTTTTGTCCACGTGCGTCCCAAATCGCTCAGCAAAGCATCCGCCTCCGCCGGGCCCCAGCCTCCCGCGGCATACGGCAGCGGTTTCGGGCGATTCTCGATCACCGGCGTATATAGTTTCCACGACGCTTCCACCCAATCGTCGCTGACAAACAGCGTCGGGTCGCCTTGTATCACGTCGAGCAGCAACGTTTCATACGCCTCCGGAAGCGGCTTGAATCTCTCGGAATACCGGAAATGCAAATCGCTTCTTTCGATCTGCACGCCCGGGCCGGGCGCTTTAATTTCAAAGTAAAGGTCGAATCCCTCATCCGGATGAATCGCGATCACCAGCGCGTTCGCTTGAATCTTCTTGTTGTCGAACGGCTGGAAAATCCACACCGGCGGACGCCGGAAATTCACCACGATTTGGCTCACGCGCTGCGCCATCCTCTTGCCTGTCCGCAGGAAAAATGGCACGCCATGCCAACGCCAGTTCTCAATTTCCAGGCGCATCGCCACGAATGTTTCCGTCTGCGAGTCCTTCGCCACTCCAGGTTCGTCGCGGTACGCGGGCACATCCTTGCCATCAATCTGCCCCGCGGCGTACTGCCCCATCACTACGTTCGCAATTTTGATCGGTAGCACCGAGCGCAGCACTTTCACTTTTTCGCGCCGGATGGGCTGCGCTTCGAACGCCTCGGGCACTTCCATCGCCGTGAGCGTCATCACCTGCGTCAAATGATTCTGTATCATGTCGCGCAGCGCGCCCGCGCCTTCGTAATAGACCGCGCGGTGCTCCACGCCCAGCGATTCCGCCACGGTGATCTCCACGCTTTCAATCCGGTCGCGATTCCACTGCGGCTCGAACAGCGCATTCGCGAACCGGAAGACCAAAAGATTCTGCACCGTCTCTTTACCCAGATAGTGATCGATGCGGTAAATCTGCTTCTCCTCGAAATGCTGGTGGGCCACTTGGTTCAGCGCTTGCGCCGACTGCAAATCGCGCCCAAACGGTTTTTCGATCACCAGCCGCGTCCAGCCCTTGCTCTTATTCAATCCCGCATTTCCCAGCCCCGTAATCGCCAGCGGGAAAACTTTCGGCGGCAATGCCAGATATAAAACGCGGTTCCCCGGCAGCCCGTTATCGCTCTCGACCTTCTCGATTCGCGCCGCCAGCTTGGCGTAATCCTCCGGCGTCCCTTTGCCAATCGTCTGGTAAAACACTCGACCGTCGGTAATGCTCTGCGTGATTTGCTCCTGCGGAGTTCCCGCATCGGTCAAATCCTTCCGGCATTGCTCGCGAAAGCTTTCATCGTTGATATTGGTTTCCATTCCGACGCCCAGAATCAAACTCTTTGGCCCCAGCGCGTTTCTCGCGAACAGCCCCTGCAGCGACGGCAGCAGCTTACGCCCCATTAAATCTCCCGTCGCTCCCAGAATCACAAACAGATGCGGCTCTATCTCCGGCGCCATGGTGTCCCTTTCTTCATCTCTTTCGATGCTTCCGCGCGCGCTCCAGCTACCCTACCTCTGCCCTTGCTATGCGCTTGCGATTTCAACGCCCAGCCTCTTCAGCTCCGTCTCCATCTGCTTCGCATTCTTGAATCGAATCGTGTGCATGCCCAGCTCGCGCGCGCATTCCAGGTTCAGCGCCCGGTCGTCGATAAACACGCATTCCTCCCCTGTGCGCTGCGTGATGCTCAGCGCCAGTTCATAAATGGCCTCATCCGGCTTTCGCACGCCCAGGTAGCACGAACTCAGAAACACATCAAAATATTCTCGCAGCTTGAATTTCCGGATGCGATACTCGTTCAAGTTCCGTGATTCGTTGTTCAGCGCGCCCATCAAATATTTCCGCCTCGCCGCAACTCTCCCCAGCGCCGCCAGCGTCTCCGGCATTGGCCGCGATTGCGAATGGATAAAATCGACGAAGCTCTGGCGGCTAAACGGCCGCTGGCGATAGAAAACAACGCGCTTCAAATATTCGTCCAGGCTCAGCTCGCCCGTTTCGAAGGCGTGCAGCAGCAATTCGTGCCGGTCCTCGAAATCGTCCCAGTCCAGACGGAACTTCTTCGCTGCCGCGCGCCGCGCGCCGCGGTCCCATCCATTGCTCAGCAGCACGCCGCCCACGTCGAAAAACAACGCCGTCACCTGCGCCAACCCTCACCTCGCATAAAACCAAAGTCAACGCTGTGTTATTCGTCAGGGCACGCCTTCAGGCGTGCCGTAACAGGGAACAACACCAAGGCGGCTTTAGCCGCTGAGATCTGCCGTTGCGAGTTATCGCGTGTCGCTAATATCCCGCAAATTCCTCCGCGCGAATGTCGTCCTCATTCACTCCTGCATCCAGCAGCATTTTCCGCATTGCGTTGAGCATTCCTCCCGGTCCGGCAATGTAATAAATTGGCGCGCTCAAATCGCCAATCGCTTCCGAAAGCATCGCCTTGTCGACGAGCCTCGTTTTGCCATGCCAGGCGCGCGACGACTTCTCCATTTCGGTCATGGTCGCAATCATCCGGAAATTCGCATTCTCTTTCTCCGCGCGCTCCAATTCATCCAAAAATGGCGCGTCCTCCGGCCTGTGATTCGAATAGAAGAGCCACAGCCTGTGCGGCAATCGATTTTTCGCCGCGTCCAGCACCATGCTGCGAAACGGCGTGATCCCGATTCCGCCCGCCAGAAAAACTGCCGGCCGCGCCGCGCGCGTGTGCAATTTCAGATCGCCCCACGGTCCATCGACTTCGAGCTCCGTGCCCAGCGGGATTGTCTTCAAACATCTCTTCATCGCCGTGTCGCGCATTCGCGTAGCAAACATTAAGTCCTTCTCGTAAGGCGCGCTCGCAATCGAAAACGGCCGCGAATTCCCTTCCGCGTCCGTCTCCGCAGGATGATTCAATTTCACTTCCATCGCTTGCCCAGGCTTGAAATCAAACCCCGCGGGCTTTTCCAGAAAAAACGCCATCGTGCCATTCGCAATTTCCTTGCGCTCCTTCAACTTCATGGGCATCGTCGCCATATTGCCTCGCTTCCGTTTTCCTCTTTGCGCGTCTCGTCAATCAGCCACGCGTCGGCCGCGCTTCGCTCATCTTCGTTTCACGAGCGCGCCCTAAACGGAAAATTGCAATCGACCCTAAAGACGATAGATGATACCAAAAGGAAGAAAGGTCCAAAGAAACAGATGTCAGTTTCTACCATCTCTCTCGGACGGCTCCCGCAAAAAGGATTTCTGCCGTGAACGCAAAAGTTCGCAAACGAATTCGCGAAAAAGTTTCCAAACAAGCTCGCAAACAAGCGATCCGCCGCGCGCAGCCGCTCATTCTCACCATCGGCCACTCCAATCGCTCGCTCGATGATTTTATCGCGCTTCTCAAAGCGCATGATGTTCAGTGCGTCGTCGACGTGCGCACCATTCCCCGCTCGCGCCACAATCCTCAATTTAATCGCCTGCGTGCGCAGGCAGGCGACGCGCTTCCGCAAACCCTCCGCCGCGCGCGCATCGCCTACACGCATCTAGGCAAACTCGGCGGCCTGCGCCGCACGCGTCTCGATTCGCCAAACACTGGCTGGAACAATTTGAGCTTCCGCGGTTTCGCCGACTACATGCAAACGCCCGACTTCGCCGCGGGTATTGGCCGCCTCGAAAAACTCGCCCGCCCAGGCGGCCGAGCCAAACCTAAACGCTGCGCCATCATGTGCGCCGAAGCCGTTCCCTGGCGCTGTCACCGTTCCCTTCTGGCCGACGCTCTCATCGTTCGCGGACATGCCGTCGAACACATTATGACGCTCACGCGCCGCAATCCTCACAAGCTCACACCCTTCGCGCGCGTCCGCGGCAAACAAATTACGTATCCCGCCACACGCGCGACTCGCGCCCAAGCCGCGCAGAAAACACTCGCGCGCAAATAGCGCACCCGTCATCACAGGTCGGCGCTAAAGACCAAATCCACTTTTCGCAATGTTACTGGCTCGGCGACGGAGGTACGGGCCGCGTATAGAATCCCAGGCTTTCCGGCGGCGGCAACTGCCCCAACTGCGAATAATTATCTTCGAGCACGTTGATCGTATTGATTTTGACCTGCATTTCGTCCGCCATCGTGTCGTAGCGGATCAGGACGTTGCCCAACCAATATTCGCGGTTCTCCGCGCGCCAGCGCCGCGCATATTCATCCCGCAGGCTGATCATTTCTTCGCGCAAATCCTGCAAATCACCGTCCATCGAACTCAATCCCTCCAAATCGCGCAACACCTGCTGCTGGTTGCTCATATTCAGAAAAGCGTCCCAATACATCTGGCTCATTTCCTGCGTGTATTCGAATTTCATTCCCATCGCGTCCAGGCGGTGCGCGCCGAAAATCAAATCGTCGATTGTGTCCGCGTGGATCCTCGCCTTGCCGCGATTTTCGAGCAGCGATTCCCACGATTGCTCGGCGTCCACACGCATTTCGTGCGTCACGGGCGCGGCCGCCACGGCGTAGTTGGCACCCGTCTGCGAAAACGGGTCCGCCCAGAAATACGAGGTGTACGTCCCGTTGAGCTTCATCCCATCGAGCAGCGTGTTCGTCGCGGCTAGTTTGTTGAGAATGTCCTCGAACGTGTGATCCGTATTGCGATAAAACGCCCAATCGTAGCTCTGGAGGAATTGCTCCACCGACGATTCGCCCGGCTGCCACGCGCACGCCGCTCCGAAAACGAATCCCGGCCAGTCCATTCCGCTCAGCGGTCCGCCCCAGTCTTTCCATTCCGTATTCAACATTCCCAGCGCGCCGAATTTCTGCCCGTCGCGCGTCAGGTTGCGGATATTCATGAAACCCGCGTTGAAATCCGGATACACGCGCCGCCAATTGCTGATTCCCGGCGAAACGAACATCTGCAAACCCGCATTGCGAAACGGCGCGAGCCGCGCGTCGTACGACGGCGCGTCGCCATACGTCCAAATCACCGGAATCACATCCTTTGGCAGCGTGGAAAGCAATTGCGGGAAATGCTCGGCGATGTCCGCCCAGAACATCGTCTGCTTGTGATACGGTTTCAGCATCTGATCGAGTTTCGCGATGTGGCTCAGATAGACCTGGCCCAGACCCTCCTTGGCAATCAGCGCCTTCGTTTGGCCCTGGCCAAGTTCAAACGTCTCGTCCGCGCCAATGTGAAAGAACGGCCCTTTGAACAGCGGAGCCATGGCCGCGATCATTTGTCCGAGCAGATCGTAGGTTCCCGGCTGCGTCGGCGTCAGCACCGAGCCGTGCGGAATCTCCGCCAGCTTGCTGTATATGTCGTAACGCAGCACCTTGTGAAGATGCCCGTAGGTTTCCAGTTCCGGCACAATCGTGACGTAATAAGCCTGCGCGTAGGAAACGAGCGCGCGAATTTCGTCCGCCGTCAGCGCGGCGCGCGGCGCGAAAATCTCGTTTCCCGGAACCTGAAATACATCTTCCATGTACAGGGCGTACATGTTGATTTTGTATCCCGCGAGTACGCGAATCTGCCTTTCCATAAATTTCAGCGTGGGAATCGGCCCGCGACTGATGTCAATGCTGACGCCACGCCACTGCATCGCGGGCCAGTCGCGGATCGTCACCGGGGGACACTCCAATTCGCCGCCGCTCCCGGCGGGTCGCAGCAGTTGCCGCAGCGTTTGCACGCCGTAGAACGCGCCTTGCGCGCTCGCTCCGCCGACTAGAATTCGCTGCCGCAGCGCGGAAATCGCGTAGCCCTGCTGGTCGAATCCCTGCGGCATGGCGAGTCCCTGCTTTTCGAGCGCGCCGCGCAATTTGCTGTCGCCGGCCACGCTGCCGATATAAATAATATTCGAGCCGCCCGGCATCGTCCGCGAAACCGTGATTTTCGGCTCCCATCCGGTCCAGCGCTCGATTTCGTCCTCGAGCATCTGCGCGCCCTGAAAATTCCTCCCGCCGAGCGCGCTGCTCACAACGATTCGCGTCCGCCGCGTCACCGTAAACGCCGCGCCGCCCGCTTGCTTCACTTCGCGCGGCTGCGGAATTAAATGCAAATCCGCCGCTCGCGCTCCCGGCGCGGCACAAAGTCCGCACAGGAAAGTTGCCGCGGCGCAAATCCAAGACAAATAGCTCTTCATGATTTCTCCTCGCACGAAACTGCGTAGTATACCCGCATTGCTCCTATAAATGGCAGCCGCCACAACACCACCGAATGCATCACGCGAAACCAAATCGCACAACACGGTTGAAACTCGAGGCTAAAATTGACACTCTATTGTCCCCTGCCCTTGCATTCTCCTTCATGCACAGATGGACGCAGCCACGCGACTGCGCCGCAGAAAACTTTATCGCGCGGCCCGCGAGGCCAGAAGAGGCAAACGATGAAGCGGCCGGTACTGAGTTGTGCGTTTCTGGTGTTCGGTTGTGTGTTGCTGACGATGGCCGCTCCCGCGCAAGCGCAGGATCGCACTCAGGCGTTGAAGCAAGGGATGAGCGTAGAACTCAGCGGCGACTTCGCGCACACCCAATTCAATGCCGGCGGCGGCTATCCGAACGTGAACGGCTTTTTGGGTTCTGTCGGATTGAATATTCTGCCCTGGCTCCAAATCCAGGCGGACGCCAGCGAACAATGGGGATCGGCCTTCGGCGCCAATACGAAACTCTATGGCAATCACTTCGGGCCGCGGATCTTTTTCCGCCCGCGCCATTCGACGCTGACCGCCTTCGGCGAATTCCTGGCCGGAGGCTCGCGCCTCGATTTGACGATCCAGGGGCCCGGCGGCAGCACCTATTCTGAAAATGGCTTCTCGTTCAAAACCGGCGGCGGCGTGGACCTCCAGCTTTCCCGCCACTGGGCCGTGCGCGCGTTCGACGCGGACTACTACAGAACCTCCTTCTTGCAAACCCACCAGAATAATTTGTGGCTCTCCACGGGAATCGTCTTTACCTTCGGAGGCGGCCGCTACCCCCGATAAGCCGTCACAAACCAGCGGAACACTGGCCGTCTGTACAGCATGGAATTACGAATAGCCAACTGCAATGATCCTTGACGCGCCGCCGCCCGCGCGTTATTAAGTAGCTGTCGGCAATTTCACTCGGGAGCCCAGCCCATGAAACGCCTCGCCATCGCCGCGTGCGCCATCGCATTGCTTTCGCTGCCCGCATGGAGCGGCGGACCCGAAATCCCGCAAGTCCGCGTCGCCGCCGGTTCGGTATTGAATTTCCAGATGCAAACCCGGTTAAAATCGTCACGCGCCGACGCGATGGATCAATTCCCCGCGGGAACCGTGATGCGCGTCAAAGTGGCGCAATCGATCAACTCCGCGCGCGACGCGGACGGCACGGCATTTCGCGGGACGCTGGTGGCTCCGCTCGTTTCGCCGGCCGCTTCGGGCAAACGAATGATCGTGCCTGCCGACGCGCAGGTGCACGGCCTGCTCGTGCTGCTGCGGAGCCGCGAACATCCACAGGGATTTCGATACGATCTGCTCATTACGAAAATTTCCGACGGCGGGAAATCCTATCCGGTAACGGCATCGCTGTCGTCCTCGCTGTACGATCCCGCCGAGGCCAGTGCGCCCAAACACCGCCGGTAAGAAATAAATTACATCTTCTGAAATTTTAGATCGCTTGCCATCCGTCGCGATCCGCCGTGCGCGTCGTCGTTCGTGCTGTTTTGCGTGTCCCTCTTCGCGCCGCTTTGCATGTCGTTGTTCGCGCACCGTGCCGGTGCTACACTCCCCGCATGGCCAAGAAAAAGCAAAAGCGGCGGAAGAAAACGATTCGAGCAAGGACGGTGGCGCGCAAGAAAAGGCCGGCCATCAGGCGGAGAGTTACGGCGAAGAAGAAAACAAGGCGGATCGCCGCGAGCAAAAAAGCCGCTCAGGCCGCGAGAAAAGCGGCGCGTAAAAACAAAGCGGCACGCCGGGAGAGATTGTCGCGTGGCGTTCGCTCCGCGGGAAACGACATTGCGATGAGGGGCAAAGGCCCAGGATCGGCGAGCGCGGGGCAATCGGGCGACTTGCAGGGACTATCGAATGTGGAGAGCGCGGACTCGGAAAGCGTCGACGAATTGCTCGAAGACGGCCAGGCGTACGAGGCCGGCATTGTTGACGGCGTCGAGAACGCGCCCGATCCCGATCAAGGAGAAGTGACGACGCGTGAAGTTCCGCAGGACGATCCGTTCCCTCGCAAGCGCAACACTCTGTAGCACGCACCGCAAGCGGTAAAAGCTCGGACGGAAAAGCGCCTTCGCTTACGCTTTGTCTCGCAGTTTCAGCCTGGACTTGTTCTCTTCGAGGAAAGCGCGGATTCGATCCCCCGCGTCGAGCAGGCGCACCCACTGCTCGTAGTACAGCGTCACGGGAAAGCGGCCCAGCCCATACACGCTGACGCCGCCCTTCTCGCCCACCTTGAATTCCAGGCCGCCCGGCTTCTTCGCGCCAGCCTGGCGTTCGAGTTCGGCGATGCGCGCCATCAATTCTTCTTTGCTTGGTTCTGGCATCGATTTCACTCCGGCGAAAAACAGTCCGAGCCGCGCTCGGGTTTCATTAACTTAACGCTTCGCGGTACCTTTTTTCTTTCTCTCCGCCCAGCGCTTCTTCATCAGGTCCGACAGACGCTTTCTGCCTTCCGGCGTCAGACGCCCGCGCTTCTTCGCCCCGCCCGCGGCTCCATGGGGCTTCGCGCCCGCCTTTGCACCCGATCTTGCATTCGAGTTTCGCGGCTGGCCCTCGAGCGCTGCAATGGCGTGACTCAACCGGTCCCGTTCCCTCTTCAGTTCCGCTACGATTTTTTGTGTATCCAAAATTCCCTCCCCGAGTTTGCTGCGCGTTCGCAGGTTGTGAATCCGATTCCACCGGCGCCTGAAACGAACCGGCGCTATATCATCTCACGACCAGCCTGTTTTTGCGATGCGTGGGCAGGAATTTAGCGGGCGAGGCTATAAGCCGGATTTTGTACGGCGCGCACGCTTCGCATTCCGATCTTGCGACCGTAACGCAAAACACGCGAACCGTGGCGATCATTCCTCTGGGCCTTCGATCGCTCGAAAGCTCGATGCGGCCTACCCGAGGGTGCGTGAAAACCACGCGAGCTGTTTTGCAGCTCTGTGGTCTCCGGCCCTTCGAATCGCTTACGCGATTCTCGGGGCCAACGGGCCGGGCCAGCCCTACCCTCCTATTTGGCCTTGCTCCACGCGGGGTTTTCCGTGCCTCCGATGTCGCCATCGGAGCGGTGGGCTCTTACCCCACCGTTTCACCCTTACCTGTGCGGCGCCCAA
>Ga0307372_10013781_pt1 | contig 10417 bp, 10 predicted proteins | sample OX1MG_FD_202533 | JGI IMG/M metagenome (GOLD analysis project Ga0307372, IMG submission 202533) | Soil microbial communities from Risofladan, Vaasa, Finland - OX-1 | ecosystem: Environmental > Terrestrial > Soil > Coastal area > Acid sulfate soil | place: Finland: Risofladan, Vaasa | collected... | reverse complement strand
GATCGTGGTCGAGAATACGTTTGATCCAGAAGCGCCGCTGCGCCGCCGCAATGGAGTGGGCCTCGCCAACGTCCGCCAGCGCCTGGAAGCGCGCTACGGCAACCGCGCCAAATTCGGAGCCGGCGCGGACGGAACCAGCTTCCGCGTGGCCATGGAATTTCCCGCCGAACAGGAGGCAATTGCATCGTGAGTCCTGAAGCTCATCGCAAGCTGCGCGCGGCGATCGTGGATGACGAAGATCTCGCTCGCCAGGTTTTGCGCGAATATCTGGCGCCGCACACGGACATTGAGATTGTTGCCGAGTGCGCGAATGGTTTCGAAGCCGTGAAAGTGGTGGCCGAGTTGAAGCCTGATCTCGTCTTTTTGGATATTCAAATGCCCAAACTCGACGGCTTCGAAGTTCTCCAACTTCTCGATCCCGCTCCCGCGATTATTTTCGTCACAGCGCACGACAATCACGCCATTCGCGCTTTCGAGGTTCATGCGGTTGATTATTTGCTGAAGCCCGTGGCAGCGGATCGATTCGAAGCCGCACTGGCGCGTGTGAAAGAGCGGCTGGAGCGCCTGCCGGAACATCGCTCTTTACACGGCTCGTCCCATGGCTCGTCCGCAGCCGATCTGGCTGCTTCAGCCCGCCCGCCTTCGGAATATGTGGACCGCATTCCGGTGCGTGACGGCACCAGCGTGGTAATTATTCCGGTGGCGAAACTCGACTACGTGGAAGCGCAGGACGATTACGTCGCGCTCGTTTCGCAGGGGAAAAAGCATTTGAAACAGCAGACCATTTCGAGCATCGAAGCGGCGCTCGATCCTTCGCGTTTTTTGCGCATCCATCGCTCGTATATCGTTAATCTGGAACGCGTGGTCCGGCTGGAGCCTTACGCCAAGGATAGCTACGTGGCTGTGCTCGCGGATCGCGTGCAGCTGCCCGTCAGCCGCGCGGGGTATTCGCGTCTGCGCGGGTTTCTCGACCGCTAAATTGCGCCCGCTCACGTGTCCCGGCTCGCCCGCTGACTAACGCAGCAACCGCAGCCCACAGATATTTGTCGCACGAGTGCCGATGGCGCGATACTCGCTAGTATGAAGCGCAGCTCGCTCTCAATTGCGATCGCGCTGGCCGCGCTGCTCACGGCCGGCGTCGCGCGCGCCGATAAATTTAAGCTGAAGGACGGGTCGATCATTGTAGGTACGGTCGTCGGTTATGAGGGTAATGCGTTCAAAGTGAAAACGAGCTACGGCTTTGCGCTGGTCGAGAAGGACAAGATCGTCTCGATCCAGATTTCCAGCTCGCCGCAATCTTCGCCTTCGGAGGGCAAAACTAAGACTGAAGCGCAGAAAGCCGCGGCATCACGGAATCACGCCAGCACAACGTCAGCGGAAGCCGACGCAAGGGCGAGTGCTTCGCGCGCGACAACGAAACGTCTTGCGACAGCACAATCGATCTCGCCCGCAACACCTTCGGCCAGCGCTGCGAGCCCTTCGGCCGGTTCGCAAACTGCGCAGCCGGCCTCTTCAACCAGCACCGTGCCGCAAGCCGGAGTGTCCACCGCCGTCCAGCCTCAGCCGATTCGCGAGAAGGTGACCGGCAACACCTACGTCAACGACACGTACGAATTCCAAATGTACAAGCCGCCCGATTGGCAAGTGATGGACGGCGCGCGCTCCGTGCTGCCCGGCGCCATCGCTGCGATGGGCACCGACGATCAGAGCACTTACCTGGTGATTGGGCAGGAGCCCGAGGGAAAGTCGGCGACCGCCGATGTCGCCGCGATGGAACAGAGGCTCGGCGACATTCTGGTAAATTACCGGCCGCTCGACGACCAGCATCTGACCGTCGCGGGAAGCCCCGTAATCGCGCACCATTTTCGCGGCGGCATGGACGAACACGACTGGTCCGGCTTCATGGTGTTTCTGCCGCACAGCGGGAAGCTCTACACAATTTTCGGAATGACTCGCGCGGACAACGACCTGGTGCAGATTCAGGAGAACGTCATCCGCCGCACAATTTCCAGTTTCCAATTTCTGCCGCAGTAGCGATTCCAGGAATAGCAAACAGAAAGCACATTCCTCGGCCAAAATGGGCCTCGGAATAACAATCATTTGCTTTCACGAATTCCCTAGAATTTTGTGACTTCACTGAAGTGGAAGTTGCGGACCTTCATCGCCGGCACGACCATCTCGAACGATTCTTCGCCGGCGGCGCGCACGGAGGGGCCCAGCGCGTCCACATTCGCCAGCATTTCGATCACGCTTTGATTGAAACGGAAATTGCGAATTCCTCCGGCTACTTTCCCATTTTCGATCAGGAACGTTCCGTCTCGCGTCATGCCCGTGAGAACTTTTTCGTAGGGATCTACTTCGCGGATGTACCACAAGCGCGTCACCAGAATGCCGCGCTCGGTGGAGGCGACCATCTCGTCCGGAGATTTATCTCCTCCGGAGAAAACCAGATTCATGGGCGCTTCGCCGTAATCGTTCGGCAACGAAAAGCCGTGGCCGGTGGGCTTGGCTTTCATTTTCTTTGCCGTAGCGCGCGCGTACACCAGATTTTTCGGCACGCCGCAGTCGACCAACAACACCTTCTGCCGCGGCACGCCCTCGCCATCGAACGCCGGACCGGTTTGCAGCGGGTGGTACGCGTCGTCCCAAATGGTGATGTTGTCGCCGAAAATTTTCTTCCCGATGCGCCCGTTGAGGCACGAGCGCTTATCGAGCACGGCCGTCCCTGCGAAATCGTAGAAAAGGAAACCGACCAGATCGAGGACGGCCGCAGGCGAGAGAATCGCCGTGTATCGACCGGGCGGAATTTCGCGCGGCTGGCGCGAATCCGCGGCTCCGCGGCTGGCGTTTTCCGCGAGCGCTAAAGGAGCGAGGTCGCGAATATTCGGCGAATTCGATTTCGCCCAACCGGAAGAATGCTCTTCCAGAATGGTGACGGAAAATTCCGAGCGCGTTTGCTCGTAGCTGGCCATCAAACCGCGCGAATTGGCCAGCAGCGAGTGCGACGAGCCGCTGGCAAAAATCCCGGCGGCCGTCTGCTTCTTCTTTTCCGCCATTTTGCAGACCTTGGTCACGGCGCGGGCGCGGTCCTGCGGCGTGGCGGCGGCCGTGGCGGCGAAAAATCGCCCGACCTTCTGATATTTCTGTTTCTTTGGCAAAGGCAGAAGGTCGGGATGCTTCGGCTGGTTCCGCGCCAGGCTGATGGCCGATTCCACCACGCGGCGAAGCGACTCGTCGTCCGATTTATTGGTGGACGCGCGAGCGGTGCGGCCATCCACGATGGCTCGCACGGAAATGCTGATCGTGTGCTCGGCGACGTTCTGGTGAATGGTGTTGTTGGCGAAGCGCGTGAGCGCATCGGTGGCGGCGCCGATATCGACTTCCGTTTCTTCGGCTTCACTGAGCTTCAGCACCCGCTCGGCGATGCGCTCCAACTCTGCAGCTGTTCTTTTGTGGTTGTCGGCCATGTCGATGGTCTACTTAGAAAATGCGATGCCGACGCGAATATCCCGAAAGCGCGCAGGCGCCGCGCCGTGGCCGGTGCCCACGGTTTGCTGAGGTTGCCCCTTGCCGCAATTCGGCGTGCCCCACAGCGTCCAGTAATCGCGCGAACAGATCGCATCGCAGCTGTTCCAAAATTCCGTGGTGATGCCGCTGTAGCTGGGATTTTTGATCATGCGGCCGATTTTGCCGCCTTTGATTTCCCAGCCGATTTCAGTAGAGAACTGGAAATGATAGCGCTTGTCGTCGATAGACCACGAGCGGTTGGTTTCCATCAAAATCGCGTCGTCGGTGTCGGCAATCAGATCGTCGTATTTCCACGTGCCGGGATTAATGCTCACGTTGGTCATGCGAATCATCGGGAGCCGGTTCCAGCTTTCGCAGCGCATCGTCCCGCCGGAGCGCTTTTCGCCAATCTCCGGAGCGGTTTCGCGGCTGGTGAGATAGCCGGTGAACAGGCCGTTGGTGATGATCGGCGTGCATTGCGCGGGAACACCTTCATCGTCGTAGGCAAACGTTCCCAGCCCCGGTCCGTGTTCCAGGCGCGCGTCTGCCACCACGTTGACGATATCCGAGGCGTACTTGAGCTTGCGAAGTTTTTCAGTAGTCAGAAAACTCATGCCCGCGAAATTCGCTTCCATCCCCAGGACGCGATCGAGCTCGATGGGATGCCCAATCGATTCGTGAATCTGCAAGCCCAGTTGCGAGCTGCCTAAGATGATCGTCTTACGCCCCTCGGGACACTGCGCGGCCGAATGTAGCGCCACGCATTCTTCCGCGATGCGCCGCGCGTTGCCAGCCAAATCTAGCGACTCAACGAGTTCGTAGCCCTGCAGCATGTGCTGCCCGCCAAAGCTATTCGGATACGAGCGCTTCTGAATTTCGCTGCCGGCAAAGCTGGTGGCGACGATTCCCGCTCCCGATTGCATTTTGATCTGGTGGATCGATGAGCCGATGGTGGAAACGAAAAGCTGATCGATGCGACGAAAAGACATCGAGCCTTCGGCCACGGTGATGCCTTTTACCCGGCGCATTTCCTGATCCGCAGCAAGCAATAGATCGATCTGCCGTTCCACAGGAATGCGGAATGGATCTTTCAGAAATGGATTTTGCCAGGTATCGACGTACGCTTTTTCCGGAGCGAGCGAAACGTTTTCGCGTTTGGCCAGCGCGGACGCTTTGGCGATAGCCACAGCTTCCGCGGCGCAGGCGTCAATGCCCTCTTGCGTGAGCCGGTCGGTGGACGAAAAGCCCCACGCGCCGTCTGCGATCACGCGAATGCCAATCCCCAGCGATTCGGATTCCGCGAGCGTGCCCACTTCGCCGTTCTTGGTGGAAATTTCGCGGCTGCGAATGTCCATCACGCGCGCGTCGGCGTACTTGGCGCCGCGGCGCTTGGCGGTATCGAGCGCGGAGCTGGCCCACTCCTGCATCATCAGGCAGCCACCTTTCGGAACCGCGCAATCGGATGTTCGTCAGTCCTGGAGACGTTCTCGATGAGAGTTTCGTATGTGGCTGAAGTGACAGGGGTTTGACGATGCGCGGGAAGAGTGATGGACTGGGTGCGGAGATCGGCGCCGGAAGACAAGGTTGCCAGCCAGATGCGGCGTTCGGTGCGCCTTTTTTGGTGTACCCGCTGGGCCATCTCGATTCCCTTCCTTTGCTGCTCGGCTGTCGGCCGGCACATACAGCATACGTCAGTTAGAACACTGGCATAAGCGCAGGAGTCGGTCAAATTGAATTTCCGCGCGCAAGACCGGCTAAAATTCTGCTCCAGACTTTTACGCGCATTTACATTTATTTAATGGCGGTGGACATGCCACGTGCGGAGGGCGGAGCGAGGGGCTTCGCCAGCGCTATGCAACCGCGGCGCGCAGCTTCGTCACGCGCGGGACGAATGCGCTGGCGTTGACAGCGTGGCGCGGAGGTGCGCGGCTACATCAGCAACGAAACGCTGGACGGAGGCTTCGGCGATCCGGTGAGCGATGATGGCGTTCATGGCTTTGCCGACGGGGCCAAAGGGAGGCTCGTACACGCCGAGGAAATCGAGTTGCGTTTCAGTTGGCGTGAGCGGGTAGACGGAAAACTCGGCCCTCATCAGCGGAAACAGGCGCGGCATTGATGCGGCTTCCCATTCGAGAAACAGGCAGGCCGCGGGCGTAGACAGGCCGTCGAGCGTCTTCTCCTCTACTTTCGTGACTGTAATCTTGACGTCTGCGCTGACCCCAATGCCGCCCACGTCGACGCGCAATTCGGAAGCGAGAGAGCGAACGCGGTCGGCGGCGGCTTTGGTGGCGGCCTGAAAGACGGCAGGCGCGTCATGTTTGAGCGCATCGCGAACGCGTTCGTAGGGATGATTCACGTAGTCAAATTTGTGGATTTGGAGACTTGGGTTAGTTTTATTCACGAGTGCCACCCCTTACCCGTAGAAGTTCTTCGTTCACTTAGTGACAAGCCGAATGTAACACCGCCCGAATGGGCGGGATGTGACCCAGCGCACACGTCGCGAATAGGCGAGCTAGCACTTTGCCCTGGGTTTGGGGGTGCGGCTGTGTCGCGGATACCGGGAATGCGAGGGAAAAGCTTCATACGCTAAAAGCCGTTTTGTGATACAACGCGGGCGACAAGCGGTTGATGATCAAGGTGCCGGAGGCGCGAGATGAAAGCTTTGCACCGAGGCAAGGTAACTTCTGTAATCCCATTCGCGGCGCTGGTGTTTTTGCTGGCGGCGCCCCTGGCGCGTCCGGTGCGGGCGCAGGATGACCCTACGGGCAACTGGCGCGTCACATTTTTCGAGGATCAGCCGGAGCGGCTGGCGGGCGCCGAAATGGGCGATTACTTGGGGATGCCTATCAACCCCGCGGCGCTGCATCGAGTTCAGAGCTGGGACGCCGCGATGGTGGAGACGCCTGAGGATCAGTGCCGCGAGCACGGCTCCGATTACGGCTGGCGCGGGCCTTCAAATCTGCGGATCTGGATGGATGTGGATCGCGCGACGCAGAAAGTGATCGCGTACCACACGCATCTTTCGGCCTATGAGGCGGAACAGACCATCTGGATGGACGGAAAGCATCACGAGCCCCCTGCGTGGGCGCCGCACACGTGGGCGGGATTTTCCGTGGGGCACTGGGAAGGCGACACGCTGGTGGTTTACACCACGCACCTGAAAGAAAATTGGCTGGGACTGAACGCGCTGCCGCGCAGCGACGAAGCGGTGGCCACTACGCACATCATGCGTCACGGGAATGTGCTGACCGTGGCAGTCGTCGACTACGACCCGGTGTACATGGAGCAGCCGCTGATCCGCACCATCGATTTCGTGGCCGATCCGCAGCAGCAGATGCAGCCGTGGCCGTGCGAGCCGGTGGATGAAGTGGACCGTCCGGAGAGCGTGGTGCCGAGCTATATGCCGGGCGAGAATCCATATTTGAAAGAATTCGCGGCTCGCGACGGAGTGCCGTATGAAGCGACCAAGGGCGGCCCGGAGACCATGTACCCCGAATACATGGAAAAGCTCAAGAAGATGAAGCTGCTGCCGCGTCCGCTGAAGCGACAGCCCTCGCAGTAGCGGGACACGCAGGGCGGAAAGCTAGGCCGCCCCGCCGATCCCCTGCCCTGTTCTCCGCTACCGCCACGCTAAACGGCGGCGAGGGCTTGGTCGAAGTCGGCGAGTAGGTCGCGCCAGTCTTCGATGCCGACGGAGATGCGGACGAGGCCGTCGGTGACCCCGGCTTGGCGAAACTCCTCTTCCGTGAATCCTGAGTGAGTAGTGGTTTTCGGATGGCAGGCGAGAGTTTCAACGCCCCCTAACGAAACGGCATTGCGCGCGATGCGCAAATTGCGCAGGAAATCGAATGCCGCGCGCTTCCCTCCCGCGAAATCCAGCGAAAACATGGCACCGGGAAAATCGCACTGCTCTTCGAAGATGCGGCGCTGATCGGCGTCAGTGAAGAGAGTGGGATAAATTACGCGCATGATTTTCGGATTGCGCGCCAAAGCTTCGGCGATGCGCTGTCCATTCTTGCTGGCGCGGCTCATGCGCAGGCGCACGGTAGGCAAGCGGCCGCCGAGCATCCAGCATTCGTCGGGCTGAAGAATTGTGCCGAAGAGGCCGCGCATGGGCCGGATGCGGCGGATCATTTCCGGATCTTTCGCAAGCAGGACGCCTGCGAGCATATCGCTGAAGCCGGAAAGATATTTCGTCCCGGAGTAGACGACCAGATCGGCGCCGAGCGAAATTGGATGCTGAAACGCAGGGCCGAGCAAAGTGTTGTCGACGATCACGAGCGGGCGCGGTTCTCCTGGTTTCAATTTGCGCGCGGCGGCTGCGTTGCAGGCGCGGCGAATATCGGTCATTACCAACGTGGGATTGGCGGGAGTTTCCAGCAGCACGATCGCAAGATTTTCGGTGGAGGCGATAGTGCGGTCGAGTTGCTCCGTTTGGCCGGACGGAACACCGACTCCGGCAACGCCCCATTTTGAGAGCTGGTCCTGAATGAAGTGCTGCGTGCCGCCGTAGATCGGCACGGTGTAGACGACGGATTGGCCGGGGCGCAGAAGCGCAAATAGAGCGGTAATGATGGCAGCCATGCCGCAGTTGAAGGCCAGCGCGGTAGTGGCGCCGTCTTCGAGCGAGACGATCTGATCCTCGAGAATTTCGGCGTTGGGATGATTGAAGCGCGAGTAAATCAGATCGACGGCTTCGCCTTCGGAGGCGCGAGCGCGTCCAGCGACGAGATCGAAGGCGCGCTCGGCGGCTTCGGGACTGGAGAAAACGTATGTGGAGCTACGAAAGACGGCGGGACGAGCTGAGCCGACCGAGAGGCGCGGATCGAAACCTTCGGTGAGGACTTTGGTGCTGGGACGCAAGTGCTGCGAGTCGTGGGGATCATTGGGCGCCATGTAAGTCTCCTCAATACGTTTATAGCGCGGATTCGGGATGCGCGATGCGGAATCGGCGGCACGCGTGCGAGGTTCGTTGGGCCGGACGGAGATGCGGGCGATCGCTGTGGATGCTAAGCTCGCGGCGTGAACGAGGCACACGAACGGCAGAGCGAGGAAGAGCGGAAGCGCGCGGGATTATGCGCGGATTGCGCCCATGCGCGGCGAATCGAATCCGATCGAGAATCGGTGTTCTATTTATGCGGCCTATCGGTGAGCGATTCGGCGTATCCGAAATATCCGCCCCTGCCAGTCATCCGTTGCGAAGGATACCTCGCGCGGACGGGATAATTTTGGGGCAGAGCAAAGCTTTCTTAAAACGCGTAAAGCGCATAACATTCCGAGCAACCGCACGGCGGCACGACCGGGAAACTGATACTCCGGAGTACGGAACATTACGGATGTGTTTTGCGTTACTTAGATTGAGGCCGAGCGGTAATGCAAGCTACGAGGCTGAGGACTATTGGACCCCGACGCCCAGTTGGTCCGGCTATGTGTTCGAGGGCACGGGCCGTCGTGGGAGGAACTGGTGCGGCGGCACACACGGCGCGTGTACAACCTCTGCTACCGATTCACGGGAAATTCGGCTGCAGCCGAGGACCTGAGCCAGGAGGTGTTCCTGCGCGTTTACCGCACGCTGGGCAGCTACGAGGCAGCGTATGGAGCGTTCGCGACCTGGCTTACGAGCGTGACGCGGAATCTGCTGGTGGATCATTACCGTCGAACGAGGCGCGACCGGCTGACGGACTCGATCGACCAGGCGCCGCAGGTGGAGGAGACGCACTCGACGGAGCGAACGCCGCACCAACAAGCCGAGGCTGCCGAGTTGAGCGCGCAAGTGCAGATGGGACTGGCAAAGCTTTCGCCCGAACTGCGCGAAGCAGTGATCTTGCGCGATCTGCAAGGCATGGAGTACGGCGAAATACGCAAAGTGCTGCAAGTGCCCGAAGGAACGGTGAAGTCGAGGATCAATCGAGGGCGGCTCGAGCTGGCGAGGATTCTGCGAGAAATGGGAGTGCGAGCTAGTTAGCGACGAGACTGCAATGGACTGGAACTGCACAGTAACGGAAGAGCGGTTGAGCGACTTCCTGGAAGGGACGCTGGCTTTGCCAGAGCGCGATGCATGCGCGGCGCATGCTGAGGCGTGCGCGAGCTGTTCGGAAATACTTGCGCGCGTTGGAGCGCTGGTCACCGATATGCACGCGCTGGAAGAGCTTCCGGAGCCGAGTCATCTGGCGCGGCGGATCATCAACAACACGCGACCCACGCCAAGGCGCGGGCAAGAATTTTCAAGCTGGTCAGGATGGCTGAGCCTAATTTGGCAGCCGCGGTTCGCGATCGGACTCGCGACGGTGGCTGTAACGGCAGTGATCTTGGCGCATGCGGCCAGGCCGCAGCTGAGCCGGCTGACTCCGGCAGATTTGAATCCGGTGAATCTGGTGCGAGCGGGAAATCGGCAGGCGCATTTGACGTACGCGCGAGGAGAAAAATTCGTGAATGACTTGCGCGTGGTGTACGAGATTCGGGCGATGTTGGCATCGCCGACGCAAGCGGAACCGGGAAATCAAGGCACGCCATCGAGTGGGGCGCGTCCGAATACGAGCGAGCACGAAGACGAAACGCAGCAACGAAGCGAGGCGCGAGTGGAGCGAGGCAGCATGGTGTGGGCGATGCTGTTTCCGTTTACGGACGAAGGCGCGCCGCCTTCGGCAAACAGGAGAACCCCATGAACTGCGGCTTGCATAGCGATGTTCCAGCGACGGGATTTTGCCGTAATTGCGGCAGGGCCCTTTGCCCTGCGTGCACGCGGGAAGTGCGCGGAGCGCTCTACTGCGAACCGTGCTTGGCGGGACTGGTGGGAACGCCGGGGGAAGGCGTGCCTGCCGCCATTGCTTCGACAACGGGACCGCATCCGGGCGCGGCGCTGGCGCTGGGATTTATTCCAGGGCTGGGAGCTGTCTACAACGGAGATTAT
>Ga0307372_10013780_pt1 | contig 10418 bp, 8 predicted proteins | sample OX1MG_FD_202533 | JGI IMG/M metagenome (GOLD analysis project Ga0307372, IMG submission 202533) | Soil microbial communities from Risofladan, Vaasa, Finland - OX-1 | ecosystem: Environmental > Terrestrial > Soil > Coastal area > Acid sulfate soil | place: Finland: Risofladan, Vaasa | collected... | reverse complement strand
GCCCTGATCTAGCCCTGATCTAGCCCTGATCTAGCCCTGATCTAGCCCTGATCTAGCCCTGATCTAGCCCAGATCTAGCCCCGGCCCTTGCCCGTGACCGCCCGTCAGTCAGCGGCCCTCTTCAGACTCCTCCGGAATGCGTCCGCACTGGCATAGCGCGCCACGAGCCGGGCGTTCAGCCAGCCCGGCATGTACCGGGTGCCCACGTCCCTCACCGCCGCCAGGGCGGGCGACCGGACCGTGGCGATCCGGCCGATCCGCCTGGAGTCCCGGACGACGGTACGCACGCGCCGGAGACGGGCGAGCTCGTACTTGGCCAACGCGGCGGACCGGTCCGGCTCGCCGTCGATGCAGGCGGCCAGTACCACGGCGTCCTCGATTCCCTGGCACGCCCCCTGTCCTAGGTCTGGTGTCATCGGGTGGGCGGCATCCCCGAGGAGGACGACGGGACCCGCACCCAGGCGACGCGGGACGGAGTCGTAGAAGTCGGCGATGACGAGCTGCTCCTCATCGGTCCGTTCGATGAGCTCATTGATCGGCTCGTGCCAGCCCCCGAACGCTGCCCGCAGAAACGCCTTCTTGTCGGCGAGCGCGGCGTTGGTCCCCTCCGGCAGACCGATGTCTGCTGCCCAAAAGACGAGGCCCTTGCCCATCGGACTGGCGATGAACTGTTGACCATGGCCGACGGTCAGCCGCGCCGTCGGCACCAGATCGGAGGAACCGCCCAGCACCGCACGCCACGAGGTCCGATGCCGGAACCTGGGTACGGGGTTGCCGACGCACGTGCGGGCGATCGAGTGGACCCCGTCACACGCTACGACTTGGTGTGCTCGGATCGTCTCACCGGTCGACAGTCCCACCACAGCATCGTCGCCATCCACGACGATCGAGGTCGCCGCCGTCTGCAATCTGGTCGGGATGTGCTTTGCCGCCTCCAGAAGGAGGCGTTGCAGGTCCGCCCTGAAGACGATCTGAGTGGCCATGCCCAGCTGGCGATCCAGCCGACTCTGGTCCAACGTAAAGATCTGGCGACCATCGGGTCGGCATCCGATACCCGCCGGCTCCACAACGCCGATGCCGGTCACCGCCTCCCCGAGGCCGATGTGCTCGAGGGCAGCGAGCGCATTGGGCCAGAGCGAGAGGGCCGTCCCGGCTTGGGTCAGGGCCGTGGCCCGTTCCACTACCTCTACCTCTACCCCGATGCGGTCGAGAGCGATTGCGGCCGTCAGGCCGGCGATTCCGGCTCCGACGACCAGCACCATCACTTCAACCTATCGCCGCAAAGGGAAGGCGACCGTGGAGTCGTGACGGGGGTCACCGGGTCGGGCGCGTCCCAGGCGGTGCCGGGCCGGTGGATTGGGAGCGGGCGGATCCAGAATGTCAGGACGCCGGGGCGGTCCCGATGCCGTGGAAGATCAGGTCCCAGAGGTCTTCGGCCGAGCCCTCTTCGTGAGAGCGAAATGACAGTCCCCCGATGGTCGACGAGAACGAGTTGAACATGATCGCCTCGAGGACGACCCCGACGATCGGGCCCTGACGGGGCCCGGATCGGACGACGCCGGCGGACACCGCTCCGTCGAGGACCTGCTCGAACAGGGTGACGAGGGGATGGAAGACTCGGGCAGCCTCCTTCGGATGCTGGGTGAGGAGCTGCTGGGCGAATTCGGCCATGAAGGGCGCCCGCCCGATCACGCCCGACTCGGCCTCGCCCATTGGACGGCACAGTCGGTAGTACTCGACGACGAAACAGTGGAGACGCTCGAGCGGATCGGCTTCGTGCGAGGTCTTGTCCCGCAGGTACTCCGTAGTGGATCGGACCGACTCCTCGAACAGGGCCAGCAGGAGCTCGTGCTTCCCGCCGAAATACTGGTAGAAGCTACGGAGCGACTGACCCGAGCGGTCCACGACCTCCTGGACCGTGAAGTCCTTTCCCGAGCCCGAATTGAAGAGCTCGACGGCAGCGTCGAGGAAGCGCTGCACTCGGGTCTCGGCACGGACACGGGCGGAGTCCAACGAGCGAGCCACCGCCTGCTCGCGCCAACTCACACCTTCGGGTTCGAGCGGATCGTCGAGCTGGAATTCTTGTTTTGCCACCAGGGAAAGGTTACCTGATCTCGGCGTACACTGTGAATCTCCCGCACCGGTGGGAATTGGTGCCGCTGGAGAGAATGCAGTTCTACCGATGGTGAGGCGGTGGCACCTGCCCGGGTCCTCCCCCCGAATCCGTCCCCGCGTCCCTCATGCGCCCGTCGGGCCTTCCCCCGTGCCGGCCCGGGGAAGGAGCCTGTCGAGGTTCGCCCTCAACTCCGGTGAGACGAACGACCGATCCTCGGCACTGAGCGCGAAGTCGAGTGTGGCTACGACGGCCCGTTCGAGGTGCAGGTTGAGTATTCGCTTGGTGTCCTCGACGGCCCGCCGCGGCAGCTCGGCGATTCGCCGGGCGCAGGTCATGGCCTGATCCACCACCTCGCCATCAGGGCAGACGTGGTTGACGAGGCCGATCTCCGCTGCCCGCCCGGCCGGGATCCGGTCACCGGTCAGCGCATACTCCTTGGCCAGCTGCAGGCTGATCATGAGGGGCCACGTCACCGGGCCTCCGTCCGCCGCCACGAGGCCCATCAGAACGTGCGGGTCGGCAAGATGGGTGCTCTCGGCCATGAACACGATGTCGGAGAGGGCGACGAGGCTGCACCCGAGCCCGACGGCCGGTCCGTTCACGGCTGCCACGATGGGCACCCGGCATCCCACCATCCCGGTCACGATGCTCCGGCCGTGGGCCAGCGTCTCCTTCCGACGATCCGGGTCGCGGGCGAGCTCGTCGAGGTAGGCGAAATCGCCACCGGCGGAGAAGGCCCTCCCGTTCCCGGTCAACACGACCACACGTGCCTCGTCGTCAGCATCGATCTGGGGGAACAGCCCTGCCAATCCCCTGTGGAGCTCATGGTTGGTGGCGTTGAGGTGTTCGGGTCGGTTCAACCTCACCACCCGAACCGGTCCTTCGACCAGGACCTCGATCTCATCGGGTACGTCGAAGGGGGTCACCGGGACGGCACCCCGACGATACGGTGGGCCGTGTGCCACCCGGCCCGGCCACCCCCACCTCCCGCACCTGCGCGATGATCCATGGTGCATCCTTCCGTTCGCGACCGACGAGATGATAGCACCGGTCTTCGAATAGCAGAATGCTGTTTCCGTCGATCGCGGGTCGGGTGCTCCGGCCCGACCGGTCGGGGGGACCAGTCGCGGCTCAGGACCCGGGGAGGTCGAGGATCCGACGGGCCACGATGTTCCGCTGGATCTGCGAGGTGCCGCCCATGACGCTCTGCGCCCGGCTGTAGAGATACGTGTTCAGCGATGTGTCGTTGCCGCCCCTGTGGTCGATTCCTCCGACGGAGAGCGAGGCATGTCCGACGGCCTGTTCCACCCATGTCATGAGCAGTTTGTCGACTGAGCCCTGTGGGCCGTGGGACACCCCGTCGAGCCGGTCGGACAGTCGCCGCATGACATGGAGGCGCAGCATCTCGACCTCGACGATCGCCCACCCAAGATCCCGCATCTGCTCCGAGCGGAATCCCACGGGATCGCCTCGCACCAGGCGGGTGAGGTCGTTCACCACCTTGCTGTACCGAGCCACGTAGCCGAGCTCCCCCGGCTCCCGCTCGTGGCTCACGACGGTCATCGCCAGGGGCCAACCCTCACCGGGATCCCCGATCATGTTGCCGGCCGGGACGCGAGCGTCGTCGAAGAGCACCTCGCCGAACTCCTTGGTGACCCCGTTGATCATCCGGAGGGGCCGCTGCTCGATGCCTGGCTGCCGCATCGGCACGGCAAAGGCTGAGATACCACGGTGCTTGGCGACGTCGTGGTCGGTCCGGGCCAGGAGCAGGCACCACTCCGCCTCGTCGGAATAGCTCGTCCACACCTTGTGGCCGGTGATGACGAAGTCGTCTCCGTCTCGGTCGGCCCGGGTGCGCAACGAGGCAAGGTCGGATCCCGCATCCGGCTCGCTGAAACCCTGGCACCAGCGGTCACGGCCGTTGACGATGCCGGGGAGGAATCGCCGCTTGATCTCGTCGCTGCCGTGCTCGAGCAGGCCCTGGACCAGGTAGCCGAGGCTCGGCCGCGGCGGAGCACCTGCGGCGGCAAGCTCCTCGTCGACGATCACCTCGTAGACCGCCGAGCGCCCCTGGCCACCGATCGTCGTGGGCCACGACATCCCGAAGAAGCCGGCATCGTAGAGCGACCGGTGCCACGCCGCCATACCGGCCCAGTAGTCGTCGTCCGTCGATGATGTCGGCAGTCCAGGATCGTTGACCCGCACCCACTCCCGAAGCCGTTGCCGGAACTCTGACTCATCCGCCGAATCACGAAAGTCCATCGCTACCCCCGATACCTCGGTGACGGAGCACTCGGGAGAGGCTGACCCCGGCGCCGCCGAGGAGATCCGCGGAGAGAAGGGCGCGCCGGAGATAGACGTGGGCCAGGCACTCCCACGTGTTCCCGATCCCGCCATGGACCTGGACGGCGGTCTCGCACACGTCGCGAGCCGCACGGGCGCAGTAGGCCTTCGCCATCGAAGCGGCCGCGAGTGCGTCGGCAGGGGAGAGCACGTCCACCGCCCATCCGGCGTGCAGCGTGATGCTGCGAGCTCCCTCTGCTTGCACGAATGCATCCGCCAGCAGGTGCTGGATGGCCTGGTACGAACCGATGGCCGCACCGTACTGGCGGCGTTGGACGGCATAGGCAGTGGCCAGTCGGACGGCGCCAACCATGGTTCCGACCAGATCGGCGCACGTCAGGGAGAGGCCCAGTGCCGTCCACCGCGTGAGGTGATCGGGAGTCAGCGACCGGTCGGCCCCGACGATGGGCGTCACGACGGCCGGCGCCTCGATCGCCTGGGAGGGGCGGGTCAGATCGACACCGGCCGGTACGGACTGCAGGACGACCTGGGCCACGTGGTGGCCATCGGGCCCGGGGACGAGAAGGAGCGCTCGAGTAGATCCCTGCACGTCGACCGCCACGCTCGGGGGGACCTCGCCGTCGACCGGGCAGGCGAGCGACAGCAGATCGGCGGAGAGTGCCACGGTCTCCACTTCCGTACTCGGGGGTGCGCCGGTCACCCTCCGGAGTTCGCAGGCCATGGTGGGCCCGATGAACGACACGTCGGCGAGCCCCCGGCCGAGCTCCTCGGCGACGATGCAGGCTTCCACCCCGGACGCCAACGGGTCGGCCCCAACCGTTGCCACCCTCAGCTCACGCCAACCCGACTCCGTGACCGCAGCATCGAGCTTCGCCGACCGCTCCCGATCATCGAGCTCTCCGACGGCACGCGGCCCGAGTCGGTCGACGAGCCGGGCGGTGGAGTCACGGAGCGCCTGCTGTTCCGGAGACGGACGGACGTCCATCAGCCGCCCATCTGCGCGGCAAGCCTCGAGGCCGGCCACTCGTCCCGGAGCGTGCGCCGCAACACCTTCCCCGACGGGAGGCGCGGGATGTCGTCCACGACGACGAGGTAGTGCAGGCGTTTGTACGTCGCCAGCGAGTCAGCGATCAGCTCCTCGAGTTCACCGTCCGCCACCGGAAGCCCCGGGTCGAGCGCCACCGCCGCAGCCGGCACCTCCCCGGCACGCTCGTCGGTGACACCGAAGACAGCGCAGTCGAGCACGGCCGGGTGGCGGAGCAGTACCGACTCCAACTCGGCCGGTGCCACCTGGAACCCGTTCACCTTGATCATCTCCTTCGAGCGATCGGTGAGATGGACCCAGCCGCCCGGCTCGAGCCACCCGACGTCGCCGGTCCGGTACCACCCGTCGGCAAAGGCCTCGGAGGTGGCGTCGTCCGGTAGGTAGCCGGCCATCACCGACCGGCTCCGGACCTGGATCTCGCCGGTCTCGCCCGGCGGGAGGACCCGACCGCTCCCGAGATCGGCAATGCGGAGCTCGACGCCGGCCGGTGGTAGCCCGGCCGAGTCCAATCGCCACTCGGCGGGACGTCCGACCGGGTTGGCGGCGATGACGGGCACCTCGCTCGCGCCGTAGGCCGGAAGCCACCGCACCCCGGTTCGCCTCGTCACGATCTCGGCAACGCTCTCGGTCACCGGCGTCGCCCCCCACATGATGTAGCGAAGCGAGGAGAGGTCGTAGTCCTCGAGACGGGGATGATTGGCCATTGCCAGTGCGATCGGGGCCACCGCCATCTCCATGGTCATGCGCTCGCTGGCGATCCGGCCGAGGACCTCGTCGAGGTCGAATCGTCTGTGCAGCCGGACGGTCGCACCCGACGACACCGCGGCGAGCAGATTCAGAAGCCCGAGGATGTGGGAAGGCGGGGTGGCCACCTGAAATCGGTCATGGTGACTGAGGCCCAGGACCGTGCACCAGTGCTCGGTGGCCAGGCTGATCGAACCGTGGGTGTGGCGTACGGCCTTGGGGAGACCGGTCGTACCCGAGCTGAAGACGAGGACCGCCTCGTCCTCACCGCCCACCCCTTCGGCCACCGTCTGCGCCTGGCTGTGGGCGAAAGGAGCCGCCGATCGATCGTCGAGATCGGTGACGCGGTCCGGGTCCAGGCAATTGGAGAGCAGTGACGAGGCGTCGCCGTCGGCCACGCCGTGCACCGGCCTCGTGAGATCGAGGGCGTGTCGGACCTCGGTCAGCTTCCACGCCGGGCTGATGAGGACCGCCGCCGCACCGAGCTTGCTGGTGGCGTGCACCGCCACGACGAACTCCATGCGGTTGGCCGTCATCAGGGCCACCCGACCGCCGGCCTTGACTCCTCTTCCGGCCAGGTGGCGGGCGAATGCATTGCTGAGGCCTTCGAGGTCGTCGAACGACCAGCGCTCGTCCCCGCTCCGGATCGCGTCGCGGTCACCGAATTGCCGAGCGGCTCGCTGGAGGGCCTCGTGCATCAGGACCGCTGCCATTGGAAACATTCTTCTCCAATTTGAGATCGACCGTCAACAATTATCAGATGTACACTTCTCAATTGTGCAGACTCCGGACGCCGAGCCCATGACCAGCGATGACGTGCGGCAGGAGATCCTCGACACTGTGCGACGGTTCGTCGCCCGTGAAGTGACGCCGGCCGCCTCCGAGCTGGAACGCGAGGACCGGTTCCCGGTGGACATCGTCGAGCAGATGCGCACGTTGGGACTGTTCGGCATCACCGTTCCCGAGTCCTACGGAGGCCTCGGCCTCGACCTGTTGACGTACATCGGCGTCATCGAAGAGCTGGCCTACGGATGGATGAGCCTCACCGGCGTGGTCAACACCCACACCATGGTGGCGACGCTGCTCATGCACCACGGCAGCGACGAGCAGAAGCGGCGGTGGCTGCCGGTCCTGGCCACCGGGGAGCGACGGGGCGCCCTCTCCCTCTCCGAGCCCGATGCCGGCAGCGACGCCCGAAACATCGCCTGCAAGGCCCGGCGCGATGGCGAAGAGTACGTGGTGAACGGCACCAAGGCCTGGGTCACCAACGGCGAGCGAGCGGGGCTGGTGGCCCTGGCCGCCCGCACCGAGGAGGGCATCTCCGCCTTCGTCGTCGAGAAGGAGCCCGGGTCCCGGTTCGAGGGGATCTCCGTCAGCAGGCACGTGGGCAAGCTCGGGTACCGGGGCGTCGAGACCGTCGAGATGTCGTACACCGACCACCGTGTCCCGGCCGGCAACCTGATCGGTGAGCCGGGGCGGGGACTGCCCCAGATCCTCGGGGTGCTCGAAGTGGGGCGCATCAACATCGCGGCAAGGGCGGTCGGCGTGGCACGCGCCGCGTTCGACGCCTCACTCGCCTACGCGCAACAGCGGACCACCTTCGGCAAGCCGATCGCCGAGCACCAGGCGATCCAGCTCAAGCTGGCCGACATGGCCACCCGGCTGGAGGCGGCGCGCCTCCTGACCCGGAACGCAGCCGAGCGGAAGATGGCGGGGTTGCGCTGCGACGTGGAGGCAGGAATGGCCAAGCTGTTCGCCAGCGAGACCGCACTGGAGCTGGCCACCGAGGCCATGCGCATCCACGGCGGCGTCGGCTACACCACGGACCTACCGGTCGAGCGCTACTACCGTGACGCCCCCCTGATGGTCATCGGCGAAGGGACCAACGAGATCCAGCGGCTGGTGATCGCCCGAGGCCTGTTGGCACGGGCCCGGCACTAGGGGGCGCCACCGGCCGGCGGGCGTGCCCCGGGGCGGTCGACCAGTTCGCCGAGCACCTCCTCGGTGTGGTGTCCGAGCCCAGGGACCGGGGCGTACCGACGTCCGGCGACATCGGAGAAGGTGACCGGTCCGTTGACCGAGCGCTGCACGCTGCCCGCAGGGCCGCCGTCGATCTCGGCGATCCCGCCATTGGCCAGCAGCTGTGCATCGTGCACCACCTCGCCCGGCGTCTGGGCCGGGGCCCACCAGACACCCTCCTCGTCGAACCTCTCCGCCCAGTAGGCCAGCGGGTGCCGGGCGACGATCTCGTCCAACATGGCGATCACCTCGACCCGGTTCCGACGGATGGCGCCCGCGTCGGCGAAGCGCTGGTCGTCCAGCAGCTCCGGTACGCCCAGGGCCCGGCAGACGGCGGGGATGTGGCGTGCCGCCTCCAGGCCGGTGAAGAAGAACCAGCGGCCGTCGCCGGCGCAGTAAGGGTTCATCAACGGCGCCTGATTCCGGTCTCGGGACTCGGCCTTGGCCACCTTCCCGAGCGTCATCTGCAGTCCCAGGTCCCATCCGAGCACATAGGTGCCGGTCCGTAGGAGCGACACTTCGACGACCCGGCCTCGACCGGTCTCCCGCTGCTCGAGCACCGCGGCGAGGAGGCCGGCCAGTGCGGCCAGCCCGGTGATGTGGTCGCCGATGCCTCCCCGGGCATTGAGCGGAGTCCCGTCGGAGTCTGCCATCTGCACCGACAGGCCGGACCGGGCCCAGAAGGCCCCGATGTCGTAGGTGGGGCGATTGCGCTCCCCGCCCCGTAGGCCGTAACCGCTGATGCTGCAGTAGACCAGGCGGGGATGGCGGGCGACGGTGGCGGCCGGCTCCAGGTCGAGGCCGTCGAGTGAGTCGGGCCTGAGGTTGCTGATGAACACGTCGGCCGTGTCCAGAAGGTCCTCGAGATGCTGTCGGGCCTCCGGCCGGCGCAGGTCGAGCGAGATGCTGCGCTTGCCTCGATTGTCGAGGGCGAAGGCCGGGTTCGGCATGTCGCTCTGGATCCCGAGCGACCCGAACACCTGGCGCATGGGATCGCCGGTGGGCGATTCCACCTTGATGACATCGGCGCCCCAGTCGGCCAGCAGCCCCGCAGCCGATGGTGCAGCCACCCACACGCCCAGCTCGACCACCCGGAGGCCGGCCAGGGTCGAGAGGCCCGGAGCAGGGTCGCCGCTCACGTGGCCGCCTCCGCCGGGAGGTCGGCGGCACGTCGTTCCGCGGCCCGCTTCCTCAGGGCGTCCTTCATCACCTTTCCGGTGGCGTTGACAGGGAGCTCGGGAACGACCTCCACCACCCTCGGGACCTTGTAGTTGGCCATCTGGGCCCGACACCATTCGATGATCTCGGCCGGGGAGCCGGCTCCCGACCCGGTGACCACGAAGGCCATGCCGACCTCGCCGAGGCGTTCGTCGGGGATGCCGATCACTGCGGCCTGCCGGACGTCGGGATGGTGCAGCAGGAAATTCTCGATCTCGGCGGGATAGGCGTTGAAGCCACCGACGATGAACATGTCCTTGAGCCGTCCGACGATCCGCAGGCACCCGGCCTCGTCGACCACCCCAAGGTCGCCCGTCCGCAGCCAACCCTCCGGTGAGAGTGCGAGATCCGTCGCCGCGGGGTCGTCGAGGTAGCCGGCCATGACGCTGTCCCCGCGCAGCACCACCTCACCGGGCTCACCGGCGGCCACGTCGCCGTCCCCACCCACGATGCGGAGCTCGAAGCCGGGCCGGGGCCGGCCCACGGTGGTGGCGATGGTCTCGACGTCGTCCCCGGGTGAGGTGGCGGCCGCGGTGCCGGCCTCGGTGAGCCCGTAGCCGGTGATCACCGTGGAGAACGGCAGCTCCTCGTGGATGCGACGCACCAGCTCGACGGGGATGTCGGCCGCTCCGGTCACCGCAACCCGCAGTGTCGACAGCCGGTGGGCAGCGCGACGGGGATGGTCCAGGATGGCCTGGTAGAGGGTGGGCGGTCCGGGCAGCACCGTCACCCGCTCCCGATCGACGCGTTCCAGGATGCGGTCCACGTCGAACACCGCCTCCGGGAGCATCGTCGCCCCGCTGACCATGCAGGCCAGAATGCCTGCCTTCAGTCCGAACATGTGGAAGTAGGGATTGACCATGAGGTAGCGGTCGTCGGGTCCGAGTCCGGTCATCGCCACCCAGTCCGTCGCCACCCTCAGCGTGCGTCCGTGGGTCATGACGACCCCCTTGGGCACTCCCGTGGTTCCCG
>Ga0307372_10013779_pt1 | contig 10419 bp, 11 predicted proteins | sample OX1MG_FD_202533 | JGI IMG/M metagenome (GOLD analysis project Ga0307372, IMG submission 202533) | Soil microbial communities from Risofladan, Vaasa, Finland - OX-1 | ecosystem: Environmental > Terrestrial > Soil > Coastal area > Acid sulfate soil | place: Finland: Risofladan, Vaasa | collected... | reverse complement strand
CATCTGCTTGTCGACGCGTTGCGGCAACGCGGTCTCCAAACCTCCGACATCGAAGCGGTCATCAATACTCACTTTCATATCGACCATGTGCTGAACAATTCACTCTTTCCCGGCAGTGTCTTTTATGCCACCCAGGAATCTTACGACTGGTGCTGCTCGCTTTACTCTGACCTGCTCGATGACCGGCGCTGGGAGAAGCTGCTTCTGAAATACTACCCCCAAATGCTGGAGTACGAACAGGCCATGGAACATCTGCATCAGATGCGAAAGTTCACCCTGCGATGGTGGGACCCGAAGCGATTGGGTTCACCTTCGCAGTATCGCTGGTTTGAGTCTCACCCGCTGCCGGAAGGCCTTGAAGTTCTCGTTACGTCAGGCCATGTGCCGGGCCATCTTTCAGTGATCGTCCCGGAAGGGGAGTCCACCACGGTTGTGGCTGGCGACGCCTTTCTGAGCCGGACGGAAGACATTCGCATCCTGACCATGATTCCCCGGGACCGCGAACAGGCCCGACTGGACCGTGAACAAGTGCTGGCGCTGGGCACGCGGATCTTCCCAGGCCACGATGTTGAATTCACGAAAACCGGGAATTAGCGGTCGGCCCCGGCAGGAGTAAAATCGATCAGAGCGGAAGCAAAGTCTCGAGGTAGTCGTCCAGCGCAGCCTGCCAGGGCCTCGGCAGAGAAAACCCCGATTCCTTCAGCGCCCGCATTTCCATCACGGCATATTTCAGCCGTTTGGCACGGCGGCCCATCTGGTCCGACGGCACACCTTTAAGCTTGCTGAGATCCAGCCCGGCTTTCTCCGCCGCGTACTGTGCCAATTCAAGGCGGGTGCAGGCCCCCTGGTTTGTGAGATGATAAAGGCCGTAGCGCCCGCTCTCCACCACTTGCAGAATCTTTTCAGATCCATCCAGAGTGGACAGCGCCCCGCCCACCTGGTCTGAAGCCACCCTGTACGGTTCTCCCGCGGCCATGGCCCGAAGGCCTTTCTCAATAAAGTTGGTTTTCCCCGGCCCGAAAAGGACTGAAACCCTAAAAACCCAATGCCTGGGCAAGGCGGTGACCAGGCGTTCTCCCCGCAATTTGGTTCGTCCGTAAACGGTCGGAGGAACGGTTGGATCGGTCTCCGCGTAAGGAGTCTGCTTCTCGCCGTCAAAAACCGCGTCGCTCGAGATATAGGCGACCGCGGCGCCCATCTCGTTCGCAGCTTCGGCCACATGGCGCGTGCCATGGACGTTGACCAGGTAAGCCTGCGCCGGATCGGCTTCGCAGGCGTCGGGGCTGGGAATCGCGGCTGCGTGGATCACCACCTGCGGGCGCAGTTTCCGGAATGCCGTTCGCACCTCATCAAACTTCGTGATGTCCGCTTCGGCCCGCCCCACCGAAAACACGGTGTGGCGCCCGCTGATAACCTGCACGAGTCCCTGGCCGAACAATCCGGTCGAACCGGTAATAGCTATTTTCATAACATCTGCTCTGTAATTAATTTCCGATCGGGCAATCTTTTATCGCGAAGGCAAGCGGACTTGCCGGATGGAGCGCCGGGCCTTAATGAGCGCCGGGCTGCGAAGCCAGATGGTCCGCATACCTTCGGAGTTCCCTGGTGATGTCCTGCGCAAGCTGCTGGGTTGACAAGCCCCTGGCGCTGATCTCGGCATCTTCGCCCGGCGCCATGGCCTGGTTCCTCTTCGGCTTGCGATCGAGAACGTCCGCCTGCCAAACCAGGCGGCCGGTAACCCAATCCGTCACGCTGATTGAAAACATGACCGGTTTACGATCGCGCTTCTTTTTCACTTCTTTCGGTTGAGGAATGCCCCGCCGCATTTGGTATTTGATTCTCGTCTCGGGTTCATAAGCCTTCATAACGAGGTCCACGCCTTCAGGGTCTCGAGTCGGCGTGTACTTGCCCCATGCCTTGAGATCGTGGACAACCCAGGCATCGAGATTCCGAGGCATCGGTCCAACGTACATCAATTTCCCATTGATCAGCGGGTTTTGCTTTCCTTCGGTCTTCTGCTGCCCGAAGACCGGATTCGCAAGCAGGCACAGGGAAAGCAGGCTGTATCGAACACCTTTCATCTTAATTTCCCTCCGGCTTTTTGTTCGTGCATATAAGCGCGCCGTCTAATATCATACAGTACGTGTCCGAATTCCCTGAGGCGCCCGGCTGCCCGCAAGTTTGGCCTTGGGAAAGCGGACGGTGCCTGCAAGCGAATAAATGCCGATTGCCGATTGTGCAGCATAACCAGGACTTTTCCGCGGTTGCGTGTTTGCGAAACAGAAACTGAGGCTGCGCAACTCCAAGGAGGACTCGATGTCCCGAAAGACTCTCAAATGGCTCTTGCCTTTGTTCCTGGCTGGGGCGTTCATGGCCACATCCCCAGTCTTTGTCCACGGCCAGGGAGGGAATCAAGTGGCGCGTGCGAGCAGCAAAGCGGACCGGCGCCAGCACAGCGGGGAGTTGCGATATCAACGCCAGCGAATCAAAGAGAGCGGCAAGAGCGTGCGGGCCGAAGCCCGGCTATCCGGCCACCCCGGTGCGCCGCCGAAAGCCGAACGGCATCACGTGAGCAAAGCCCATCAGCACTCCATCCGCCAAACCCCTAATCTGCGGCATGCGCGCAAGCAAAACCGCAGTCACCGGACTGTCCACCGCCAAGTCCAAAAGAATTGACCACCGGTTTTGAACGCTTCCCGAAACTTTTTTCGCCGGCGCGGGTTTACTCATCTGAAGCAGGAGCTTCATAACTAAAGGAGGAACCCGTGATACGAAGCGCCCTCAAGTGGCTTGCACCCGTGGTCCTGGCTGGATCGCTCATCGCCGCACCCGCGGTCTTTGGGCAGAACCAGGGAGAAAATGAGTCTGCGCCTGCTGCCAGCCGGGCCGACAGGCAGCAGGATCGTCAGGAGCTTCAGCAGCAGCGGCAACAAATCCAGCAGGACCGCCAGGCGCTGCAATCCGACGTTAAACAATACGGCGCCCACAGCCCGCAGGCAAGGGCCGCCCGGCGGCAACTAAAGAACCACCAGCACCGATTCAAACGGCAGGCGCGCGATCTGCATCGTGACCGCAGACAAGCCCGTCACCGCCGTTGGGTCCGCCGCCGCCGCTCTGGGTCATGAAAGAAAACCCTGGCAGCGCGGACCCGCTTTCCGGTTCCTCCCTGAAGCAGATGATGTCCGCGCGCCAGCGTCGATCCTGAAAAACTCATGCCTGTTTTAAGGGATGAGAAACTTCGAGGTATAGGGTGAATTCCTCGAGAACCCTGTGCCCTGCCGCCGGAAGTGTCCGGAAGGCCCTTCGCCCAGGAACTCCGAGAACCAGGATTCATGCTCTATTTCTTCGTGAAGAATGCCGAGCGCCAGATCGTAGGTCCGATGGTCCTTTCCAAACGTCATGTTGCAGACGGCGTTATAGCCGCCGATGGCGCAACGCTCGGCCTTCACCAAAATTTCGAGCATCGCCTTGACGTCGGTTGGATCTTTGGGCAAATGGGCCGGCGGACAGGCCGACATGTCATGGAAAGCCTTCATGTCATCAGGAATCTTGCCTCCCAGTTCGTAGATGCGCGGAACCAGGGCTTCAAAGTGGTTGCGATCTTCAATGCGGGCGTCTTCGGTGATTTCCTTCAAGCCCTCGCCTTCCAGCCCAATCAGGTTCACTCGCAGGATGGTGTAATAGTAAAAGGTTGTCAGTTCAGCCGAGGCGTTCCGGACCAACATATCCAGGAGCTTGTCAACGTCAACGCCGGCCTTTTGGACAATTTCACGAGCTACACGAGCCATTCGGGTACCCTCCTTTTGTTTTCGGCAAAATCGTGACGCTGCGGGCGCCGCTCACGGGCAAATTCCGCTGCGTTTCTTCAAAGTAAATCCGCTGCCCTTCCAGTCTCGCTTGTTCAGTCTTATAGTTCCAATATATAATTCCTATGATTTTCATAGGCTATAGGTATGGAACTTCACCAGCTTCGTTACTTTCGCGCGGTGGCCCGGTTTCGCTCCTTCACGCGAGCTGCGGAGCACGAACGCATCTCCCAGCCTTCCATCAGCCAGCAGATTCGCAAGCTCGAAGACGAACTGGGGTCCCGGCTCTTCGATCGCCTGGGGCGGCGCATCCGGCTGACCGCCTTCGGCGCGCGGTTCCAGGAACACGCGCTGCGCATCCTGAACAACCTTGAAGACGCCCGGCGAGACGTGAAAGCCATGCTCGGCCTGCACACCGGCGCGGTTTTCGTGGGAGTGATTCCAACCGTTGCGCCCTATATCCTGCCGCAAGCCCTGCGGCGGTGTTCGAAAGCCTTCCCGAAGATTACCATCGACATTGTTGAAGACCTGACTCACGGGCTTCTGAAAGGGCTCGCTGACGGCGATCTCGATCTTGCCCTGCTGGGCCTTCCCGTCGCGGCGCCGGAACTGGTCGCCGAGCCGCTCTGGCACGAGCGAATGCTGCTGGCTGTCCCTAAAGACCATCCCCTTTGGCGAAGGGGCCGCCGGGTGAGCCTCGACGAGGTTGTGCAGGAGCCGTTCCTGCTGCTGAAGGACGGGCACTGCTTCCGCGACGACGTGCTGGAGGTCTGCAAGCGCGCGCGCCTGAATCCTCACGTCGTTTTCGAGGGAGGACAGCTTGACACTCTCATGGCCATGGTGGCGGCGGGAGCGGGGGTGACGCTCCTGCCAGAAATGGCCAGCCACCGGTACCGGAATCATGAGGATGCGGGCCTGATCGAATTGACCCCGCCCCAGCCGGCCAGAACCATCGGCATCGTGCGCGCCAAAGGAAAGTTTCTGACCCCGGCCGCGAAGGCTTTCATCGAGGTGCTCCACAAACTGGCCGCCAGCCAAAAGCAAGGCAAGCGCAAAAGCGTTTCCAGGAAAGCGTAAGGGCCTCGATCGAGTATCATACGGATGTGGCCCGGCGCTCCGTTGAACTCCGCGCCTCACGCTGTGGCAGGCGGAAGCGTGAAAGAGGGCCACTCTTTTGTGTCACACTTGGCAAGACAGATGCATAATCCAATCCTGCAAGGAGGTTTGATGAAATCCCGAATCGGATTGATTGCTTTCATGATTGTTTCGGCGGCAACATTGGCCCTGGCCCAAACCCATATCTCCGGCACCGCAGAGTGCTCGGGGCCTGAGCAGACCCACGTGATGCGGCTCAGCGATCACGCCAACCACTTCTTCGTCCTGAGCCAGGGGAAATGCAGTTGGACCAAACCGGCTGACATCGAAGGCACTCGCACCCAAAGCGACGAAGCGACGGTCTCCAAAGAAGTCCGCGGCAACCATGCTCACGTGCGGGGGTACGTGACCGAGACCACCGCCAGCGGGGACAAGTTCAGCTACCGAATCGTGGGAACGCAGGTGCTCGATCATGGCAAGACGGTCAGCGAACACGGCCGCTGGACCATCGTCAGCGGGAGCGGCAAGCTGAAAGGCATCCACGGCAAGGGAACTTATACCGGCAAGCTCCAGGGCAAAAGCATGGTGTTCGACCTTGAGGGGGAATACCAGGCAGCGCACTAACGCCAGCCGCTGCGCCGAGGGTCAACTCATCTCGCCTGTCGGCATAAAGTCTGTGGAGCCGTGGGCCAAGGAAAACGGCGATGTCTGCTGCGTCGAAATCACGGATTGCACTCGCGGATTACTGAAAAGCCCTCGCGCAATGTCATCCTGAGCGAAGCGAAGGATCTGCTTTATCTGGCCTCAAATAGATACAGTAGATGCAGCGTGGAGTTTACCCTGAGCAGAAAGCTGATTCCTCGCGAAGTTTATCCTGAGCCCCTTCACTTTGTTCAGGGCCGTTCGCGAGTGGGGGGCAAACGGGCTCGGAATGACAAGCAAAGGGCTTGGCATGGCGCATGTTTTTTCAGCAGCCTGCGGGAGAGGACCAGAAAACATGGCCGCAAAACTGAAGCCGGTCCATCCCGGCGAGGTTCTCCGCGAAGAGTTTATGGAGCCGCTCGGGCTCAGCATGAACAGGCTGGCACTCGATCTGCGCGTGCCAGTGACGCGGATTGCTGAGATTGTTCATGAGCGCCGCGCCATTACGCCTGGTACGGCGCTCCGCCTGGGCAGGCTGTTGGGAACGACCGCAGAATTCTGGCTGAACCTTCAGACCCGGTACGATCTGGAAATCGCACGCGACAAAGAGCAGGCCAGGATCAAGCGTGAAGTCCAGCCGATGAAGTCTGCCGCGGCTTAGCAATCCTCAAGCGTCCGCGGCCGGGGCGTTCGACGGAAGGTGACCGCGTCGCGTGTTTGCAATGTGTACAGTCCGGGCTATAGTTTTCCAGACCCTGCGGTTGCTTGCCCTGCGGGATGAAAAGACGCAGCCTTAAAGGACAAGGCTGTGCTCCTTACTGCATGCGCCGACATGGCCGGGCATTCATGCCGCTAGTTTTTGCCAGTGAGGCCAAGCTCAGCGGGGGTTGCTGCACGCCACTTGCCCTTGTCGCAGCGAAGCTTTCCATTTGCCGAATCCACGATGGCGCCCAATGAGAATATCCCTGCGTTCTGACAGGCACAATACTTTGGAGAAGGAGAAGGCACAGGTTCGCAAACGACACGAGGTTCCGGAGGTTCCGGCGGAAGAGGGATCACGTGCTGGCTCCGTTCGCGGGCCGCCGCATTGGTCGCTACCCACAAGGGGTGGCCCTGCGGATCTTCCACGCACAATCGTTCGCCGGTGAGCGGTCTGTCACCGGCCCGAGTCTGGATCACGCTTCCCATTGGGTAAGCCTTCCCAGAGTAGTCGCAAGTGAGCGCAGGCCTGGAAGTCGCGCGTGCGGAGGCTGGGCGGCCCGCTTTGCTGTTCTGCCCATAAGTGGCCGTGCTCGAAAAAAATCCAAGACTCAGGGGAACCATGGTCATAATGCCTGCCAACGCGCCGATCAGTAATCGCGGCGTTCGGTAGGGTTTTGGCTGGTATAACATGATGGCCTCCATTCGTTTTTTGATATCTGATACTGCGACCCCGCAGGTACCGGGCAGGGCTTCGGAAAAGTGAAACTGGCAAACTTTAAGAATGCCGCCGACATACTCCTCACGCTTTGCGCCACTGCATAGAACCATTTCATCACAGGCAAGTTCCTGCTCAACGATCAGCCGCCGCTCGATCCACCACAGGAGCGGATGGAACCAGAATAGGCAGGCCAGGGCATGGACAAATCCCGAAGATAGATTGTCCCTTCTCTTGGCGTGGGCAAGTTCGTGCAGCAAGACTGCCTCAAGTTCGCGCGGGGCAAGCACCTGCGAGAGCCCTTCTGGAATCGTGATCGTAAGTTTCCAGACACCGGTGATGCACGGCGACCCCCGTGTTTTCGAAGTACGCAGCCCGACGGGCCTTCGCAACCCGACTTGCCGTTGCATTCGTACCAGAGTTTCATTTTCAGAATCAGGAGTGGCCGCAGAGGAATCCCGCTTTGCAAAAAGGCGCAGGATCCATATCGCCAGCAAGGCGGCGGCTCCGCCAAGCCACACGGCCAGAAGCAGGTAGGAAGTCTTACCGATTGCTCCCGTGTCGAATGACGCTGAGTTCGGCGGAGGCAGGAAGTTTGATAAGGCGGCGGAACTTGCGAGCAGCGCCTGGCGCAGAGGGAAGAACGCGCGCAACTCAATCCCTGCCGCCGAAAACAGCGCGGCGGGAAGGACAAACTTCGATGCCGCCAGAAGCCATACGGCGTGCCGGGAGGCCGCTGCCCGCTTGCGCATCAGGAACGGAAAGAGTGCGACGACCGACGCGAAGAGGGTGGATTCGACCAGGTGCCGTCCCAGGGCCGGAATCATTTTCTGTTCTCCTTCGCGGCCAGATCTTTCTCCATGGCCCGGACATCAGCGAGCGTGAGCTTGCCTGTTTCAATCAAGTGCGACATCAGTGGAGCGGGTGATCCGCCCAAAATCTCCAGGAGATCACTGATGAATCGCCGGTGAACCGCTTTTCGGGTGATCGTGGCTTCAAAAATATGCGCGTTTCCGATCTTTTTCACCCGGCGGACCACCCCCTTCTCCTCGAGGCGATAAATCATCGTCTGGACCGTCGTGTAGGCGGGCCGGTGTTCTTCCGGCAAGCCCTGCTGGATCTCGCGCACGGAGGCAGAACCAAGCTCCCACAGCCTTTGGAGCAATTGAAACTCGAACTTGGTCACGCGGAAGTTTGCCATCACCTAACCTCGTCGTCAACCCTACTACTATTGTCGTAGCCTGTCAAGCTGATTTTTCGCAATTCTCGGAGTGGACCGGATCCTCACGGATCACTCATCGGGAAGAGCATCTCACGCAAAGGCGCGGGGGCGCAAAGTGCCGCCCGCAGCCTGAAATTCTCTGACCTAGGCTACCATCTGGAGCGTCTCCTGCCAGGTCGCCGCTAAGAACGAGACGTTCCACCGGAACGTCTCTACGAAGCCGCTGCTTATCTTGAAGCGGGCAAATGTTGGACGGAAGATGCAGTTGCGACGGCGGGGGATGGGTTAAGAGACGGCGCCACGGTTTCCGCGCGCCAGCCGAGGGCTTCCGCTGTGAGCAGCACCAGAACGATCCAGATGAGATCAGCGGCGAGCAGGTGGAGGACCTGCATATACACGGGAGTGAGCAAGGCGATGTTGACGGCGCCAAAGCAGAATTGCAGAAGGACCAAACCGAGCAACCGCCGGGCCATGCGCTTGGCGGCAGCGGGGCCGGGCGAGTTGAGGGTCATAACGGCCAGAACCAGCAGGTACGCGCCCACCAGGATTGCAATCACGGGATGAATGATCCGCAGGTGCAGAATGGGGGCGGTAGCGCCGGAAAAATCCCACCGGAAGGATTCCGCAAGCGACCGGGCGGGAAAGAGCGTGTCCGCAAGAGCGGCGATGGTGCCCGTGATGGCGATCACGATGGCGCCCAGCAGCCCCGCCGCGTAAGCGATGTAAAGCCCTTTGCTCCGTGCCGGAGGATGCGGCGCGGCTTTGTGCGAGTCCGCCGAAAGTTGGCGGCTTGCCACCCAGGCCGTGAGCGAGAGAGAAGCCAGCAGCAAAAAGGTGTTGACCAGATGGACGGAAAGGACCACCACTCGGCCCGTGGAAACATTCTTTCCAACCTCGCCGAAAAGCACCAGCGCCGCCCCAACCAAGCCTTCGGTGAGGGTGAAAAAACCTGAGGCGGCGGCGTAGCGCCGGACGGCATGCCCGCGGCTGAAGCGCCGGAAAGCCATCCAGACCAACCCGATGACCAGAAGAACGTCAATGCCGCTGCTGGCGCGGTGTGAAAATTCAATAAGAGTGGCAATCTGCACGGCGTGCGGGACCACCACGCCCTGGCAGAGCGGCCAGTGTTCGCCACAGCCCGCTCCGGAACCGGTGGCGCGCACCACCGCTCCCCACAAAATCACCAGGATGTTGTAGCCCAGCACCATCCAGGCATATCGCGCAAAACGCCTGTGGCCCTGGTTCCCGCCGGTTGGCGCCATAACCAGCCATAGTAGCACACTGAGGCGGGCGCCCATGCGCCCGGCGGACTATACACGGCGCAATAAGTAGATTCGCATCCAACGCGTCAGGGCATGGCTTTAGCCATGCCGTTGGGAGATCCAGCGTTCCAGCCGCTTTAGCCGCTGAGGGCCGCAAGGGGCTGAACTGGAGGATGCTCCGGCACGCCTTGAGGCGTGGCTGAAGCCATGCCCTGACGAACTGTCAGACCGCCCATGCGCAAATATTTATGTCGCTGTGTATCGAACGCTCGACAACCTCCGAATATCGCTACCGGCCCGTTACCGCTTCGCAGGCCGGCGCCAACCGGTCTGAGGCGTCCACGTCAGGAGGCTGTGTTGTCTTTGGCGGGAACCATCGGTCTCTCACCTTCAACAGAGGAAACTCGATCAGCCGGGACATTGCAGCACCGAACAGGATCGAAACGGCCAGGTAGAGAAGAAAGGAGAAGAGATTCGGAGGCCCGACAAAAAACGCGACAATCAGAGGAAGGTGCCACAGGTAGATGGAGTAAGAGTATCGGCCGGTCCAGGCAAGCGCGCGAGCGCCAGGGCCGCGGGAAGGCGGCCGGTCAACCGCCCACATCAATAGGCATCCAAAGCCCAGGTAGAGCAGCGTGAACCCGATGGTTTCCATGAAGGGCGACTCCAGCGGAAACACCAGGGCTGGAACCAAAAGCACGAGCCCTGAAAGCCACCACGCCTTTCGGGACAGACGGGCAAACAGGTCCGGATGGAAGTGCCGGTAATAACCCAGCACCACCCCGGCAAAAAGCGAGTCCATTCTCATATGGGTCGGCAACTGAACGGCGCTGAGCGGATCGCCCCTTGAAACCGCAATGACCCTGAGAGCCAGGCACACGATGGCCAAAGCCACAAACGTCCACGCGATGGCGCCGAAGGGATTCTTTTTGTTGCCGGACCTGGAAATCATCAGCAGCAACAATAGCGGCAGCA
>Ga0307372_10013778_pt1 | contig 10419 bp, 7 predicted proteins | sample OX1MG_FD_202533 | JGI IMG/M metagenome (GOLD analysis project Ga0307372, IMG submission 202533) | Soil microbial communities from Risofladan, Vaasa, Finland - OX-1 | ecosystem: Environmental > Terrestrial > Soil > Coastal area > Acid sulfate soil | place: Finland: Risofladan, Vaasa | collected... | reverse complement strand
CCATGCTGCACTGGCTGCGCCGCTTCATCGCGGTGCGCAAGCGATTTCCGGTGTTCGGCGAGGGCGCGTTCGAGGGCCTCGACGCGGCCAACCCATCGGTGTTCGCGTTCCTGCGCAGCATGAACGGACAGACGGTGCTCTGTGTCAACAACCTCTCGCGATTCGCGCAACCGGTTGAGCTCGACCTGCGCAGGTTCATCGGGATGACACCCGTCGAGATGCTCGGGCGCGTGCACTTCCCCAGCATCGGCGAGCTGCCGTACCTGTTGACGATGGGCCCGCACGGCTTCTACTGGTTCACCCTGGACGCCCCGGCATCGTGAGCGCCCAGGACGGCAGCGTGTCGGCAATCCTCCGCGACCATCGCCTCGAGGGTTGCGAGGGGGCGCTGGGTGCGTATATCGCGCGGCAGCGCTGGGCCGGCGCGCAGGGCCGCACCATCCGCACCACAACGATCGTCGATGCGGCGGTGATCAACGAGCGTTCGCCCGTCCTGCTGCACACGCTGATCGCCGTCACCTTCACCGACGGCGGGACCACGCGATACGGGCTCCCACTCGGCGTCCGCGCGGTGGGCGATCCGATCACCGAGCGTGTGCCGGAATTCATGATCCCCTGGCCGGAGGCCGCCCATCCCATCGTGCTGTACGACGCCATGGGCGATTCGGAGTACATCGCATGGCTGCTCGACGCCATCCGCGACCAGCGTGTGCTCCGGACGTCGAGCGGGACGGTGCGGTTCTCGTGTCCGGATCCGGCGGCCCTCGACACGGGCAGCCTGTCCTCGGTGCGCCATCTCAGGGTCGAGCAGAGCAATACATCGGTTGAGGTCGGCGACGAGATCTTCCTCAAGCACCTGCGACGCGTGGAGGCCGGACCCTCACAGGAGCTCGAGATGGCCGACGCTCTCGAGACCGCGGGATTCGCGCACCTCGCACCCATGCTCGGCCGCGCCGTGTGGGAGTCCGGCGGCGAGCCTCCCTCGCCGCTGGTGCTCGTGCAGCGATTCCTCCACAACAGCACCGAGGGCTGGGCGCTCGCGCTCACCTCGCTGCGCGATCTGTATGCGAGCGCCGAGTCGATCGGCCGCGCTGATCCGGCCGAGCGACGCGCGCTCGTGGACGACCAGGATGCCGCGTTCATCGGCGAGTCGATGCGGCTCGGCAGGGTGATCGCGGAGATGCACGTCGCGCTCACCGGAGCCCCCGGCGCGGACATGGCGCCGGCACCGCTGACCGAGGAGTCCCTCAACACGTGGGCGAACGCCATGACCCGCGAGCTCGATCAGCTCCTCAGCCGCGACGAGCCGTCGCTCGATCCGCTCAGAGACGTGCGTCGTGCGGTCGTCGCTCGGTTCGATCAGCTTCGCGGGCTGTCTCCCGGCGGGCTGCTGACCCGGATCCACGGCGACCTGCATCTCGGGCAGCTCCTTCGCATCGACACCGGATGGGTGATCCTCGACTTCGAGGGCGAACCGGACCGGACCCCTGCCGAACGCCGTGAGCGCAGCACGCCGCTTCGGGATGTTGCCGCCATGCTCCGGTCGTTCGACTACGCGGCCGCGGCCGCGATCGTCGAGCGCACGCCACTCGACAGCGAGGAAGCCGACGCGCTGCGCGGCTATGGTGAGGCGTGGGCTGACGCCAACCGCGACGCATTCTGGGGCGCATACCTCGAGGCGATCGGATCCCGGTCAGTGCTCCCCGCGCCAGGGCCGTCCGTGGTGATCCGCCGCGCGTTCGAGGTGCAGAAGGCGGTGTACGAGATCGGATACGAGCTGGGGCACCGGCCGAGCTGGGTGCCGATCCCGCTTCGCTTCCTGCTGCGCGGCACCAGCCAGTGACCATGAACGATCGGCCCCCGTCGGAGCTCGAGGTCGCGGTGGAGCAGATGCTCGCCGGTCGCCTGCACGACCCACACGCCCTCCTCGGGCCCCATGTCACCGGTGACACGATGCGGGTGCGGGCGTTTCACCCCGAGGCGACCGCGGCGAGCGTGGCGCGGCCGGAGGGCGTCACGCCGATGCGCCGGCTGAATGCCGCCGGATTGTTCGAGGTCACGGTTCCCGCTGGGGACCCGGGGTACCGCATCCGCTTCCGCAACGACGAGCGCGAGTGGGAACAGGAGGACCCCTACCGGTTCTCGCCGACCCTCGGCGAGATGGACATCCACCTGATCGGCGAGGGCACGCACGCCCAGCTCTGGCGCGTCCTCGGAGCACGCGTCGTCGAGCATGAGGGCGTCTTCGGCACCGCGTTCAGCGTGTGGGCGCCGAATGCCCTCGGTGTCAGCGTCGTCAGCGACGCCAACTTCTGGGACGCGCGCACGTGGCCCATGCGGATACTCGGGACCTCCGGGGTGTGGGAGCTGTTCTGCCCCGGGGTCGGCGCCGGCGTGCGCTACAAGTTCCTGGTCACGCGCGGCGACGGCATGCGCATCTTCAAGGCCGATCCGCTGGCACGGGCATCGGACCACCCGCCTGGCACCGCAAGCATCGTCGAGCAGAGCCGGCACCGGTGGCGGGACGGCGGGTGGATGCGCAAGCGCGGGCGCTCGGCGATGAACCAGGCGCCGTTTGCCGCCTACGAGGTCCACCTCGGCTCCTGGCGCCGTGGTCCTGACGGCCGCGTCCTCAACTACCGTGAGATCGCCGAGCCCCTCGCGGCCCACTGCCTCGGCATGGGGTTCACGCATGTGGAGCTGCTCCCCGTCATGGAGCACCCCTTCGGTGGATCGTGGGGATACCAGGTCACCGGGTACTACGCGCCGACCGCGCGTCATGGCTCTCCCGACGACTTCCGGCGCTTCGTCGACGTCATGCACCGCAACGGCCTCGGCGTGATCCTCGACTGGGTGCCCGCCCACTTTCCGCGAGACGGCTGGGCGCTCGCGAGGTTCGACGGGACCCCGCTCTACGAGCACGCCGACCCGCGCCGGGGTGAGCACCCCGACTGGGGCACGTACGTCTTCAACTACGGACGCAACGAGGTGCGCAACTTCCTCGTCGCCAACGCCCACTACTGGGCGGAGGAGTTCCACGTCGACGGGCTGCGCGTCGACGCCGTCGCCTCGATGCTCTATCTCGACTACTCGCGGCAGCCCGGCGCCTGGGTGCCGAACATCCATGGGGGCAAGGAGAATCTCGAGGCGATCGCCCTGATTCGCGAGGTCAACGATTCGCTCCACGCGCGCAGGTCGGGGATCCTCACCATCGCCGAGGAGTCGACCACGTGGCCGGGGGTGACCCGGACGACCGCCGGCGGCGGGCTGGGCTTCGACTTCAAGTGGAACATGGGCTGGATGCACGACACCCTCGACTACCTGCACAAGGATCCGGTCTATCGGCGGTACGCGCATCACCAGATGACCTTCGGGCTGATGTACGCATGGTCGGAGCGCTTCATCCTGCCGCTCTCGCATGACGAGGTCGTCCATCTCAAGGGGTCGCTGCTCGGCAAGATGTCCGGCGATCCGTGGAAGCGTTTCGCCAACCTCCGCGCCCTCTTCGGCTGGATGTGGGCCCATCCCGGGAAGAAGCTCCTCTTCATGGGCGGCGAGCTCGCCGACGAACACGAGTGGGCACACGAGTCCGAACTCAACTGGAGGCTGCTCGAGGACCCGGCGCACGCCGGAGTGCATCGCCTCATGGTCGACCTGGGGGCTCTGTATTCCCGGTCTCCGGCGCTCTGGGAGCTCGACGAGAGCCCCAAGGGGTTCGAGTGGATCGACGCCGGCAACGCCGATCAGAACATCCTCAGCTTCGTGCGGCGCGACGCCCACGGCCATCCCGGCGTGGCATGCATCGCCAACTTCGCGCCCGTGGTCCGATACGACTTCCGGGTGGGCCTGCCGCTGCCCGGTCAATGGACCGAGGTGCTGAACACCGATTCCACGCACTACGGCGGGAGCGGCATCGGCAATCTCGGGGCCGTCGACGCCGAGGCAGAACCCATGCACGCCTATTCGTACTCGGCGCGACTCACCCTGCCGCCGCTCGCGGTGCTCTGGCTCGCCCCGCCTGTCGGATAGCCCCATTGCTTAACCCGGGCCTATTCGTGAGAATGAGTGGACCTGCGGGCCGAGAGTGGACGAGTGGCGATGGATCAGGACATGCGATCCCATCGCGGGCGCGTCGCACCCGGGCAGACCGCTCTGAGCAGACACGGGGGTGACCCACGACCATGGACAGCGACGGAGTCCGCGCCCGGCTTCTGACCGAACGGGCACGGATCGAAGAGCTTCGAATGGCGGCAAACCGCCTCACAGCGGACGCCCAGGAGGCCACCGAGCGCGAGCTGTCGTCGGCAGAGCAGCATCCCGCGGAGCTCGCGAGCGAGACGATCGGCCTGGAGATCGACCACAGCGTCCTCCAGCACGCCGAGCTGGAGCTCGCCGAACTCGAGGCCGCGGTCAAGCGCGTCGACACCGGCGCGTACGGGAACTGCGAGGCGTGCGGCAACCCGATCAGCGAGGCTCGGCTGGACGCGATCCCGACGGCGAGGTACTGCATCGAGGACCAGGCGAAGCAGGATAAGAACGGGCGGCGCAACGGGCGCTAGCCATCCGATCAGTGGCGGAAGTGACGCTCCCCCGCGAGCACGACCGCCATCCCCAATGCGTCGGCGGCCCCGGTGACCTGCGCATCGTTCTTGCTGCCACCGGGATGGATGACCGAGCGCACCCCCGCCCTGCCCAGGGTCTCGAGGCCGTCCGGCATCGGGAAGAACGCGTCGGACGCCGAGACCGCGCCGGATGAGCGCACGCCGGCTCGAGCCACCGCGAGCTCCGACGATTCGACCCTCGACATCTGACCCGCTCCGACCCCCACCGCCATGCCGTCGCTCACGATCACGACCGCGTTGGACTTGATGTGCCTGCAGACCCGCCAGGCGATCAGCAGGTCGCGCCACTCGGCAGGGTCGGGCTGACGGACGCTCGCGACCGTCATCGTCGACGGGTCGGTGATCACGCGGTCGCGGGTCTGGACGAGCAGGCCGCCGTCGATGCTGCGCATGTCGAGCGACTCGGCGCGTGACGGCCGATCCACGATCAGGACCCGGATGCGCGGCTTGGTGGCGAGATGCGCCGCCGCATCCTCATCCAGGCCGGGACAGACCACGGCTTCCAGGAACGTCTCGGTGAGCGCCGTCGCCGTGGCCAGGTCGATTGACCGGTTGACGCCGACGATGCCCCCGTACGCGGATCGCGGATCGCATTCGTACGCCCGGCGGTACGCGTCCTCGGCCGCGTCGCCGACGGCGAAGCCGCACGGATTCGTGTGCTTGATCACGCAGGCAGCGGGCTCGTCGAACTCCCCGACCAGCCCGCGTGCGGCGTCGACGTCGAGCCAGTTGGTGAAGGACAACGCCGCGCCCTGCAGCCGGCGCGCGTGCGCGACCCCGCCGGGTGGGCCAGGGACCGCATAGAGGGCGCCGCGCTGGTGTGGGTTCTCGCCATAGCGGAGCTCGTGGAGCCGCGCTCCGCCGACGGTGAGCTCGGCGGGCAGCGTCTCATCGACGCCACCGGTCCGCAGCCACGCGGCGACCTGCGTGTCGTATGCCGCCACGTGTGCGAAGGCCTCCATGGCCAGCCGGTGGCGGGTCGCGCGCGACACCGAGCGGTGCTCGCGCAGCTCGGCCAGGACCGCCTCGTACTGAGCCGGCGAGACCACCACGGCCACCGAATCGCGGTTCTTGGCCGCGGCACGGATCATCGTGGGGCCTCCGATGTCGATGTTCTCGACGATCGTGTCGTCATCCGCACCACGTGCGAGGGTCTCGGCAAACGGGTAGAGCGAGACCACCACCAGGTCGATCGGCTCGTAGCGGCTCTCGGCGAGCTGCCGCATGTGGTCCGGGTCATCGCGGCGAGCGAGGATGCCCGCGTGGATGGCGGGGTGCAGCGTCCGGACGCGCCCGTCGAGCATCTCCGGGAAGCCGGTGACGTCGGCGACCGACTGCACCTCGACGCCGGCGTCCTCCAGCGCCCGGCTGGTGCTGCTCGTCGCCACGAGGTCGTAGCCGTGCTCGACCAGGCCGCGCGCGAAATCGACCAGGCCGGTCTTGTCGCTGACGGACAGCAGCGCTCGCCTGCTCACACCGGCACCGCCGCGGGCGCCGGGAGCACCCGGATGCGGTCGCCGGCGCGCTGGAGCCGGTCGGTGCACCACAGCGCCACGGCCCGCGGCAGCAGCTCCCACTCACACTCGTGAATGCGCTGGCGCAGGGTTGCGGCATCGTCGTCCATCTCCACGGGGACAGGGGCCTGGAGCACGATCGGGCCGCCGTCGGCCTCGCCGCGCTCCAGCAGCTGGACGGTGCACCCGGTCACGCGCACGCCACGCGCGATCGCCCGCTCGACCGCGTCCATGCCGCCGGCGAATGCGGGCAGCAACGACGGGTGGACGTTGAGGATGGCGTCGGGGTAGGCGTCAAGGAACTCGTCACTCAGGATGCGCTCGTATCCCGCGCACACCACGAGGCGCACGCCGGCGGCGTGGAACCGCCGGTGCATCTCCCGGTCCCGGGCAACCGCGTCGCCGCCGAAGTCCGACTGGGGCAGCGCCACCGCCTGGACATTCCAGCCGAGGGCGACGTCGAGCGCGTGCGCGCTGCGCCGGTTCGAGATCACCAGGGCGACGCGCGCGGGAAAGTCCGGCGCCCGGCAGGCCTGGAGGAGGGCGTCGAGGTTGGTGCCGGCTCCGGACACGAGCACCCCGACGGGAGTTCGTTCGCTCACCGGAGGATGACCCGCCGCGTGCCCGACTGGGGAACGACCTCGCCGATGCGCCAGACCGGGATCCCGGCCGCCGCCGCGATCGACGGGACGTCCGGGGGGACGATCACCACCATCCCGACACCCATGTTGAAGGTGCGCCACATCTCCTCGAGGTGGACGCCGCCGGCGCGCTGGATGGCAGTGAAGACCGGGGGAACGATCCAGGTGGAGCGCTCGATCGTGGCGGCGAGGCCGTCCGGGAGCACGCGCGGGACATTGTCGATGACGCCGCCGCCGGTGATGTGTGCCATCGCTCGCACGTCGGTCAGCGTGCGCAGCTCGCGGATGGCGTGCAGGTAGCAGCGGTGTGGCTCGAGCAGGAGGTCGACCAGGGGGCTGTCGGTGCCCGGCAGGGTGTCGGACCACTGGAGCTCGTGCTCGGAAACGATGTGGCGGACCAGCGAATACCCGTTGGTGTGCAGCCCGCTGCTCGGTAGGGCGAGGAGCACGTCACCCGCCTGCACGCGGCTGCCGTCGACGATCGCCGAGGCCTCGACCGAGCCGACGATGAAGCCGGCGATGTCGTAGTCACCGAGGGCGTACACGCCCGGCATCTCCGCGGTCTCACCGCCGATGAGCGCGCACCCGGCCGCCCGGCACGCCTGCGCGATGCCCTCGATGAGCTCGGCGAGCTGCTCGGGCACGAGCTTGCCGGTGGCGTAGTAGTCGAGAAAGAAGAGGGGATCGGCACCGCAGCAGAGGATGTCGTTGACGCAGTGGTTGACGAGGTCGATGCCGATGCCGCGATGACGGCCCGTGGCGATCGCGACCTTGACCTTGGTGCCGACCGAATCGGTGCTCGAGGCGAGGACCCGTCCGTTCGGCGACCCCGGCTCGAGCGCGAACAGGCCACTGAACGCGCCAATGCCACCGAGGACCTGGGGCGTGTGGGTCGATGCGATCGTGCGCCGGATCAGACTGACGGCGCGGTTGCCCTCATCAATGTCGACGCCGGCGTCCGCGTAGCGAAGGTCACCCATCTGAGGAGAGTGTATCGGCGGTCTCACAGGAGACGCGGAATGGCGACGAACATCGCACTTCGCTACAGCGGTGTCACCATGTAGGGAACACGGCCCAAGTCCAGGAATCCATGCCCATCTCGTGAACCCAACCGACACGTCGGACCCGAACTATTTTCATCGGGTCGTTGACTGCCAGTGGGCCTGCCCGGCCCACACCAACGTGCCTGAGTACATCCGCCTGATCGCTCAGGGTCGTTACACGGACGCCTACATGTCCAACCGCGAGTCCAACGTGTTCCCCGGGATCCTCGGCCGCACCTGCGACCGCCCCTGCGAGCCCGCGTGCCGGCGCAGCCGGATCGACGGCGCTCCGGTGGCGATCTGCCGCCTCAAGCGCGTCGCCTCCGACCTGCGAGGCGACATCGCCGACCGGCTCCCGGCGATCGCCGCGACCAAGAGCGGAAGGAGGGTCGTCTGCATCGGAGCCGGACCCGCGTCGCTCACGGTGGCCAACGACCTGATGCCGCTCGGCTACGAGGTGGTCATCCTCGAACAGCTCGACAAGGCGGGCGGCCTCATGCGCACGAACATCCCGGCATTCCGGCTCCCCGCCGAGATCCTCGATGAGGAGATCGCGACCATCGTCGACATGGGGGTCGACCTCCGGCTGAACACGCCCGTGTCGAGCCTTCGATCCCTGCTCGAGCAGGACTTCGATGCCGTCTTCATCGGAACCGGCGCGCCCCGCGGCAAGAACCTGGACGTGCCCGGACGGCACGACAGCGACCGCATCCATATCGGCATCGACTGGCTGGGGTCGGTCGCGTTCGGTCACACCGAGAAGATCGGCGAGCACGTGCTCATCATCGGCGTCGGCAACACCGCGATGGACTGCTGCCGCTCGTCGCTCCGCCTCGGCGGCACGGACATCAAGGTGATGGCGCGCCGACCCCGGTCGTTCTTCAAAGCCTCGTCGTGGGAGCTCGAGGACGCCGAGGAGGAGGGTGTCGAGATCATCGTCAACCACGCTCCGACGCGATTTGTGATCGAGGGCGGCCGGCTCGTCGGGATGGAGTTTCAGCGCCTCGAGTGGGATGAGGAGGCGCGCCACTCCACGGTCATCGACACCGTGGTGATCCCGTGCGACGACGTCATCCTCGCGATCGGCCAGGAGAACGCGTTCCCCTGGATCGAGCGCGACCTCGGTCTCGAGCTCGGCGACTGGGACCTGCCGGTGGTCGACCCGGTCACCTTCCAATCGTCCTTGCCCGGTGTCTTCTTCGGCGGGGACTCCGCGATGGGACCCAAGAACATCATCTGGGCGGTGGAGCACGGGCACCAGGCGGCGATCTCGATCCACAACCACTGCGAAGGCATTCCGGTCACCTCGCGCCCACCCCAGGGAGTCAATCTGGTGAGCCAGAAGATGGGCCTCACCGAATGGAGCTACCACAACGACTACAACCCCTCCGCGCGCCAGCGCATGCAGCACGTCGAGCTGACTCGCCGGTTCCAGAGCATCGGCACCGAGGTGGAGGTGGGGTTCTCGGCCGAGCAGACGGCCCGCGAGGTGCAGCGCTGTCTCAACTGCGACATCCAGACCGTCTTCTCGGCACCGCTCTGCATCGAGTGCGACGCATGCATCGACATCTGCCCGGTCCAGTGCCTGACCATCACCGAGAACGGGGAGGAGGCCGACCTCCGCACCCGATTGTCCGCCCCGGCGAAGAACCTCGACCAGGCGCTGTACGTGTCCGCGGCACTTCCGCAGACGGGGCGCGTCATGGTCAAGGACGAGGACCTCTGCGTCCACTGCGGGCTCTGCGCCGAGCGCTGCCCGACCGCCGCGTGGGATATGCAGAAGTTCGAGCTCCTGATCCCGCTGCCGATGTCGACCCCGGTCCCGGTGACGACCTGATATGGCAGCGCAGCAGGTCGCGCAGCCGCGCTCGAAGGTGAACGATTTCGCGCTGAAGCTGGCGAACGTCAACGGCACCGGATCCTCGAGCGCCAACAACCTCCTGATGCGCTCGATCTTCCGCATGGGTGTGCCCGTCTCGGGCAAGAACCTGTTCCCGTCGAACATCCAGGGCCTGCCGACGTGGTACGAGATCCGCGTCAACAAGGACGGTCACGTCGCGCGCGCCCGCACCTACGACCTGATGGTGGCGATGAACGGGCAGACGTACGCTCGCGACATCGCCGAGGTGGCGAGCGGTGGTTTCACCATGTACGACTCCTCCTGGCCCCTCGATCGCGACCTCATCCGGGAGGACGTGACCTACCTCGGCGTCCCGCTCGCCGAGATGTGCAACGACGAGTTCCGCGGACCGCGCGAGCGCATCCTCATGAAGAACATCGCCTGCGCGGGAGCGCTCGTGGCCATGCTCGGCATCGACATGGACGTGATCGCGCAACTGCTCACCGAGCAGTTCGCCGGCAAGGAGCGGTTGCGCGAGTCCAATCAGCGCGCGCTCCGGCTCGGCCACGATTTCGCGACATCGCATTTCGACTTCCCGCTGCCCTGCCATGTCGAACCGATGGACGCGACCAGCGGCTCGATCCTCATCGACGGCAACACCGCAGCAGCACTGGGCTGTGTGTACGCGGGCGCCACGGTGGCGGCCTGGTACCCGATCACGCCGTCGACGTCGCTCATGGACGCGTTCTCCAAGTACTG
>Ga0307372_10013773_pt1 | contig 10422 bp, 10 predicted proteins | sample OX1MG_FD_202533 | JGI IMG/M metagenome (GOLD analysis project Ga0307372, IMG submission 202533) | Soil microbial communities from Risofladan, Vaasa, Finland - OX-1 | ecosystem: Environmental > Terrestrial > Soil > Coastal area > Acid sulfate soil | place: Finland: Risofladan, Vaasa | collected... | reverse complement strand
CAGGAAGACACCATGGTGATCCTTTACCCAGACAACCCCGATCCCCTGTACCGCGAAGTGCTGGTGTTGGTCCGTCCCAATGAAATGAAGGAAAAATGGGATGGTCACCGGCTACGTCAGGAGGAAGCCGGGGCCAGCTGTGCCATGCAGACTGTAGTCTGGCTCGATAGCCTGGATCCCCTGCTGCGGATCTGGATGCATGATGCGGAGCATGTTTACCTGAACTCCAATGAAAATGACCGGCGGGGCAAATACTATCCTGCCCGGGATTACCGGTTTATCGCGGATATGCAACGGGATTATCCCCTTCATCATTATTTACGGGCTGCCGGTATACTCAGGCAACTGCGGGCCATTAAAACTCCCTGGGAGATTGAAGTAATCAGGCAAGCCATTGACATCACGGATAAGACTTTCCGGGACCTGCTGGGGTTCATCCGTCCCGCAGTGATGGAATATGAGATTCAGGCAGAGATCCTCAGGGGGTTTTTATCCCGCAGGGCAACCGGGGAGGCTTATGACTCCATCATTGCGAGCGGGGACAGGGCAAGAACCCTGCATTATATTGCCAACAATGGCCCCTGCGGGGACGGGGAGCTGGTTCTTATGGATTTCGGAGCAGAGTATGGACATTACAGTGCGGACCTGACACGCACTGTTCCGGTGAACGGGAAATTCACCCTAAGGCAAAAACAGGTGTATAATGCCTGTCTGCACCTGCACCGGCATGCCGTAAGCCTCCTCAGGCCCGGAATCACCGTCAATGCCTATGAAACCGGCGTATTCGCGGAAGCGGAGAAGACTTTTTTGCAGATCGGGCTGCTGAGCAAATCCGACCTGAAAAACCAGGATCCCGATCAGCCAGCCTGGCGCAGATACATGTATCATGGGATTTCCCATCATCTGGGCCTTGATGTGCATGATCTGGGTTCCAAGCGAAAATTAATCCTGCCAGGCATGGTATTTACGGTGGAGCCAGGCATTTATATCCAGGAGGAAGGCCTGGGAGTCCGGATTGAAAATAATTTTCAGGTCACCAAAAAAGGAAATACAGACCTGATGAAGCATATCCCCATCGAAGCCGATGAAATAGAAAGGCTGATGGCCAGGTAAATGATCACTAAAACTCAGCCACCCCTGCATGAAGCATACTGCGAATATCCTGACCCTGGGCAACCTGTTCTGCGGGGTCCTGGCCATAATCTTTATCCTGCAAACCCCTGATTACCTCACTGCTTATAACGGTCAGGACTATATAGTCACTGCCCCGGAGCCGATTGGCTGGGCTTCAGTCCTGATCGGACTGGCTGCCCTGTTGGATTTTTTGGACGGGCTGGCAGCACGGATCCTGAAGCTGCACTCTCCCCTGGGCAAACAACTGGATTCCCTGGCCGATATCGTCAGTTTTGGGGTGGCCCCGGGCCTGATCCTGTATCACCTGTTACGGTCGGCCTGGATGCAGTATCCGGGAGCCCTCGATGTGAGTATGATCTGGTTGCTTCCAGCCCTGCTGCTGCCCTGTTTTGCCGCCCTCCGGCTGGCCCGATTTAATATAGATCCCGAACAGCAACAACACTTCATTGGGGTACCCACTCCTGCAGTCGGCCTGCTCATCGCTTCATTTCCGCTTATCCTGCTCAAAGACCGGTTTCACCTGGAATCCTGGTTTGGCAATCCCTGGTTTCTATATGTCATTATCTTCCTGCTTTGCTATCTGATGGTGTCTCCCCTTCGTATGCTGAGCTTAAAGTTTTCGGGCTTTGGATTAACCCGGAATCTACCCCGGTATCTGCTGATCCTCAGTGTTATATTGGGTATTCCCTGGCTGGGTTACGGGGTGGTTCCTGCTGTTTTTATCCTCTACATTATCCTATCTTTGGCTTTCAAATCAGTCATCAAATGATATTTACCGCCCAAATCAATGTCATGCCGCTAAAGGAGCTGCTGGATCCGCAGGGGAAAGCAGTGGGCGGGGGCCTGCAGAACCTGGGGATCGTACAGGTGAAAGAGGTCCGGATCGGTAAGCATATTATCTTAAGCATTGAAGCTTCAGGCAAAGAAATGGCGATGCAAATGGCGGAAAAAGCTTGTACGAAACTGCTGTCCAATCCGGTGATGGAATATTTTGAGATCTCCCTGAGCTGATATCATGAAACTATACCTGGTTCCCACACCTGTGGGTAATCTTGGCGACATTACCCTGCGGGCCCTGCAAACCTTGAGGGAAGTGGGGTTGATCCTGGCTGAGGATACGCGGACCTCATCGGTACTGCTTCGCCATTTTGATATTGCCAAACCCATTTCCCCTTATCACAGGAATAATGAGCACCGGATCACCCCCCATCTGGTCCGTCAGTTGCAGGATGGGAAATCCATGGCCTTGCTGACTGATGCCGGTACCCCAGGGGTATCTGATCCCGGGTTTTTATTGGTCAGGGCCTGTATACTCGCGGGAGTCCCTGTGGAATGCCTTCCCGGGCCCACGGCCTTTTTACCTGCCCTGGTGGCCAGCGGTATTCCCATGAACCGGTTTGTTTTTGAAGGGTTCCTGCCCCTGAAGAAAGGCAGGAAAAGCCTGCTCAGCGGGCTGTCTGCAGAAATGCGGACGATGGTATTTTATGAATCACCGCTCCGGCTTGCCGGAACACTTGAAGAGTTCGTGCTTACCTTCGGACCTCAAAGGGCTTGTTCGGTGGCCAGGGAGCTCACCAAAATTCATGAAGAGCACCGCCGGGGAACCCTGTTAGCCGTATGTGAACATTTCCGGGGCTCCAAGGTCCGGGGGGAATGTGTAATTATAGTAGCTGGCTTGGAATCATCCTGAATGATAATCCTCGCACAGTTTTTGTATCCAGCAGACCTAAAAAAACAAATATGAAAAAACATTTTGCAGTTCCCGTGTTCACGTTCCTGGTCCTGCTGGCCGCCCTGCAGGCTTTTGGCCAGATCGGACAGATACCCCAGGTGGTGAGGGAATCCTTCCAGGCCCAATATCCACAGGCTACAGGGGCGGTCTTTACTGACAAACTGGTGGAAGTGGATATCAATTTTCTGGACAGCGGTTATAATTACTATGCCCGCTATACGATGAAGGGAGCCTGGGTAAATACCCTGAAAAGGATCCGGTCTGCTCAATTACCGCCAATGGTCAGGGACGGTTTCAATAAGAGCAAATATGCTTCTGACTGGACACTGGACGATGTGTATGAAGTGGATATCCCGGATAATTTTATAGAATACAAACTGGTGGTGGAAAAAAGTCAGATTGTGCATAAAAATTTGTATTTCAGTGTGGAAGGCAGGTTACTCAGCGATAACCTGACTTTTTAGCCCTGTAAATTCCCCGATTTGGGGTAATATAACCGGGAAAAAATTGCAACATATATTTTTTGTTTATTATAAAGTAAAATATTAATATTGCTTCCGGCACCTAGTTTGACTTTCCATATCCTATGTTCAAAGGAAAATGCACCTGCCTGGCATGTTGATTGAATGAGACATTATTCGGAAATCCTGACCAGATCTCCGATTATGTGATTCCTTATGAGCGAACTTATGAATTTCAGGTCGGACCACCAGCGTAACTTGCTGGGGTTTTTGTTCCTGCTGCAAAATGGCATCATGCCCAAATGGCTGCCTGATTATGATCAGCCACATTTTGAGGAAATTATTGTTGATGCTTTCCGAAACCAGCCTGGATTTTATAAAAAGAACATGGCCGGCAAGATCACCGGCAATGAAGTCCTCCTGGAAAGCTGGGTTAACCTGCTCAGTGATAATTTTAAGCTGAAAGTGCTTACCGCACTAAATGAAGCCGCCGGAAGGGGTATTTTGATCTTTAAGGCCATTGTGGAAAACAAACTGCGCATTTTTCTGGCCACGGGAAATGTGAAATCCCGGTTCGACTTAATGTTTTGGAACTATTGCCTAACCCGGTTCGCAGAGGAAGACCCCGGAGATAAACAGATGTTTTACAGGCGTCTGGAAGATCAGATTGAAAAAGCATGGTGGGATAATTACCAGGCAATTCCCGCAGACAGCTATAAAGCCAGGATCAACCTCATGCAAAAATTGACCGCGCAATATTCGTCCTGTTGATTTTTGCCGGGATTACCTACCTTAGGGTGGTGATTTTTATTCCAAACTTCTTTCGATATTAGTATGTCAAGAATATCCGGCAGGTTAATGGCCCTGATATTTCTTACCATTCCGGGAATGCTTTCGGCCCAGCGGGACTACTGGCAGCAGCAAGTGAAATACACCATGAGGGTGAACCTGAATGTCCACACCAACCAGCTTACCGGTACCCAGCATCTGGAATATGTCAATAATTCCCCCGATACCCTGACCAAGGTGTTCTATCACCTGTATTGGAATGCATTTCATCCCGGTTCAATGATGGATATGCGCAGCAGGGAGGCTGGGAAACTCATCCTATATATTAGCCCGAAAGGGGATACAGTCACGGACTGGGATCCGCGGATCGGGGACCGGATTGAACGGCTGAATCCGGATCAAATGGGCTATGACAGTGTGACCAGCTTTAGCATGAATGGCCGTCCACAGTCATTCAAGACGGAAGAAACCATCCTGGAAGCAGACCTGGACCGGCCGATACCTCCGCATTCGGTAACCCGCTTCGACCTGAAATTCAAAAGCCAGGTAAGTATTCAGATCCGGCGCAGCGGCAGGGATAATGCGCAGGGAGTCCGGTATTCCATGAGCCAGTGGTACCCGGAAATCTGTGAATATGATTTCCGGGGCTGGCATCCCACTCCCTATGTAGCCCGCGAATTCTACGGGGTCTGGGGTGATTTTAATGTGTACATCACCCTGGACAGACATTACCTGGTGGGAGGGACGGGATACCTGATGAATGCCAGCCAGATCGGGGATGGCTATGAGACACCGGGGACCCGGGTGGTGCGGCCACCCGGTAAAGACCTGACCTGGCATTTTTATGCCCCACGCGTGATCGATTTCATGTGGGCGGCAGACCCTGATTACCGGCATATTTCCCGCACCGCTGACAATGCCGCCCACACCACCATAAATGTGATATATAAGGAAAATCCGAAAACAGATGCCGGTTGGAAGAACCTGTTGACTGCGGCCTGGCGGGTGCTTCCCTTCATGGAAAAGCATTTTGGCCCCTACCCGTTCAAACAGTATTCCTTTATCCAGGGAGGTGACGGGGGGATGGAATATCCGATGGGCACCCTGGTGGAATCATCCAGCCTGGGGGATGCCTTTCATGAATGGATGCATAGTTGGTACCAGATGATGCTGGGCACCAATGAATCCATGGTGCCCTGGATGGATGAGGGATTCACCACCTATGCCGAAGGAAAGATATCCTTCTATTATTATCATGCTTTTGCAGATTCTATATTCAAAAAGGACTCCGCTGACCGGGTAAGTACCCTAAGCCACCTGGACCATAACCTGCCCCTGGGAGAGGGAAATGCCTACCAGGGATATTTTTTACTGGTCCGAAGCGGTCTGGCCGAACCGATGACCACCCATGCAGATCATTATACGACCAATTTTGCCTATGATGAAAATGCGTATTCCAAAGGAGCGGTCTTCTTGGAACAGCTTGGATATATCGTCGGGGATTCGGTACTGCACCAGATCCTGCTGGCATATTACCGGAAATGGCGGTTCAAGCATCCGTATGCCAATGATTTTATCCGGGTGGCTGAGCAGGTCAGCGGTATGCAGCTGGACTGGTATGAGGAATACTGGATTTACACGACCAAGACCATTGATTATGGGATCGATACTGTCATGGCTAAGGGAGACAGCACCATGGTCTGCCTGCAGAATTTCGGGCAGGTGCCCATGCCTATCGATCTGATGATCAATTTTAAGGGGGGGGGCCAGGAAATGGCCTACATTCCCATGGACCTGATGTTCGGCAACAAGCCTAATGAAAACCCGGGAATACCCCGGCAAATATTTCCGGCTTGGCCCTGGACAAATCCCACAGATACGATCACGGTAGCCGGCAATATCCACGATATCGATTCCCTGGACATTGACCCCAGCATGCGAATGGCAGATGTGAACCGGAATAATAATATGGTGGTCCTGAAGTCCCGGTAGATTTTCCAGATAAAGGAAGATCCAAAGCATTATCTTTGTAACCGCAGTTTTTAAGGTAAAAATTAAAAATAAAGATCAAATGAAAAAGGGATGGATCGTATTAATTGTCGTTCTGCTAATCCTGTTCATTGGCGGATGTTCGATTAAAAACACTTATAATAACCTGGTTACTCTGGATCAAAATACAAAATCCATGTGGGGCCAGGTGGAAAACCAATATCAACGTCGCTCAGATCTGATACCCAACCTGGTGGCCACGGTGCAGGGTGCAGCTAATTTCGAGACCAAGACCCTTACCCAGGTTATTCAGGCCAGGGCATCGGCTTCCCAGATCAAAGTGGATGCCAATGATCTCAGCCCACAGAAGATTCAGCAATTCCAGGCTGCCCAGGGGCAGCTAAGCATGGCGCTGGGCAGGCTCATGGTGGTTTCCGAACGATATCCGGTCCTGCAGGCTAACCGGAATTTCCTGGACCTCCAGGCTCAGCTGGAAGGAACAGAAAACCGGATCACCGTAGCGCGCCAGGATTTCAATAATGCAGTGCAGGGATATAACACCCAGGTGAAAAGTTTCCCGACCAATATCTTTGCCAGTATGTTCAACTATCATGCAAAAGGTTATTTTCAGGCCAGGTCGGGGGCCCAGAATCCACCCCAGGTCAAATTCCCAGGATCTTAAGCATTTCCTTCATGGCTATTTTCCGGAAAAAAGAATTTTTCACCGAGAAACAGAAATCGGCTATCGTGGAAGCGATCCGGGGTGCTGAACGGATGACTTCCGGGGAGATCCGCCTTTACGTGGAGCACCGCTGTAAATATTTGGATCCGATGCACCGGGCCATGGAAGTTTTCTCCCACCTGGAATTGCATAAGCGCATACACCGCAATGCAGTCCTGCTTTATATTGCTCTTGCAGACAAGCAGTTTGCCATCTATGGGGATGAAGGTATCCACGCCAAAGTAGGGGACAATTTCTGGCAAAAGCAGGCTGACCTGCTTAAGCAGCAATTCCGGGATGGCAAGATTACCGAAGGAATCGCAGTTTGTATCCTGGGGATAGGCACAGCCCTGCAACAATATTTTCCGCATGATTTGGATCAAAACAGTCCTGAACCCGATGAGATTCTTTATGGCCGGTAATGGCCTGAAACATTTGTGGAAACTGGCTTTATTCCTCGGCCTGCTCTTTTGCACGGGGAGAATATATGGTCAGCAGATCCCACCCAAACCCAGCCCCCCACGCCTGGTCAATGACCTGGCCGGGGTGCTGATGCCGGGACAGGTGGGTGCCCTGGAACAAAGACTGGATGCTTATAATGACAGTACATCCACCCAGATCGCCATAGTCACAGTACCTACTGTGGGCAACAGTGATATGATGAGCTATGCCGTTAAGCTGGGGCGGACCTGGGGAGTGGGGGGTAAAAAGTTCAATAACGGGGTAATCATCCTGGTTGCGGTTAAAGACCATAAAGTATTTATAGCGACGGGTTATGGGATGGAAGGACCGCTCCCTGATGCCACATGCAATGAAATTATTGACAATGATATTGTTCCTGCTTTCAAGACAGGGGATTACTATGGGGGCCTGAATAGTGGAATTAGTGATATTATCGCTGCGGCTGCCGGAGAGTACCAGGGAACCCCCGCTGCCCAGTCCGGGCAAAGTGGGAAGGGAATCTTACCAGTGATTTTCATTGTCATGATCATTCTATTCATCGTTTCCCGGATTAACCGGGGAGGAGGAACGATGATCAGCCGCGGGGGTGGGGTACTTTGGGCAGCACCCTTTCTCGGAGGGTTCCTGGGAGGCGGTGGCGGATTCGGTGGTGGAGGTGGAGGGGGAGGAGGATTTGGTGGAGGCGGGTTCGGAGGATTTGGTGGTGGTGGATTTGGAGGAGGGGGTGCTGGCGGAAGCTGGTAAAATACATTGATCCTGTTTAAAATAGCTGGCAGATATGCGTTTTTTCTTCCCTTTGATACTGATCGGGACTATGTTCCCCTTTTTTTGCCAGTCTGCCGTCAGGGATACCCTGCATATCCCGGACCGGCCTGTTCCGCACAGGTATGTGAATGATATGGCCCATGTGCTTAACCAGGACCAGCGCAATAGCCTGGAAATCAGTTTGCGTACCTATGCCAGGGAAAATCACCAGGTGATCGCCGTTACCATTATGGACAGTACCGGCCAGAATGACCTGGGAGACTATAGCCGGGCCATGATCAAAAAATGGCAGATAGGATACAGTGATGATGAAAAAGGAGTCTTGATCCTGGTGGACATGCACACGAAAAAAGTATTTATCGGGGTAGGGGATGGGTTGCAGTCCCAGCTTGATCCAACGGTTAATTTGAACATGGTGAAAAAAGACGTGATTCCTGCTTTCGGAAAGTCGGATTATTATACCGGGCTAAGAAAAGCCATTAATGGCATTGAAATCTCGCTGATCCCGGCAAGTGTAATCAAAAATTATGTGGATAACCGCAAAAGCGCCACTAAATATTTCCTCATTGCCGGGCTGGTCCTGGTCCTGGCTATAGCCGGATATTTCATTTTTTTTCCCAGAGGACAGACTCCTGCAAAATAACCGAATGACATTATCTCCCTGAAAAACTTTTCTGCAAGGTTTCGGCGGCATGACTGCCATAGGCTGCCTGGCTTTCCAGACTGGCTTTCCCTTCAGGGGAACTAACCTGTCTGGCAGCCGCTTTTTTCTCGCGGACAAAATTTTCCAGCATACGGACCACAATCATTCCGTAATGAGCGCCCAGGAACTTCCCAAATCGCTGCACCTGGTCAATGCCGCGGGTAACTTCATCCTTGTTTATTATCCCCGATGCCAGCATATGGAGATAGGGGACCAGGAAACCGAATTTGGTAAAGCTTCCGTGCTTTTCAAAACTGGTTTGTATATAACCAAAATCTGCAGTATCCCCGTGATGACCAAGGATGGCACAAATCGTTTCGCTGAGTGGTGAACGGGCTTCCTGTTCCATGGATCTGGCCTGATTCAGGGCTGCTGCAGAATCATACCGGAACATCATGTTCAGGGCCATCGATTCTACCCGGTAAGAAGAATCCTGCAGGGCGGTTTTGACCATTTCGGGAAATACTCCGTTTGCGGAGGTCAGGCTCAATAATTGGAGAGCCCCGGCCCGGACTCCTGAATTCGGGTCATGGACAGCCAGGGATTTCAGGATGGGTATGGCCATGGTCCGGATCTCGGGATCGGTGATGCGGAGATTCTTTTCAGCCAAATCCCTCAGGCCGTAAAACCGGTCATGGAGGGCATCCAGGATCACCCTGCGGGCGCCAGTATCCGTGGTTTGGGCGGCGGCACAGGCCACAATAGCTTCCCGGCGGTCCAGAAAAAGCGGGGCATGGGCATATTGGTAAATGTAATTATCCAGGGTCTTATGATCCACTTTCTGGACCAGCAACGCTTTTTCCGCATCTACATTGACCAGGTCGGGTTTGACCTGGTATCCGAAGGTAAAAGTATCTATCCGATCCATCATATTCACCCAGTGCCGTTGGGGATGCCCGGATTCATAGAGGTCAATGGCGAAGGGTAGTTCGAATACCGGACCGGGCTGGGTTTGCCGGACCACAATGCTTACCTCAGGCTTATTCTCCGGATACAGGTAGCTGATATCCAGTTTGGGGAATCCCTGGCCATAATACCATTGGTTCCAAAACCAGTTCAGGTCCTTACCGGTAATATGTTCAAAGGCAAGCAGCAGGTCTTTTGCGCTTGCCGGGTGGTATTTGTAGGTTTCCAGATAATAATGCAGGGATTTGAAAAAAGCATCCGGGCCAACAGTATGGCGGAGCATGTTCAGGATCCGGCCGCCTTTGTCATAGGTGACGGCATCGAAGACATCCTCCCTTTTTTTGTAATAATAATCCACCAGCGGATGGTCATTGCCTGCAGCGGCAAAGCGGAAATAAGCCTGCATGGCATTATAGCTGTGGGATTCACCCAGATCCTTGCCGTATTCATGTTCGGCCCAGAGCATTTCACTGAAGTCTGCAAAGGATTCATTCAGGGTGAGATTACTCCAGGATTTGCAGGTCACTAAGTCTCCAAACCAATGGTGGAACAACTCATGGGCTATATCCGATTCGTTGGCATAATCATCATCGAGCAGTTGACGGCGGGTTTTGTACATGAATTCGCCGAGCAGGGTGGCCGTGGTATTTTCCATGGCACCGGAAACATAATCCCGGACCACCACCTGGTCATACTTGGACCACGGATAAGGAACTCCAAGAATATGGGAATAGAACTCGATCATGGCCGGGGTATGGCC
>Ga0307372_10013772_pt1 | contig 10422 bp, 10 predicted proteins | sample OX1MG_FD_202533 | JGI IMG/M metagenome (GOLD analysis project Ga0307372, IMG submission 202533) | Soil microbial communities from Risofladan, Vaasa, Finland - OX-1 | ecosystem: Environmental > Terrestrial > Soil > Coastal area > Acid sulfate soil | place: Finland: Risofladan, Vaasa | collected... | reverse complement strand
GACTCTGGATCAGGAGATCGAGGGTTCGAATCCTTCCTCCCCAGCCACTTGTCCTGTCTCGGGACATCGTGCGCACCTGTCGCAAGACATTGTGCGCTGGCCAGAGTCCTCCCAGGCCGTAGTGGTCGCGCTTGGGATCCAGGGTGAGTGCGCGCAGGAGTTGGCCCCGGAGAATTACAACGCCCGTGCCATCGATCAGGTACACAAAGCGATGCTCCTCATCGATTCGCCGCAACCAGGCTCCGGCCAGCGCGTGCTTGAGCCTTTCCGGCCCCGGCGAAAGGGCTCCGGACGACGTCGTTTGCGCGTCGATTAATCTGCGTTAGGCTCGCCCCATCCGCCTGCGCCCAGAGGGAGTGAAGACGATCCTCAATTTACGAGTTCGTGATTCTCCCGCGGTTCTAGTGCGCCTCGAGTCGATCGGCTCCGAGGGTCACCGCCCGGCGCTCCCAGATCTGGAGGCGAGCTTGAAAGCGCTCGATCTGGGCGGCGATCACGGGCACGTTGGACATCTCCACCTCGTGCCGCGCGCTCTCCGACTGCTGGACCATGAGTTCGCAGATCCGCGCCATCACGGATTTCTCCATGGAAAGGATCTCTTGATAGGTGTCGCGCCAGAAGATCGCCTGCGCGGCGGATGCCGATTCGACGTCCTGCTCGTCCTCCATGGCCTGATTGAGGTCGCCCCCGCGAATGGCGGCGACCACGTCCAAGCGGGGCACACTGAGTTCAGATTCGCTCATCCGCCAATCCTGCGGGGAGTGGCGTGCAAACCTCAGTAACAGTCCGCGCGACCTGGCCGGATCAGCCCTCGGTTCGAAAGACCAGCGAGTAGCCCTGCCCGGGACGGTTCAGCAGGTCGCAAGGGATGTCGAGCGTCGCCAGCAACCGGCGAATCCGGCGCACGTAGTTGCGAACCTCCTCGGGATACAGGGCCGGATCGGCCCAGGCCCGGGTCAGGAGCTGGGTGGCGGTGAAGTAGCGATGCGGATGGTCGATCAAGAACTGCAAGAGCTGAAACTCCCGCCTGGTCAGGCGTGCCTCCTTGCCGCGATGGCGGATCATGGGCCCCTCGGGGTCCAGCCGCAAGCCCTGCAGGTCCCAGAGGCGGCGATACCAGAGCTCGATCCTCACCTCGTATCCGTGCATTTGGCTCTCGATGATGGCCAGGTCGTCCGAGGCCGCGCGTTGCGCCTCCGGGAGCAACTTGGGGAGCTCGCGCTCAACGCGTTTGAGCAGTCCCACCTTGAATCGAAGCAGATCGGCGTAGATTGTGATCCAGTGCCTGGCGTCCTCCCAGTGCGCGGTATCCAGGTCCTCTCCCTCCAGAGCGACCGATTCGACAGGCAGCCTCGAGCCCACGTCGCCGATGCTACCACCGCGACTCGCGCGCGCACCGGGGCTCGACCGTGCTATTGCTGACACTGTTATGCGGCGCCATCCAGGCTGAATCCATGTGCTCTGCGCGGCAGACAAGGCAGCCTCGCACCAGTCGGCGCAGGGCCCCCGGACCCACCGCTGGACCGGACGACTTAGCCCCGTCCCCGGGTTCGAACTGAGATGGAGGCGATCGCCCTGATCGCTCCCGACCAGGCCGCCCCATTGGCTCCGTCAAGCCCGGCGAGCCCCTCCGACTACGCTCGGCTCAAGCAGCGCGTCAGTGGCGCTGGGCTGCTCGATAAGCAGCCGTGGTACTACGCCATGTGCATCTCGGCCAACATGGCGATGCTGGGACTGGGCCTCTTGCTGCTTCTGCTGCTCCACGGCCCGGGAGCACTTGCTCTCGACGCGCTCTGGCTCGGCTGGGTCACCGGCCAACTCGGATTTCAGCTCCATGACGCCGGGCACAAGCAGATGTTCGAGCGCAATTCGCTCAATGACCTGGTTGGGTTTCTGACCGGGAATCTGTTGCTCGGCATGAGCTACGGCTGGTGGGTCTACAAGCACAACCGGCATCACGCCAATCCCAACCACGTCGATTACGACCCCGATATCAACAATCTGGCCATTTCGTACAACCAGGCTCAGGCGCTGGAGCGCAGGGGCCCCATTCGCTGGTTGGCCGCCCACCAGGCCTACGCCTTCTTTCCCATGCTCGGGCTGCTCGGCTTGAGCATGCACGCATCGGGTGTTGCTCATCTCCTATCCGCCAGGGCGCGGCGGCGCCGGCTTGAGTTCTCGCTCCTGGCGGCTCATTTCGTTCTCTATATCGGCTTGTTAGTGCTGGTGCTGGGTCCCCCCCTGGCGCTGCTGGTGATTGCGATCCATAAGATCAGCTCCGGTTTCTACATGGCGTCGGTCTTCGCTCCCAACCACAAGGGCATGCCGCAGGTTGATAGCGACAGCCAGCTCGATTTCCTGCGCTCGCAGGTCCTGACCGCGCGCAACGTCCGTTCGGGCGCGGCCACGGACCTCTGGTACGGATCACTGAACTACCAGATTGAGCACCACCTGTTCCCGGCCATGCCGCGCAACCGCATTCGCGCCGCCCACAGCATCATTCGCGACTTCTGCGCCGAAGTCGCCGTCCCGTACTACGAGACCTCGATGCTGCAGTCGTACCGTGAACTGCTCGCGTTTTTGCACGAGGTGGGTCGACCACTTCGGGATGCCTCCCGGCCCGCACAGACCTGATCCAAGGTTGAACTCGCCGAGGCAGAGGGGCTGGGCCGGCCGTTCGACTCGGGAATTCGACCGCGCCCTATCCGCCTTGGGATGCAAGCGTCCGCGCGCATGTGCGCCCCAGCTGGGGATGTCTCGCCGGCCAGCTCCTTGGCTCTACGCTCTGGGGGCAGCCAGCAGATCGACGACCAGCTCGGGCAGCTGAAGGATTCCGCGCGATTTGCTGACCCGCGCCTCCGGGGCACGGGTTCCCGCCAGGTCGGTGACCGATTCGTAAGCGGACAGGACCACGATGCGCATGGCCGGAGCGGCGTCGCGCAATAGCGGCAGCGCCTGCCGTCCGTCCATCACCGGCATCCTCAGGTCCAGGGTCATGAGGTCGGGGAGCAGGATGCGCGCGATGGCGACGGCCTCCACCCCGTTGGAGGCCTGAGCGACGACGCGGAGGGTGGGGACCACGTTCAGCATCGTTCGCAGCAGCTCTCGCATGGCCGGATCGTCATCGACGACGACAATGCGGTGCCTGCCGTCGGGCCGAAGTTTCGGCATCTGATCCGCCACTCGCATTGCCTCCCCAGGCAGCTTCGCTCTCCGGCCTCTGATGCCGAAGGCTTCCGGACAAAGCCGGAGAGCATGATTTCGGGCGGACCGTAATCGATGCAGTAATCGGGCCGAGTCCGCTCCCGGCTCGCGCCCCGGACCAGGTCAGGGCGAGGTTACTGACCTTTTTATGGCCCCAGGCGCGATAGTGGACCATGGCCTCATCTCCCGATCCGGCCGATCGTGACGACGTCGTGGCTGCCGCCAGGGGTGGCGATCCCGACCAACCCATGGACGGCGAGTGCGATCCAAACGTCGCCTCTTTGGACCAGGCGGTGCACTGGCGGAACAGTTATGGAGAGGTACTTGCCCTCGAGGAGAGCGTTCGTGACCAGGTCGTACAGCTCTCGGCCTCGACGGCTCAGCACATCCGGCGTGAGATTGATCTGACTTTCCTGCCCGTCATCACCGCTCAGGCGGCACGGTTTCGCCGGCGGCACCGGATCTGGACGGCGAGGGTGGCCGAGCTGCACCTGCCGCCAACCACCGCCCCGGGACCGCCGGCGCCCGTCGAGGTCGCTCGTGGTTTGCCGCTGGACTGAACCGCCAGGGGCTGGATGTTGCAGCGGCTGTTTCGGCGCCGGGCGCAAGATGAACGAGGCGCTGCGCACCGCGCGCGGTTGGGGGGAAGGCACCATCCCCTGCCCAGGAGGACGGGCTGGCCGCTGAGCCTGGCTTGCCGAGTCTGGTCGGGTGCGCTCCCCGCGCCCCAGATCGACTCCTAGTCACACGTCTTCCCCGGAGGCAAAATCGACACTTTGACCACCGTGCTGGCCGGCCGCGAGCCGGTGCCGCCACGACGCCCAGCCAGCGATCGGCGGCACCGCCTGCGCGTCGCCTACGTGTCGACGTGGCCGCCCCGACGATGCGGCATAGCCACATACACCTCTGACCTCATCGCCGCCACGCGCGCGGCAGATCCGGCCGTGGTGGCGCGTGTCGCAGCCATCGACGAACCCCACCTCCTGCATCCCTATTCGAGTGAGGTGCTCTGGCGCATTCGCCAGGGGGATCCCGAAAGCTACCGCCAGGCTGCGTCCGCCATCAACGGCTCGGCGGTGGACGTGGTCAACATCCAGCACGAATTTGGCCTTTACGGAGTCTGGCACGAGGACGAGCAGGGGTCGATCTATCGCGATCATCTGGTTGGCTTCCTTCGCGAGTTGCGCCTCCCGGTGGTCACGACCCTGCACTCGGTCCCGCCGTCACCCTCGGACTCGATGCGGGAGGCGATTCGGGAGATCGCCGGGCTCAGCGACCAACTGGTCGTGATGGCTGCCGGAGCGGTCCAGATCCTGTCCGACGACTATCGCACCCGAGCTCCGATCTCGGTCATCCCGCACGGTATGCCGCTGATCGCTCCCCACGGCCGCCACCGCTTCAAGTCCAAGCTCGGGATCGAGGGCCGAACCGTGATCTCGACCTTCGGACTGGTTGACCAGCGCAAGGGGCTCGAGTACATGGTCCAGGCCATGCCGGAGGTGGTGAGACGGCATCCCGCCGCCCTCTACCTCATCGCCGGCCAGACCCACCCCGAGGTCGTGCGGCGCGACGGCGAGAGGTATCGGGCCAGCCTGATTAACGCCGTTGACCAGCTCGGCCTCGGCCAGCACGTGTCGTTTCTGGACGCTTACATGACCCCAACCGACATTGTGGAGTTGCTGCTCGCCACGGACGTCTACGTGACGCCCTATTTGGACCCGCTTCAGATCACCAGCGGGACCCTGGCCTACGCGCTGGGTGCGGGCAAGGCCATCGTGTCGACGTCGTACTTGCACGCCCGCGAGGCGCTGGCGGACGGACGCGGGATTCTGGTAGGATTCCGCGACCCTGGCGCCCTAGCCCGGGGCGTCAACAACCTCCTGGACCACCCTCAGCGCAAGCAGAGTCTTGAACACATGGCCTACGCCTACGCACGCGACATGACGTGGCCTCGCGCCGGCGAGCGCTGGGTCGAGCTGATGCGCGCCTTGCTCGTCGCGCGCGAGCGGGCCCCGGGGCGCCCAGCGTGATCGGCGCTCGCCCCCTGGCGACCCGACTTGACAACAATCCGATCCTGACTTCGGCCGACGTCCCTCCTTCGCTTCCGCAGCTCCAGGTGGAATCGGTCTTCAATCCCGCCGCGGCCCGAGTCGGCCCTGAAACCGTGCTTCTACTGCGCGTGGGGGAGAGTGCGCGCTGCCCCGAGCGCGTATCCCGAGGGGACCAGATGCTGGACATCTCAGGTCCGGGAGAACGGTTGTACGCGGCGGTCGAGGGAACCAGGGGGGAGGAACTGATCGGCGTCACCTACCTCAACACCCAATCCACCCCGCCCACGCCCGCGGTGGCCTACCTGCGCCGAGACCTGCCCGGTCTCGACCTTAGCGACCCGCGCACCATCCGCTATCACAGCGCTGATGCGGGAATGAACCTGGCCGGCCAGAGCCGCGACTATCTGACCCAGATGTCTCATCTGCGCGTCGCCCGGAGTACGGACGGAGCGCACTTCGCGGTCGACGAGGCGGCCGCGGTATGGGCCGACAACGAGCTCGAGGCCTATGGCTGCGAGGACCCTCGGGCAACGCTGATCGACGGGGTCTGGCACGTCACCTACGTCTCGGTCGGCCGCCTGGGGATCACGACCAGCCGCCTCACCACCACCGACTTTCGCAAGTTCGAGCGTCAGGGCGTGATGTTCCTGCCCGACCACAAGGACGTGGCCCTCTTCCCGGAGCGAATCAAGGGCCGCTATGCCGCGCTGACCCGGCCCATGCCACAGTCCTTCGGGCGCGTCCTGGGGATGTGGATCGCCTACTCGCATGATCTGGTGCACTGGGGCGACCATCGGCCTCTCGCCCTACCCCGGCCGGGGTGCTGGGATGATATCCGCACCGGCGCCAGCACCGTGCCCTTCCGGGTCGAGGAGGGCTGGCTGGAGCTCTATCACGGGGTCGACCTGCGCTCTCGCTATGCCTTGGGGGGTCTGCTCCTCGACGCCGACGATCCATCGCGCGTGATCGCGCGGTCCGACCAGCCCATCCTGGTTCCGACCGAGGCCTACGAGCGCAACGGACTCTTCAATGACACCGTGTTCTCCTGCGGCCACGTCCCGCTGGGGGACGATGGCGAGCGCATCCGCGTCTATTACGGTGCTGCCGACAGCTGCGTGGCGGCTGCGGACTTCTACGTGAGGCAGATCGTCGAGCAGCTCACTCCTTGCTGAGGCAACTCGCCCGCCTCACCCGGCGAGTGCCAGCCGCCGGTCCCCGAGCCCTGGCAATAGCCATTTACGGCGACGGTGAGGGGCACGCGCTGGAGGCGCCGGGCGAGGGGGTCGCGTGCGTGGACGACGCCGCCCGAGCGGTTGAACTTCTGGCCCTGGTCTGGCAGGCTAACCAGTCGCCCTGGATTCACCGCTGGGCTTTGGGTCTGCTCGATTTCGTGCTCTGGATGCACCAGGGTGACGGACTCTGGGTCAACTTCATCTCGAATTGGGAGGGAGATCTGAACCGCGATGGCGTGACCTCCGCCCCTGGTGTCAACTTCTGGCAGGCGCGTGGACTGAGCGCGGCGGTTACCGGCGCGACCATCTTGGGCCAGGCCGAGGCCGAGAGCGCGGCTCTGGCGGGATTGGCGGCGGCGGCGGGCGCCCGGCCCGCGCCCGATGTCCGCTCCATCCAACTCCTGGCTCTCGGGCGCTGGATGGATGGCGGAAGGGCTGGCCAGGTGGCAGGACGCCAGGACGACTGGGCGGAAGAGATCGCTGCTTGCCGCATCGACAGGATCCTGATGAACTCGCCTGAGGAGAGGGGAACGCCTCACCTTTGGGGTCACGTCCAGGAGGCGGCGCTGAGCCAGGCCGGTGTTGCGCTCGGGCGGCGGGATCTGATCGAGCTGGCCGAGGCCAGCGCCAGCGCGCTGTTCTCCCCCATCATCGAGGGCGGCTTTCCAGCTCCGCACGTCCAGCCCTACGACGTGCAGTCGGCGATCGAGGTCATGGACGCGCTCGCCGCTGCGACCGGCCGGGTTGGGTACGCTGAGCTGGCTGGGCTGGCCCGGGCCTGGTTCTCAGGCCGCAACCCCTCCGGGGCGGCCGTGTACGACCGTGTCCGAGGCCTGGTCGCCGACGGCGTCGATGACTCCGTGGTGAGCCTCGGCTCGGGTGCGGAGTCCAACATCGTGGGCGGGCTGGCCCTGCCCGAGGCGGCAGCCGCCGTCAGCTTTGAGGGCGAGCCCGAGGGTCACCCGGAGTATGCGGAGTGGGCACCAGCTCGGAGCTGAATGGTGGGACCTGCCCGGCCAGCTCAGGTCTGGGCGGAAAGGATGCGGGTAGCGCATCGGGGCCCGCCTCACACGCACCCCCTCAGACCGGCCCGACGTAGTCGGCCTGGACGATGAGTCGGTCGGCGTAGGTCTGGGACTGGGCGTCGTACCGCCCCGTGCACGTGATCAGCGACAGCCGCGCGGAGCCCCCGTCGGCGAACAGATTGGGCGGATGCGAATCAGCCGCCCAGACACCCATGCTGGTTACGCTGAAGAGCCGCTGTGACCCATCGGCCAGGATCGCGATGACGTGGGCGCCGAGGCTGATGGTAGCCAGATGGGAGAAAACCAGGGGAGATCCGGGTAGACCGACGTGGCCGTCGATTACGGCATCGCCGGCGGCGCCGGGGGGCGGGCCACCACGGTACCAACCCACGTTCCAGATATCGGCGGGGGTCATGAGGACTCCGGCCGAGTCGACCCCCAAGGCCTGCACCGCGGCGTTGATGTGTAGGGAGGGGATGAGCAGGCGCAGTGGTGGCGGGGTGGTCGGCACCGTCCTGAGACGGGGCACGGACTGCGGACCGGGGCCGGTGGTCAGGGCCAGGGTGGGTGAGTCGGCGTTCGCGACCGGAGTTCTGGGGCCGGCGCCCGGCGACGGGATAGCGTACCCGAGCAGGCCTAGTTCGAGCAACAGCGAGGCGACGATCGTGCAGCGCAGTGCGCCAGCTAGCACGGGGAACCTAGGGGTGCTGGGCTCGCGTTCTGAGGGCTACGAGCGCGGCGGCAGCGGCTGCTGTGAGGGCCAGCGGCCACCAGGGCAGACCGGGGTGCCGGGGCGGCCCGGCCGGTGTTGGGGAGCCCGATGGTGGGTGTGGCTGCGCCTGAAGTGGTGGCGGGGGTCGGAGAGGGCGTGGCTGCGGGTGACACGGCGGGCGCGGTGCAGGTGCCCGCCGGGGGGGTGATCTGGTTGGAGTCGAGGGTGAGGGCGCCGTTTCGGGCCAGCGCGCGTCCGGTAAGGATGTTCGCGCCGGGGTCGAGAGTGATGCTGGTCAGGGCCATCAGGTTGCCCTGGAAATGGGTGCCCGTACCCAGCGTGGCCGAGCTGCCGACCTGCCAGTAAACGGCGCAGGCCTGGGCGCCGTTGGCGAGCAGTACGACCGAGTTGCTCGCTGTGGTGAGCGTGCTCCCGATCCGAAAGACGTAGACTCCGTTGCCGCTCAGCGTGAGCGAGCCGGTCAGCTGGGCCGAGGAGCTATAGGTGTAAACGCCCGGGGACAGGTTCCTGCCGCCCAGATCCTGACCAGACAGGTTCGAGGTCGGAGTCGCCGCCTGAGCCTGGGTGTATGCGGTGGTGAGGTCGGTCTGCGCCTGCAGCGCCACCGCATCGGCTTTGTACTGGATACCGGTGACGGTGCCGGGCGGAAACCCGGTTACCGCCGTCCCCGGCTGCAGACCCAGATTGCCGGTTATGACGCTGGGCCCGGTGTTGGTGATCGTGGTTCCGGCCAGGACCGCGAAGTTCTGAGCCGAGCCCAGAGCCGGTTGGGTTGCGGCCAGGGCGCTAGCCGGCCAGGCCGCAACGAGCGCGGCGCTCCCCAAGAGCAGAAGTCTGGCCAATCCGGATCGGAGCATTGCCGCCACCTTAGCCTGGATCCACCGATGGGCGTCGGCATGAGGGGCCTGTAGAGGCGAAGAAGGTGCCACTTCCGAACTGAGAGAATGAGGTTGTTCACGCCAACAGCCCCTCAGCAGGAGGACACTTTTCAGGGCAATCGTCTCACACGCTGGACCGTCTCAACATCAGCTTCGACGCCAAGTGTCGGTGTTCTGAGAAAACGTCACCCCCTAACAGTTCTGTGATTCCGTCACCCCATGAATGGAGGCCGGATCACGTTGACCACGTCTGAGCAGCGCCGCCTTGTCGTCCTCAACCATCTGGCGTCGGGAGCGCTGGTCAACGCTGAGGCGGCCCGGCTGCTTGAGATCTCCGTGCGGCAGCTGCAGCGGATGAAGGCGGCATATGCCGAACTGGGAGCCGCCGCGCTGTCCCACGGCAACCGTGGCCGCAAGCCGGCCCATGCTCTGGACCCTGAGCTCATGCGCAGGGTGGTGGAGCTCGCCACCACGACCTACGCCGGGTTCAACCGGCAGCATCTGACCGAGATGCTGACCGAGGAGCACGAGCTCATCATCTCCAGACCCAGCGTCCATCGCATCCTGGCCGCGGCCGGCATCCCCGCGCCCCGCCAGCGCCGAGCGCCTCGTCACCGGCGGCGGCGCGACCGCTACCCCCAGGCGGGGATGCTGCTCCAGGTCGACACCAGCCGCCATGACTGGCTGGAGGGACGCGGACCATGGCTGAGCTTGGTCGGAGCCATCGACGACGCCACCAGCGAGGTGCTTTGGGCCCGCTTCCGAGAGCAAGAGGACGCTCAGGGCTACTTCGAAGTCATGCGCGAGGTCGTCCGCCGCCGTGGCATTCCGCTCGCCCTCTACGCCGACCGTCATTCCATCTTCGTGGTGACCAAGAATGCCCACCTCACTCTTGAAGAAGAGCTCGCAGGCCGTCGCCAGCCAACCCAGTTCGGCCGCCTCCTGGACGAACTCGGCGTCAACCTCATACTCGCCCGCTCACCCCAGGCCAAAGGCCGGATCGAGCGCCTCTGGGGCACCTTCCAAGACCGATTGGTCAGCGAGTTGCGACTCGCCCATGCCTGCACCAGGGACGACGCCAACCAGGTTCTCCAACGCTGCCTGGCCCGTCACAATCGACGATTCATGGTCGCCCCCCAAGACCCCGCTCCAGCCTGGTTGCCCTGGCCCAAAAGCAGTCGCCTCGAGGAGTTCTTCTGTTTCAAATACCGCCGCGTGGTCGCCAATGACAACACCGTTCGCTTCGGCCCGCACGTCATCGACATCCCGCGCACCCGCGACCGCCAGAGCCAGGCCCAC